>Ga0187863_10001130_pt1 | contig 21806 bp, 17 predicted proteins | sample June2016WEW_11_1_FD_132975 | JGI IMG/M metagenome (GOLD analysis project Ga0187863, IMG submission 132975) | Peatland microbial communities from SPRUCE experiment site at the Marcell Experimental Forest, Minnesota, USA - June2016WEW_11_10 | ecosystem: Environmental > Terrestrial > Soil >...
CTGGGCCATCAGGTAACGGATGGCGGCAACATCCTGGTGGAGATTGCCGAGACGCAGGCTTTTGGAAGCCCCAATGCCCGCTACCTCAAGCAGATCGCCGAGACCTGTACGCGGACCGCCGAAGCCGTCATCAAGAGCCTCGAAGAGGGCAAGACGCCGTTGGTGCTGGGAGGCGACCACTCTCTGGCAGCTGGCTCGGTCTCCGGTGTGGCCGAGTTTTACCGGCGCCAGGGCCAGAAAGTTGGTTTGATCTGGCTCGACGCTCACACAGACATCAATACGCCGGATACTTCACCCTCAGGGAATGTGCATGGCATGCCGTTGGCTTCGCTACTGGGCCTGGGGCCTGAGCCGCTGAGCAACATCTTTGGCTATTCGCCCAAAATTGCCCCTGAGAATACCGTGCTGGTCGGGATCCGCGATGTGGACGCAGCGGAGAGTGCAAACATTCGTCGAGCGGGTATTACCGAGGTCTACACCATGCGTGATATTGACGAGCGCGGCATGCGCACGGTGATGGAGGAAGCGCTGCGTGCTGCCGGACGGGGGACGATCGGCTACCACGTGTCGCTCGACATGGACTGGATCGACCCGGAGGACGCGCCCGGTGTCGGCACGCCGGTTCGCGGCGGGGCTACCTATCGCGAGGCTCACCTGGCCATGGAAATCCTCGCGGATCACGGGCGGATGGTCTGCTTCGAGATCGTCGAAGTCAATCCTGTGATCGACGAGCACAATCGGACTGCGGATCTTGCGGTCGAACTGGCGTGCTCGGCGTTTGGGAAGAAGATACTCTAGGCCCTGCGCGTGCGACCGGAGTTCTACACTGGTTGGCAGGATTCATTTTTCATTTCTGGTGGTGATTGCAGCGCATGGCAAAAAAGCTTCGTGTTGGTATCTTGTTTGGCGGGCGTAGCGGCGAGCACGAGGTTTCGCTGCTCTCGGCTGCTTCGATTTTGAAAGCGATTGATCGTAAAAAGTTTGACGTGGTGCCCATCGGCATCACGAAAGAGGGCCGATGGCTTGGCGCGAGCGATGCGCACGGTCTGCTTGAAGGGGACAGCAGTCCTGTCGCTCGAAATTTGCGGGCCGGCGACCCCGAAGCGACGCCAGGCGCCAAGCTGCTGCACGAGGGGATGCCGACGCTCTTCGCGCCTGAGCCCCGGAACGCGAGCGGTCAGAGGGCAGAGCTCGGCTCTGGATCCCGTCCCGACGGCCAGTCCTCGCTCGATGTTGTGTTTCCGGTGTTGCATGGCACGTTCGGTGAGGATGGGACCATTCAGGGGCTTTTCGAACTGGCCGGCATCGCTTACGTCGGATCGGGTGTTCTCGGCTCTGCGGCGGGCATGGACAAGGACGTGATGAAGCGGCTGTTTGCGCAGGCTCGTCTGCCCATCGTCAAACATGTCACGCTGCTGCGGGCGGAGTGGGAGAAGTCGCCTCGCAAGGCGATTGCAGAGATCGAAAAGGCTCTGAACTATCCGGTTTTTGTGAAGCCTGCAAATCTCGGGTCTTCCGTTGGGATCAGCAAAGCACATGATCGCAAGGAACTCGGTCCGGCGCTTGACCTTGCGGCCAAGTACGATCGCAAGCTGATTGTCGAGCAGGGCGTGGGCGGCAGGAAGGCCCGGGCACGCGAATTGGAAGTTGGTGTGCTCGGGAACGACGACCCCGTGGCGAGCGTGGTGGGCGAGATCATTCCCGGCAAGGAGTTCTACGACTACGAGGCCAAGTATCTTTCGGAAGGCTCGATGCCGGTGATTCCGGCCAAGATTACGCGCGTCGAATCGAAACAGATTCGGGAGATGGCCCTTGCCGCCTTTCGGGCCTGCGATCTCTCCGGCCCCGCCCGCGTCGATTTTCTGATGGAGCCTGACGGCAAGCGTCGCATTTTCCTCAACGAGGTGAATACGCTCCCTGGATTCACCCAGATCAGCATGTATCCAAAGCTGTGGGAGGCCACAGGTATTGGCTATACCGATCTGATTACGCGCCTCCTCGAATTGGGGCTGGAGCGGCATGCGGAAAAGAGCCGCACGAGCTATAGCCGATGAAGCAGTTCTCAGTAGTCAGTTGTCAGTAGTCTTGGAACAGGGAACCGTAGGGGCTTCGCCGGTGTCTAAAGCAACAGAGAGTGTGCGCCGGATCGTCGAGTTTCAGGAGAGTGGCCGTTTCTCTCGAGGACAACTGATTTCCGACCGCTGCTGATCGACTACTGAAAACTGACTGCTGACTACTGTCCACTGTCGTATGCTTGATCCCGAGGAACGACTCCGATGACTTTGCTCGATGCTCCTGTCTTCGATGCTGCTCGCGAACGCCGCAATCATAATCTGCTTGTTGGCGCCGTTGGGTTGCTTGTGGTTCTGTTCATCGGTGGCTGGGTTGTGTCCGGCATGCCCGTCGACTGGCCGTGGCGCTGGTGGACGCACTTTCGCGGCAGGATGACCGCCAGCCATTTCCTCACGGCCGTCGAGCAAAATGATTTGCCGAAGGCCTATGGCATCTGGTTCCACGATCCCCAATGGCAGCAACACCCGAACAACCACAGCGCGTATCCCTTCGATCGTTTTCAGCAGGACTGGAGTTCCACTAGTTCCGCCAACGAATATGGCGCGATCAAGAGCCACAAAATTCTTGCTGCCCGGATGTCAGGTAATGTGCTGCTGATGGGGATTCGTATTAATGGGCTCCAGAGCAAGAACCTCTTTATCGACTACGATCCGAAGGCGCACACGCTGGGATTCTCTCCCGTCGAACTTTATCTCGGACCTTGACGGCCTCGCTCAGCCCGAAACTGTTTGCAGTTCTGCCAGCGTCTTGTCCAGGCTTGCAATGTCTTCCACATTCAGCGCCTTCTGTGTCGGGTCGATCTGACGCAAGAGGCCGCCGAGCACTTTGCCCGGGCCGACTTCTACAAAAATAGTGGCGCCAGCGCCGATCAGCGACTGAATGCAGTCAACCCAGCGCACGGCTCCTGTCACTTGGCGAATGAGCGCGTCGCGCGCTGCCTCGGCTGTGGTGACAAGCCCTCCAGTCACATTCGCGGCAACCGGAATGCGTGGGTCAGCGACCGTCAAGGACGCCAGCACGCGTGCCACCTCCTCCTGCGCCGGTTGCATCAACGCGCAGTGGAAGGGCGCACTCACTGGGAGCATCACTGCGCGCCGTGCACCCTTGGCTTTGGCGATGGCCGATGCGCGCTCCACCGCGGCCAGTACGCCGGAGATCACAGTTTGTCCTGGAGAATTTAAATTCGCTGCTACGACCGTCAGCCCAGTTTCGCGCGCGGCTTCGGCACAAGCCTCCACAATCGCATCACTGTCAGTAGAAAGGACAGCCGCCATGGCTCCCTCGCCCGCGGGGACGGCTTGTTGCATTGCGCGTCCGCGGGCTTTCACGGCACGTACGGCATCGCCGAATTGCAGCGTGCCAGCGGCTACGTGGGCTGACCATTCTCCGAGAGAGTGTCCCGCAGCCAGCGCAGGCGCGATACCTTGTTCGGCGAGGACACGGAAGGCCGCGATGCTTACAGTCAGGATAGCGGGCTGCATATTCTCGGTCAGCTTCAGCTCGTCTTCCGGTCCCTCAAAACAGAGCTTCGAGAGCGGAAAGCCGCAAGCATCGTCCGCTTCGGCGAAAGCTTTGGCTGCGATAGGGAAGCGCTCGGCTAGTTCGCGGCCCATACCCACTGCCTGCGAACCCTGCCCAGGAAAAAGGAAGGCTAGTTTTTTCGTCATTCCAGAGAGGATTGTATCGTGCCATCCGGGGGACTGATTCGCCCCGGGGCTCCTCGATCATCGGGGCTTAACTGGGGCGTCCGGAACCGAACCGCGGCGAAGACTTGTCTGAAGGGAGCCCACCGTCGTGACCCGACGAAAGGATGCGTCCAATTGACCACGTGAGCCGGAGCGTTCGCCGGGCACACTACCCTCGGTCTGTATTGGAGCCGGCTGCGCAACTCCGTCGCCGTAGACGAGGCTGCGTGCCGTTCCGGTGATAAGGCTGCGATCGCGATTAGGCAACTGCAAGTCCGTCTCCTTCTGGCTGCACAGTTGATTTGGCAAATGGCACGGTAAGACTCGCTTTCAGGCAGCTTTCTGCCTCGTCTGCAGGCATGGGTCGCGCGAAAAGGTACCCCTGGTATCCCTGGCATCCTGCTTGTTTCAGGATGCGTTGTTGATCCACCGTCTCTACACCCTCGGCTACCACGTGCAGGCCAAGATGCTTGGCCATCGCGATGACTGCTTCCACGATGGGGCGCGTGCCGTCGGGTTCGGCAAGCCGCTCAATGAACGACCGGTCGATCTTCAAAATGTTCACGGGAATGCGGTGGATGTAGCTCAGAGAAGAATAGCCGGTGCCGAAATCGTCCATGGCGATATGCACGCCGCACTGACGCAACAGATTCATCTGCCTGACGACCGATGCATAGTCTTCCATGATTACTGATTCCGTTAATTCGAGGACCAGATGCTCAGGCTCGAGTCCGCATTCTGAAAAAGTATATGCCACCGTGTCGGCAAAATCATCGCGGGCGAATTGGAGCGCGGAGATGTTTACGGACATACGCACGCGCGGCAGACCCGCCTCATGCCATCTCTTGAGCTGTTTGCAGGCTTCACGCAGCACCCAGTTTCCGATCGGCACAATTAGCCGTGTATCTTCGGCGACGGGGATAAAGCGCGCCGGAGAAATATTGCCAAGCCTGGGATGATGGAAACGTAGAAGCGCTTCGAAGCCGGTGAGTTCCCCCTCGATGGAGTAAAGCGGCTGGTAGACGAGTCCGAGGTAATTCTTTTCGAGTGCCACGCCGAGCGCTTCCTCAATTTCAATGCCCTCGTTTGCCTCCTGGCTCATCGCGGGGGAGAAGACGCAGTAGCTCTCTCCGGAGGATTTCGCACGGAACATGGCAAAGTCCGCGTTCCGCTCCAGGATCTCGGCTGTCTCGCCGTCTTGCGGGTAGATGCAACTGCCGATGGATGCCGAAACGGTGATCCTGGTTGAACCTGCGTAGATCGGCTTGGCAATTGCCGAACCCAGCCGGCGCGAAATTTCCACTGTGTCGAGGGAATCTTCGGTTCCGGGGACCACCACCAGGAACTGGTCCTCGCCCATGCGTGCCACGGATCCTGTATTCAAAGGGCTGCGGCGCAGCCGCTCTGCCACAGTGCGCAATACATGATCGCCGGCGTCGTGTCCAAATTGATCGTTGACCCGCTTGAACCGGTTGATATCGATCCAAAGAACGGCCACCGACCCTCTATGGGAACGAGCCTTGCTGATGGCGGAGTCGATGGCTTGTACACCTGCACGCCGGTTGGGCAAACCCGTCAAGGCATCGAGATAGGCATTGTGAATCAACTCCGAGCGAAGGCGCCGATGCTCGAGAATCAATGCGGCCAGTTTCGCAGCACTCTCCGACATCTCCAACTCATGAGCAGTTGGCTTGCACCGGGAACGCGAGTAAATCGTCATCGTCCCAGCCAGCCTGGTTGATCCTTCGGCGCAGAAAGGGATCGACCATGCCGAGAAAATCCCACTTGCTGAAAGGACTTCGCTCCATTCCAGGCCAATCTCGCTCAGATGCTCCACGATGTGTGTCTCGCCAGATGCGCAAGCCTGGCACTCAGGACTGTCTGCGTACTCCGTCCCCACGGCTTTGAAGTAGTCCTTGAGACCCTCGGTTACTTCGGAACTTGCCGCCAGTTGCAAAGACTTGCCGCGGCGATCCATCAAGTGCAATGCACATTCCCAGCCCTGGTTGCGAGCCGCTACCGTGTCAGCGAGAAACCGCAGGATATCTTCCGGTTTCATATCGCCTGGCTCGGCCAGCATCTCCATAATCCGCCGCTGCCCGCGATGAAGATGTTCGACCAGGCGCCGCTCCTCCACCTCTTTGCGCAAGTCGCGGGTTCTTTCTTCTACGCGTATCTCTAGCGCAAGTTCGGCCGCTTGCCTCTCGCGTTCATCGCGCCGTGCCTTATCGCGAAGCCGCATGCCGAAACCGTATAGCGCTCCGCACGCGATCAGGGAAAGTCCCTGGACGGCAGCAATCAAGTTCCGGATTCTTTGCGCTTGATTGATTCCTGGCTGCGGCTCTGCGCAATGTATGCCTGTTTTGGATTGGTTGGTCGGAGGGTTACCCGGAGTGGCTGAATTGAGGTGATCGATTTCCCACGACCCTGCAAAACTTAGCCCGACGAGGACGAACATGGACAGCAACATTAGAGTGAACATCCGGGATGTTGCCTTCACGTCCTGCCTCACAGACCCGTAGGGTAAGGGAAATTCAACTACCCTCTAAGTTTGCGAGCCTGAAGTAACGCGTTCAATGCGTCTTTTGGGGTGTTAACTGGCACTTTTGTGGTTACGAAAGTGGTGGTCTCGGCTTTCGAAGAAGCGCCAGGAGCCGACTGGATTGAGGGCCTCGATCAGTTATTCAGCCTGTAAATCTCAATATGTATAGATTTACGGGGCAATTCCGGGTCGGCCCCAGGGGGCATCCTGCGCCGAAGTCCGGTGATCCCAAGGAGGTTGGCGCCGTGCTCAATTCCAGCGGCTCTTGTCGTCGCTTTTATCGTCGATCTGGCGACCCTGCCCATCGAAGCGGACGGTGCGGCCTTGCGAGCGCATGTAGACTTCAAACTTCCGCGCTGCCCGGCGCCTTTTCCACCGGTAGTAGCCGTTGCGGAGACCGTAAAAGCGCTCGCTCAAAACAAAGCCGAATCCCCGCTGCGGCATCGCGCGGACGTAGATCAGACCCACAAGCGCCCCGCCCAGCTGCGCGAAGGCATACATCTTCTGCTGCCCGAAGAGCATGGCAAAGCAGATCAGGCCGTAGATGATGGCGAGATAACGTGCCTTGATGCCGATGACGAAGAACATGAGGAACTGCACGTCGCCATAAAGATAGCCAATCGCAACGAGCATGCCGAAAATCGCGCCAAAGCAGCCATACAGCGGGATCTGATCCAATGGATGGCCGAAGGCCAGGGCACCCGCATTGAGCAATACAGCGCCCGCGGCTGTTCCCAGGACTGACGCAAGGTAAAGGCCGGTGACCCACCTGTCGCCATGAAACGGTTCGAGAAAGCCGGCGAGAAACCACAGCGACAGCAGTTCGAAGAGCACGGGGACAATTCCGAAATGGACAAGGCTGTAGGTCAGGGGCTGCCAGATCGCTCCATGCAAAAACGCGTTCGGAACAAGGACGAGCGCCCCGGCGATCTGGCCGGTTGGTCCCGGAGCAGTCAGGGTCGCCAGGTAGAGCACGAAAAACGCAACCAGGTTCACAACCACCAGGCGACGGGTTGCGCCGCGGAATTCGGGGAAAGCAAACGGGGTGGCGCCAATCCTAGGCATGGTAGTCAACAGGTTAAACCGTTCAACATGTGAGTGTCATGCACAGCCCCAAAAAACAATCGACTCCTAGCTTCGATTTCTCATCCAATTGCTCTCAGCGGATTTGCAGACGTTGTGAATCCCGATGGACCGCGGCGCTCTTGAACATACGGCACAAGACGCTGAAGCGGGACCAAAACCCACCGTCGCCTTCCGCGTCTTTTCTTTGTGGAGGCGCTCTGGGGGAACCGGAAGCGCTGATCGTGCAAGCCCGACCAGGGCGATCAGATGGGCAGCAGCCGTGTCTGTGTCACACGTCAGTTCGATATCACAGGAGGAAAGGGCGACGCATGGTGTATTCTCCGCAATTGAGAGTTGCGCAAAATCCTGAGGTCGGGCCACTTGACCTGGGGAGGGGTGCTCCCTAAAACTAGCGAAGTCGTGGTGTGAATCTCGTCTTCGCGAAAGAGAAAAACGCCTCAAGAAAGGAGGCTGCGATGCCAAGCTGCCCTGAATGCGAAAATGATCTTGATGTGGAAGTGGAAGAACTGGAAGAAGGTGACGTGGTCGCCTGCGAAGAATGTGGCTCCGAATACGAGGTGGTGGGCGTCGACCCACTGGAACTGACGCGAGTGGACGAAGACTACGATGAAGATGAAGACGAGCTCCTCGAAGAAGACGAGGAGGAGGAGTGAAGTGTATCCGCGCTAGGATTGCTACCGCTGTGCTGTTTTCCGCCTTCGCGATGGGGTTTGTACCGTCGGCGTCTCATGTGGCTTTGTTTTTTGCCCAAGCCCAGAACCTCGGTCAACGGAACGTCTCCGGGGCTGTGATCGAGAGCAATGCGGAGCCAGTCGCTGGAGCCACGGTCTTCCTGAAGAATCAAAAAACCAAGGCAATCCGCAGTTACACGTCGGCAAAAGACGGCCGCTTTCACTTCGCGCAGGTCAACATGGCCGATGACTATGATCTTTGGGCGGAAAAAGATGGTCGAAAGACTGGCATCAAGACCGTGAGCTCGTGGGACGCGCGCAAGGAATTCGAGACCGAATTAAGGATGAAGTAACCCCGCGCTAAGGCGCTTGGGGCGCGGCTACTAGCCGTCCAGCTTTTTCGTGACCAGCTCGTTCAGGAGGGCCGGGTTGGCTTGGCCTTTCGAAGCCTTCATTACCTGACCTACAAAGAAACCTGCCACCGTCTTTTTGCCGGCGCGATACTGCTCCACCTGTTTGGGGTTCGCGGCGATGACCTCGTCGATGAGGGTTTCGATCGCCGAGGCATCTGTGAGCTGCTCCGGCTTTTCGCGGTCGTAAACAGCAGGGAAGTCCTCGCCCTTCTCAAAGGAAATGTCGAAGAGCTGTTTCATCTGCTTGGAGCTGATCTTGCCCTCGTCGAGCAAATCGGCGGCCAGAACGATGCCGGCCATCGAGACAGGGGACTGTTCGGGTTCGAGTCCCAGGGCCTTGAGCCTTCCACCCAGTTCGCTCAGAAGCAAGTTGGCCACGCGGCGCGGGTTCTTCGCAGTCTTGGCTGCCGCTTCAAAGCGATCTGCAAATTCGCGCGAAGCCGTCAAGGTGTGCGCGTCCCGGACGCTTAATTCGTACTCGGCAATCATCCGCGCCCTGCGCGCCTCTGGCAGCTCTGGGAGCTCCTCGCTCTTTTTCGTCAGGAATTCCCGGGTAACGATGAGAGGCGGCAGGTCCGGTTCAGGAAAGTAGCGGTAATCGTGCGCCTGCTCTTTGGATCGCATCGAGTAGGTTCTGCCTTCGGAGGAATTCCAGAGCCGCGTCTCCTGCACCACCCGGCCGCCCGATTCGATGACTTCAATTTGCCGCTCGATCTCGTACTCGAGGGCCGCACGAATGAAACGAAAGCTGTTCACGTTTTTCACTTCGGCTTTAGTGCCGAAGCGCTCCGCGCCTTTTAGCCTGACGCTCACGTTGGCATCACACCTGAGTGAGCCTTCCTCCATGTTGCAGTCGGAAACACCGGTGTAGAGCAGGATCTCTTTCAGGCGCGTGAGATATTCAAATGCCTCGTCGGGTGTGCGGATATCGGGCTCGGAAACGATTTCGATTAGTGGCGTTCCGCAGCGGTTCAGATCGAGATAGGTGTGGGTGGCGGAGTCGGCAAATCCGTCGTGCAAGCTCTTACCGGCGTCTTCTTCCATGTGCAACCGCGTAATGCCAACCCGTTTCATACTTCCATCTGCCGTGGGGACGTCGATCCATCCACGCTCAGCGATTGGCTTGTCGTACTGCGAAATCTGGTAGCCCTTGGGCAGGTCGGGATAGAAATAGTTCTTGCGCGCAAAAACCGAGCGCTCATTCACCGTGCAATGCAGGGCAAGTGATGCCAGCGTTGCGAACTCGGCGGCCTTCGCATTCAGCACCGGCAAAGCCCCGGGCAGTCCCAGGCACACCGGACAAATGTTCGTATTCGGCGCTGAACCAAACCGATTCGCGCAGCCGCAGAATGCCTTGGTGGCGGTCAGCAGTTGCACGTGAACTTCGAGCCCGATCACTGGCTCGTATTTAGCAAGAACGTCAGGCAGGAGCGCCGCAGGAGGCATGATTACTTACAATTCTAGCGCGAACGTGACGGCCGGGGACCGTCATTGCCGCGCGAGTTGAGCTTCGCCAGCATCGCAAAATAGGCGCGCTTCTTGCGATAGTTTTTGTCAAGCGGGAGAGCCCATCCGAAGCCGGGATTTGATTCGGGAATCCACGAATACTTGTCCGTGAAGCCCCAGGTTTGGAAGAGTGTGCACGCCGGTTGTCGCAGACACGCATCGAGAAGATCTTTGTAGGTATTTGCCTGTTCGGCCTGGCTGAAGCCGCTTCCGTCGCGTTCGCGCACATCCACTTCAGTGAATTGAACCTCGAGGCCGAGGGCCGCAAGCCTGCGGAGATTCTTGCTCAAATCGTTGAGAGAGCCATCTTGATCGAAACGTGGAGTAACGTGCAACTGCAACCCGATCCCCGACAGCGGCACTCCGCGCCTGACGAAATCCTTGGCCATGGCATAAACCGCGTTGGACTTTGAGTTCATGGTCTCAGCGCCGTATTCATTCACGAACAACTTGGCACTCGGATCGGCTGCATGTGTCCACATCAATGCTTGCTCGATCGTCCGCGTTCCCTTGCCGGCAAAACCGATGCCCGGCTTGTCGAACCAGACGTAGTTGCGCAATGAGCCGTCGTCGTTGAATGGCTCATTCACGACGTCCCACGCATACACCCTGCCTTTGTAACGTCCGACCACAGTTGCGATGTGGTCCGCCAATACTTTGTTCAACGCTGCTGGTGTCCACGGCTGGGCAGGAGAAACAATCCAATCCGGCAATTGGTTGTACCAAAGCAGATTGTGCCCCCGCACCTTCATCCCGTTTGCCAGCGCGAAGTTCACAAGCTTGTCGGCGTCGGCAAAGTCGTAACGTGTCTGCTCGGGATGAATGAGCCCGAACTTCATCTCGGTTTCTGGCTCCAGCACTGAGTATTCCGTTTGCAGCGTTGAAGCATAGAGTTTGTCTGAAAGTGGCCCGGCATCGGCCGCGGTCCCCATCAGAAGATGGTGACTTTGCGCGGCCATGCGCAGCGTTTGCGGCACCGCGCCTGAAGGCGTTGCTCCGATCCCGATTCCGCTGCCACGGATACCGGACAAGACCAACAGGCCGCCGAATGCCAGCGTGCACCAAGTGAGTCGAATCCGAACATGGATTTCACGCAGGAATTGACCGCCCGGAGCCATCCTTAACCCTCGCAACGACGATTGTCTTTACAAGCTCTTAGATGCGGAATGCGGTGAAACTACTCGGCCGGGTCGTCTGCTGTGAACGATGAGCAGCATGGCTTTTCGGTTGCATGGAAGTTCATCAATTCCACACGTGTACCATCGGGGTCGTAGAGATTGAGTTGCCCCTTCCCATCCTTCCCTATCTTAGGAGCTGCGTCATGGTTGGCACCCAGGCGGTTGCTGGCTTCGAGGACCTTGAAGGTATCGAATACCGAAACCTCGCCAATTGAAAAGTGATCGAGTACGCCTAGCGTGTGTTGTGATACCGCAGCCGGATCGGCCACCAGCATGTACTCGAGCCAATCGTGGCTATCCGGCGTTTGCTGGCTCACCCAGTCCACTCTTGTGTCGCTCATTCCGCCATACCAGTACGGCCGGAAACCGAGCAGGTCGCGGTAGAATCTATCTTCCTTGGCGCGGTCCTTCACCAGGAAACCGACATGCATGATGTGGTGGCCGACCGCATTCGGTGCGTCGACCGTCACTGTCGCCGATGGCTGAACAAACTGCACCTTGTTGCCCTCCGGGTCCAGCACCTCGAACCAAAAGCTGCCGTCGGAGCCTTTCGTCACTTTGGCTGGAGTCTTCCAACCTTTGGCTGCCAGGTATTTGCGCATGCCCTCTGCATTCGTCGTGTTCCAGGCCGTGTGATCCATCCGGTTGATTCCCGCGCCTGCCGGTAGGGGCAGCACCTCAATAAACTGCGTCGCACTTACGGCATACCGCACGCCTCTTGCATTTTCGGGGTCTGGTTCCTTGGCGGCGCCGATGACGTCTTTGTAATAGTGCTCGGTCGCCGCAGGATCTGATGTGTAGACAGCGAGATGCGAAATACCGGTGATCTTCGGCCGATCCGGCGCTGTTTGTCCCGATGCGGAAAGAGTGAAAACGGCAAGAAAAGCGGCGGCGAAAAACCTGGAGTTCATCCAACACCTCGAATCGACTGGCGGGTCCACATTAAATCGATTTGGGGCCGAGTGCAAACGCAACCAATTCTGGGACTCGCAGGGGCGCTTCCATCCCGCGCCGTTACAATTCGCACATGCATCTCAAGTCCGTTTCGTTCTGTCTCACGGCTTCGGTCCTCGCTTTTTGTCTAGAGTTGCCTCTCGTTGCCCAAAGTTCGTTGCCTTCGACGTCCGCAGCAGATCGCATCGAGGCTCGCGAGATATTCAAGCAGCTCATCGAAATCAATACCACCGATACGCCGGCCGGCAACGTGACCAATGCAGCGGTCGCCATGCAGAAGCGCTTCCTGGATGCCGGATTCTCGCCGGAAGATGTGCGCCTGCTCGGGCCCGACCTGCGCAAACAGAATCTTGTGGTGCGTATTCGAGCCGCAGGCAGAGCCACTGAAAAGCCGGTCGTGTTTCTCTGCCACATTGATGTTGTGCAGGCTCTGCGCTCCGACTGGCACACCGATCCCTTCGAGTTCGTTGAGAAGGACGGCTATTACTACGGCCGAGGCACGCAGGACATGAAGGACTCCGACGCTGCGCTCGTCTTTACCCTCCTGCGCCTGCATCGCGAAGGCTACAAGCCCCGACGCGATCTTATTTTGGCCCTTACCGCCGACGAGGAGGGCGGCAAGTTCAATGGTGCGGCATGGCTCGTTCAGCAGCATCGCGAGCTGGTCGACGCGGCCTTCGTCATCAATCCCGACGCCGGTGGCGTGGAACTGGATCACGGACGCACCGTTGTCGCCGATGTCGAGGCAACCGAGAAAGTCTACTCCGACTTTCAAGTCACTGCGGCCAATCGCGGTGGCCACAGCTCGCTTCCGCGTCCCGACAACGCCATCTACGAGCTGACCACGGCGCTCAACAAGCTCGCGGCCTATTCGTTTCCTTTCGAGTTGAATGAAGTGACCCGCAGTTACTTTGAGAGTCTTTCAAAGCAGGAAACGGGCCAGACGGCGGCCGACATGCGGGCCATTCTGGCGAATCCGCCTGACCTCGCCGCGGCCGCGCGCCTAAGTGCTGAACCCAGCTTCAACTCCAACTTCCGCACCACCTGCGTGGCCACGCGCCTTTCCGGCGGACACGCCAACAACGCCCTTCCGCAGACCGCGCAGGCCAATGTGAACTGCCGCATCTTCCCCGGCCACTCGCCGGAGGAGATACGCAAGCAGGTCATTGGCGTGTTCGCCGATCCACAGCTCAGCGTGAAATATGTCTCTGACGACGGTGTTGTCGCCGACTCGGCGCCCGAGCGCAAAGCCATCGCGCCGCCGGCACCGATCAAGGAAGTCTTCGAGCCTCTGACGAGGATCACGCAGGAAATCTGGCCCGGCACGCCCGTGACGCCGGTGATGGAAAACGGCGCCAGCGACTCCATCTACTTCTCGTGGGCCGGCATTCCCTGCTACGGCTATTCAGCCATTGCGCTTGAACGTGACGACGATCGCGCTCACGGTCAGGATGAGCGTCTGCCCGTCGACTCTTATTGGAAGTCGCTGGATTTCTTCTACGCGTTCGCCAAGGAACTGGGCGGCGGCCAATGAGCGACGAAAGGCGCGTAGCTGTGATCACGGGTGGAGCGCAGGGTATCGGCCGCCGCACCGCCGACCTGTTTGCCGAGCGCGGGTACCGCGTGGCGATCATCGATCTGTACGAGCCGGTTGCAACCACAAAAGCCATTGAGGCGAGTGGTGGAGAAGCATTTGGGTATTCCGGCGACATTACCGTCGAGCGGACAGTCAATGATTTTGCGCTGCACGTCTTCGACCGCTACGGGCGTGCCGACGTGCTGGTGAACAATGCTGGAATCAGCCTCATCTCCCCCGCCGAGGAGACAAGCTTCGACGACTACCGCCGCGTGATCGAGGTTAATCTGGTTGCGCCGTTTCTGCTGTGCCAGATTTTCGGTAAAAGAATGCTGGAATCGGGTCGCGGCGCCATCGTCAACGTCGGGTCGGTAGCAGGGCTTCTCGGGGTCTCAGATCGGGCTGCATACAACGCCTCGAAGCACGGTCTCATTGGGCTCACTCGAACGCTTGCTGCCGAGTGGGGCGGCCGCGGCGTGCGCGTCAACGCTGTTTGCCCCGGCTGGGTCAAAACGGAGATGGACGTGGCTGATCAGACTGGCGGGAGCTACACAGACGCGGACATTACGGGTCGCATCCCTATGGCGCGCTTTGCCACTCCCGACGATATTGCCCACGCCATCGCCTTCCTGGCCGACGACAACGAAAGCAGCTTCATCAACGGTCATACTCTCTCGGTTGATGGCGGCTGGGCTGCCGACGGCAGCTGGGAGTCGCTGCGGTTGCGTAAGCGTTGAGCGCTTACCCCTCCCAATTTCATTAAGGAAAGTCCCGCCCGCGCCTACCGCGCGGTATTCGCTGGATGCGCAGTCCCGCCATTCGCCGCCCGCGCATTGCTACTGGTAAACTGGAGATCGAATGATCCTCCCGTTCGTCCGCGAAATTTTCGCGGAGCTGGAGCACTCCTCCGCATTTGAGCGCGTACAGAGGCACCTCAACCTTGGTACGGGACGTCGTCGTGTTTCCGGATTGACCGCAACCGCCCGCTCCCTCTACGTTCCCCTGTTCGCACGGGCCGCTCGTCAACCCGTCATCCTGATCGTTGCGGATAACAAAGCGGCCGAGGCACTGGAGCCCACGTTGCGGGCCGGCTGCGAACTGACGGGGGCGATCGATCCTAACCGCGTCGTGCGATTCCCGGCCCACGACGTGCTTCCATTTGAAAATCTCTCGCCCCACCCTGACGTGCAGGAGCAGCGCGCTGCGGCGCTTTGGAAACTGGCCACCGGCGCTGTCTCTATCCTCATCGCGCCCGCCGAAGCCGCAGCGCTCAAGCTCTTCGATCGCGACTACTATGCGAGTCTCGCCGTTACGCTGCGCCGGGGCGAAGAGGTCGACGTCGAGGTGCTCACTGCGCACCTGGCCAGCGTGGGGTATACGCGCATGGACCTCGTCGAAATGCCCGGCCAGTTCACACGGCGCGGCGGCATCCTCGATGTTTACTCTCCTGAATCCGATCGCCCGGTGCGCATTGAATTCTTTGGCGACGAAATTGAAACGATTCGCAAGTTCGATCCCGAAACGCAGCGCTCGCAGGCGGGTCTGGATGAGGCACAGATTTCTCCTCTCACCGAGACCCCAGTGACCGAGCATTTGCTGGCAGCGGTGAACGCGCGTCTCAGCCGCCAGCGCGTTGACGTCGAAGATGCAGACGAAGAGATGGCCGCCGAAATGGCTGCGGCCGGCGGCGTCAGCGTGTTTCCCGGATGGGAGTTTTTCAGTAGCGTCGCCGGCGCAGAGAGCCCTCTGCTCAAGCTGCTGCCCAAGAGTGTTCTTTTTGTCGATGAGCCGGCGATGGTGAGCAATCAGATCGATCGCTGGTGGAATAAAGTCGAGCAGCGGCACGAGCGCAGTGGCATCGGCTCGCTGATCCGGCCTGAAGATATCTACATCCGTCCGGAAATTCTGCAGGCAATGTTTCAGTCGCATCCCGGTCTCGATCTCGATCAGCTTGGCGCTGTCGATGTGCTCGAGGAAGACAATACGCTGGGCGAAATCGCGCTCAATTCGCGGCCCACGCTGCGCTTTCACGGCTCAATCCCCGCCCTGACTGAGCAACTGCGCAACCTCATGGCTTCGGAGCAGCGCATTGTTCTCGCGGTTCCAACGCAGGGCGATGTGGAGCGTATGGCCACCGTGATGCGTGAGTATCAGATTCCCTATCGGCTCGGCAGTCGACCCTCGCACCCCACGAGCGACACAATGTTCGACGAGGCAAGCTACCTGGCCGGCGATCTTCGCGTGCCGGTCATCGTCCGCACGCAGATTGCCTCCGGCGTCAGCTTTCCCGAAGCGAACCTGCTTGTCTTCGGAGCGAACGACCTCTCGGACGAAGCCGACATCATGGCGCGTCCCGAGCCTAAACGCTCGAAGACTGCGGCCTTCGTCTCCGATTTTCGCGACCTCGCCATGGGCGATTACGTGGTGCACGTCGAACACGGCATCGCCCAATTTCAGGGGCTGAAGGAAATCGTCCAGGATGGCCTTTCCGTCGAATTCATGATTCTCGAATTTGCAGAGCAGGCCAAGCTCTACGTGCCCCTCACGCGCCTGGATCTGATTCAGAAATATCGCTCCACCGATTCCGGCCCCGAGCCAGTGTTAAACAGGCTGGGCTCGCAGCAGTGGACCAAGACCAAGGCTCGCGTGCGCAAGGCTATGCAGGATATGGCCGGCGAGCTGCTCAAGCTCTACGCCGAACGCCATACGGCGCCGGGGACCGCTTTCTCGCCGGACAACGAGTTTCAACGTGAGTTTGAAGACTCATTCGATTACCGGGAAACCGATGATCAGCTCACCGCGATTGCCGCGATCAAGCAGGACATGGAAGCCACCACCCCGATGGATCGGCTGCTTTGCGGAGATGTCGGCTACGGCAAAACGGAAGTTGCGATGCGCGCGGCATTCAAAGCCGTGCAGGATGGCAAACAGGTGGCTGTGCTCACGCCCACCACAGTTCTGTGCTTCCAGCATTTTGAGACCTTCAAGCGACGCTTTGCGCAGTTTCCTATCCACGTCGAAATGATCTCGCGTTTCCGCTCACCCAAGGAGCAGAAGGCGATACTTGAGCGCGTCGAGGCCGGCAAAGTCGATATTCTCATCGGCACCCATCGCGTGCTTTCGAAAGACATCAAATTCCAGGACCTCGGCCTGCTGGTCGTCGATGAAGAGCAGCGCTTTGGCGTGCGCCACAAGGAGCGGCTGAAGCAGATGCGCAAAGAGATCGATGTTCTTGCCATGTCTGCGACACCGATACCGCGCACGTTGCACATGTCGCTGGTCGGCCTGCGCGACATGAGTGTCATCGAGACACCGCCCAAAGACCGTATGGCCATTCAGACCGTCGTCGCGAAGTTCGACGAAAAGCTGGTGCGTTCGGCGGTAGAAGTAGAGTTAGAACGGGGCGGCCAGGTCTTCTTCGTTCACAATCGGGTTGAGTCGATCTACGAAATTGCTGCGCGCATTCAAGAACTGGTGCCAGCGGCGCGCGTCGTTGTGGGCCATGGCCAGATGGGGGAAACCGAGCTGGAACGCGTCATGCTGGCCTTCATGAATCACGAGTACGATGTGCTGGTCGCGACCACGATCATTGAAAACGGTCTGGACATCCCGCTGGCCAACACCATCCTCATCAATCGCGCTGACCGGCATGGCCTCAGCGAGCTCTATCAATTGCGCGGCCGCGTGGGCCGTTCCAATCGCCGCGCATATGCGTATCTGCTCATTCCATCCGAGAAGGAATTGAGTGACGTCGCGCGCCGTCGCCTCGCTGCGCTTAAGGAGTTCAGTGATCTGGGCGCAGGCTTCAAGATTGCAGCTCTCGACCTGGAACTACGTGGTGCAGGGAACATGCTGGGCGGCGAACAAAGCGGACACATTGAGGCAGTCGGCTTCGAACTCTACACCTCGATGCTTGAGGCGGCCGTCAAGGAACTGAAGGGCGAGGCCTCGGAAGAGCGTCCATCCACGCAACTCAATCTCGGCATCGCGCTCCGCATCGACGAGAGCTATGTAGCCGAGGAGAACCAGCGTTTGCGTCTCTACAAAAAGATCGCTGGCGCTGCGAGCGAAAAGGCCATCGGCGACCTGCGCGCGGAGATGGAAGATCGCTATGGGCCGCTCCCCGACTCGACCGTCTATTTGCTTGAAGCAGCCTCTCTGCGGCTGGAGTGCGAACGCATGGGCATCGCGCAAATTGACCGTCGCCGCGCCGAATTGCAAATCCGATTCACCGAGAATGCGCAAGTCGATCCGCAGCATCTAATGCGGCTTGTCGCGCGCAACGCCAAGCGCGGCGCCCAGTTCACGCCGCAAGGTGTGCTCAAGTATCCGCTAAGCTCCGCTCGACCCGATGAAGTACTGCTCGAAATTCGTGAGTTGTTTGCCAACCTTGCGCCAACGCCAGTAAACGTTTAAGAGTCCCACTTCACGACCAGAGGGAATGTGAAAAAAATCGTCGCACTGCTTGCCCTTGGAGCCTGTATGTTCGCCCCTTTTGCCCATGCCGAAAAAGAGAAACTCACTGATATCTACTGGGAAAAAGTATTTGTGCACGCGTCGGATGAATACTTCGATAGGGTCTATTTCCCTTATCAACCCACGCAAGGTACGACGGTCGGCTATCACCAATACGACGCGAAGCTTGAGGACTTCAGTCAGGCCACGGTCAACGCCCAGATCGCAGCGCTTGAAAAATTTGAGAAGCGGTTCCAGGAGATGCGCAACAAAGCTTCCTTCGACACCTCAACGCGCGGCGACTGTGACATGGTACTGGGCAACATTCGATCTACGTTACTCACCCTTGAAACAATTCGCCCATGGAAAAAGGATCCGGACTTCTATTCGACGATTCTGACCAACGGCGCTTTCACCATTATGGAGCGTAAGTTTGCTTCTCCTGATGAAAGGCTACGCTCCCTGGTTGCGCGGGAAAGATCGATTCCGGGACTGCTCGAGGAGGCGCGCGTAAATCTTGAAAATCCTCCGCACATCTACACCGAGATTGCAATCGAACAATTGCCCGGCATCATTCACTTTTTTGAGAACGATGTACCGGCGGCCTTTGCTGATGCCAAAGATCCCGCGCTGAAAGAAGAATTCGCGCATACCAACTCCCGCGTCATCGCCGCTCTCAACAGCTATCTCGACTGGCTCAAGAGCGATCTGCTTGCCCGATCGAATGGCGACTTCCGCATTGGCGCCGTTACCTTTTCGAAGAAGCTTCAATACGACGAGATGGTCGACCTGCCGCTCGACAAGCTGCTCGAAATCGGCTGGGCCGATCTGCGCAAGAATCAGGCGCACTTCAACCAGGTGGCCAAGGAACTGGAGCCGGACAAAGATTCCCGCGCTGTGCTTGAGGAACTGGGCGCAATGCACCCCGCTCCGGACCAGCTGATCCCCACTTTTACAGCAACCTTCGATGGTCTCGTTGGCTTCATCCGCGCGCATCATATCGTAACCATTCCGTCTGACATTCGCCCCATCGTGGAGGAGACGCCGCCTTTCATGCGCGCCACCACCTTTGCCTCCATGGATACGCCCGGTCCCTTCGAGAAACACGCCACCGAGGCATACTTCAACGTCACGCTGCCCGATCCCTCGATGACGCCCTCTCAGGTAGAGGGTTTCATGCACTCCTTTAATATTGGCACTGTGATCTCTACGGCGGTCCATGAAGCGTATCCCGGCCACTATGTCCAGTTCCTCTGGGTTCCGCAGGCGCCGAGCCGCGTGCGCAAGCTGCTCGGAGCGACGACGAACGTCGAAGGCTGGGCACACTATTGCGAGCAGATGATGCTCGACGAAGGATACGGACAGCCGGGGCAGGGCGCGAAAGATGAGCGAGAGTCAAAATTCCTGCGCCTCGGTCAACTTCAGGATGCACTTTTGCGCAACGCCCGCTTCATTGTCGGCATCGAAATGCATACAGGCAAGATGACCTTCGACCAAGCCGTTGACTTCTTCCAGAAAGAGGGCTACCAATCAAAGGAATCGGCATTGGTCGAGGCCAAGCGTGGTACCACGGATCCCACCTATCTCTACTACACGCTCGGTAAGCTCGAAATCATGAAACTTCGCGAAGATCTTAGGAAAAAACAGGGGTCGGACTTTCTGCTGGAAGAGTTTCACGACAACTTCCTTCGCCAGGGGTTTCCGCCTGTCAAGATCGTGCGGGAGGCGTTGCTTGGCGACAATTCACCCACACTATGAAACGCAAGTAACCCGATGCCGTATCGATTTTTCGATGCATTTATGAAGCAGCCATGATATCCAACCATGCAGGGTTTTTTCATGCGCATTGCGTTCTACTCTTTTAGAGAACGGGAGACAAGATGAGCCAGGAAGTTCGAAAAGCGGTCTTTCCTGCGGGCGGCCTTGGTACGCGCTTTTTGCCGGCCACAAAAGTGATACCGAAAGAAATGCTGGCGCTGGTGGATAAGCCAATCATCCAGTATGGCGTCGAAGAGGCTATTGCTTCCGGCATCGAGCACATCATCATCATCACCGGCCGCGGCAAGGGTGCGATGGAGGACCACTTCGACCACAGCTTCGAACTGGATGCCACCCTCGAGCGCCGCGGCAAAAAGGAACTGCTGGCTGTCTCGCGCAGTGTTGCGTCCTTGGCTCGCATCAGCTATGTACGCCAAAAAGAGCCGCTGGGGCTGGGCCATGCCGTGCTATGCGCCAAGGAATTGGTTGGCGACGAGGCGTTCGCCGTCATTCTGCCCGACGACGTAATCGACGCCGACCCACCATGTCTGAAACAGATGCTCGATGTCTTCGACGAGCGCGGCGGCTCGGTGCTGGCCACCATGACCATCGACGGCCCCGGCATCAGCGCGTATGGTGTGCTGGCCGGATCGCAGGACCCGGACAATGAGCGCATCTATAACTGCACCGGCATGGTGGAAAAGCCCAAGCTTGCGGATGCGCCTTCCAAGCAGGCCATTATCGGCCGGTATGTGCTTACGCCACGCGTCTTTGAACTCCTCGAAGAGACCACTCCGGGCGCGGGCGGCGAAATCCAACTCACCGACGGAATCAAGGCACTCCTCAAAGAAGAGAAGGTGTTCGGCTACACTTTTGAAGGCAAACGCTACGACGCTGGCGACAAATTCGGCATGCTGCAGGCGACAGTTGAATTCGCGCTGAAGCGCTCCGACCTCGGCCCACAATTCCGCGAGTATCTGAAGGGGCTGGCGCTTTAGAGGAATCTATCGGGAAGATTTCCACTTAATGTTGCAGCCGATCGAGGGCCGTTGTTCGTTTGCGGGCTGCTGTCCTGAGAGAACCGCATTCATTGCCGCCCTCAGGCTATCGCCTGTCACTGGAACCGTGTTGCTGGGCCGGCTGCGATCGAATTCGCCACGGTATACCAGCTTGAAATCTTCATTGAAAAGAAAGAAATCCGGAGTGCATGCGGCCTTGTAGGCCTTGGCCACTGCCTGCGTCTCATCAAACAAATATGGAAATCGAAAGCCCAGGGTCTGCGCCTGCCGTCTCAACCCAGCCGGATTGTCATCGGGGAAATTCACGGCATCGTTGCTGCTGATGGCTACGATGCTCACCGGTTCGCCGTCATAGTCCATGCCCAGTGCGGCCAATCCCTTTTCAATGTGCTTTACATACGGGCAGTGCGTGCAGATGAACATCACCAACAGAGCCTTGTGCCCCCGCAGGTCATCGCGCCTCACCGTCTTGCCGCTCACCACGTCGCGCAGCGCGAAGTCCGGCGCAAGCGCCCCTAACTCCAGTTCCATTGTCGATTCAGTAAGTGCCATTGCCCAATCTCCAGTTTTTTCGAACTTGCTCCCCTGTAGACAGTGAAACGGATTGGCCAACCTTAGAACAATCCCGGCTGTCTTTGATGCATGGTCAGGCCGAAGTGCTCGTATGCAAGTCGTGTCGCCACGCGGCCTCGCGGGGTGCGGTCCAGAAAACCGATCTGGATCAAAAACGGCTCATACACCTCTTCAAGCGCGTCTTCTTCCTCAGCCAGCGTCGCGGCCAGCGTGCCCAGCCCCACTGGCCCTCCGTCGTATTTTTGGATGATCGTCAGCAGAAGGCGGCGATCGATCTCGTCAAACCCGTGCGCATCTACTTCAAGCATCGTCAGCGC
>Ga0187863_10001137_pt1 | contig 21732 bp, 15 predicted proteins | sample June2016WEW_11_1_FD_132975 | JGI IMG/M metagenome (GOLD analysis project Ga0187863, IMG submission 132975) | Peatland microbial communities from SPRUCE experiment site at the Marcell Experimental Forest, Minnesota, USA - June2016WEW_11_10 | ecosystem: Environmental > Terrestrial > Soil >...
CCTGTCAATGAGTGAAATGGGGATGTTTCACCAATTGACCGATTCCCCGCGTGGCGGACGAAGTAGGTTAGAGCCTTTCCGTGCCGGTCTACTTGTCCACGTCCGCGATCGCGAACTTCCCAAGCAGGAAGGGATGGGAAGTAGGAGCGTTCGTGTTGGCTCCAGGAGCGGGATAGGGATCTTGCGTGAGTGTCGGAAATCCCCAAATATTGCCGTTCCGCAGATCTACCACCACTTTACCCAACACTTGGCGGCTGCCATCTGGAGCGCGAAGCATCGCCACCCCAGGCTCGATGTATAGAGAATGTCCCTCTGCTGAGTCCGCATGGACTGGGGGCGGTGCAATATAGGGGCGAAATGCAATTACGCTCAGCAGGACAGCAATAGCAAGCAACAGTGATTTTGTACATCGATCAATCTTCATCTGTTTCTCCTTCCCGATCATGTCGACAATTCCGTCCGAGTGTACATCCCTTGGGCTATACGGATGTTCTTGCATCACTACGGACACTTAAGATCGCCGCGAAAGTTGAGGCCGCCTGTAAACCGAATCTGCCGATAAAAATCCAAATTGTGAGAGAACTTGGCATCTCTCTGGTTGAATGACGCCAGGATGGGCTATAACTGCAGACCAGCATCCCCAACGGGTTCGATAACATCTTTATTGGAGAGTCGAAGATGATTCCGCCCGCGCGCTCAAAGCAGGTTCTGTCGAGGGTTGTGTTTGCGGCTTTCGCTGTCTTGGTTTGCCAAATCGCTATGGGACAGCAATCGCCGCCGGCAAATTGGACGGCGGAACAAGACCATCAAAACATGATGGATCAGCTGGGGATCAAGGCGCTCCGTCCTGGACCAAGCGGAAACGAAAAGGATCCCGATCACGCGAACTATGATGAGGTGAACGCCAACCCCTATGGAGGTCTGCCCGATGCGCTCACGTTAAAGACCGGGCAAAAGGTCACATCAGCCGAACAGTGGTGGAAGCAGCGGCGCCCAGAGATTATCGAAGATTTCGAGCGCGAGGTCGTCGGTCGCATTCCGCCCAATGTGCCTGCAGTGAACTGGACCGTGAAGAGTTCAAGCAATTCAAAGACCGGTGTCTTCCCTGTCATTGAGAAGCAGTTGGTCGGACACGCGGACAACTCAGCCTACCCGTCGATCAACGTGGATATGGAGATGACCCTAGTCACACCGGGGAATGCGAAAGCTGCCGTACCCGTGATGATCATGTTCAGCAGTGCGGCCATCCGGAAGTTCATCGCAAGCCATCCCGAATTCAAGAAAATGTTGGGGAGCGATCCGCCCTCGACGGAACAGCTCATTGCCAACGGCTGGGGTTATGCGCTTCTCGACACCAGTACGATACAAGCGGACAAAGGAGCAGGGCTTACAAAAGGGATTATTGGCCTTACGAACAAGGGGCAGCCCCGAAAACCGGACGATTGGGGTGCGTTACGAGCGTGGGCATGGGGTGCCTCCCGCGCTCTCGATTATCTGCAGACGGACAAGAGCGTCGACGCAAAGCGGGTTGGCATCGAGGGTGTCTCCCGTTATGGAAAAGCTGCGCTCGTGACCATGGCTTTCGACACGCGCTTTGCCGCTGTGCTCGTGGGTTCCTCCGGCGAAGGCGGCGCTAAACCACACAGACGTGATTTCGGAGAGGCAGTGGAGAATCTGACTGGTCCCGGCGAATACCACTGGATGGCGGGTAATTTCTTGAAGTACGGTGCCGCGCAATCCTCGTTCGGTAGCAAGAATGCCGCGGACTTGCCGGTGGACTCGAACGAACTGATTGCGCTGTGCGCTCCACGACTGACATTTATCAGTTACGGAGTTCCCGAAATGGGGGACGCGAAGTGGCTCGATCAGCGAGGTAGTTTCATGGCGACAGTGGCGGCAGGCTCTGCGTTCCGGCTACTTGGTGCGAAGGATCTCGGAGTCGATGAGGACTATCGCAACGCGAAAATGCCGCCAGTGAATACTGGGCTTCTCGATGGGCAACTCGCGTGGCGCCAGCATGACGCCGGCCACACCGATGCCCCAAACTGGAAGTACTTCATACCCTGGGCCGATCGCTTCTTGAACTATCACCCAGCGTCGTGGGAACTTCCGGCCGATCAACCGATGTTTCGGACGGATGCAAACTCTCTCGTTGCTCATTCCCAGTTGCTTGCAAAGGCAAAGCAGGCACAGATCGATCTTTACTTCGAAGGTGATTCGATTACAAGAAGGTGGGGCGCCCTCGACTATCCAGATCTGCTCGCGAATTGGCGACGGAGTTTTTTCGGCTGGAACGCGGCTGACTTTGGATGGGGAGCAGATCGAACGCAGAACATCCTCTGGCGTCTCGACAACGGGGAGTTGGATGGAGTCAATCCGAAAGTTGTCGTGCTACTCGCCGGCACCAATAACGTTGGCGATCTATCGGCCCCGGGCGGAGACAACGAGCGGGCCGACGATATCACTCGAGGTCTCAGGGCGATTGTGCGGGTGACTCAGGAGAAAGCGCCCGCGGCGACGATCATAGTAATGGGAATCTTTCCGAGGAACGACAATCTAACGTTCAATCCCTTGATCGACAGGATCAACAGCAGTCTTTCGAAGTTGGCTGACGGTCAGAAGATTCGATATCTGAACATCAACGACAAACTGGCCGATAGCAAGAGAAGGCTATTCGATGGAATGATGAACGCTAAAGACAAACTCCATCCAACTGTGAAGGGGTATCAAGTCTGGGCAGATGCGCTGAGACCGCTTCTTACGGAGTTGCTTGGACCACCCGCACCGGTGGATCACGCGCCACCACCGACCGGCGATCCCGCTTCTGAACACTAACGGCGTCAGGCAATAGTGAACATGCGGAAACATGTGGGATGCCGTCCAAAGCACCGAGAATCACACAGGGGTTATTCAACCTCGACGGGCTCGAGTCGAGGTGTGAGCACTTGAACCAGCGCTAATGCCACAATGTATGCTGAACCAGCGATTACAAACGGAACCATGTAACTTCCAGTCCACTGCAAGACATAGCCCACGATCTTCGCCATCAACATCCCGCCGACCGCGCCGGCCATGCCTCCGATACCGACAACCGAACCCACCGCCTGCGCCGGGAATACATCTGAAGTCAAACTGAACAGGTTCGCAGAAAAGCCCTGGTGCGCGGCAGCGGCAAGTCCAATCAGCAATACAGATCCCCAGAGGCTTTCCATGCGGTAAGCGAATACGATCGGAACGACACTGAGAGCGCACACCAGCATTGCGGTTTTGCGCGAAATATTCACGCTCTTGCCCCGATGAATCATCGAGGAAGACAGCCACCCCCCTGCAACGCTTCCGACGTCGGCAAGGATATAAATCACCATGATGGGCAAGCCAATCTGCATCAGCTTGAGGCCGTGGTTGCGCTGGAGGAAATCCGGAATCCAGAACAGAAGAAACCACCAGATGGGATCGGTTATGAATTTGGCAACCACAAAAGCCCAAGTCTGCCGATACGAAACCACTCTCGCCCATTTGATCTTAGGTTGATACTTCGGACGATCACTGATGATATAGTCGCGTTCCGCTTGTGACAGGAGCGGATGTTCTTCCGGCTTTCGGTAGAGCAACAGCCAAAACACCAGCCAAAGGAATCCCAACGAGCCAGTCGCGACGAAGGCTGCGCGCCAACCGTAGTGGATCGTAATCCAAGGAACAGCAAGGGGAGTAAGAATCGCGCCCACATTGGACCCCGCATTGAAGATCCCAGTGGCCAGGGCACGTTCCTTTTGGGGAAACCATTCTGCCACGGTCTTAATGCTGGCTGGAAAAACTCCCGACTCGCCCAAGCCTAGAGCAGAGCGGGCCACGAGGAAGCTGAAGAAAGAATTGCCGGCAGCGTGAGCAATCGACGCCAGACTCCAGAAGATCATTGATAACGCGTAACCCAACCGCGTGCCAAGGCGATCCACAAGTTGACCCACGACAACCATGCCCACCGCATAGGCCGCCTGAAACGCAAAGACGAGATTGCTGTAGTCGATTTCGTTCCAGCCGAGGTCGTGCTGAAGAGTCGTCTTCAAGACACCCAGGACCTGGCGGTCCATGTAGTTCTTGGTGACTCCAAACAAAAGAAGAGTGCAGATTATCCAACGAAAGTGTCCAACCTGCACCGAGATTGCGCGAGGGAGACTCGAAGCCACCTCGGGAATTGGTGCCTCCGTGCCGGAGTTGGCGGCGGGCTGCATAAAGTCATTCTATTTCCTGGGCCCAGCTCTCAGTCTGGAATCTCCCCGATCGAATCGAGGCGGTCCAGAGCTTGGCACTCGTGACGGTCGCCCGCCCGGATACTCCGTATCGTTGTACACCAACTGGATGCCGAATGCAGAATAGGGCACGTTGAGCATAAACCCCGCGACAGCTTTCGTCTCGACAGGCGCCCACTGGACCTCAAACCCCCGCTCCGGAGAATGCAATAACAGTGACCGCGCCTCCCGAATTCATCCGGAATCGATCCCTAATCCCTCTTTTCCGGCGATTCAACGCCCAAGCAATTTTCAAATAAATGCGATAAGAAATATCTATTGGACGCGGCTATTCCCTCGATTTACTTTCGCGCATTGCCCGAATTCGATCCGTTGCTGAATGAGTCGCGATGCGAGCAGCGGCGCACCGCGTTTGGTGGAAATTTAAGTCACAGACTCTTTCAGTTTTCTAGAAGCGTCTTCGCCATTGCACGGCGACACGAAGTAGTGTCCTGCCATGAAGCTTCACTTTGAAAAGAACCGAAGAAAAGTGGCCGGAATTGTAACGGGTTACGCCGATTACCTGTTGTCACCCGTCAGTGCTTTGTTGGGACGGGTCGTTTTGCACGATAAACATTAAGGAGCATCGAAAATGACAAAGCGAGCAGAGAGGCGCTCTCTGCACCGATCGCTGGTATCAGTCAGCCTCAAAATCCTGTTGAGCCTGTGGCTGGCTGCCGTTCTACCAGCATTCAGTTTCGCCGACGACGGCCCCAAGCCCGATCCCGCGGGCACGGCCACCGGCGACAAGACAACTGCCGTCGACGCTGCTGGCAATTCTTTCGTCGTCCCCGAACCGACCGACAAGACGGCGCCAGACTACCTTAAGAACAAGAAAGACTTTGACGACTACCAGGCACAAGTCGCCAAAGAACCGCTTGCCGCCAAACTCGCGGACAGCGTAGGGCATGTTCGGGTTGCAACTAATTTCGCCTGGACTTTGAATACGGGTTACCTGGTTTTGTTCATGCAGGCTGGTTTCGCGCTTCTGACGTGCGGATTGGTTCGGAAGAAAAATGCCGCTCATTTGATGATGCTGAACTTCGCGGCATATGTATTCGCTTTTCTCGCTTATTACGCAGTCGGATATGCATTCCAGTTCGGAGCTGTCGCGATCAACGCCGCCCCCGTGAACCTGGGCGGCGTACCCACTCTCAACAAATTCCTGATCGGTCACGGACAGTGGGGCTTCGTCGGTGGCAAAGGCTTTTTCTTCATCGGACCAGCCTATGACGCGGGAAGCAACTGCCTGGCGTTGTTTGAAGTAGTCTTCATGGAGACGGCGGGCTACATTATCGTCGGCGCGATCTGCGAACGTATTTCGTTTTGGGCTTTCCTGCTCTGCGAACTTTTCATCGGTGCGATCCTTTATCCCATCTCCGGTTGTTGGACCTGGGGCGGCGGCTGGCTCTCACAGTTAGGTTCGACCATGAATCTTGGACACGGCTACGTTGACTTCGCCGGATCGACCGTGGTTCATGCCGTCGGCGGATTCGCCGCCATGGCGCTCGCCATTGTCCTGGGCCCGCGATTAGGGAAGTTCGGTCCGGGAGGCAAGATTCGCGCGTTTCCCGCTCATAACGTCGTTTATGTCGTAACCGGAACCTTTATTTTGCTTTTCGGATGGATGGGATTTAACCCCGGTTCGACTTTGGGCGCGACCGATCTCCGCATCTCCGTGGTGGCAATCAATACAAATCTGGCGGCTGTCGCGGGTTCTGCGGCGGCGATGCTCATCTGGTATTTCTTGTTCGGTAAGCCAGACATCACAATGGCCTGTAATGGCATGTTAGCCGGACTGGTTGCGATTACTGCACCCTGCGCCTTCGTCTCTCCCACGTCATCTGTAATCATCGGAGTACTCGCCGGCTGCCTGGTTTGCGGTGGCGTTCTTTTCAATGAGCGAGTCCTTCACATTGACGATCCTTGCGGAGCTGTTTCGGTGCATGGCTTCTGCGGCTGGCTAGGAGCTGTCTGCGTCGGAATCTTCGCGGACGGAACGTACGGCGCAGGCTGGAATGGTGTCGGAGCCACAAGCTATTTAGGAAATGCAGGCCAGGGCGTAACCGGCTTGATTCACGGCGACACTCGCCAGTTCTGGTGCCAGTTGATGGGCGCCACCTTGTATGCAGTCTGGGCGTTCGGTGCAACCTTCGCAGTCTTCGCGGTGGTGAACAAAGTGAAGAACATGCGAGTGGCTCCAGAGTCAGAAGAGGAAGGCCTGGATGTTCCTGAGTTTGGCATGCCCGGCTACCCAGAAGATGCGGTTGTCACAACTTCATACTGACCGGGAGATGTCAAAGTTATGCGAGCTCTAGATCATCTTCTTGATCTTCCGGGAGGAGTATTCCTTCTGCTGATGATCGCGGCAGGGCTGGAGGTTTCCGGAGACGCTTTTTTTCAGTCGGCGGTCCATCGGACTTCCGGCTTGTCGCGATGGCTTTCGCTGGCGGCAGGGGTATTGGTCCTGTCTCTTTACGGAGTGGTCGTGAACCTGCCGCATTGGGACTTCGGAAAGCTATTGGGCGTTTATGTCGTATTTTTCTTCGCAGTGGCGCAGCTAATCGCCAAAGTCAGGTTTCACCAGCAGATGACCCTGCCCGCACTCGTCGGAGGCTTCATGATCGTCATCGGCGGAGCAATTATCTCGTTCTGGAAGGTCTGAGGTTCTGCGCCGCAGCATTTCAAGAAAGACCTCCAGATTGCGAGCTTCTATTATTGGCAAGTCGTAGCGGCGACGTAACCGACGCTGAGTCTGCTCAGTTCTTACGAATTGGACCTCATGTCGCTGGAAGTGCCGCCGGCAGCTGGAACATAGCACTTTTGCGTGTAGTCCATCACCATCCGATCAGCATTGAACCGCCAGCCCAGAGTTCGAATCGTGCGTTTCATGCTCTTGATCCATCCGCGCGGCAAGCCATCGCGATCACGCTGGTAGTAGAGTGGGATCACTTCTTCGCGCAGTGTCCTCAACAGATCCTCACCGTCGCGGGAATCGTGCACATTCATATTTGAGTGCGTTCTTCCCGTTCCAATGGCAAAGCCATTCATGCCATCGAAGGCTTCGGCCCACCAACCGTCAAGGATCGAGAGGTTCAGGCCGCCGTTCAGCACGACTTTCTGACCACTTGTGCCAGAGGCTTCCAGCGGCCTTCGCGGATTATTGAGCCAGACATCGACGCCCTGCACGAAATGGCGTCCGACATTAATGTCATAGTCTTCGACGAATACAAACTTGTCGCGGAACTTCGAGTCGTGCATTAACTCCGCGATCTGCTGCAGAACTCGCTTGCCAGGCTCATCGAGCGGATGCGCCTTTCCAGCGAATACAAACTGCACCGGACGATTCGGATCGTTGACCATGGAAGCCAACCGCTCAATATCGGTGAGGATCAGGTTGGCTCTTTTGTACGTCGCGAACCGCCGGGCGAAGCCGATGGTCAGAGCATCGGGGCTAAGCACACGATCAAGCCGCTGCAAAACGTCCGGCGCTTCTCCACGCCGTTCGGCCTGAGCGACGGCTCTCTTCCGAACGAATTCGATGAGCTGCGATTTCAGGCTGAGGTGAGTCTCCCATAGCTCGCCGTCGTCGACGTTCTCGATCCCAAGCCAGGTCTTGGCCTCGCTGCCGCGCTGCAGCCAATCTGTGCCGAGATGACGATCGTAAAGACGGAACATCTGGGGCGCGAGCCACGAGGGCACATGCACACCGTTGGTGATGTGGCCGATAGGAACTTCATCCTCAGGCTTGCCCCGAAAGAGGCCCGTCCACATGGCGCGAGATACTTCGCCGTGGAGCGCCGAAACGGCATTAGCGCGTCGCGAAAGCCGAAGAGCCAGCACCGTCATGCAAAATAACTCGTCCGAATTGTTCGTATTCTCACGACCGAGTCCAAGCAGACTTTCCGAGGAAAGTCCAAGAGCCTCGCGGAGAGGCCCAATGTGCTCTTCAACGAGTTTGGCATCGAAGCGATCGTGTCCGGCCGGGACCGGCGTGTGTGTCGTGAAGACAACTTCGCGGGAAACACGCGGCACCGCGGCGTCAAAACCGATGCCTTCCTCCTCCATCCGCAGGCGAATCGCCTCCAGCACCGCAAAAGCGCTATGACCTTCGTTGAGGTGAAGAACGCCCGGAGAAATCCCAAGGGCCTTCAGGGCGCGCAAGCCTCCCACTCCCAACAACAACTCTTGACGAATCCGGATTCGCAGATCTCCGCCGTACAGGCGTGAAGTGAGTTCACGATCTTCGGGAGCGTTGCCGTCGACATCCGAATCAAGCAGGAAAAGATCGCGACGGCCTACTTTCACCCGCCACACTTTCGCCTGCAGGCGGCCGCTGCGCGTTTCGATTTCCACCACAACAGGCCGGCCATCTTTTCCGATCGCCGTTTCCATCGGCAACTGATTGACATCAGTCTCGAGATACTCTTCCCGCTGCCAACCGTTAATATCGAGTCGCTGGCGAAAATATCCTTGACCATAAAACAAGCCGATGCCCACCAGCGGAATATCCAAGTCCGAAGCGCTCTTGATATGATCTCCCGCCAGCACTCCGAGCCCGCCGGAATAAACAGGAAGAGATTCATGCAATCCGAACTCAGCCGAGAAATAGGCAACCGGGTGAGGCCGCAGGACGCCGGCATGTCTCGTTCCCCACGTTCGGTCCGCTTCGAGATACTCCAGCATTCGGCGATAGGCGTAGTTCACACGGCTGTGGAGCATGAGCTCCGCGGCCCGAGTTTCCAGTTTTGCGAGAGGCATCTCTCCCAGCAGTGCAACCGGTTTGTGGTTCAGATCGTTCCACCGGGCCGGGTCCAAATCGAGGAAAAGGCTGGAAGAATTGTGGTCCCAACTCCACCACAGGTTGCGAGCCAGGGCCCACAGCCTTTCTTGTAAAGGAGCGATGAAGCGGTCAAGGTTCCGCGCTTCACTGACGACCGGCGCAACTTGGGTTGCCGCTTCCGTCAGCATTCGAATTTCATCGCTGCTAAAGACACGCGCCTCGACCGTTTGCACGACTAGGACTCCTTGCAGAATCCCGCGATCGATCAGTGGTACTCCCAGAAACGACTGGTAGGCATCTTCACCCGCGTCACGGAAGTACTTGAAGCGGGGGTGATTCTTCACCTGGCTGACTGCAACTGGCTGAACCTGCTCAGCAACCAGCCCGGTCAGACCTTCGTTAACTGCCATCCGGAGGCTGCCGACACACTCCCGGCGAAGTCCCACGGTCGCCGCCAAGACTAGATTGGCGCGATCCGGCTCCAATAAATATGCCGAGCAAACGTCAGTTCTAAACCTCTTGGCGATGAGCGCCACCAGGTTCATGAGCGTCTCCGCTGCCTGACCGCCCTCGGCAGCCAGGTTTGCAATTTCCTCCAGCGTCAAAACGCTTTCGCGTACTCCTAAATCCATGCCCCCTGCTATTTCGTATCCGTCCAAAGGATTTTGCCATGCCTCCGTTAAAGGTCTTGCGAATCAATCTGCTCTTGATGATGTCACTATCAGGAGGGTTCACGCTATTGTAAGGGGTGGAAGCGAAAATGCGAATGATCCGTTGCATTCAAAAAAGAGATCGCATCGCGCGTTATCTCGATGGCCTGAAATCAGGCATTTTTCGGTTGCGCTAGATAAAAGGTTGGACTCGGGCCTCGCGGACAGATTGCTTGAGTGCCACGCAGGGAGTAAAATCCACTCAATCCAGCCAGTGGAGAGCTACTTTCATCTCCAAAGAAGCCACGCCTTGTTTTGGGCAAGTTGAGAGACTACGGATCTTCTGCAGGAAAAGTCGGCAGGATATCTGATCTGTTTCACGTTTAATTCGAAGGTTTCGTAATACCTATGTTCCCTGTTTTGGACGAAACGCACTCGCTCAAGTGTGAACTGGCCGCAGAAGTGCTTCGGTCATCGGGGAACCTACGCTTGCAAGTGACGGGATGGAGCATGCTTCCCACACTTTGGCCGGGAGATGTCCTCATGATCGAGCGCATCGATCCTGCGTTGCTCTCTGAGGGGGACATCGTTCTGGTCGACAGGGATCGCCGGCTGTTTGCACACCGTCTGGTGGCGAAAAACTTCGAGAATTCTGACGTTTTGACCCGCGGCGATGCCATGCGGCAGTCCGACCCCCGGGTCGACCAGGAAAAACTGTTGGGCAAAGTTTGTTTCATTTTGCGCGATGGCAAATGCATCGAACCTCGCAGGACCCTGCGGGTTTCAGAGCGTGCAGTCGCGGCTTTGGTTCAACGCTCGGACATCGCTGCGCGCGTCGTAGTCCGCATACATGGTCTGCGTCAACCGTCCCAAGTTCAGAGTTGGTAAACTCGAGAATTCCATTGACCCAGTTGACCACCGAAACCGAACGTCTCAGCCTCGTAATCACAATCGGGGGCATGCCTGTCCGCATTAATGCTGTGGACTCGAACTTCCTGGCCATGCTCCAAGACCGGTATGCGGGATACGTCAACTCCTCTGGCGAGGCCGAGATCGAGTTCGATGTCGATCTGACCGCGAGCCCCTTTGCAGATCCGGATGCCGATGTTCGCGTGAGTCAGCACAACGGGCGTTGGGCGTTGGAACGCGGAGACTTTCGCGCCGAATGGGAACCGGCAAGACGGCGTGGGTGGATTCGCCAGACGGCCAATCCTTATTCGATCGATGCCGTCCTGCGGATCGTCCACACTCTGATCCTCGCGCGGCAGGGAGGCTTTCTGCTTCACTCCGCGAGCGCCATTCGCAACGGGAAAGCATTCCTTTTCGCGGGAGTATCGGAAGCGGGCAAAACGACGATCTCAAGGCTCGCTCCTCCCGACGTCACTCTCCTGACCGACGAGATTTCTTATGTCCGTAAGCAGAATCAGGGCTACGTTGCATACGGAACTCCTTTTACCGGAGAACTCGCCAAACTTGGGGAGAATGTATCAGCCCCCGTCTCGGCGCTCTATTTGCTCGCCAAGGGCGCTGAGAATCGAATCGACGCCGTTGCACCCGGCGAGGCGACTCGATCTCTGCTTGCTAATCTTCTTTTTTTCGCAGAGGATGAAGACTTAGTGCAGACAATTTTTCATTCCGCATTTGAGTTCGTGAACCGCGTGCCCGTGTCGCGGCTTACATTCGCGCCCGATGCGCGGGTTTGGGAGTTGATTGGATGACGAAGCTTTATGTAGCGCGTAATCCGCGAGTCGCCGCGCGCAGCCTTGACGGCGAGATGATGATCATGTCGGGGCGGGATTCCACTTTGTTCACCCTCAATAAGACAGCCACTATCCTATGGCAGTCTGCGGACGGGCACACCTCCCTGGACGAAATTGTGGAACAGCGAATCTGCAGCGAGTTTGCAGTCGAGCCAGCAATGGCTCTGCAGGATGCAGAAACCCTCGCGCGGGAGTTGGCGAGCCACGAAATCTTGAACATCTCGGAGCAGCCGATCGCGCAAAAAACTCCAGTCGACGGAGAATCGCGATGAGCGGACTTCTGGAGGAAGTGGCCGCGAAGGCGTTGCGGCTGAATGTACCTCTTAACGTCCAGCTCGATTTGACTTATCGGTGTAACGAACGCTGCGTCCACTGCTATCTCGATCATGACGATCACGGCGAGATGACGACGGCGGAGATCAAACATCTGCTCGAAGAGATGGCCGACGCCGGTGTCTTCATCCTGACCCTTAGCGGTGGGGAGATTTTCCTTCGCAAGGATTTTTTCGAGATTCTGGAACATGCCCGGCGATTGATGTTTTGCGTAAAGCTCAAGACCAACGCGGTCCTGATCCGCGAACAAGAGGCGGCCCGCTTACTCGACCTCGGAGTCGAATCTGTCCAGATCAGCATCTACTCGCACCGGCCGCAGGTGCACGATGCGATTACGCTGGTTCCCGGTTCTCTCAAGCGCTCGCTGGATGCAATCCGATTTCTCAAGTCCCAGGGATTGAAGGTCATCATTGCGAACGTCTTGATGACTGAAAACATGAGCGACTACACGGGCGTGCGCGCGCTGGCTACGGAGTTAGGGGTCGAATGCACCCTGGATCCCACTGTGACACCAATGATGGACGGCAACCGTTCGACGCTCAACCTCGGGGTTGACCAGAATCAACTGCGGCAGGTTTTTCGCGACGCGTCGCTGGTCGGTGACGTCGATGAGTTCTGCGCCATACCCGCCGAGCCCGGTGAGAGTGAGCTTGAGGCGACACCTTGCAGCGCCGGTCACACTGCGTGTTACGTTTCGCCTTACGGCGAGGTTTTCCCTTGCGTACAGTTTCCATTTCCAACCGGCAATGTGCGACGGCAGCGCTTCGTCGACATCTGGAGACACTCGGATCAGATGAACGAGGTGCGCTCGATCCGCGTGAAGGACCTGGCAACCTGTACTTCGTGTACACATGTTTCGAACTGCACGCGTTGTCCCGGCCTAGCCTACATGGAGGGCAACATGCGGGGACCATCTTCGCAGGATTGTGAGAAATCGTTCGCAAGAACCGGAGTGCCGTCGGCGAACATGCTTGCGAAGAAGCGGGTTGCCGCTAATCTCGTGCAGATTCGCGCGATTTCCGCTTCTCCAGGCGCCCCTGTTTCTGGCGCCATTGCGTAAGCTGGGCTCGCCGTCGTCAGCGATCCGATACGCCATATGCCCAGCGCCATTCCTATACCCGACGGCGAGTGGTCCCTGCTGAGAGCGAGCTGCGACTCTGATCCGCGGCACCGCCAACCAGAATTCATCCGATCTCTCGTAAGCTCACCAATCCGCTGGAAACTTCTCTTCGACCTTTCTGAGGTACATGGGCTTCAACCGCTTCTGTATCAGCTGCTTTCGACTGTCCAAGAACAGGTTCCCCGGGAAGAAATGCACGTACTCGCGCAAGGTTATCAAATGAACTTGCGCAAGGCGCTCTTCCTGTCGCGCGAACTGATTCGCATCGTTGATCGCCTGCAAGCCATTGGTGTAGACGTCCTGCCTTACAAAGGTGTCGCTCTGGCGGAGGCGGTGTATGGCGACATCGCTCTGCGCCAAGCCGGCGACATTGACTTGCTGATTCACGCGAAAGATCTGACGCGTGTGCGCGAAGCACTGCGAGAACTCGGCTACCAGCCTCACTTGCTTCTGTCCGAACCGGAGGAGCACGCCTATCTCAATTCGGGATACGAATGCGCATTCGATAGCCCTGCCGGACGCAATCTTCTTGAAGTTCAGTGGGCAATTCAGCCCCGCTTCTACGCTGTTGATTTTGATCTGAATGCAGTCTTTCAACGCGCCATAATGGTTCCTGTCGCCGGTCGCTCTATGAAGGCCCCCTGTGCAGAGGACCTGTTCCTCATCCTGTCGCTGCATGCGGCCAAGCACGTCTGGGGAAGGCTAATTTGGCTCTCGGATCTGGCTCGCATTATGAATTTGTCGTCTGTGAATTGGGACTTCATCGCCTCCCAAGCGAAAGACCTGGGAGTTGTCCGGATTATGCGGGTCAGTCTTCTTTTGGCCAACAGTCTGTTAGGCGCGCAGGTTCCCGCTGCGGCAGAGACCGCTCTCCCGGAAGACTCAACTGCAAAATCGTGGGCCAATCGTATCGAAACGCAGATCACTGGCGGCACCGCACATGACACCGAGTCGTTTGCGTACTTCAGATTGATGTTGCAACTACGCGAAAGTCGAGCAGACCGTCTGCGCTTTCTCACCCGGCTTCTTTTCACTCCAGGACCAGGCGAATGGGCGGCGATACGATTTCCCAGGCCGTTGTTCCCACTCTACCGACTCGTCCGCCTCTCGCGCCTGGCCGCGAGGCTCGTAGGGGCGTAGAGGGCGCACGCTTGAACTTGCCGCGGACAGAAATTCCCTAGCCTAGCTGCTCGTTCGCGGGTTGCTGCCAGCCCGGAAGATACAGTGCATACATTGCGGTGCATCCCAACAATGGAATCAACAAACCTGCCTTGAGCGTTCCCACCCAAGTCGACGAGATGCCGACAATCCACGGCAAGAGTCCGCCGCCGATATTCGATAGCACGAACATCAATGAACCGAGTCTTGAGGACGCCGATCCAAACTCCCGGGAAAACAACGAAATTGTGATCGGATAGACACACGACAGCCCGAATCCCGCCGCGCTCACGCTCACCATCACTCCTGTCAAACCATGGGAGAACAAAAGACCGCCAGTTCCGGCGCAAGCCAAAAGTAACCCTGTCCGCACCAAGCTCATTTCGTCGACGGTTTTGAGAAGAAGCGGAGCGACGAGTCTTCCTAACGTTAGTGCGGCATAAAAAAACGAAGGAGTCACCAGCGACATTGCCGGAGTCAGATTCCCCAGCGCCTTCGAGTAGGAGGCCACCCAGCCTCCGAAGCCGTTTTCCGTTCCGACGTAGACGAAGAACATTGTCGCGAGAATTAGAAACGCGGTCCGCTTGAGTCGAATGAGCGGCAGTATTTTCGTTCGGTTATCCAGCGTCGCCGCAGGCTCGACAACAGAACTAGGCATCAGCGCGATTCCTATTGCTACGACCAATGAGAAGGCGGAAACAATTCTCAGAAAAAGTGGGATTTGTTGGGATCTCGCGGCAGTGGACACAATAAACGGACACGAGACGGCGCCTGCGCTCCAACAAAAATTAAGCCAGTTCAGGGTCGCGCTGCGCCGTTCCGGATTCACTTCCGCCACCATCAGATTTGCCGCCGGGACCGCGAGCCCGATTCCTCCTCCATAGGCTGCGATGCAAATAATGCCGAGCGACTTCGGTCCGGAAAGCAAAAGTGCCAAGCCGGTAGCCATCAACAGGAGTCCACTCTTGATGGCGAATCGAAATCCTCGAACAGAAACCACCACGCCAGAGAGAGCGACCGCGCACGTAGAGGCAACGTACTGAGCGGTGAAAAGGGCGCCGGCCTGCGAGTAGTTCAGGGACCACCGGGCGGAAAGAGTTGGCAGCATCGGCCCGAGAAGCACGGTTGCAACCCCGATGGGCACGAACGCCACATATGCAGCGAAGGTGAGGGCCCTGGACGACGACGGAGCCTTTAACACAATGGAGGCAGGCATGAGTGCTTTCGCGGAACAGGCCTCTCAACAAGGAAGCGGCACCGCTGACTCGGAAGCTAGCAGTGTCCGGGCGCCTTTGCCGTAGATTCCCGCAACACAAGCTCGGGTTCGATGGCAATTTCGAGAGGATATTCTTTCTTCCCTTCAATCCGCTCGAGCAAGCTCTGCGCAGCAACTTCTCCCATCCGGTTCAGCGGCTGACGTACGGTCGTCAAACTCGGGGTGTGAAAAGCAGCACCTGGGATATCGTCAAACCCCATTACCGAGACGTCCTGAGGAACACGCAATCCGTGCTCCTGAAGCGCTCGAATCGCTCCAATCGCCGAGATGTCGTTATAAGCGAATATGGCGGTGAAAGGTTTTCCTCGCGCCAGAAGCTGCTTGGTATACGGGTATCCGAGCATGGGGGTCGGATCGTCGGTTTCGATCTGCATGGTCAGCTCGGGATCGATACTTAATCCGATCTGCCCCGCCACACGGCAGATCGCCTCCCAGCGGTCCTGAGAATCGGAACTTACCGGATTCCCTTTCATGAAAGCGACGCGCTCATGGTGTAGTTCCTTCAGGTGATTCAAGGCAAGAACTGCCGCGCGCTCATGGTCGAGAACTATGTTGGTAACACCCTTCAACTTCTTGTGGCCGGCTATGGCGACTGTAGGCAGCATCGGCGCTTCCTGGACTGTCGTATCCACGGTGATGATGCCCTCCACACCGCGCTCCGAAAGCAGTTGCGAATATCGATTGAGCAACACGGGATCGTGTCGGTGTACCACCGTGAGGAAGAAATAATTGCGCGTTCGCAAGTACTGCTCAATACCGCTGATGATGGGCGAACTGTAGGAGTCACCAATTTCCTCGGCGATGACCCCAATCGTGTAGGTCCGCTTGTTGCGAAGAGTACGCGCGAAAAAGTTGGGGCGGTAGTTCAGCTCTTTAGCAGCTGCATGGATACGATTCTTTGTTTCTTGAGGGATGGAACGGGCCGACGGCGAATCGTTGAGTACTGCAGAAACTGTCCCCGGAGTGAGCCCCAAGTATTGAGCGACAGCTTTGAGGGTGATCACCTCAGGCTTGTGACCAGTCTTCTTAACTTGCACCATGATGTTTTAAATTGCTTGAGTCAACAGTAGCTTTGCTTCCGCGCGAACGATCTTACCAAACGTCGAGTCCGCCATTTTACACATGCTTTCTCCACCACCGCGCGCCTTGCGAGCACGCAGGCAAACTCATGATGCAATTGCGTAACGCTCGCTGTTAGGCTTCGAACCGCTCAAGGCGAAAAACAGGATGTACAAGTAACAGATGACCGGCAGGAAGAATGCATGATGGATGCCGATTTGATCCGCAATCCATCCCTGCGCTACTGGAAGAATGGCTCCGCCCACGATCGCCATGATCATGACGCCGGAACCATCACCGGTTAAGGGTCCCAGTTCTGCCACGCCCAGGGTGAAGATGCTGGGGAACATGATGGAATTGAAAAAACCGACCAAGATAATGCTGTACATCGCAACGTGGCCGCTCGTCAACATGGAGATGGCGACCAGAGCAGCTGCGCAGACTGCACAAATACCAAGCAGTCCGCCTGTCTTCATTTTCTGCAGGAGCGCCGACCCTATGAAACGTCCCACCATCGCACCGCCCCAATAAAACGCGACGAAGCTCGCAGCGACTTTCTCCGTCAGGCCACCGATCTCAGGCTGCCCAAAATAATTCACCAGAAAGCTGCCTATTGAGACTTCCGCGCCGACGTAGACAAAGATCCCGATCGCGCCGAAGATCAGATTCGGATGATTCCAGATCGAGTCGTTCACCTTCTCCCCAACTTTATGCTGTGCATGTTCGATCTTGGGCAGCTTGAAACTCCCGATCGCAATCGCCAGCAGAACAAGGGTAATCCCCAGACCTACATAAGGTGTCTTTACGGTCGCTGCTTCATGCAAACGGTAGGCCTGTAGAGCGTCTGGCGCCAACGCACGGATCTGGTCCATCGTCATCGGGGCTGTGCTCAGAATCAGCAACCCGCCGAAAAATGGCGCCAGAAACGTCCCAAGAGAATTGAATGCCTGCGTCAGATTGAGCCGGCTCGAAGCTGTCTCGGGCTTTCCCAATACCGTGACATAGGGATTTGCTGCGACCTGCAAACAGGTAATACCAGCAGCCAGAACGATCAGCGCTCCAAGAAATAGCGGGAACGACGGAACACTCGCGGCAGGCACGAATAGGAATGCACCCACACCCATCGTGAGCAGACCAGCAACCATCGATCGCTGGTAGCCCATCCAGTCGATAATTTTTGCCGACGGAATCGAAAAGATAAAATAGGCGCCGAAGAATGCGAACTGGATCAGCATCACCTTCGCATAGTTCAAGTCAAAAATCGACTTCAGGTGCGGAACCAGGATGTCGTTCAGGCAGGTCAGAAATCCCCACATGAAGAAGAGCGTGGTCACCGTAGCCAGCGGAGCGCCGTAGCTTTGTCCGGCAGCAGAAGCGGTGGCTGATGTGCCTGTGTTGGGGGCCGCGATCGCCATATAAGATGTGTCCACCCTCCGAGCGGTATGAACGCGACAACGCCGCCATCATACATCGGTGGAGTCAGCTTTGGGCGCTTTTTTCTTGCGACAGAATGCGGATTCAGCCTCTACAAAATCGATTCTGTAGCTTGACATCTGTTCCCAGTTGCCCGAAACTTCACTCGTTTCTGGCATCCTCATTTTCCTCGGATCTGCCAAACCCATATGCGCAAACGAATGATCATCGCAGCGTTTTCATTGTTCTTGCTTGCCAAGTATCCTGCACAGGGCCAAGATGGAAATCGACCCACGGTCGTTCTGAGTGAAGCGGGATTCCCGGCTGCCGATTCCAGCGCCCCTTCCTCTCAGCAAATCATCGGTCTCTTTGTAGGCGCGAGGTTTGAGAACGCAGATCACCTCGCGGAGGCGCTTGCCGCGCCTTCGTCCCGACTTCTGGTCCTTCCCTACGGTTCGGCCTTTCCCGAGAACGCATGGCCTGCACTCAAGCAATTTCTGGATAGAGGTGGCAACCTCATTGTTTTCGGAGGCAGACCGTTCACCCGTGCTGCATATAAGGATACTCAAGGTTGGCATCTCCGTGATTACAGTGTTCGATTCATCCGGCCGCTCATGATCGACCAGTATCAAGAAACTCCCGGATCCGATGGCCTGCAGTTTCTGCCAAATCAGGAGCTCACCTTGCAACTTCCGGCATTCAAATGGAAGCGGGCCTTCAGCCCGGTAATTCGACTGAGCGCAGTCGACCTGTATCACAGAGGCGGGGCCGCTGGTTCGATCGACGCACGACTTGATACGCTGGCATGGGGCATTCAGGACGGCCGCAAGATGTCAGCTCCAGCGATTCAAGTCGATCACTATCGCAATGGATTTGACGGCGGCCGCTGGATTCTTGTGAACGCCGACCTCTCCAACGACTTCTTCGAGAATGCCGGCCTCGTTCAATCCCTTGTGAGACGCGCTCTGCAGGGCGAGGAAGAATTTACAGCAAGGCCGATATTGCCTCTGTATCTACCCGGTGAACCGGTTGAACTGCAGGTGGTATGGCGAGCAGCGGAAACCTCCAAGGCTGCTCTATCACTTAAGGTAACTCTGTTTCCCGAGTCTGAGCCTTCTAATCGTGCAACCGTGACGGTTGCCCTTCCGAGCGCAGTAGTGACGATTCCTGCTCCGAGTGGGAAAGGCCTATTCATCATCGAAGCTCAACTGTTAGAAGGCGACCACGTACGAGCCATCTATCACTCAGGCTTCTGGATTCGGGATGAAGAATACTTGCGTTCGGGGCCTCGGCTCACCGTCAATCGCGACTATTTCGAACTCGACGGCCATCCTTTAGCCGTGGTGGGTACGACGTATATGTCAAGCGAAGTGCAGCGGCTCTATTTCGAGCATCCCAACGTTTACATATGGAATCGGGATCTCGCCCAGATTCACGATGCGGGATTGAACATGATCCGAACCGGCTGGTGGACTGGATGGGACAAGTTCTGCGACGAGAACGGTCAACCTTACGAGCGCACGTTGAGAACACTCGAGGCCTATTTAATGACAGTTCGCAAGTATGGCCTGCCAGTTCAATTCAACTTCTTCGCTTTCTTACCCGACGTACTCGGAGGGACGAACGCTTTTCTCGATCCCCAGGCCGTTCGAAGGGAACAGACTCTGATTTCAATGGTCGTTGCCCGGTTCCACGACGTACCTTTTCTCGCCTGGGATCTGATCAACGAGCCTAGCTTTTCGCAGCATCTCTGGACGACGCGGCCCAATGGTGATCCGACCGAACTGTCTGCATGGAATGCGTGGTTAACTGCTCGCTATCCAGACCGGGCAAAGCTCGCTGCTATCTGGAATGTTCCTGCCGATTCGCTCGCGGGAACTATCTCTCTCCCGAGCGAAGAAGAATTCTTGCCCCGCGGCATGTACGTGGGCATCAACTCCCTCAGGGTGAACGACTACTACCTTTTCACACAGGAATCATTTGCCGAATGGGCGGAAGGGATGCATAACGCAATTCGTGCGGCAGGATCTCAACAGTTGGTCACCATAGGCCAGGACGAGGGTGGGATTCAGGATCGCTTGTCGCCGGCGTTCTGGGGGGCATCGGTGGATTTCACCACCAACCATTCGTGGTGGCTGGATGATTCGATTCTCTGGGATTCTCTGGCAGCCAAGCAGCCCGGTGAAGCGATGCTGATCCAGGAAACTGGCCTGCAACGGGGCCTGAATCTAGACGAGACTGCCCGGCGCACTCCGGAAAACGAAGCTGCGCTTTTGGAACGAAAGATCGGAAGTTCTTTCATTCAAGGGGCCGGCGCGATCGAGTGGCTTTGGAACACCAATTCCGACATGACCGAAAGTAACGAAACGCCGATCGGCGCAGTGCGCACCGACTACACCGAGAAGCCCGAAGCGTCACTGTTGCGTGCTTTTGCCAAGTTCTCGCCATTATTGCAGGAGCACCTTCGCGATCCACAGCCGGCTCCGATCGCGATTGTCACCTCGCAGGCCGCCCAGTATTCAGCGCTGGCAGATTTTCAGTTAGAGGCTCAACGCCGCGCCGTACGCGCACTGTCGTATTCGGACGGCCTCACTTCCTACGTGATCGCAGAAAATCAGATTGAGCACATAGGATCGCCGAGGCTTGCGATTCTACCCTCGCCGCAAGCTCTGGGTGAAAAAGCCTGGACCACACTCATGAAATATGTGGACTCCGGGGGAAGCCTCCTCATCACCGGGCCTGTAGATCGAGATGAGCACTGGCAAGTTGCACACCGGGCAGCTGAACTCGGCATTGCTGCCGCCGTCGAGCCTCTGGTTTATCACGATGCTTCTCTGCGTTTGGGAGATCACACCGTTCCTTTGATGTTTGGCCAGCAGCAACAGAACTGGCTTAACTCGGTGCGCTTCGAGGACGGCGCCACGCTCAAGGAAATTCCCCACGGCAAAGGACGAGTCTTTTGGACTGCGTACCCGGTCGAACTTAGCGAGAACCTGGAGGCAACAGCTGCATGCTATGCGTATGTGACAGCGCGGCTGAACATCACACCTATGTTTAGCAAACTGTCACCGGTTCCGGCCGGAGTCCTGGTATTTCCGACTTCGCTAGCGGATGCGATGCTTTACGTGCTCGCGTCGGACTCGGCCGACAATTCGACGATCAAGATACAGGATCTCGAAACAGGCGTGCCGATCTCTCTATCTCTGCCGGCTGAACATGCGGCAATCGCCGTCATCAGCAAGAAGGAGAAGAGAGTCATTGCCAAGTATGGCTTTTAATAGAAATTGACCGAACATGACCCGCATCATGCGGCGGATGCAGGAAAGACCTGATTGCATCTTCTATATACTACCGTCTAAGCATTAAAGCTTGGCAGCGCAACCCTCAACTCCGTTGATCAACCCTCCAGTGTCCATCTCTCCGCCACCGCGCAAATCACGAAAATGGCGCTGGATCATCGGCACCGCCGTCGGCGTTCTAGCGGTCGCTGCCGTCTGCATCCGTATCGCGATCGCACGCGCGGAGCCTATTCTTCGATCTCGGGTCATCGAGACACTCTCGACTCGATTTCGGAGCCGCGTGGAACTTGCAGAACTCCACGTCTGGGTGGCGAATGGCATCCATGTGGACGGCAAAGGACTGAAAATCTTTGGCACCACAGACCCAAACCCATGGGAGGCCGGAATTCAACCGCTCCTCGAGATTGGAGAATTTCGCTTCCAGACGGCGCTGGGCAGTCTGTTTCGCGAGCCCATGCATCTGGACACGATCTATGTAGACAGACTGACGATGAACATCCCGCCGAAAAATAACCGACACGAGATGGCCAACTTGCGTCATCGCGGCGGCAAAATAGGTATCGTTGTCAGTCATTTACAGTGCACGAACACCAAC
>Ga0187863_10001139_pt1 | contig 21713 bp, 21 predicted proteins | sample June2016WEW_11_1_FD_132975 | JGI IMG/M metagenome (GOLD analysis project Ga0187863, IMG submission 132975) | Peatland microbial communities from SPRUCE experiment site at the Marcell Experimental Forest, Minnesota, USA - June2016WEW_11_10 | ecosystem: Environmental > Terrestrial > Soil >...
AGTTGCAGCGAGACGAGAACGGCCTGGAGAAGTGCGTGGCCTGCTACCTCTGCGCGGCGGCGTGCCCGGCCAACTGCATCTATATCGAGGCGGCGGACAATACCGCGGAGAAACGCATCTCGTCTTCCGAGCGCTATGCCAAGGTCTACAACATCGACTATTCTCGGTGCATCTTCTGCGGCTATTGCGTCGAGGCCTGCCCCACTGACGCCATCACCCACGGCCACAGCATCGAACTTGCTCCCTACGATATCAACGCCCTCATTTACCGTAAGGAACAGCTCCTCGAGGCCTGGCCACCTCGTAATCGATGAGCATGATTGCCGCATCATTCGCTTCCTTTTCCGGATCAACTTAGTCGATTCAGAACGTAGCAGGGCCTATATCGATTGGTTGGCAGAGTCACTTTACCTGAATTTCCCTCCGCAGCTTCCTCACTCCCTCACAGGGCGCGAGCGGCGATTCGAGACGAGGTTCTGCATCCCTGTGCGGCAACGCCCCAACGTGCGAAGGCGTTTCTGCAAGGTTCCGCAGCGGCGGTGGGCGACGGGCGAGGCGCGGGCTTTCGAGGAGGTCGCTGCGCCGTCACAGAATCGACGCGGAACACCAGCGTGCAGCATTTGCTCCCAGTTTTCCTCGAATGTTGCTTCAGGCCGAGGCTCCACGTGTTTGTGCCTCGTGTTCGAACCTACCGAAGCGCAGCAGCATGCCACGGCACGACCTGACCACCGGCGAATTTCTAGTAGCGATGCACCCACCGTGCGCCTTCAAAAGATTGGTGCGGGCTTTGTCGGTAGGTGAGTTCTGCGTGGGATTCGCAGGGTGGCCCACGCTCTGAATTTTAGGGGTCGGTGTTTTCGATACCTGAGCGTTGCCATGATGATAGGAACACCCCGACCCCCGAAAAGGGGAGGTTGGGTACGCGCAAAGGCAACCTCGCGTTAAGGGCTGCAGCTCCTGACTTGATTCTCATTTTGCCAGGCCGAAGGCGTCGACCTGCTCTTCGAGCTGATGATTGGAGCGGATGCCGTAGAATCCGTCGGTTTTTGCGGCGACGCCGGTCTTGGGCGTGCCGCCAACGACCGTGCCATTGACGACGAAGTCGATCTTGTTCGTGGTCACGCGCACTTCGAGCGCGTTGGTGGATTTGCCGCTGGCGTCGGGCTGCTTTACGGCGGCGTTCGGAGTCTTATCAACGACCGTGTCGGTGGAGGCGCCTCTGCGGTGTTTGACAAGCCAAGTGCCATCCTCCGAGATCACGAAATACAGATAGCTTTGGTCCGCGCCCTGCAAACCGCTCCCGCCGAAAATCAGACCGTAGTATTCCGCGTGGCCGGTGGGTCGCACCAGTGTGAAAGTGCCCTTAAGCGTATAGTTGCCTGACGCGCTGTTGGCCGGGTTCCAGAAAACAGCGGCCTGCGGCGTGGTGACGTGGAAGCCCGAACCTGTGGCCACGAACTTGATCGCGCCGGCTGCGTCCGGGTCCTGCGCCTCGGCGCTGCGATCGCCGCGCACCATCCAGCCCTTGGGGGCCTGCGCAAACAGCGGCAGGACTGCCAGCAGCGCAAGTACGGCAAAAAAGACATTTCGCTTCATCTCAGCTTTCAGGTCACGTTTCATCTCTGGATTCACTGGGCACCTCCTCAGAATGCGCCGCACCGCATCATACCCCCATTGCGTCCCTCGTTGGCAACACATCCGCACTGACCGCGGTCTCGCCGTCTCGCCCCGCCTGCGTGTCCCCCGCCTGCGTTGACTTCGCCGGCTAATCGTTCTACAAGAGAGGCCCGGCGAATGCGTTCTCCGCCGAAAAGGAGGGAGGAGCTATGGGCTTTATCGAGTTTATCGTGGTCGGGCTGATCGCGGGATGGCTTGCAGGCAAGGTGATGAAAGGCGGAGGCTACGGCGTTATCGTCGACATCATCCTCGGAATCCTTGGAGGTATCTTGGGCGGATGGCTCTTCGGATTGGCGGGATGGCGCGGCGGGGGAGTCATCGCGTCTCTCGTCGTGGCTTTCATCGGGGCGGTGATCCTGGTTTGGATCACACGGCTCATCAAGAAGGCATGAACAGTTTTGCCGGGTGCCCGAGCCTTCCATTTGCAAGGGCCTTGTTTTTGACGCGGTGCGGTGCGTGGGCGCCTGATCTATACGCGTAGAACAAATCCGACCCTTGAAGACGAAGGGTCGGGCACACGAAAATTCGGGCTGCGTCGGGGCAGCCGTTATTGACTCCCGATGCGTCCTACACTCCGTCTGGATATGCAGGCACCCGAAAATTCGGGTAGAAGCCTGATCGTGTGTATTTCCATGTTAATTCGGAAGCCCTCTACCGCAATTGTCTTCCCTTGCTTCCGGTTTCCGCGCATATGATTGGAAGTGCATCGCGGGAATTCCAACACAGGACATGAAGCGCATCGCAGTGACGGGAGCGACGGGCTACATCGGCGGTCGCCTAGTGCCGCGTCTGTTGGACGCCGGATACGCAGTGCGCTGCCTGGTGCGTTCGCCCCGCAAGCTGCAGGATCGCGCGTGGGCGAAGGATCCGAACGTGCAGGTGGTGCAGGCCGATCTCGCCAATGCGCAATCGCTGGCGGCAAAGCTCGAAGGCTGCGAGACGGCCTTCTTCCTAGTGCATTCCATGAATTCGGCGAGCGCGGAATACGCCCAGCGCGATGTGCAGCTCGCAACGGCCTTTGCGCGCGCCGCCAAGAGAGCGGGACTGCGGCGGATGATTTACCTCGGTGGGCTGGGCGAGACCGGCCCGGGATTGAGCGAGCATCTCGCATCGCGTCGGCAGGTGGAGAAAGTACTGGCTTCAACTGGGGTGCCGGTGACGGTGCTGCGCGCCGCCATGATTATCGGGTCGGGATCGGCGTCCTTCGAAATTCTTCGGTATCTGGTAGAGCGACTACCCGTGATGGTCACTCCCAAATGGGTGAGCACGCCATGCCAACCGATTGCGGTGCGAAATGTGATCGGATATTTGATCGGCGTGCTGGCGAAGCCGGAAACCACCGGGCGCGTGTTTGATATCGGCGGCCCGGAAGTTCTGAGCTACCTCCAGATCATGCGCATCATGGCCGAAGCACTCGGCCTGCGGCGCCGGCTCATACTCCCTGTTCCGGTGCTGACGCCGCGCCTGAGCTCCTACTGGATCCATCTCGTCACGCCGCTCAACCATGAGATCGCGCAGCCGCTTGCGGAGGGACTCCGGAATCCCGTGGTATGCCGCGAGGACCACATCACGCACATCATTCCGCAGCAACTGCTGAACGTGCGCGACGCCATTGCCGCGGCCCTCGGCAAGATAGCGCAAGACCGTGTCGAGACGCACTGGGCCATGGCTGGCGAGATGACCGGAGAAATGGCCGGAACGATCGTCGGAGATCCGAAGTGGGCCGGAGGTACGGTCTTTCGCGACATCCGCCAGATCCACGTTCCGACGCCCGCATGGGCGGTGTTCCGCGCCGTTTGCCTGCTGGGCGGGGATCACGGCTGGTATTCGTCAGCGTGGCTGTGGAGAATTCGCGGCTGGCTGGATCGTCTCGTAGGCGGCCCGGGACTGCGCCGCGGCCGACTGCACCCGGAGGCGCTGGCGTACGGTGACGCGCTGGATTTCTGGCGCGTGGCCGGAATCAAACACAATCATTGGCTGGCGTTGCGCGCCGAGATGAAGCTTCCTGGTGAGGCCGTCCTCGAATTTCGCATCGAAGCGGAGGGTGAGAGTGAATGTGGCTTGGAGCAGTCCGCGCTGTTCAAGCCGTGCGGGCTATTCGGCATTCTCTATTGGTACGGCGTGCTTCCATTTCACAGCGCGGTGTTCAGCGGCATGATCGCGGGGATCAGAAAAAAGGCGCTCGAGATCGCGGCCGACCCTCGCATGGCCGCCAGGGAACTGGAGAACTCTAAGGAAATATGACACTCCTGTTTATTGGAGATAGGTCGGGGAACGGCGACCGAACGTGATCTGCATCGCGGGGCTTCGAATAGCGATTCGCGTCAGGTCGTGGGGCGCTTTCGGCCGGTGAGCAGATCGCGCAGCAGGGGAATACCCAGGGTGAACGGAATCAGCATCAAGTTCTTCAGGAAGGTGGAGCGCTCCTCGAGGCGTTCGTGCTCCCGGTCGGTTTCTGCCTTCTTCGCAGAGACGATCGCCGTGATGTACTTCAGGAAATCGACGCCGCACTTCTGGCAAATTCCGCCCTGGCGCTGCTCGTGTTTGCACGAGGGACACTGGTAGCGTAGGGTGGCGTGGCATCTCCGGCAGAACCGCGCAACGTCGCGCTCTTGGGCACCGCACTTGGGGCATTGCATACGGCCATTTTAACGCGGCGCAAACAGTCCCTGTGTGATTCGGTGCCGCGTGCAGCCACATCGTTAACAATGGGTTACCGTCGCCCGGGAGTCCCGTCGGCCCGCGCCTACGGCGTAGCCTCGAGTTCGGGCCTAGCGGCGTGGATGCGCGCGGTCTTGGCAGGCGTTTGACCCACGAGAGGCCCGTCATAAGACTTCAGCTGGGTAAAGGTCTTGCGAGGGGATGCCGCCGCATCCCCGTTGGCCTCCGAGAAAAAGTTCCGCCGCGCTGCTTCGAATAAGTCTTCCTTAGTTGCTCCAGGATTCTGCTTTTTCACGATTTCCTCCCAAACAGGAAGCGGCGATTTACGTTTGAAGCGCGAGGTTTCTCCACCTTGCCGCTGCTTCCGAGGTGGCGCCGGGTGGGATCGGCCGGGCGGGGCGGCTCAACCGCTTTGGTCAAGTTGGGCGGGGGAGCAAGCAACTTCACCACGTGTCCGAGGCGATCCTGACGGTAGGGCTTGGCCATGCAAACAACGGCCCCCAGAGAGTGCGCACTCGCGTAATCGCTGGGATACGCCGAGCTCGTCGTGAGCATGACCGGAACGCTCCGCAACCGCGGTGTCGATTTGCAGTACGCGCAGATGTCGTAGCCGGGCATTCCCTCGCCCTCGATCTCGGCGATCAGCAGCGAAGGAGTGCACTGGCTCAGGACATCGCGGGCTTCCTGCGCGTTGGTGACGGTGATCACGTCGTAGCCTTCGCCGTTGAGGTAGCTCTTCAGCGATTCGCGGATGCTCGCTTCGGCGTCCAGCGCCAGCACCAGAGGCCGCAAGGAGTTGGGGTCGCGATCGACTTTGATCTGTGCCATTTCGGGTTCGGCATGGAGCTTCTCTCCGCTGGACGAGATAAAATCTTCATCGTGGCGGTGAGTCACGCCAAGGGCGACCGCCACCGAACGCCGGCCATCGGGCAACTCGCTGATGCGCACCACGCGGCCAGGCCGTTCCGCCTGCAGGGCGTCGGGAGACTTGCTGTAGGGGAAGGTGACCATCACCTCCATGCTGCGGTAGTACGCGGGATTCTTGCTGGCGAGCAGGATGCCAACACGCGACACGTTGAGCGTCATAGTGGCGTCATCCAGGGCGTCGTGCGTCCGATCGATGCTGCGCACGCGCACGGGCGCGGAGATCAGAGCGCGACGCTTGGCTCGGCGCTCGGCAGTCGCGGCAGAAGCTTCCTGCGATTTCGCCTGAATACCATGGGTCGGGGCAACGGCCGAGTCTTTCGGCTCCATCTTCGGCTCGGTGTTTTCCGACGGGAAATACGATTCGAGTTGTTCCAGGCTCAGATAATCGAGACCGAAAGTTTCAGAAGTGGCATCAAGCGGCGTGGCGCTCGGCGCTGTATGGTCGCCCGCTTGGCCCGATGTGCCTGTCTGCTCGGGCGGAAATAGCGCCGCGAGGGCTTCGGCAGCTGGTGGCAAGTCGTTCGCGGAAACCAGGGGCACTGGCGCCGGCGCGGCCGGGGTGGCTTCCGGTTCGCTCTTCTTCGCCTCTTTCCCTGGCCTCTTTCCGAAGATTGAAAACTCCGATGGGTAACTCATTGCGTGTGGCTCCTGTTTTTGGGGTCCGTGTGCTACCAGACAGACGATAGCAATCAGGACGCACCGAGGCTTTAGAGGGATAGGCACATCTTGAGTAGTACTCCGGCCGAGGTGGGTTTCGGACGAAAGTACTAGCCTCGCCCATCTAAGAGCTTTATTTCCTGTCGGCTGGCCGGTTCGGGTACTAGCAGCTAAGCTCGACCAGTAGCCCGGTTGAACCGGCGGGTTCTACAGGTTTGAATCAGGGCGTTTTCGAGGGGTATTTTTGCGCGAGTGGCCGGCAGAGGGTTGGTTCGCCCCTGGTTTGGCCGTTCGTTAGCCGCTCCGAGTAAGGGTGTTACCAGGTGAAAGCGGCGTCGGTCGGGATGCCGACTCGGTTCTGGGTGTTCTGAGCGCCGGGCGGCGTAGAGCGTGTAGGTATAGTGCACCCGGATGGCGCGAATGGAATGTGACGTTGAAATCCATGCCGCCGCCTGTCTTCAAATCGATGCGCGGCCATTAGGACGGCCCCATGCTGCGTCACGTTCGATCTGTGATTGCCACCCGCGAGCGTTTCGTGCGTAGAAAGACCGGAGCCTGTTGGCGCTCGCGCACGCAATTACTTTGGTGGGAAGTAGCCACCATCGGTCTTGGCGGCGAGGCTATCGGGACCACTCACAACGTCGAAGGACCACCGTCCGTTAAATCCAGGCTGTGCGATTTGTTTGCGCGGAATCACGAGGAAAGTTGTGCCGGGATCGTAAATCAAAGTGACCCGACTCGAAATGAAACCGGATTCTACGGTTTCGGTGGAACTTCGCGAACCACCCGTGGAGGGGTTGGAATATGGACTACTGGCGTGGGCTTCTTCTGCTTCGGTTTCTTTTTCTCGCGTCTTCGTGCGTCCTTGTTTCCCATGGGCCACAGCTTCTCACAGAGCGCTCAACTTAGCTAGAGGCTGTTGCGAAACGCCGATTCTTCAAATTCTGCCGGGGGAGCCAGTAATTTCGTGTTAGCAAGATGGCTGGATGTTGTTTTGTGCTGTCGGCTTTGACCGGCGACTCGCCAGGGCCCGATCGGCTCCGGTGGCCCATGGGCTCCTGGCCCGGTGGACCAATATTGCCCGCCGTCCACTCACCGTCGAGGACCAGAGATGCGAAGGGTCCAGCGCGAGCCAATTCGAATTCCATGTTTCTTAGAACCGCTGCTGTGGGCAAGCTGGACGCGGGTTCTCTACATGGACCGAATCATGGACTTAAGCAGACAAGATGTGACTAGTGGTTCAAGCGGGCTTGCTGACTCAGACTGAGTAACAGACGCACCGATGCCCAGCAGACGATGGTTAAACAAAACCATGGCTTCATCGCGAATGGGCCTCGCGGGCGCGTCGCAAATTGCGGTCCTTGTTCAACTCCGCCAGTTCTCGTAAACGTTCCTGCATCTCTTGCCAGGCGGCGACCCCATGCCGCGTGGCTTCCTGCGCTCCCTTGGGAACATAGTAGCCTCTAGCTAGGGCCTCGGTCTCCGGTTCTCTGGCGTCTCTAGCTGGCTGCGCCTGAGACACAATCGGGTTCGACTGGGAAGGGAACTGGATGGCCGCTGAGGTGCCGTATCGCATGTCGCTACGCGTGCGAAGAGAGCTATGACCTATGGCCAAGCGTAGCGGCCCTCGGGGTGCGTCGGTCGCGAAAAAGGTATAGAGATAGGACCTTACTCGTGTTTTTAAGGGGGCGCTGCGCAATGAGGCGTTCGCAATCGGCAGGCGGAACGAACCGTTAAGCGGCCGGCATACTACCTCGTCCTTTCTGGATGCCGGTGGCGTGCCAAGACTGCGATGCAGCTTCGTCAGTTTCGATAAGCGAAAGAGCCGGGATTCTTAATGAAGTAGTGCCTCGTGCCGCTGTCGAGATTTATCGCGGTGCGGTCCTCGGCCGTCAAGCGCGCGGAGTAATTATCGACGCCTTCTTTGCACGCTGACTGGATTAAGTATATGCCCGGCCATTCCTCTTGAAGCGATTCGACAAGCTTCTGGGCATCGCGCAGACCATTTCGCGAGGCAATCTTAATGATCTCGCCGGTATCGAGCTGTCTGAAGATGCCATAACCCCGTGTCATAACTAATATGATATTCCCCGTTCGGATGAAGACTCTGTGACATGCGTCACCTAGCTATGTGACGCCGATTCTGAGCTTCCGTCATTGATTTTTATTGGCGACGCCGCTTGCGGCAGGGCGTCCCCCCATCAGCCAGAAATCTGTTTTGAGGTGATCTCGTAGTGGAAGTTGTCTGCATCGAGGCAGTCGAGCCGCCGGCCGGCAGTTTCGGCCTGCGGGTACATCAGGAAGCCCACGGGCGCGCCGCTTGATCCGGGCAGCACTACGTCGTGCGCGAAGTTGTAGGCTATCCAGTTCATCTCCCAGGACCCGAATAGTCGAGCGCGGGCCGTGGTGACCATATTGTCGTCGAGCGAACGATTGCCGGGAGGTTCTTCGAGCACCACCTTGCGCACGTCCGCGGGATCGACGGGAACCCAGCCGTACTGCTCGAGGTATACTTCCGCGCGGCAGTGCTGCGACTTCGTCACGTTGTCGGACGAAGTGCCCAGGCTTTTATATCCCAACTCCGACTTGGCCACGCGAATGCCGAACACGTCGCGAGCAGGCAGACCCGCTGCGCGCGCCAGTCCCACGTAGAGCGAGTTGAGGTCGGCACACTTGCCGCCCAGATCGCGCGATTCAAGCATGAAGCGAATGTCACCCAAGCCGCAGCCGCGCGTCTTGGGATCGCGGAACGTGTTCTCGACAATCCACTCGTAAATCGCGCGCGCCTTCTCGACATCCGTTTCCGCGCCGGCCGTAATCTCGACGGCGGTCTTTTTCACGATGCCATCGGTGGGCAGCAGCTTCGTCGCCCGCAGAAAGTACTGCACCTCCGCGCGATTTAGTTTAGGCGCTTTGCCCGGGGCGGAAAGATCGACGGCGCAATCCCTCGTCGCGATCCGGCTCGTCAGCGTGAGCACCGGCTTCGCGCCGGCAGGGAACTCGGCGACCACGATTCCCAGCGAATCAGATCTTGTCTCGACGATCTTCGCCGCGCCGCGCTCGGCGTCATACGTGTTCTTGAACGTCTGCTGAAAGGGCGTCGCGCGAGTAAGCGCCGCAGGTAGCCATATGCGCGTTGCGCCGGACGGGTTCAGCACTTCCACACACGTCGTCACTTCGAACGTGCGCCAGCCGTCGGGCGGTGCCGTTCGTGCGAAGAGGCTCGCCGCCCTGGAAAATGCCGCGCCTGCCGATACAGCTCCCGCCGACTGTAGAAAATCCCGCCGATTCATGCGCTCACTTTTCTCCGGTGAAACTCGCCCCGACTTCTTTCCCCGCAATAAAACTACACGGTCCCACGCACCGGATGCAATCGCTTGCAGACGGCGAACAGGGCACGGCGGTTTGGCGATGTCCGACCCTCTGCTTTCCAGGCTCGGGCATCCGCAAAGGCTGGAGGTTTGCGCTTTCAGCCTCCGGGTTGCCGCGCGGTGACCTGCTTCCATGCCGGGTCCTCCGGCGGGAGGCGCGTGGATTGCCAGAGGAGCCAGTGCCACTGGCCGTGGGCGCGCACGTAGACCTCGGTGAAATAGATGGCGAGCCGGACGTCCTTGCCCCGCATCACGCCGGTCATGTTGCAGCCGCCGGTAAGCACCGCGGTATCTCCGAAGAAGCGCACCCTCGCGTTTTGCAATTTCAGGGACTTGTAGGTCCACGTGCCGGCTTTCATGTCACCGAGGAACTGCGCTTTCGTTTGTACGTTGCCCGAAGAGTGCGTGTAGACGAAGTCGTCGGTCATGAGGTGATTGAGCATGGGAACGTCTTGTTTCAGGATGGCCGCGAGCCGCTGATCGTCGACCTTGCGGATCTCCTGCTCCTTCTTGGATTCCTGTGCTCCGTACGCTGTGGCCTGCGACAGCGCCAGCATCAGCACGAGAAGCATTCTCTGTTTCATTCAGCACCTTCCGTCGAGCCTGCGCATCCTACGCTTATCCCCTGCCTCGCACAACGAATTTGTCGCCTTTGCCTCCGTGGGTGCCCACTCCTGCGGTTTCGAGCGTCGGGTTCTTCTCTACGGTGTCCTCATGGCTGAGAAGGGTCCAAGACCCGATCCTTACGAACCAAAGGTTCGGGCACCCGAAAGGGCCACGCCCGCCGAATCGATTGCGCACGAAAACAGAAGAAGCGTACGATGCGCGAGCCGGAGCAACCCGGAAACCGAGGAGGGCAGTGATGATTGCACCAAAAGTGAGACTGAGATTTCTAGTGAGACTGAGATTTCTTTTGGCTGTTGCGGTGTGTGGGCTTTTGGCGAGCGCCCGCGGGTTGCAGGCTCCCCCGGATCGCGCAAAGAATTCCGGGGACGTGCGTGCGGCAGGTACTCCGCCGCCAGTGATCTACTTCCCGAAGCAGACGGTGGATGCGAGCTTTGCGAGGTCCACGCCGGTGCACCAATCCCCGGTGCTCTACGACGGCGATCACGACGCGCACCACTACAGGATCGCGACCAGCCGCCGCTACAAGCCCAGCAATGTCGAGATGCACATGAAGGATACCGATATCATGTACGTCTTGCAGGGTTCGGCAACGATCGTCACGGGCGGCCAATTGGAGGGAATCACACCAGCTGCCAAACTTCCCAACGGCAGCCTCGCTCCCGCGGACGAAATCCGCGCCCTCGAGATCGTGGGGGGCGACTCGCGGCATCTAGCCGCCGGCGACGTGATCATCATTCCGAATGGGGTGGGCCACCAGTTTACAAAGGTCGAAGGTCCATTCCTATATCTCGTGGTGAAGTGTCGCTAGCTGCTGGCCGGCTGCCTCAATGGGTTGTTGCTTGCTTTTTGGGAAGGGCAGGTCTGGGGGGGTATGAAGGGGGTCAGGCCTGCCCAACCGCAAAATGTTCAGAGATTCTAGCATTCCGGCTTTCCGTTCTTTGTTAACTCCATGTAAAAATTGTTCGTTAGAGGCTCGGCTCGGCGGGGGTGTTGGCTCGGCTCGGGTGGGGTCCAAAAAGTTTTGGAACCTTTTGCCCCGTTCGGCGTCAAAGGCAAGTAAGACAGCCAGTTCTCAGGCTCTTATCCCAAAATGGGCGCCTCGGAACTGGGACAACCCCAAAGAAGGCGGCTCCACCCAGCCGCCTTCTGCATCTAACGGGCATTCCCAACAAAACATGGCCTTCACACCGTTCCCGCGGGCTAGGGCTTTTGCGGGTGCCCGACCCTACGGGTTGAGGCCGAGAAGTCGTGCGGGGTTGGTCTTCACCATAAGGTTGATGTCGGCTACCGAGATGCCTTGCTCGTGCAGCGCTTCCATAAACTCGAGCAGAGCTTGCGGGTGGAAGGGGAGGCCAGGGATGTCCACAGCGCCAAAATCCGTAGCGATGATGCAGAACTGCGGACCGATCTGCTTGATTCCCTCGGCGTACTCTTTGATCGAGTTCTGCGGCTTGTCTCCAATCACGCTGTTGTAGATGAATTCCAGATAGGCGCCATCGCGGACGGCCTGCCGCATCTCGGGAATCGTCATGTGCGTGAAGATGCCCATCGGGTTGGTGACCACGATGTGCGTGACGCCACGCTCGTGCGCCTCGTGCACAACCAAGATGGCTTCCTGCTCTGAGAGGTGCCCGGTCGCCAGAATCAGCTGATGATTTTGGACAATGAAGTCGATCATATCCAGGGCGGCGTGGAGCAGATGGCCATCCTTCGCAACTGGAACCACCGGCCCGGTCGTGTGAAAGTAGGTCAGAAAGTTTTCCGCATTGCTCGTAGGAAACCATACGACTCTGCCGTAGCCGCCCTTCAGCATGGTCATCCGTTTCACGGCCTCGGTATTGAGGCCGCCGACCGATTGGTTGAGCATGATGCCGCCGAAGATCTCGATTCCGGGAACTTCCTTGCGAACCATGTAGGCGAGAGCGGCTGTCGATTCGTTATGGTTGGCGAGCACTAGGCCGCGCATGCCGTTTTCCTTGGCGAGCCGCGCCACGTCGTCGGCGTCAATCGAACGGCGCACGGCTTCGGGAGAACTATGCACGCGGAAATCGATCGCCCCTTTCAGGTTGAGTTCCTGTTCCGATTGCGCAGCCGCATTGCCGGGCACAGACAGCATGAGGAAGCCGATCCACGCTCCCACGCAGACCCAGCTGAGTTGCTTGACCGAAACGCGGCCCAATCTCGAAATCATCGTGAACTCTCCGTTTGCCTGCTTGCTGTCACCGCCAGAACTGGTTTTTGGGGTGATTGGGTGGCCAACCCTTGCAGGTTTCGGTTGACCCACTCTCGCGTCGGTATGACGCTCCTACCAATGTGCAGACTTTAAGCGACATGCGGTTTTTCGGGTGCGCGCCCCTTTGATTTGTAAGGGGCGGGTTCTTGAATCTTGTTCGATGCCGTGAGTCGTGCGAAACCCCGACCCTCAAAATCGGAGGGGCGGGCACCCCGGAAGTTGAACTTCAAAACCTGTGCCATGCGTCCACCCGAAAATTCAACCTCGCGCCTTCGCCCACGGTTCCGCAATTCCAAGTCACACTCTCCAGGCCCAAGGCTAAGGCTCCAGGCCCAAGGCATGCGCCGGATTGGTTTTCGCCATGAGGTTGATGTCGGCTACCGAGATGCCTTCATTGTGCAGCGCTTTCATGAACTCGAGCAGCGCTTGTGGATGCAAGGGGAGAGGCGGGTTGCGCACCGCGCCAAAATCGGTCCCGAGAACGCAGTATTGCGGGCCGACCTGCTTGATTCCCTCAGCGTACTCGCCGATGGGATTCTGCGGCTTGTCTCCGATCACGCTGTTATAAACGAATTCCAGATAGGCGCCCTCGCGGGCAGCCTGCTGCATTTGCCGCACGGTCATGCGGACAAACACGCCCATGGCGTTCTTAACGACGATGTGCGTCACGCCGCGCTGGTGCGCCTCGTGCACCACCATCAATCCTTCTTCCGCCGTGATGTCACCTGTTTCGAGCACTAGGTCATGATGCTGCGCGATGAAGTCGAGCAGCTCCAGGACATTCGGGAGCAGCTGGCCATCCTTGGAAACGGGCACTGTGGGCCCCGTCTGGTGCAGCTTCTTCACGAAGTTTTCGGAGTCGAATTCGGGCAGCCACACCACGCGGCCCCAGCCGCCTTTCAGCATGGTCATGCGCTTGACGGCCTCGAGGTTGATGCCGCCGACGGGACGGTCCAACACGATGCCGCCGAAGATCTCGATGCCCGGAACCTGTTTCCGCACCATATAGGCCAGCGCAGCCGTCGACTCCCACTGGTTCGTCAATACCAGTGCGCGCATGCCGCTCTCCTTGGAGAGCCGCGCGAGGTCGTCGGCGTCGATGGATCGGTCCATGCTGTCGGGGCCGCTATGCACGCGGAAATCGATCGCTCCCTTCAGGTTGAGTCCCGGTTCCGATTGCGGGCGCGCTTTCCCCGGCGCCGCAAGCAGGAGCAAGCCAACCCACACCCACCACAGTTGTGTAACGGAAACGCCGCCGAATCTGCCAAACATTATGATTCTCCTCAGTAGCAGCGCGCGATTTTCCAGGTACCCGGCCTTTGATTTGTAAGGGGCGGGGTTTGGGCCGGCTCTCCTGTGCCGTGACGAGCACACCGAACAGCCTCCCCGACTCTCGAAGCCGCAGGCTCGGGCACCTGGAAATTCAGGCCCACCTCAAATCCTAAGGTGCAAGTCCTAGCAGGCGCGCCGGATTGGTCTTAGCCATAAGGTTAATGTCGTCCACCGAAATGCCTTCTTTGTGCAGCGCCTGCATGAATTCAAGCAGGGCCTGCGGATGCAGCGGCACGGCCGTCTTGTGTACCGACCCGAAATCGGTGCTCAGGACGCAGAACTTCGCGCCCACCTGTCGCATTCCATCGGCGTATTCGGCGATGCTGCGCTGCGGGTGCTCTCCGTACGCGGCGTTATAGGCAAACTCAAGATAGGCGCCCTCGCGAGCGGCCTGCTGCATCTGCGGAACCGTGAGGTGAGTGAACATGCCCATGGCGTTCTTGATCAGGATGTGCGTCACGCCGCGCTGGTGCGCTTCGTGTACGACCGCCATCACTTCCTCCGCTGCGTTGTCTCCAGTTTCGAGCACCAACTCATGGTGCTGCGCTATGAAATCAAGCAACTCCAGCACGCCGGGAAGTAAACCTCCGTCGCGGTAGATTGGCACGGCTGTCCCGGTCTGATGCAGGACATTGCGAAAATTCTCCGAATCGAAATCGGGCAGGAACACCACACGGCCCCGGCCGCCCTTCATCATGGTCATACGCTTGACGGCTTCTAGATTGACTCCGCCGACCGGCAGATTCAGGGCGATGCTGCCGAAGACTTCGATGCCGGGGACCTCTTTGCTCACCATGTAGGCGAGCGCGGCCGTGGACTCGTAATGGTTGGTGAGCACCAGGGCGCGCATGCCCATCTGCTGTCCGATCTTTGCCACGTCATCGGCGTCGGCGGTGCGCGCGTCGCTGTCGGGTCCGCTATGCACGCGAAAGTCGATCGCGCCCTCCAGATTCACTTTCGACTCTGATTGCACTTGCGCGCGGTAGAGTCCGGATACCATCAGCAGGAATAAAAGCATGCACGCGCACCCCAATTGCTTAACCGAAGCGCCGCGGAATGTCGGTTTCATCCACATTCTCCTGAGCAATCGCCCGCGGGTGTCGCAGGACTCGCGGATCATACGCCGCGTCTGCCCGCGGCACAACGGCCAGTGTCGAACGCTTACGCGTTTTTCGGTTGGCGCGTTCGCGCTGGAATCATACCGCCATCGACCAAGCCAATGCGAGGTGGCGTGCGCTTTTTTCGGGTGCCCGACGCGTTGACTTGGAAGGGGGCGGTTTTTGCGGCACTCTTTGATTTCCTGACGATGGCGGACCGAGAGCCCTTAAATCCGCGAAGGTTTGGGCTCTCTATCCGGAGGATGGGCAATCCATCGGGGTCGTCATCACCTTCGAGAAATCTTGCGCGGCACACCTGGGCGAGCTGATCAAGTCCAAGGAATTCGAACTGATGTGCCCGGTGCACCGGCTGGGCGCCGCGGAGTGCTGTTAGGTTTGCACCACGGGCAGGCCACGTCGAATTCGGCGGTGCTGGTATCCGCCCTTCATCCTCGCCGGGGCTCGAGGATCCCCCTGGCAGGTCCATTTTTCCTCGCTGAGTGGTCAGGAGTACACCGTGCCGGCAATGTTCATTGCCAACACGACCGGCGACCCCATCAGCGCGATGCGCCTGTCGCCTCCGGCACCCGGGACTCCCGGCGCGCATGGTACACAACGGGAAACCCTACTGGATTAAATCAGTGGGAATTACGCGTAGAGGTCGAGCAGTCGCGGTGTGTCGTGGGGCCAGGACATCCAGCATCCAGTTTCTGGGACGATTAACCCGTCGCGCAGCCGCAGCTGGATGTTGTGCAGGAGCCTTGCGGCCACTCCGAGACGCCCGCGGGGAAGGGAATCCACCCGCACTACTTCCGCCAGGTATTCGCGCGGGATTGACTGCGGATCACCATGTTGCGGGAAGCTCAGCAGCAGTTGCACCTTGTGCAGAAGCGTATAGCTTTCGGCGACAAAATAGATCCCGTTGCGCGAGGCGTTCTCCGTGGTGCAGATTCTCACGCCACCAGCCAGCTGCACCTCGGGTCGGCGCACGCGCACGATGGATGTAACCGGGTCTCGCTCGCTGTCTCTGCGCTGGATCGCCTGAATCATCACCGTCGCTACCCTCCCGAGTCGAAACCCATGTTGACGAACGGGCTCGTTCTCGGCCATGACACGGTGGGTTCATTCGGTGCGTACTCGCAGACAGGCCGCTTCAGTACCGGAGGTGGCAGGCAACTCAAACCAGCGGGGTAGTACCCCTTCAGGCGGCCTGAAACTCAGGACAGATCGGAAGCGATTTCAGGGCAGCATCAATCCCGACAACAGTCGGATTCGATCAGTGCCCAAGACCTTTGGTGAGGCGGGTTTTGGAGATGGCTCAGACCTGTTCGCACAAAGCCCCGGAATCCCTGCGCAGACCCCTGTCTTCTGCGCGAATCTCCGCCTGGCTCGGATCGCGATCGTCTGCTTGTGCCCTCTCCCGGGTGATGGGGATAGCCCACCAGGACGGGGCAGTCTTGATTGATGGCGTCTCTGTTGACGATTACGACAGGAAACGTGCCGCTCGGCTCGGACCCCTTGGCAGACATCGCGGGTCGCTTGGTATGCATCCGCACTCCGATTATCAAACCAAGGAAGAAGTCTCCACTTGCGAGGATCAAGAGCGGCAAGTTGCCTCTCTTGCCGCTCTCAAAGTTTGACTTGCTCTTGAAAGCTGGGGGGACGTAGGCCTTCGCGTCCGAGTTACTGTGCGGCGACCGAAGGCGTGGGGGTGCAGAAGCGGTCGAAGGCACGCATGAGATCTTCGGTGATCGAGCGCGGGTCGCGGCCTTCGATTTCATAGCGTTGCAGCATGAACACGATTTTCCCGTCTCGCAGCAGCGCGACCGAAGGCGAGGACGGTGGGTAGCCGGTGAAGTAGCTTCGCGCACGTTCGGTGGCTTCGCGATCCTGCCCGGCGAAAACCGTTGTCAGTACTTCGGGCCGCGCGGGATTCGCCAGTGCCCGGGCTACTGCGGGCCGCGCCTTGCCGGCCGCGCATCCGCACACGGAGTTCACCACCACGAGCACCGACCGCTTCTCGTTTTTCAACGCGCTATCGACATCCTGCGGCGTCCGCAGCTCACGAAAACCTATATCCATCAATTCTCTACGCATGGACCGAACCATCTCTTCAGGGAACATCGCTACTCCTTCGTCGAAATTTAAACTCGGACTTTTCGATTATCGATCCATCCTCGCGCAACCGCAACTATAACACAGATAACACAGACCTTTTTGGGGGATAGCAGCTTCACCTAGCCTCAATCCCAGGAACGCGATTTCGCGAGTGGCGGGGCGATGGGCAGAAGGAGAGCGAAGGCCACTTAAGACGATAGCGGTCCCCGGGGGGTGAGAGAAGATGTTTCCGCCGTGGTTGAAAACCACCGGGCACGCTTAAAACGCACCACCGGGGATCCGATCGGCCAATGGGTCTCAACTTCAAAGGCTTCTCAACCAGCAGATACAAAGTCACTTATTGCCAAAGGAGAGTCACCTAGCGTTTGGCAGCAATCCTGCACTTCCTGTCTGCGAGTAGGTCGATCATAGGAGGACAAACGCCATGTCACGATTCACAAAGCTTTTGATAACGGCCGCACTGGCCCTTGCCGCGGTTGCTCCAGCAGCCTCAGCTCGAGTGTTCTTCCGTGCCTACGTCGGGCCCGGCTTCTACTACGGGCCAGCGTACGGATGGTATGGCCCGGTCTGGGCACCTTATGGCTATGTCGCCGCGCCACCGGCCGGCAGCATAAAATTTGAGCACACCATGAAGGACACGTCGGTGTTCGTGGATGGAGGCTTTGCCGGCACCGTGGGGCAGCTGGGGACTTTCAAACTGCATCCCGGCACGCATAACATCGAACTGCGCGGCCCTGATGGACGCACGTTCTACCAAGAGCCCGTGGACATCGTCGCCGGAAAAACGCTGAAGATTGCGCCCTGACCCGGGTTCAGCATTTACGGGTGCCCGACCCTTTGAAGTTCAAGGGTCGGGTTTCTGTTCCCGCCCTCTGCTCTTCACGAGAGTCGGGCGCCAGCCTTACGGATTAAGGACAACTTGCACCCCCGGAGTCGTTGGGGGTCTCGCTGAACAGCCAGGCTGTTTTCAGGGCTGCTGAACCTTCACCACGTAATACCAGAAGGGAGCCTCGACCTCGGTGAACTGGTGTGGCACGCCGTTGGGAATAATAATCACGTCGCCCGGGACCAGGTGGCGCGTTTCACCGCCTACGATTTTGTGTCCGCGGATTTCGGTCTTGGGGTAGGGGCGGCCGTCGGGAAAGTGGGAATCGATCACGTCGTCCAATGTTCCGCCGTAGAGGATCGTTGCCGATCCCTTCAGGATGTAGCAAATGTCGGTCAGATTCCTGTGCACCTCCGCAACGCCCGGCTTTTTGCGCACGCTGGTAGCGATCTTATAGTTCCGCGCGCCGTTGTCACCGCCATAGAGCGTGTCGCCGCCGCCGGTCTGTTCAAAGCTTGCATCCACTTGGTCTTTTGAGTAGTAAAGCACGGGAAACGGGTTGCCCCCTGCAACTGCCTCCCCAGAGTTCTTGGACGCATCCGTGGCGCCTTGCTGAGCCCGGGACGTACCCGCGAATCCCAATAGTGCGATCATCACGATCCACGTCGATTTTCCTCTGCCGATCATCATCGTCTCTGTTCTCCTGTGCGCCGGTCATGCCGGCGAGGTGTAGTAACGAAAGTCACACGATAGAACTGGTGGATTAGCGACCCACATCGACCCGAGCCGTGCGGAGCCGCTCGGCGGCGTCGAAGCGTTGACAGGGGAACGTGCGGGCCGGGTATTGTAGCGTCATCGCGCGTGCGCCATTTTGCGATTCAGCGAATCGTTGCGAAGGCTTCCGACAAGCACAGCCACATTGGCACCAGCAGTCATTCCACGACCTTTCCGGAAAAGGGAAGTCCGCTCCCGACGAGGGTGGCACCCATCATGAGTTACGCCATTTCGCCCTGTCAACAGGTCCAGCGAGTTCGGCGAGTTCGAGGAAATGAGAGGCGAAACCCGGCAAACGGAGCGCTGATGGATCGGGGACCGCGAACAAAGACCTGGAACTTTTTCCCCTGCCCGTCGGAACAGTGGTATAGAACGAGCAAAGAATCGGCAGCAGAGGAGAATCAAAAGATGCGCCTCCAATCAAAGGTAGCCCTCGCGACATTGGCACTCGTGATCGGTTCCTCTCAGGTTATCGCAGGCATGCCCCAGCGGGATCAAGCCCAGGACCCCTCGCCGGATCAATCCCGAGGGCCCGGCGGCTTCAGACGAGGCGGCCCGGACGGGCACATGGGGCCCGATGGCGGTCCCGGGCGTTGGGAGCGTGATGGCGGAGGCATGCGGCGAGGCATGCGCGGCCGGGGCGGTCGGGGCGAAGGACCTCGGAGATTCGGTCTGGGACGGTTATTGAGTAACCCGGAGGTTCGCCAGCAGATCGGTGTTACTGCCGACCAGGCCGCTAAGATCCGCCAACAGGAGTCCGATTTCCGCAAAGCGGAAATTCGCAACCGGGCCGATCTGGAAATCAAGCGGATGGACTTGCACGATCTTCTTTCCGCCGACAAACCGGATCGAGCCGCGATCGACAGCAAGCTCCAGGAAATTAGCGCTGCGCAGCTCACCTTGGCGAAACTCGGGGTCGATTTTCACATCACCATGCGCGACGCGCTCACCCCAGCCCAGCGCCAGAAGTTGGAGCAGTGGATGAAGCAGAGCCGCCAACCAGAGTCTGGTAACAACGCCGGCCGCCCGCGTGGCCCGCGCGGTGGCGGATCCGCCGGACCAGGCGGACGCGGCCCCCGCGAGGGCTCTGGCGCTCCGCCGAACGCGCCCAGTCCAGCTCCCAACCAGTAGCGAACCCAAAGTGAAATGAGGTTTTTCGGGTGCCCGACCCTCTGATTCGTGAGGGTCGGGCTTTTCTATATCTGGCGATGGTGCGCATGGCCGTAGCCAGTTCAGAAGACGGCCGAAGGCAACCATCCGCCGGCTGGCTCGCTATAAAGTCGCGCACTCATTAGCGTCATCGGCCACAGACCGTTTCCCAGACACCAGCGCAACGGCCCGAGCGGCGAGGCGTATCCCGTAACGCGGGCTCCGCGGTCCACCACGGTAGCCGTGCCCGGGTTCATGGTCTGGCGCCAAATCAGCGCCGCGATCGAATCCGTGCACTGGTGCACTCGCCGCGCGAGCGAGTTGCATTGGTCCATGTCGTCCGGTTGCGCCCATCCTAGCTTGCAACCGGGAGCACTTTGTTTGAGCGGCCGTCCGTGCAAGCAGGAGGCCGCCTGCACCAGCCTCGTTCCAGCCGCTCCGCGCGGCTCCGTGTGGTCCATTACCGCCTCCATCAGCTTTCTCCCCACACCCAGATTCTGTACGGCGGAGGTGACCGTAATCGGCCCGATGCCCGCGATGATCTCACGCTCATCCACACCGCTACTCCCCGCGATCCGGCCCCCGCTTTCGGCCACACACCGCAGAATCCCGGCGTAGAAAAAATCATCGAAAGCAATCCCGTCGTAGCCTCCGGTGACGGAAAATCGCAGGGAACCCCTCATAGCAAATCTGCCCGCAAGCTGGTGCGTCCTAGGGTAGCGCGTGACCGAGATGGTTACCGTTCTCCCGGTTGTGCTGCATTTGGTCGGCACTCAGGCGTCTCCACGTTTTGATCGTCGAAAGAAGATCAAAAAACTCCGTTTCGGAAACAGACAGGTCGTGTTGCCTTAGCCTCCGATAGGGCATTTGCGCGGCGGAAGTGGAACTTTTGCGAAAAAGATTGCAGGTAATGTGAGTAACTCGAACATGGTTCCATAGTCCTAGTATTACGCTAAAGTCACTGCAAAATAGCCTTCGCTTAATCCGCGAATCGGTGACGAGATTTCCATCGTTCGGCTTTCCAAATGCTCCTCCGCGAGAGGGAGCTGGAACATGAGATTTCGACCGAGACCTTCAGCCCCTCGGACTATAGGGGTGTTGACCCTGGCAATCTGTTCGCTCGCCTTGGTAGGTCTCTTTCGCCTAACGAAACGCAAAGACGCCTGAAGCTCCACCACACGGGGTGTATCTTCGGGGCTGCTCTCCAGCGTATATTGTCGGCCCATGCGGATTGTTCTTTGGATCGTGTCGATGGTCGGGGCAGTGGGCGCCGGGTGCGCGCTCGACATGTATCTGCGTGCTGCGCCGCCGTTTGAGCCGGTGGCCGAGGTTTCCCAGATCATGAAAGCGACGGTCGGGCCCTGCTCGGATGTTGTGTTTGGGGCCGTGGAAATCGATCTCGACGACAAGGGCACCCACGAACGAAAGCCCGAGACGGACGCCCAGTGGGATGCGGTCCATAACAGTGCGATCACGCTGATGGAGACCGGTAATCTACTGATGATGCCGGGACGTGCCCGCGACAGAGGCGTGTGGATGCAGCAGTCGAGGGCACTGATCGAAGCCGGGGCCTTGGCGGCCAGGGCGGCGGAGACAAAAGACGCCGGTGCACTTATGACCGCCGGACACCTGATCAATCTTTCCTGCGACGGCTGTCACAATCGCTACATGAAATTGCCGTAGTCGGCCTCGGGCCGCACTTGGGCGAGACCTATAGAACGCGCTTACCGTCCTGATGGAGTACTCGGCCGCTATTTGTCCGATAAGGAATGAGACGCCGATGGCGGGCCGCGATGGGCAGGATGGAACCTGGCCGAGGGCCGCAAGCGTCCTCTCTGGTGAGAGACTACTCTAACGGCAGGTACACATCAGTGATCATCTCTTCTTCTCGAACATCAGGGCCGACGTTAACGTAATGGAAGAAGATTGGAAAATTGCCAAGCACTTCGCCGCTCCGGCGTAGCCATTCCTCGTAAAGATAGACTGCGGCCTTGTTGTTATGGCGAGAGCCAACGTCCCGGGCAAGTGCACACCGGTTGCGTGGAATCACCTTGTTGACGATGCCAAAAGAATTGGCCCCCACTTCCTGTTCGACGGAAAGACAGAAATCGACGTGATGATCTGAGGGGTTTGTGGTACGCGGGTCTGTATAGTGAACACCATAGCTACGGTATCTCAACGGGTCTAGGAGGCGCTGCTGGATTTTCCACGCGATCAATTTCCGCACCGTATCGTGCTCCCGTGCCGAGGATCCGAAATGCTCA
>Ga0187863_10001145_pt1 | contig 21660 bp, 17 predicted proteins | sample June2016WEW_11_1_FD_132975 | JGI IMG/M metagenome (GOLD analysis project Ga0187863, IMG submission 132975) | Peatland microbial communities from SPRUCE experiment site at the Marcell Experimental Forest, Minnesota, USA - June2016WEW_11_10 | ecosystem: Environmental > Terrestrial > Soil >...
CAGGACCGTCGAGATGATCGCCGCTCGGCCCGGCGTCCGGGACTTGTTCGCGGTCTCCTCATTCACCGACAAGGCGGTGTCCCAGCCCCAGTAGATGAACAGCATCAAGATGATCCCGGACACAAAGGCCGAGACGGGCAGGTGCGACGGCGACAGCCAGCCGAAGCTCGGGTGCCGGGACCCTGGCGGCGGGTGACTGCCCAGCACCCGGACCAGCGCCGTGACCGACATGATCAGCAGCAAGATGATCTCGATGGACAGCAGCGCCTTCTGGAAGTTGGCCGAGACTTCGATGCCGCGGTAGCAGATGTAGGTCATCGCGACGATCCACAAGATGCCGACCAGCAGAACCCAGCCGCTGGACTCGTTGGCTCCGATCGCGCTGTTAGGTCCCTGGAAGAGGAAGAACAGGTACTGCCCGGCCACCTGGGCCAGGCTGGCCATGACCAGGACATCGGCTGCCACGACGCCCCAGCCGCCGGCCCAGCCGGTTTTCGGCCCGAACGCCCGGGCCGACCAGATGAACGTGGTCCCGCAGTCAGGATCGGCCTTGTTCAGCTCGCTGAAGCCAATCGAGCACAGCAGCATCGGCACGAACGCCAACACGGCGACCAGCGGGGACTTCAGCCCGACCGCGGCCACCACGAAGAACAGCGTCGCGGCCAGGCTATAGGCCGGGGCGGTCGAGGCCACGCCCATGACCACGCTGGATACCAGGCCAAGAGCGCCTGTCTTGAGGCCCTTATCCCTAGGCTCCTCCACTGGCCGCAGGCCAGGTCTAAAGATGGCCATGGCCCACCCCCCCATCGTGCTGTGATTCCGCCTGGTCGTGCCCGGGACACGCAAGCGCGGGACGATCCAGGCTACTTCGGACCGCCGCAGGACGGACGGCAATCCGGACATTCTGACCAGGACGGCACCGCTCCCAGCGAGGCCGACAGCCTACGCGGCGCCAGGTTGGCCGCCATGTCGCCGCGGACCAGCAAGAACGCGAAGAGCCCCGACACCATCGAGAGCCGCCTGGCCCCGGCGTTACGCTGCTGATAGGTTGCGCTGGCCGGGAGGCGCTGGTGACCACAGGACCTGGAGAGCGTGGGGCAGCGGGTGCGATGAGTCGTGGCCGTCTCCGGGCCTCCGACGCAGACCGCGAGCAGGTGATCGACACCCTCAAGGCTGCGTTCGTGCAGGGCTGGCTGACCAGGGACCAGCTCGGCGTGCGGGCTGGCCAGGCGCTGGTGTCGCGGACCTATGCGGAGCTGGCGGCAGTCACCGACGGCATCCCGCCCACGCTGATCGGCGTCGTGGGGTCACCCGCGCTCCCTGTGGGACGCGTCCGGAAGCCGGTGAGCAAGAAGGTGGCTGCGTGGGCGGCGTGCGTGATCATCCCGGCAGTGCTGGGAGCCGCTTTCGTTACCTATTACGGCGGGTTCTTCGTCCTGTTCTTGCTCGCCTTTACCGGGTTGACCGTGACATCTAAACGCTGATCGCGTTCACCTCTAGGGCGCCGATGGCCTCTGGCTTATGGTTGCCTGGTGGGGGGTGCGCGGGGCGGGGCGTCTGGGCCGATGGTGGGCCGTGACCGCGAGCTGGCTCGGGTCATGCTGCTGCTGGACGATGCCCTGGCGGGTGGCGGCCGTCTGGTGCTGTGCACGGGTGAGGCGGGGATCGGGAAGACCCGGCTGGCCGAAGAGGCCGCCGCGTCGGCCGCTGCGAGGGGCGTGCCGGTGGCGTGGGCCCGGGTGGCTGACCGGGACAGCCTGCCGCCGTACGGCTTGTGGCGGCTGGTGCTGGATGAGCCCGCCGTCCGGGCCGCCGATGATGACCCATCTGGTGTGAGCCTGTGGTCGCGCGTCTTCGGTGACGCGGAACGCCCGGCGCTGGCTGATGGGGCCGATTCCGGCAGCGCCCAGCGGTTCGCGATGTTCGCGGAGGTTCGCCGGCGGCTGGCGCAGGCGGCCAGGCCGAGCGGGTTGCTGCTGGTGCTCGATGATCTGCAGTGGGCGGACGAGGCGTCGGCGGTCTTGCTCGCCGATGTCGTGCGCCAGCTGCGAGGGACGCTCATCTTGGTCTTGGCGACCTATCGGGAGTCGGCGGCCTCAGGTGATACGAGCGCCGGGCTGCTGCCGCGCCTGTCGGCGGATGCCAACACCGAACGGGTGGACCTTCGTGGCCTGCCCGCCGCCGCGGTCGGGGATATGCTGCTCGCCGCCGGGCTGCCGGCATCGGCAGACCAGGCCGGTGAGGTGCACTCCGAAACGGGGGGCAACCCGTTCCTGGTCCGCGAGCTGGCCCGCATGCCCGCCGAACAGCGGCGCGGCGGGCCGGTGCCGGTGCCGGGACGGGTGGCGGAGGCGACGGCCCACCGGCTCGCGCAGCTGTCGGATCCCGCCCGGGCGCTGGTGCGGACCGCTGCCGTGGCAGGCAACAACTTCTCGGCCGGCGTGGTGGCCAGGATCCTGGACGTGCCTGTGCTTGCCCTGCTCGGCCCGCTGGACGAGTGCCGGGCCGCCGGATTCCTGGTGGCCGGCGACCGTCCCGGTGATCACCGGTTCTCGCACGCGCTGGTCCGCTCGGCGGTGGCCGCCCGGCTGGGCGCCGCGGAGCAACGGGGGCTGCACGCCGCCGCCGCGGACGCGATCGAGGCTCTGTACGAGGGGCAGCTGGATCTGCACCTGACTGAGGTCGCCCGGCACCGGGTCGAGGCGTCGCTGCCCGGTGACCGGACGGAGGCGGTAGCGGCGTGCGAGGCGGCCGCCGGGGTGGCGGCGGAGTCGCTGGCGTTCGAGGAGGCCGTGCGCCTGTACCGGCAGGCGTTGTCGGCCGGTGGTGAGGAGATCGGCGAGAACGACCGCTCCCGGCTCGAACTCGCCCTGGCCGCGGCCCTGCACCGCAGCGGGGACCTGCCCGGATCGCAGGAGACGGCGGCCGGAGTCGGCCGGCGGGCCGAGCGTCAGCGTGACCGGGGCTTGCTGGCCCGCACGGCGCTGGTGATGGAGGCCAGCGGCGTACCGGAATGGGACGGTGAGATCTGCCGGATCTGCGAGCAGGCCCTGGCCGGGGATGACCTTCCCGGTGATCTGCGGGCCCGGGTCTCCTCGCGGTACGCGCAGGCGCTGGTGTACCGAGGCGAGTACGACCGGGCGGGACAGGTCAGCCGGGACGCGCTGGCCATTGCCGGATCGGCGGGGGATCCGGCCGCGCTCGTGGACGCGCTCCGGGCCCGGCAGCTGGCTTGCTGCGCCCCCGACGGAGTCGCCGAACGCGCCGTGCTGGCGAGCCGGATGCTGGAGGCCGCTGACGCCGCGGGCAGCGCCTGGCTCGAGATGTGGGGCCGGCTGTGGCGGATTGACACCCTGTTTGAGATGGGGCAGCTGAGGAGCGTCCGGCGTGAGCTCGCCGACCTCGAAGTCTGCGTGGAACGGCTCCCCGGCCCGCTCGCGCAATGGCATTTCCTGGAGACCTCCGCGACCCTCGCGCTGGCGACCGGGCGCTTCACCGAGGCGACGCGGCTGGCCGCCGACGCGTTCAAGGTGTTCAGCGACATGGGACACCCGTTCGCGTTCGGCGGCTGCTCAGTGATCCTGGGCCAGGCGGGCCTGCACATCGGGTTCGGCAGATCCGGCATGATCGAGCTATGGGACCAGATCCCCGCGCACCTGCGCCCGGAGGCCGTGGACACCACCCGCGGCGTCGCCACCGTCTTCCCCGCGCTTACCCTCGCGCTGATCAGCCTGCACCGGGGCGACCGCGCCGCCGCTGAGGCCGCCTATGCGCAGGCCGGCCCGGTCCGGTCCTGGACGCCGGTACCGGCGATGCGCATGGCGGCCTGGGCGCATGGGCTGCCGGTCGCCATCGGCCTCGGCCGGACCCAGGACGTCGAGTTCCTGGCGGCGCGGCTCGAGCCGTTCCGCGGCCAGCACGTCGCGAACGGCGCCGGGCCCGGGACCTACATGGGCCCGGTCGAGCTGCCGCTCGGACAGGCGGCCACCGCGCTGGGCCATCTCGGCCCGGCCGTTGAAGACCTGCAGACGGCGGCCTCGATCTGCGACACCAACGGCGCCCGCGGCTGCGCCGTGCAAGCCCGCGTCGAACTCGCCGCCGCGCTCACCCGCCGGCAGGCGCCCGGCGACCGGGACGAGGCGCTGGCCGCGCTGGCCGCCGCCGCGGGCGAGGCCGGACAGCTCGGGATGGTCCCGTTCACCGAATGGATCGAACAGCTGCAAGCCCAGCTGACGGCCGCGCCGGCCGGCGGCTCACCCCTCAGCCCCCGCGAGCTCGAGGTGGCCCGGCTGGTCGCGCGGGGACTGACGAACAGGCAGATCGGCCAGACCCTGTACGTCTCCGAGCGGACGGCCGAGAACCACGTCCAGCACATCCTGGCCAAGCTCGGGCTGCGCAACCGCAGCCAGATCGCCGCCTGGGCCAGCGGAGAGCATGGCGCGAGCCGTCTATGAGTACCCAGGCCGGCCGTGAATGAGTACTCCAGTGAGTGATTTCCCGGATGGCCGGATCCGGGCTTTCCCGTAGCGTCGTGCCTGCCAGCACAAACTCAGGAAAGGCAGGACGAACATGGCACACATCCACATCACGGCGACGCCCGGGGTAACGATCGACGGCTTCCGCGCGGTCGCCGCCAAGCACAACCCGCCCCAGGACATCGACGGCCTGCTCGCCTGGGCGGTCGGCACGGACGAGAACGGGCTCCACGTGGTGACCGTGTGGCAGTCCAAGGCGCACCAGGACCGGTGGGCTGCCGAGCAGCTCTTCCCCGCGTTCCAGTCGCTCGGCATGACCGATGTGGCGTCGAACATGGAGTTCACCGAGTACGACGCGGACGAACTGTACATCCGCTGAGCGGCGGACCCAGACGGCGCGTCGCACCCCGGCCCGCAGCGAATCGCGCTCCGGTCAGTCTCTCGGCCATCTGGTTGGCTGGGGCACTGGGTCTGCCCTACTGTCCAAGACCGGGCGGGTAGTTACCCGGCTGAGCCAGGGCCAGTGGCCGAAGGGCAGCCACGCTGCCTTTCATTTCGGCGACCGCGCAGAAAGTTTCTGTGTAGATGGCGGCGGCGAGCTGCAGCGCGGCCGGGTCGATGCCGCCGATCAGGACGAGCAGCCGGCGCAGTTCGACTTCGGGCAGCGCGTCGATCGCCGCGCGCTGCGTCGCCAGCGCCTCCCCGGAGCCCGCCGCTGGCAGGCTCGGCGTCCCCCATGTCGTCAATGCCCCCGGGGCTGCCGTCGGGCCCTCGGCCAGGCGCGGTTCACCGATCTCCGCGAGGCAGGTGATCAGGGTCCACAGCCGCTTCCCGACCTGCAGCAGAGCGCCCTCCACTGCCGCCCAGATCCCGGCGTCCCCGAGGTGACGCTCGGCCGTCACCGCCGCGGAACGGGCGGCATTACTTTCGAGAGCGGCCAGCTGGGCCACGGCGGCAAAGGCCTGGGCCGGATGTTCCCCGGAGTCGGCGTCCGGGAGAAGGCGCAAGGCATCAGCCAGGCTTCGTGCCGCGTCCTGGAGGCTCCCGGGCGCGATGGGTGATGACTGCTGCCCGTAGAGCTGGGCCCGCCGCCAGAGGGTTGCCACCTCCTCGAGCAGCCCGGACACGCGGTTCAGGTCGGTGGCCACGAGGTCAGCAGCTTGGCGTGCGGCTGCCCACTGGTCATAGCTGCCGCTCACCGGCACCCCCAGTCCTAGCCTGTGCTCGCGGACGGCTTCGCCTGTCCGCGGGCAGTCGCCCCCGTTGAAGGCCCGGCTGGACCTTCGTTGCGGACCCGGCGGGAGCTTCCTCTCACCTTAACACCTAAGGTGAATAGGTTATCTCAGGCTGAGTACGACATGTCAGCATGGGTGGTGCCCGCAGCCGGGGCGCTGTGGCGCTCAGGATACGGGCGGACCGTCAGGGCGGAGGTGAGATGGCCCGGTTTGGTGACCTGGAAGCCGCGATCATGGATGTCATGTGGGCGGCTGGCGACCCGCTGCGCGTCCGTGAGGTCGCCGACGTGCTGAACCAGAATCGCCCGCTTGCGTTCAATACTGTGCAGACGGTGATGGAGAACCTGTTCCGCAAGGGCTGGCTGAATCGCCAGAAGAGCGGCCGGGCGTACCGGTATGTCACCGTGCGGTCCCGGGAGGATTATGTGGCTGGCTTGCTCGGTGAGGCACTCGCGGTGGCACAGGACCCGGCGGCCACGCTGGTGCGCCTGGTCGAGGATCTGGACCCCGGCGAGATTGCGCAGTTGCGGGTGGCGCTGGACGCGGCCGCTGAGCGGGAGTCCCCGCGGTGAGGGCCACGGTGCCGCTGCTGCTGGCCGCCTACGCGGTCGCCCTCGCCGCCGCCGGGACCTGGTGGCTGCCGCGGGCGTCCTGGCCCAGGCGTTCCCCCCGGCTGGCTATTGCGGTCTGGCAGGTGCTGATCGTCACGGTCGTCGCTTCAGCACTGCTGGCCGGGCTGATCCTGGCCATCCCGTGCCTGCGGGTCTGGGCCGACTGGAGCAGCCTGAAAGCCTGCGCGGCGTCGTGGCGAGCACAGTACGCATCTGCAGGTGGGGCGATAGCGAGCACGGCCGGGGGCGTGCTCACCCTGGGTGCGGCGGCCCGGCTGGCCTGGTTCACGGGGACGGCGGTAACCAGTTCCCGGCGCAGCCGGGCTCGTCATGATGAGACGCTAGCCGTGGTCGGGCGGCGTGGCCTGGTGCCGGGCATGGTGCTGCTGGAGGATGACCGCCCGGCTGTTTACTGCGTGCCAGGTCGCCGGCGCATCGTGTTCACCACCGGGGCGTTGCGGCGCCTGGACAGGGATGAGCTGGATGCGGTGCTGGCGCACGAGCGTGCGCACCTGGACGGCCGGCATCACCTGGTGATCATCCTGGCCGGGGGCCTGCGCACCGCCTTCCCGCACGTCCCGCTCTTCGCTGCCGCGGCCAGCCAGATCAGCTGCCTGGTGGAAATGGCTGCGGACGACGCCGCCGCGCGGCGCGCGCATCGCCTGACGCTAGCCGGTGCGCTGCTGACGCTGGCCGCGGCGCGGGTGCCCGCCGGGGCCCTGGGTGCCGGGGGAACCACCGCGGCGCAGCGGATCCGGCGCCTCATCGACTCACCGCGCCCGGCCAGCCGGGGGCGCCGGGCGGCCACATCCGTACTGGCGCTGATCGCGGCGCCGGCCGTGGCTTTCTCGGTACCCGCGCTGGCCTTGATGACCATCTCCCCCTGCCCGCCCGGCGAAGCGCAGACCCATCTCGCCTCAAGCGCCCAGCAGCCGATGCGGGGTACCGGGCCGGGACCGGGGCACGCCACACACGGGTAGTTCACCGGATCGCGTTCCAGCGGGCGCGCTCGTCGGCGGACGGGTCGTCGATCACGGTGATGGTGTCGGTAAGCAGGCCGGTGGTGCGACTGGTGGTGTCGTAGCCGGCCCAGCCGGGGTCGCCGTTGGTGATGAAGTCGACCCATACCTGATGCACCCTGTCGGCGACGGCCTGCGAGGGCGCGTCGCCGATGAGAGGGTGCGCGGCATCGTAGGTGATGGTGTCGAACACGAACGGGACCTCCACCCCGTGGCACGCGCCGAGCCGGTGGTTGTCCTCTGGCGCGGGGCAGTCGAACCGGTAGACCCACGTGCCGGCGCCTCGCCCAGCGCGGGCTTCGGCGACCCGGATGGCCGGGATGGCGAAGAACCAGTCGGTGACGACGGCGGCGAGGATGTCACCCGCGCTGGCACCTGGCCGGTTCGCCCGGTAGACGTCGAGGGAATCGGCTGGCAGGCCGTACGCGCCCGCGGCTGCTTCGAGCGTGGCGTCGTCGATCAGGTCGATGGTGCCGGCCGCGACCAGGAACAGACGTGCCTCGTCGCGGTTCGACCCGGTCAGCAGCCCGACGTCGCGGCCGTGCCCGGCGGCGATCGCCGGAAGCGGTGCCCGCGGCAGGACGGCGCCATCCACGGTCGGGGCGAACGGCAGCAGGCTCAAGGCGAGCTGGCCCCACCTGGCCGGGTCAGGTCTGGTCTGCACCCCCACGACCAGGTCGGATGCGGTCTGCACGAGCCTGTCCACCGGGAGGGCCTTGATCGAGGTCCGGTCAGCAGGCACGCCGAGGGCGTCCGCGAGGTAGCCGCCAACCATGCGGCCCTGCTCCCCGGTGAGCGTGTGGGCCGCCGCGCCGCTTTCGGTGATGGCCTGAGCGAACAGGCCCTCAGCGAGCGGCATCGACAGCAGAGTCGTCACGCTCATCGCCCCGGCCGACTCGCCCGCGACGGTGACGCGGGCCGGATCGCCCCCGAACGCCGAGATGTTCTCCTGCACCCACCGCAACGCGGCCAGCTGATCGAGCAGCCCGAGATTGGCGATGCCGTCGCCGAGGAACAGGAAGCCCTCGGCGGACAGCCGGTAGTTAATGGTCACGCACACGACGCCGTCACGCGCAAACCCCGCGCCGCTGTACTCCGCCACCGATCCGGATCCGTTCATGAACGAGCCGCCGTGGATCCAGACGAGTACCGGAAGCCCGCCGGTGGTCGGGTCGGGCGTCCACACGTTCAGGTTCAGGCAGCCCTCGCCGGGGATCACTACCTCCGGGAACAACGGGGCGTACTGCGGCGGGTAGTCGCCCTTGGGCGCCGTCGGCCCATACACCGTCGCGTCGCGTTCGCCATCCCACGCCGGGACAGGCTGGGGTGGCTTCATCCGGTTCGCGCCGAACGGGGCCGCCGCGTAGGGAACACCGAGAAACGCGGCGATCCCGGAGTCGGCCTTGCCGCGGATGGCCCCGTTCTTGAGCTGAACCAGCGGGCGCTGCGTCATCTCGCTCATGCGTCGCTCCATTGCCACATTTATCCGATGTGTTGCACACTGTCTCTCACGCTGGGGAGTGAGCGCCAGTCCCCTCCAGCGCGTCAGAGCACACATCCCGGCACTTGCGTTGCAGTACGGACGCGCTTATGTTCGGTCTTAGACCAGCCGGGCGCCCAGCGTCAGTCACCAGATGCACTCGGTCGAGGGGTGAGCGTGGGTGACGTCTTCGAAACCACGAGTGAGGCGCCAGGGCAGCGCCCCGGTTTCTGGCTGAGCACGGTCTGCAGCCAGATCCTTCCGGTCCAGATTGACCTGCGGCATGACCGCCTGCCCCGGGCCCGGATGACCTGCGCCACGCTCGGCGCCCTCCGGATCAGGGACGTGGTGGGCGGCGACCACGTTTACACCCGCGACGACGCAGACATCCGCCGCGGCGACCCCGAGACGGTGCAGATCGGCATGCCGCTCGGTGGCCAGTCGATCATGATCCAGGACGGCCGCGAGGCGGTCATGAAGGCCGGGGAGATGGTCGTCTACGACAGTTCCCGGCCGTTCACGCTGGTCATGCAGGACCAGTTCCACTGGCAGGTGTTCCTGCTGCCCAAGGCCAAGCTGCGCCGGTCCGATCAGGAACTTGCCCAGGTGACGGCGATCCCGCTGTCCGGTACAGAGGGGATGTCGCGGGCGGTGTCCGCGTTCCTGCGCAGTCTGGCCGCCGAGGCCGCCGGGCTGGAGAGGTCACCCGGGGCCGCGGCGCTCGGCGAGAACGCCGCCGACCTGATCGCGACGATGGTCCGCAGCCGGTTCGGCAAGCAGTGGGATGTGGGTGACCCGGACGCCGCCCTCGTCCTGGCCATCGAGACGTACCTGCACGACCACCATGGCGAGCCGGATCTCAGCCCGGTCCGGGTGGCCGGCGCCCACGGCCTGTCCGTGCGGCGGCTGCACGCGCTGCTCGAGCCCACCGGCCGCTCGGTCGGAGAGCGGATCCGGGCGGAGAGGCTGGAGGCGATCCGGCGGGATCTGGCCGATCCGGCCCTGGTGCTCCGGCCGATCGAGCGGATCGCGGCTGCGCACGGCCTGCGCAACGCGTCCGCGTTCACCCGGCTGTTCCGGTCGGTCGAGGGAATGACGCCCCGGGCATACCGCGCCGCCGCGCTCGGCTAGGCATCAGCCGCGACCGCGCCGGCCCCGTTCCCGGCCGCCCAGTTCTCCGCAACGAAAACCGCCCCGGGCCAGGGCTTTGCCGGGCGTGCAGAGTTCTGTGCGGCCAGCGCCAAGTCCGGCTACAAGGTGTTGCCGATCCGCAATGGGTGTGTCGAACATGTGAACCAGGATGTTGCCTGGGTCGTCGCGGGCGGTCCAGCCTTTCGACGACGACAGGAGCGGCGCGGGATGTACAACATCGACATCGACACCGGCGGCACGATGACCGACGGGCTGGTCAGCGGCGAGGACACGGTGCTCGCCCTGAAGGTCGAGACCACCCCGCACGACGTGACGATCGCGTTCGTGGACATACTCGAGGCCGCCCGGGACGCGCTCGGGTTCGGTGATCTGCGGGCCCTGCTCACCCAGGTCGAGGTGATCCGCTGGTCGTCCACGATCACCTCCAACGTGCTGGCCCAGCGGACCGGCCCCAAGCTCGGGCTCCTGGTCAGCGCGGGCCACGAAGCCGACCTCTACGACCCCGGCGCGGCGGCGACCGTGATCGGCACGCTGGTGTCCGCCGCGGACATCGGCGGCATCCCCGCCGATGCGGACGAGCAGATGGTGCGCCACGCCATCAAGTCCCTGCTCGACAAGGGCATCCGGCGGATCAACATCAGCCTGGCCGGTGCCTTCCCGGACGGGAGCGCCGAGGAGCGGATCATCGAGATGATCGCCCAGGATTATCCCGACCACTTCCTGGGCTCGATCCCGGCGCTGGCCGGCAGCGAGGTGGTGCTCCGCCCGGACGACTCGACCCGCACCATCGCCTCCCTGATCAACGCCTACGTCCACCCCGCCCTGGCCACCACGCTGTACCGGGCCGAGGAGATCGTCCGGGACGAGCACGGCTGGCACGGCAACGTGCTCATCGGCCACATCAACGGCGGGGTAGCCCGCATCGGCAAGACCAAGGCCTTCGACACCATCGAGTCCGGCCCGCTGTTCGGCACGCACGCCTGCGCCGCCGCCGCGGCGGAGCGCGGGGACGCCCGGGTCATCGCCATCGACGTGGGCGGCACCACGGCCAAGGCCAGCGCGGTGCAGGACGGGCGGGTGGTGCTGCGGGACACCGGTGACCTGTTCGGCATCCCGCTGAAGCTGGATCTCCCGGTGCTGCACTCGATCGCGCTCGGCGGCGGCAGCGTCGCGCGCGTGGCCAGCGGGGTGGTGACGCTCGGCCCGGACAGCATGGGTGCCGCACCCGGCCCGGCCTGCTACGGGCTGGGCGGCCGGAACGCGACGATCACGGACGCCTTCGGAGTCTGCGGCCTGATCTCACCCACCGCGTTCCTCGGCGGGCGGCGCACCCTCGACGTGAGCCTGGCCCGCGCGGTGCTAGAGAAGCATGTCGGCGCGCCGCTCGGGCTGGACGCCGACGCGGCCGCCCAGGCGGTGGCCGAGGCGGCCTGGGACGCGGTCGCCGGGCTGGCCCGTGAGGTGGCCGGGCGGGTCGGCTGGGACCCGGCCGGGGTGACCCTCTACGCCTACGGCGGCAACGGCCCGCTGTTCGTGACCGCGGTGGCCGACCGGCTGGGCGCCCGGGCAGCCCGGTTCTTCCGGTTCGGCAGCGTCTACTCGGCCTACGGCTCGGCGATCTCCGACGTGGTGCACGTGTACGAGTCGGCCCTGGCGGGGAACGGCCACCTGAACCGGGCCGGCGCCGAACTGGCCCGCCAGGCCCGGCGGGACCTCCGCGGCGAGGGCCTGGACGCCGACGCGGCGTCGCTGGAATGGGAGCTGCGGTCCGCGTCGTCGAGCGCCGGCGGGCAGGCCGATGGCCCCGACGAGTTCGCCACCTCCCTGGACGGGCCGCCTACCCTGGTCCGGCTCACCGCCCGCTACCCGCTGCCCCGCCTCACTCAGCCGGCGGCCCCCGGTCAGGACCGGGAACCGCCCGGGACCCGCTCGTCGCCGTACGGCCCCGGGGGGGCCCTGCCCGTGCATGACGCCGGCGCGCTGATCGGCCAGGAGCTCACGGGGCCGCTGCTGGCCGACGGCGGCACCTACACCTGGCTGGTGACCGACGGCTGGGTCCTGTCCACCGACGCGCGCGGCGACGCGTCCCTGACCCGGAAGCAGGCCTAGGTCATGAGCACCACCGACACGAGCACGGGCATGAGCACGGGCCAGACCCGGCTGCACATCGCTGAGTATCTCGACGCCGACCTGGATACTGAGCGCTGGCACTGCCACGACTGCGGGCAGGACCTCGGTGACCTGCGCGGCAACTACAAGCGCAGCCTGCTGGTCGCCGAGCGGGATCCGCGGGAGATCCACCCGCCGGTCATCGAGGGCGAGTACACGTTCGCGCCGGACGGCGCCTGGATCCGGATCGTCGAGTTCTACTGCCCCGGCTGCGGCCGGCAGGTGGAGAGCGAGTACCTGCCCCCCGGCCACCCGCTGACCCAGGACACCGCGCTGGACGTGGACGCGATCAAGGCCCGGCTGGCGTCCGGCGCGGCCCGCATCGACGAGCACGGGAAGCTGGTAGCCCAGAAAGTGAGCGCACGGTGAAGGCGATCGACATCGACGTCGGCGGCACGTTCACCGACCTGGTGCTGACCTGGGATGACCAGCGGCTGGTCGCCAAGTCACCGACTACTCCCTACGACCTGTCGGTCGGCTTCGTCAACGTGCTCAACGCGGGCGCGGAGCAGCTGGGCCGGCCGCTGGATGAGATCCTGCCCCAGGTCGAGATCGTCCGGTACTCGACCACGGTCGCGATGAACCGGCTGATCGAGCGGAAGGGCCCGCGCCTCGGGCTGATCACCACCGAGGGGCACGAGGACGCCATCCTGATCGGCCGGGGCGCCCAGTGGACCGACGGGACCCGGATCAGCGAGCGGCGCAACCTGGCGGTGCAGCGCAAGCCGGCGCCGCTGGTCGAGCGGGACATGATCGTCGGCGTGGGGGAGCGGGTCGACTCGGCCGGCACGATCATCCGCCCCCTCGATGAGGATGACGTACGGGCCAAACTGCGCGACCTGGTCGACCGGGGCGCCCGTGCCATCGCCGTGTCCCTCCTCTGGTCGTTCGCCAACCCCGCGCACGAGCGGGCGGTCCGCCGGATCATCCGCGAGGAGTACAAGGGCTATCACGTGGGCTACCTGCCCGTGGTCCTGTCCCACGAGGTGGTCGGCAAGGTAGGCGAGTACGAGCGGACGATGACCGCGATCCTCGACGCCTACCTGCAGACCAGCATCAAGTTCGAGCTGGAGACCACCTGGGACCAGCTGCGCGGCAACGGGTACCGGGGCACGTTCCTGCTCACCCACAACACGGGCGGCAGCGCGGAGATCTTCAAGACCACCGCCAGCCGCACGTTCAACGGCGGCCCGGTCGCCGGGCTGATGGGCTCGTTCCACATCGGCCAGGCCCTCGGCTACCGCAACGTGATCGCCTCCGACGTGGGCGGGACGAGCTTCGACACCGGCATGGTGGTGGACGCGTCCGTCCGGTCGTATGAGTTCCGGCCGATCATCGACAAGTGGATGGTCGGCATCTCGATGCTGCAGACCACCACGATGGGCGCGGGCGGCGGCTCGATCGCCTGGATCAACGACCTGCTGGGCGGCCGGCTCGAGGTCGGGCCGCGCAGCGCGGGCTCCTATCCCGGCCCGGTCGGCTACGACCTGGGGGGCTCCGAGCCCACCGTCACCGACGCCGACCTGGTGCTCGGCTACATCGCCCCGGACGGGTACTTCGGCGGCAAGATGCCCCTGAACCGGGACAAGGCCGTCGCGGCCATCCAGGACAAGATCGCCGGGCCGCTGGGGCTGGGCGTGGACGAGGCGGCCGCACTGATCCGGCGCATCGTCGAGCAGAACATGGCCTCCGCGATCAAGCGCGAGGTGCACCTGCGCGGCTACCACCCGGAGGATTTCGCGCTGTTCGCCTACGGCGGCGGCGGCCCCACCCACGTGGCCGGCTACCGAGGCGACGTGCCGACCGCGGTGATCTTCCCGCAGGCCCCGGTCTTCTCGGCGCTGGGCAGCTCGGTGATGGACATCATGCACGTGTACGAGCAGAGCGGCCGGATGCAGTTCATGGCCCCCATGACCGAGCAGATCGTGATCGACCGGGACGCGTTCAACGCCAGGGTCCGTGAGCTGATGGACCGGGCGGAGCACGATCTGCAGGCCCAGGGCCTGGCCGGCCGCGGGGTGGTGTTCAGCGTTGAGCTGGACATGCTGTACGGCGGGCTGGTCCAGGTCAAGCGGGTGTCCTGCCCGGTGCTGGCGATCGAGTCCGACGACGACGCGCAGCGGGTGTACGACGACTTCGAGAAGGAGTTCGCCGAGGCGTTCAGCCCGCACGTGATCAACAAGCCCGGCGGGGTGTACATCGACGGGATCATCCTCAAGGCCACGGTGATCACCGAGAAGCTCCAGCTGCCCGTCCACCCGCTGGGGGACGCCGACCCGGCGGCCGCCCGGACGTCGAGCCGCTCGGCGTACTGGCCTGAGCTCGGCGAGCGGCGTGACACCGGCGTGTACTCCTTCGACGCGCTGCAGCCCGGAAACCTGATCACTGGCCCCGCCATCGCGGAGATGGAGTACTCCACGATCGTCATCCCGCCCGGGCAGCAGTTCCGCATCGAAACGCACGGCCTCGGCATCCTCGAAGACGCAGCGGCCCCCAGCGAGGTGAAGTGATGACGTACCCCACCCTGGAAGAGAAGCTGGCCGCCCTCAAGGTCACGGAGCCCAGCCCGTACGAGCGCAAGTGCGCCGATCAGCTCACCCCGGGCGACTACGAGATCGCCATTCAGCGCACCGCGGACGTCCTGGACGAGGGCTACGAGATCTTCATGCGCTCCTCCCGGTCGTCCATGGGCGTGGCGGGCGACTCGATCGTGGCCATGTTCAACGCCGCGGGCGACCTGGTGAACGCGTCCGCCGGCACCTACCTGCACGCCGTCATCCCGCCCATCGTGATCAAGTACATCCTGTCCCGGCACTCGGAGAATCCCGGCATCAACGACGGCGACATCTGGTACACCAACGACGCGCTGTACGGCGGGATCCACAACCCCGACCAGGTCGCGATCATGCCGGTCTTCTTCGAGGGTGAACTGGTCGCCTGGACCGCCGCGCTGTCACACACCACCGAGACCGGCGCGGTCGAGCCAGGCGGGATGCCGCTGACCGCCAAGGCCCGCTTCGAAGAGGGCATGAACCTCCCCCCGATGCGGGTCGGCACCAACTTCCGCATCAATCACGACGTGCTGGAGATGTTCGCGGCCTTCGGCATCCGCGCCGAGGCCAACGTCACCGTGGACATGCGGGCCCGGGCCACCACCGCCGACCGGGTCCGGATCCGGCTGCTGGAGATGTTCCAGCGCGAGGGCAAGGACTTCGTCGTCGGCCTGATGCGCCGGATGCTGGACGAGGCCGAGGCGGGCGCCCGGCGGCGCATCGCGGACTGGGCGGACGGCACCTACCGGGCAGTGACGTTCAGCGACGCGGCCGGCCTGGCCGGCGGGCTGATGCGCAACTGCTCGATGACCATGATCAAGCAGGGCGACCACCTGCTCTTCGACTTCACCGGGACCAGCCCGGAGACGCCGTCCAGCTACAACGCGCACCCGCAGGCCGTCATCGGGCACATGGCCAACTACATCTACGAGTACGTCTTCCACGACCTGCCGGTCAGTTCGGCCACCTTCCAGCCGATCGACTTCGTGTTCCCGCCCAACTCGATGCTCTCCCCCGACGCTCGGGCCGCGACGTCCTGCTCGGTCATGGCCGCGACCGGGGCGATGAGCGCGGTGGCCAACTGCGTCAGCCGGGCCCGGTTCGGCTCGGATGAGTGGCGGCAGGTGGCGGCGAGCCAGGGCAACGGCGGCAACGCGATCGTGCTGGCCGGGATGAGCCAGTGGGGCGCGATGTTCGCCGACATGATCGCCTACCCGATCAACACCGAGGGACAGGGGGCCCGCGCCACCAGTGATGGCATGGACGCCTACGGCTTCCCCTGGTGCGCGTTCGGCCGGGCGCCTGACGTGGAGAGCATGGAGAATGAGTTCCCCATGATCATCCCGTTCAGCTCGCACTGGAAGGACAGCGGCGGCGCGGGCAAGCACCGCGGCGGGGTCGGCACCGCCCAGCTGTGGGTCACCCACCACGTGCCGTACCTGTTCCAGATGGCGATCGCGGACAACTCGCGGATCCAGACCCCGCAGCCGCTGTTCGGCGGCTACGCGCAGCCCACCGTGCCCGGGATCGTGCTGGCCGGCATCAACGTGGGCGAGGCCCTCGCCACGGCCACGGCGGGTACGCTCACCCTGGAGGCGCTGCTGGCCGGCGAGTTCGGCGGCACGGTAGTGGCCCAGCCGTACGGCAGCGCGGTCCACCCCGTCAACGGCGGAGACGCCATCATCGTCGGGCTGTCCACCGGCGGCACAGGCTACGGCGACCCGCTGGACCGTGCCCCCGAGGAGGTGGCACGGGACGTGACCAAGAATCTCGTGTCCGCAGACGTCGCCCGCAACGTCTACGGGGTGGTGCTCACCGGGCGCGGCCAGGTAGACGCGGACGCGACCCGGGCCGAGCGGGCCGCGCAGGTAGCGGCGCGGCTGCAGCGCGGCCGTCCCTACCAGGAGTTCGACGCCGAGTGGAGCCAGCGCAAGCCGCCCGAGGAGATCCTCGAGTTCTTCGGGTCCTGGCCGGACGGGGCGGTCGTGAACCCGCTCATCCGGATGTGACCCGGTGAGCACGCCGCGCGCGGTGGCCCGCAGCCTGGCGGCCGGGCAGCCGGGCGGGACCCTGGCGGTCCCGCTCGCGCTGCACGTGTCCGCGCGCATCGCCGAGCGGGACGCCGAGGACTTCGTCTACGACCCCACCCAGCTGGCTAACGCGCTGCGCGACCTGATCGAGGCCGTCGGCCCGGACGGCGTCCCGGTCACCGACCCCGCCGTCCTGCTGGCCGGCTGCACAACCGCCGAGTCCATCCTGGCCAGTGAGCAGCTCAAGGTCGCGCTGGAGGCCACGCGCCGGCTGCGGGCATCCTACGGCGACGCGATCGCGCTGGCCGCCGTGCTGCCCGGCCCAGCCACCATCGCCGGACAGGCCCTCCCAGCGGGAGCGGCCTGGGCGAGCGCCGTGGCAGCAGGCGTCGTAGTCGATCTCGGGCGGGAATTCCTGGCCGCCGGCGCCGACCTGCTCATCGTGGCGGACCATGAGGAACTGCCCGGCACCTCGCTGGCGACGCTGGCCAACGTCGCCCGGTTCCATCAGGCGCTGGCGCTCTCGCACACCGTCGCGCGCTACGGGCTGCCCGCCGCCGCGCCCCAGGACCTTAGCTCCCCGGCCCAGGTCCGCGGCGTCGCGGTCACCCCAGAATCGCTGACCCGCCTTACCGACCTCGCCGTCCTGCGCGACTGGGTGGCGGCCGTCCGCGGATGCATGGCGAAATGAGCGAGCTCTTCGCGGCGCCCTCCGTAGTGCGGCAGGCCAGGGCCGATGGCAGTGTGCTGCTCACGTCGCCCGAACCGCTGGCGCCTTACCCGGCGACTGCCGCGCAATGGCTGCGCGCCTGGGCCGCGGCGGAGCCCGCCTGCCCCTGCGTCGCCCAGCGCACCGCCGGCGGCTCGTGGGAGGTACGCAGTTACGGCGAGGTCCTGGCCGCCGCGAATTCCGTCGGGCAGGCGCTGCTCGACCGTGGCCTGTCGGCGGAGCGTCCGCTGATGATCCTGTCGGGTAACTCGATCGGCCATTTCCTCGTGACCATGGGCGCGTACCTGGCCGGTGTTCCGGTGCTGCCCGTCAGCGTGGCGTATTCGCTCCAGAGCAAGGACCATGAGCGTCTCAGGGTGATCGGCGACCTGGTGCAGCCCGGAGCGGTGTACGTGGAGACCGTGGCGCCGTTCGCCGCTGCCATCGGCGCGCTGGCCGGCGATCCCCTCGTGATCGCCGGGGAGGGCGGCCTGGAGGAGCACTCGCTGCCGACGCTGCTGGCGACCCCTGCGGGGGCGGCGCTGGAGGAGGCGTTCGCCTCGGTGACCGGAGCGTCGGTGGCGAAGATCCTTTTCACCTCCGGCTCGACGGGAATCCCCAAGGGCGTCCTCACCACCCACGAGATGCTGTGCGCAAATCAGCAGATGATGCGGCAGGCGTGGCCGTTCCTTGCGGAGGAGCGCCCGGTGCTCGTGGACTGGCTGCCCTGGAGCCACACGTTCGGCGGCAGCCACAACATGAATATGGTGCTGGCCAACGGCGGCACCCTTTACATCGACGAGGGGCGTCCAGCGCCCGGCCTGATTGCCGCGACGCTCGCGAACTACCGGGATGTGTCCCCGACCATGGCGTTCAATGTGCCGGCCGGATATGCCCAGCTCGTCCCCGCGCTCGAGGCCGATCACGAGCTGGCCGGGCAGTTCTTCGCGCGGGTCAGGCTGGTCTTCAACGCGGCCGCGGCCCTGCCGTCCACGCTGCGGAACCGCCTGGAGACGCTGGCCCGGGACGTCACCGGACGGGATATCCCGGTGACCGGGTCATGGGGGACCACGGAGACCGCGCCCGCCGCGACCACGGCGCACTTCGGTTACGCCGATGGCCGCTGCATCGGGAACCCGCTCCCCGGCGTGACGCTGAAGCTGGTGCCGGCCGATCCGGACGTCTATGAGATCAGGGTCCGCGGCGTCGCCGTCACCCCCGGCTACCTGAGCCGCCCCGACCTGGCCGGGGCCGCCTTCGATGACGAGGGCTTCTACTGCCCGGGGGACGCGGTCAGCTTCGCCGACCCTGCCGACCCGGCCCGGGGACTGCTGTTCCGGGGCCGGCTGGCCGAAGATTTCAAGTTGTCCACCGGCACCTTCGTCCGGGTCGGCGCCCTGCGGACGGCGCTGCTCTCGGCAGCACCGATCATCGGCGACGCCGTCATCACCGGGGAGGGCCGCGACACGATCGGCGCCCTGGCCTGGCTCAACTCCGCGGAACTCCCCGAGAGCCTGGCCGGGACCTGGCTGAGCCACGGGCCGGTCCTGCATTCGGCGCAACTCGCGGAGCATATGGGGGCCCTGCTCGCCGCGCTGAACTCCGGCCAGGGCTCAGCCGCTCGCATCGAGCGGCTGATCGTCCTGGCCCAGGCGGCCAGCCTGGACGACGGCGAGATCACCGACAAGGGATACGTCAACCAGCGGCGTGTCCTGGCCAACCGGGCTGAACTGGTCGAGCTTCTCTACGGCGAGCCCGTCCCGGACAATGTCATCACGCCCGCGAGGAAGAGGTCGCATGCGCTATAGCAACGTCGCCATCCCGGCCGGTTTCGCCTGGAGCTCACCGTTCACCAAATGGCAGGGCGCCCTCGCCGAGGTATCCAGCCTCGACCTGGCGGCCGACGTCACCGCCCGGGCCCTGGCCGACCGCGGAGTCGATCCGGCCGTCATCGAGGAGATCATCCTGGGCTGGACCGTTCCCCAGCCCGACATCTTTTATGGTGCGCCACTGCTCGCCGCCCGGATCGGCGCCGCCGGGGTGAGCGGGCCGATGATCAGCCAGGCGTGCGCCACATCCGTGGCCTGCCTCAGTGCGGCCGCTGCCCGGCTCAGCGCGGGCGGCAGCACGACGCTGGTTGTCACCACCGACCGGACCAGCAACGGCCCGCAGGTTCTCTACCCCCAGCCGGGAGCGCAGGGCGGTGCACCCCTGTCCACTCACTGGGTCCTCGACAGTTTTGCCCGGGATCCGTGGGCCTCGACGTCCATGCTCGAAGCCGGCGACACCGTGGCCGGGGAAGGCGCGGTGTCCCGGGCCGAACTCGATGAACTTGCGGCGATGCGCTCTGAGCAGTACCAGAAATCACTGGCCGACGATCGCGCCTTCCAGCGGCGGTACATGGTCGAGGCCCGGATTCAGCAGCGGCGGAAAACCTCGGTCGTCGATGCCGACGAGGGGATCCGTCCGGTAGTCCTAGGAGAGATCACCGGCCTGCGCCCGGCCAGCCGGGACGGGCTGCACACCTTCGCCACCCAGACGCATCCTGCCGATGGCTGCGCCGGCGCGATCGTGACCATCACCGAGCAGGCACGCGAAATGAGCCAGGGCGAGGGAGTCGCCACCATTCTTTCCGCAGGTTTCTCGCGTGTCCGCAAGACGCACATGCCGGAAGCGCCGGTACCTGCCGCTCGCGCCGCGCTCGATGACGCGGGACTGACATTCGGTCAGCTCGACGCCGTGACGACGCACAACCCGTTCGCGATCAACGACATTTACTTTTCAAGGCAGACCGGATATCCGCTCGACCGTATGAACGCTTACGGATGCAGCCTCATCTTCGGCCACCCCCAGGCACCGACCGGCTTGCGCTCGGTCACTGAGTTGATTGAGGAACTCCGTCTCCGGGGCGGCGGTACCGGGCTCTTCACCGGCTGCGCCGCCGGCGACACCGGGGCTGCCGTCCTCATCCGCGTCCACGACTAATCCTCGAATCGACGGCGTAAATAGGGGTGTGTTCGCTACATGTCCAGACCGCCGTTGACCCCCCACACCTGGCCGGTGATATACCCGGCCGCGTCGGCGGCGAGGAAGTGGACAACACGCGCAACCTCTTCCGGCTCCGCGACACGGCCCATGGGGATCTGAGACCTGATCTTCTCGAGAACTTTCTCCGGCACCTCCTCGAGCATCTCCGTGGCGACGTAGCCCGGGGTGACCGTGTTGACCGTGATGCTGACCCTGTTGCCGCTGAGCTTTCCCGAGCGGCCGAGATGGAACATTGCCTCACGCGCGAACGCTTTTGTCAGGCCGAAGAGACCTGACTTCGACGCCGCGTAGTTGGCCTGGCCGATGCTGCCCATCTCCCCGATCACCGACGAGACATTGATGATGCGGCCCGTGCCGCGCGCGAGCATATGCTCCAGCGCAGCCTGGGAAAGGTAGAAGACGCCGGAGAGGTTGACGGACAGCACCTTGTTCCAGCTGTCGTCGGTCATCTTGGGGATCGTGGCGTCGCTTGTGATGCCCGCGTTGTTGACGAGAATGTCGAGCCGCCCGTGCTGCTCGATGACCTCGCCGACCACGCGCCGGCAGTCGTCGCCAGAGGCGATGTTGCCCTGGTGCAGTGTTATCTTGACGCCGTCATCGACGTGCTTGGAGCGGAATTCTTCCGCGAAAGCCTCGGCCCTGGCCAGGTTGCCGCCGTAGCCGGCGGCGATCGTCGCGCCCTGGCGCGCCAGGCTCTGGGAGATCGCGGCGCCGATGCCGCGCGTGCCCCCTGTGACGAAGGCGACTCGGCCGATGAGCTTGCCCTCGGGTGATAGCGCGGCGGCGATGGTGTCAGAGCTGGTCATCGGCGGGATCCTGTCCTGAATCGCAGGGTAAAGTTCCATCCTCCCAGCGGCCTTCACGTCTTCACAAGGGACCAACGGCCCGGCAGGTCTGTCATATCCCCAGCCCACCGCAGTCACGCCGGGAACGATCCTGGGCCGCCCGGTCACCTGGCCGGTCGGGTACGCCGGACTCGTGCAGCTCGTCGCGGACCGCTCATTCGGGCCGGCGCGCATCGTCCCTATCGCACGCCGGCCCGCATGAGTGGACCGTGTTACAGGAGGGTGGTGACGGCCTTGACTTCGGTGTAGTTGTTCAGGACCTCGTGGCCCATTTCGCGGCCCCAGCCGGATTGCTTGTAGCCGCCGAACGGCAGCGCGGCGTCGAACACGTTGTA
>Ga0187863_10001146_pt1 | contig 21657 bp, 21 predicted proteins | sample June2016WEW_11_1_FD_132975 | JGI IMG/M metagenome (GOLD analysis project Ga0187863, IMG submission 132975) | Peatland microbial communities from SPRUCE experiment site at the Marcell Experimental Forest, Minnesota, USA - June2016WEW_11_10 | ecosystem: Environmental > Terrestrial > Soil >...
ATTATTTTCAACCTGATCGACGGCGGCATCCGCCTCGGATTGTTCCTGTTCTTTATCTGGGGAGTGTCGCTCTGGAAAGATATCCGCCGGGTGTACGAATATCACGGCGCCGAGCATAAGACCGTTTTCGCTTTCGAGAATGGCGACCCGCTTACCACCTCCGCGGTGCAGAAGTATTCGACGTATCATCCGCGCTGCGGCACCAGCTTTTTGATGACCGTGATGCTGATCTCGATCGGCTTTTATATGCTGGTCCCGTTCACCACGTTCTGGGCGCGATTTGCTTCGCGCATCGTGCTGTTGCCGCTCATCGCAGGAGTTTCGTACGAGATCATCCGCTTCGCGGCCAAACACCGCGGATCGCTCTTCGCGCTCATGACTGCTCCAGGCCTATGGCTGCAGCGCATTACGACGCAGCCTCCGTCTGACGAGATGGCGCAGTGCGCCATCACCGCCCTCGAACAAGCCATGGATCTGGAAAAAGAGCGCGGGGGCGAGTTGGTGATTGCCTAGCGGTCCCGCCGCGAATACTTTCTCTCCGCCTTCTCACAACATTACAATGCCAGAGAGACGTAACTTGTTACGTCTCTCTTGCCCGCGGTACGGGCTGCGGCGCGAGCCGAGACGTAGCCAGCCGAGACTTAGCAAGCCAGGTCTCTACGAGAGATTCCAATGTTTGAACGACTCGACCAAATCGAAGCGCGTTACGAAGAGCTGAACAGAGCTCTGGCGTCGCCGGAGATCGTGAACGACTCGGCGAGATACCAGAGGACCGCCAAGGCTCACGCTGAAATTGCGCCCATCGTGGAGAAGTACCGCGAATACAAGGACCTGACCAAGGGCATCGCGGAGAGTAAGGCCATGCTCGTGGAAGAGAAAGATGCCGAGATGCGCGCCTATGCTCAGGATGAACTCGACAAGCTGGAAGGCCGCGTCGGCACGGTCGAAGAGGAATTGAAAGTTCTGCTCCTGCCTAAGGATCCGAACGACGAGAAGAACGTCATCCTGGAAATTCGCGCCGGCACCGGCGGAGACGAAGCCACGCTGTTTGCGGCTGAGATCTTCCGCATGTATACGCGGTACGCGGAGACGCAGCGCTGGAAGGTTGAAGTGCTTTCGTCCTCGGAATCGTCAGCCGGCGGCTTGAAGGAAGTGATCGCCATTATTGAAGGCAATCGAGTGTTCTCGCAGCTCAAGTATGAAAGCGGAGTGCACCGCGTGCAGCGCGTGCCGGCCACCGAGCAGCAGGGGCGGGTCCACACCTCGGCCGTCACGGTCGCGGTGCTCCCAGAAGCCGAAGACGTTGATATCAAAATCGAAGCCAAGGATTTGCGCATCGACACGTTTTGCTCGTCCGGCCCCGGCGGCCAGTCCGTGAACACGACGTACTCGGCCGTGCGCATAACGCATATCCCGACCAACACAGTCGTAAGCTGCCAGGACGAAAAATCGCAAATCAAAAACCGCGAGAAAGGCATGCGCGTGCTGCGTTCGCGACTCTACGAAATTGAAATGGAGAAGCAGCAGCAAGCTCTGGCCAAAGAACGCAAGGCGATGGTCGGGTCTGGCGACCGCAGCGAGAAGATCCGCACTTACAATTTTCCGCAGAACCGGCTGACTGACCACCGCATCGGATTCACCATCCACCAGCTCGAAGCTGTGATGGACGGAAAGCTGCAGCCGCTCATCGAGGCGCTCACGACGTACTACCAGGCCGAAAAGCTGAAACAGGAAGCGGCCAGCGTGGTTTAGCGCAAAAAGTTTAGGGGAAGAGCGTGGGCGCTATTGCCCGCGAAGCAGGAGGGACGATGCCCGGACTCAATGAGACGCTTGCGTCGGCTCTCGCCGACCGCTACACGGCGAATTCCGCAAGAGTTCGCGAACTGGCCTCCCCGCTGACCAACGATCAGTTCTGGCAAAAGCCGTTTCCTTACGGAAACAGCTTCGGCCATCTCGTTCTGCACCTTACCGGCAACTTGAATTACTACATCGGCGCGCAGATCGCGAAGACCGGATATGTGCGCGACCGACCGCGCGAATTCGCTGAGCCGAATCCTCCAGGGAAAGAGGAAGCGCTGAACCGACTCGGCGACGCGGTTGCCATGGTGATCAGCGCCGTTCGTGCGCAATCGCCTGAGGATTGGGCGGCAGAATACTCAGGAGCCGGTACGAATGCCAAGATTCGTCTCGACATGATCCTGCAGTGTGCGTCGCATATGCAACACCACATCGGCCAGATGATCTATCTTGGCTATCAGTGGAAGCAGACAGACACAAGTCCGGAATAAGAACTTGCCGAAGACTTGTTTCCCTCAGTGCCCCCGTGTGTCCGTGGTGAAATAGTGCAGCTCAAGCAAATCCTCACGTCGGCCATTACCCGCTTCACAGCAGAGCGCGTTCCGTCTGCGCGTCTGAACGCCGAGTTGCTGCTCATGTTCACGTTGAATTGCGACCGCGCCTACCTTTTCGCACATCCCGAACGTGAGCTAACCGCAGATGAACAAGCTCGTTACGAATCTGCGATGGCGGAACGCGCGCGCGGGGTGCCTGCGCAATACGTCACGGGACACCAGGAATTCTGGGGCATGGACCTTATCGTCACGCCAGCCGTGCTCATTCCGCGGCCGGAGACGGAACACGTCATCGAAGCCGTTTTGAAACTTGCTTCAGAGAAGAAGCCTGGCGGGCAAGAGTGCCCGCCCCACACAACTCGGGTGCTCGACGTTGGAACGGGCTCCGGCTGCATCGCGCTGGCGTTGGCGAAGGAATTTCCTCACGCTGAAATTCATGCCAGCGATATCTCCGCGGCTGCGCTCGAAATCGCTCGCGCCAACGCTGCCCGACTTCAGTTCGAGAGCCGCATCCAGTTTCATCAGGCAGATCTTTTTCAAGGTCTCAACCTCATTGACCTGGACTTGGTCGTGTCAAACCCGCCATATGTTGGAGAGTCCGAAGAGGATCAGGTTCAACTGGAGGTGCGCAAGTTTGAGCCGCGCCGGGCTGTGTTTGCCGGTGTCAGTGGGACCGAGATCATAGCCCGGTTGATTCCCCAGGCTCACGCCGCGCTGCGTCCGGGCGGATGGCTCATCATGGAAATTAGCGGCACAATTGCAGACGCGACGAAACATCTTTTGAGTGGTTGGGATGATGTGGGCGTCAGCCGGGATCTGCAGTCGATCCCGAGGGTCGCTCGAGCGCGAAAGCCACGCCGCTAGGCCTTGCTACCGCCGCACGACGGCGGGCAGAATTTCTTCGACATCGATGATCTCGGTCGGATAATTCCCCGTGTAGCAAGCCGAGCAATATGAAATGTTCTCACCCTCGCCGCAAGCTTTCTTGAGTCCCTCGAGCGAAAGATAGGCCAGCGAATCGGCACCAATATAGTCGCGAATCTCGCTAATCGATTTGTTGGCCGCGATGAGCTGTTTTTTTGAGGGCGTGTCCACGCCGTAATAGCAGGGCGAAATGGTCGGCGGGCAGGAAATGCGCATGTGGACTTCCTTGGCCCCGGCGCTGCGGATCATGCGGACAATTTTCCGGCTGGTGGTGCCGCGCACAATCGAATCGTCGATCAGCACGACGCGTTTGCCTTGCAGCAGCGAGCGCACTGGATTCAGCTTGAGCTTTACGCCAAAGTCGCGGACGCTCTGGCTGGGTTCGATGAATGTGCGGCCGACGTAGTGATTGCGAATCAGCGCAAAACGAAACGGAATGCCGCTCTCGGCCGCGTAGCCTACCGCGGCGGTTACGCCCGAATCGGGCACCGGAACGACCAGATCGGCTTCCACACCGGCTTCCCGCGCCAGCTGGCGTCCTAGTTCTTCACGGCTGGTCTGCACCGCGCGGCCGAAGACAATGCTGTCGGGGCGCGAGAAATACACATGTTCGAAAATGCAGCTCGATTGCGGCGCAGCTGTCGAGTAGAACCGGGAGCTCATTCCCTCTGGGCCTACGACGATCAGTTCGCCCGGTTTCACGTCGCGGATGTACTCGGCGCCGATCAAGTCGAACGCGCAGGTCTCGGAGGCAAAGACGATGGTGTCGTGCTTCTGCCCCTCCAGCGCCGCGATCCGGCCCATAGCCAGCGGCCGGAAGCCGCGCGGGTCGCGCACCGCGAATACACGGTCGTTACTCATCATGACTAGCGAAAATGCTCCCTCGACGCGGCGCAGCGCGTCTGCCACCGCTTCCGGCAGCGTGTGTTCCTTGGAGAGCGCAATGAGGTGAACGATGACTTCAGTGTCGCTGTTGGTCTGAAAAATCGAGCCCTGACTTTCGAGGCGTGCGCGCACCTGCTGCGCGTTGGTAAGGTTGCCGTTGTGGGCGACAGCAATCGACCCTTTGTTCGATTGCACCAGGATTGGTTGCGCATTGAGCAGCGCGGAGTCCCCGGCAGTGGAGTAGCGGGTATGGCCGATGGCGAGCGTGCCGCGCATTTTCGAGAGCACATCTTCGGTGAAGATGTCGGCCACCGACCCCATGGCCTTGTGCGAGCGAGAGGTCAGACCGTCGGACGTGACAATTCCGGCCGATTCCTGGCCGCGATGCTGCAAGGCATGCAGACCCAGGTACGCCAACTTCTCCGCCTCGGGGCGGTTGAAGATCGCCACCACACCGCACTCGTCGTGAAACTTGTCGGAAGAAACCATTTCGCTCCTGGTCCTTAGCTTATAGCTATTGACTTACTAACTCTGGATCCGTTTGCAGCGCTGCTTCCACCGCTCCTTCGTAAGCCGAAGCCAACTCCGAAATTGCCGCTGAGACCACGACCTTGCCATCGAGCGAGATTTCCAGCCGGTCCGGAATCGTTTCTCCAATCTCATCCGCAGCCGCGCCATGCTTCACCGCTATTTCTTTGATTTGTGACAGCTTGTCCGGGTGGCAAGAGATTACGATCCGGCTCGCGTCTTCGCCAAATAACACAAACTCTCCGAAAAGCCCGCCTGACGCCAGGTTCACGCGGGCGCCAACGTTTTTCGGGAATGCCGTTTCGGACAGCGCAACCGCTAGTCCGCCATCCGCGCAATCATGGGCGGAATCTACCAGGCCATGAGCGATCAATTCGATGATAGCCTTCTGTAACCCGGCTTCCCTCTCCAAGTCGATTTCAGGCGGATATCCCCAGAGCTTGCTCAGGATTTCCTTCGCGTATTCCGACGACCCAAACTCGCTCTCTGCATCGGTGATATCTCCCGCGTCTCCCGCGCGCAATAGCACAATCGTGCGTCCCGGCGCGGCGAAATGCATTTTCGCGGCTTTGTGCACATCGTCGAGAATTCCCACAACTCCCAGTACAGGCGTTGGATAAATGCCTTCGCCGAGCGTCTCGTTGTAGAAACTGACGTTGCCGCCGGTGATGGGGATTTCCAGCTCTTCGCAAGCTTTCGTGATTCCGTCAATGGTTTGGGAGAACTGCCACATGATGTGGGGCTTTTCGGGATTGCCGAAGTTCAGGCAATTCGTTGCGCCTACCGGATTTGCTCCCGAGCATGCCACCTTGCGAGCGGCCTCGGCGACGGCGTGCATCGCACCCAGCCGCGGATCGAGATAACACCAGCGACCGTTTCCGTCGAGCGCCATCGCCAGCCCGCGTTGCGAGTTTCCGGGGTTCGTTGGTTTAATGCGGATCACGCCGGCATCGCCCGCTCCCGGGGCTTCGACCGTGTTGGTCTGCACCATGTGATCGTACTGCTGCCACACCCAGCGCTTGCTGCAGATATTGGGACTGGCAAGCATCTGCTTGAGATCGGCAGTGCAATCGCGGGGTTCGCTCAGTTTGACGCTTTCTGGCATCTCTCGCGGCACCGGCGGTTCCCATCGCGCCAGCGGACGTTTGTATATCGGAGCATCGTCCGTCAGCGCCGGATTGGGAATCTCGGCCACAACTTTGCCGTGCTCCAATACGCGCAGCTTGTTGTCCGTTGTGACCTTTCCGACTTCGACCGCATCGAGTCCCCATTTTTCGAAAACCCGGTAGACCTCGTCCTCGCGTCCTTTTTGCGCGACCAGCAGCATGCGCTCTTGCGATTCGCTGAGCATGATCTCGTACGGAGTCATCCCGGTTTCACGTTGAGGCACGCGGTCGAGTTCGATTTCAACGCCTACGCCGCCGCGTCCGCCCATTTCGCAGGTCGAACAAGTCAGTCCAGCTGCGCCCATATCTTGAATGCCGACAATCGCCCCTGTCTGCATCGCTTCGAGGCAGGCTTCAAGCAGAAGTTTCTCGAGGAACGGATCGCCAACCTGCACGTTGGGCCGCTTCGCCTCTGAAGCCTCACTGAATTCTTCGCTAGCCATGGTGGCGCCGTGAATGCCGTCGCGTCCGGTCTTGGCGCCCACGTAAATCACTGGATTGCCTTCGCCCGCGGCCTTGGCGTAGAAGATCTCATTCTTTCGAACCAAGCCAAGTGCGAAAGCGTTGACCAGCGGATTGCCGGAGTAGCAGGCCTCGAACTTGGTTTCGCCGCCGAGATTCGGTACGCCGAAACAGTTGCCGTAGGAGGCGACGCCGCTCACTACTCCTTCGAGGACGGAATGATTTTTGTGGAGTTCTGCCTGGGTAAGGGCTCGTGGAGCGACGGACGCCTCGTCCGTCTGGCCGGGGCGAAGCCCGGCCGCTTGCGCGGCCTGCGCGGGCGAGTCGCCCGTGCCCACACGAGCCGTGATGGGGCCAAAGCGCAGCGAGTCCATCACGGCGACTGGCCTGGCGCCCATGGTGAAAATGTCTCGCAGAATGCCGCCTACGCCGGTGGTCGCGCCCTGAAACGGTTCGATGAAAGACGGGTGATTGTGGGATTCGATTTTGAAGGCGCAGGCCCAGCCGTCGCCGATATCGATGATGCCGGCGTTTTCGCCCGGACCCTGCAGCACGAGTTTGCTGCGGGTGGGCAGGCGCTTTAGATGAATGCGCGACGATTTATAGGAGCAGTGCTCGCTCCACATCACGCTGAAGATGCCGAGTTCGGTGATCGTGGGCTCGCGGTCGCCGAGAAGCTGCTTGATCTTCTCGTATTCCTCGGGCGTGAGGCCGTGCTGCCGGAGAATCTCCGGAGAAAAGGCAGAAGTCAAAGAGGTGGCCATGGGAGGAGCTTCTATTGTCGCATTTCGGAGGGAAGGAGGGTAGCCCGTGGGCAACCCCCGCTATATTTGCTGTCTCGGGCTCTCCTGCTACGATTCTGTTGCCATGAAATCAATCGTCGTGGGAACGGCGGGGCACATCGATCACGGGAAAACGGCCCTGGTGAAGGTACTCACCGGCATCGATGCCGACCGACTGGAGGAAGAGAAGCGTCGCGGCATCACGATTGACCTGGGCTTTGCACATCTCGACCTGGCGGGTGCTGACGGTGAGCCGTTGCACATCGGTTTCGTCGACGTCCCAGGGCACGAGCGTTTTGTGCGCAACATGCTGGCCGGTGCAGGTGGCGTCGATCTGGTGCTGCTGGTCATCGCAGCTGACGAGTCGATCAAACCGCAAACCCGAGAGCACTTCGACATTCTGCAACTGCTCGGCGTGCAACGAGGCCTCACGGTGCTTACCAAGTCGGATGCCGTGGACGCGGAGACGCTCGACGTGGTGCGGTTGGAGGTGGAAGAGTTTCTGCACGGCACGTTCTTAGACAACCCAAATTCGATCGTTGCCGTGAGTTCGCTGACCGGCGCTGGGCTGGACGATCTGAAGCATGCTCTGATAGCTGCGGCGGCGGAAGTGCGACCGCGAGACTCACGCGCTCTGGCTCGTTTGCCCGTGGATCGCGTGTTTACGATGAAGGGATTCGGCACGGTGGTGACCGGAACGCTGGTGGCCGGAACGATTCATCGCGAAGAAGAACTGGAAGTTTTTCCCACCGGCCAGCGGGTCCGGGTTCGTGGAGTGCAGGTGCATGGACAATCGGCCGACTCCGCCGTGGCTGGGCAACGCACCGCCCTGAACCTGGCGGGCGCCAGCACAGACGATCTGTCGCGTGGCATGACGCTGGCGCCGGTTTCGACATTTATGGCAACACGCCGACTGGATGTCCGGCTGAGCCTGTTGCCCTCCGCACCGCGGCCGGTGAAATCCCGCACGCGCGTGCACTTCCATTCCAACACGATGGAAACGGTTGCAGAGATCTCCCTCCACGGCGTCAAGCAACTTGCTCCGGGCTCACAGGCCTTCGCGCGACTGAAGCTTCCCGAGCCGGCACTCTTGCTGCCCGGAGACCGGTTTATCATGCGCCAGTTCTCGCCGGTCGTGACCATCGGCGGCGGAGTTGTGCTGGATCCTGCTCCGATTCCGGGGATGCCAGAACGCGAAGGATTTCTTGAGGTTCTGTCTGCCGCGGATCCGGTACCGGTGCTGATGGCTCGCATCGCCCGACGGGGTCCGGGTGGAATCCTAATGTCGCAACTTGCCGCGGAAACTGGGTGGACGAGGGACGCCATTGAAGCGCGACTTGCCGGGGTCGTGAGCAAGGCGCAAGTGCTGCGGGTCGGCGACCTGTATGTGGACGCGCCCGCAATGGTCCGTCTGCAACAGCTCATCCTGAATTCTATCGAGGAGTTTCATCGAAAGAACCCCCTGGTCGGTGGGATTGCGCGGGAAGCCCTGCGCGAGCAGGTGAAGGCGTCGTCAGAGGTGTTCGCTGCATCGCTCGATCTGCTGTCTCAGGACGAGAAAATCGAAGCCGCTGGCGATCTGGTGCGGCTGCGCGGACACGGTGTGGTCATGAAGGACGAAGAGGCCGAGTCAAAAAAACAGATCGAAGCAGCGTTTGCCGGCGCTGGATTGAAAGTTCCGGGGCTGCGGGAAGTGATCGCCGGGCTCAAGGTGGACAAGGTTCGCGCCCAGAAAATTGTTACGCTGCTGCTGCGGGACAAGTTGCTGGTCAAGGTTTCCGAAGACCTGGTATTTCATCGCAGCGCGCTGGAAGAATTGCGCCGCCTGGTCGCGGCGCAAAAGGCCCGATCTCCGAAGATGGATGTGGCCACGTTCAAGGAACTGACCGGGGTCAGCCGCAAGTACGCCATCCCGCTGCTCGAATATTTGGACAGAGAACGCGTAACGCGGCGCGTGGGGGACGCGCGGGAAATTCTCTAACTTTCAGATCTTCTCTTCCGGAAACTCCACTTCCAGTCCCAGCGGGTCGGTAAAGCGGTTGGTGAGGTTGGCGAGGCCCGTCAGCAGATGGATGTCGACAATCTCCGGTTCAGAGAAGTGCGCTTTCAGAAACGCAAAGTCGGCATCGCCGATGTCGTGCGGCGTGCGCGTTAATTTCTCGACATAGATGAGGGCAGTGCGCTCCTTTTCGCTATAGCGCGAATAGTCTCCCGCTCTGAGTGAGGACCAGTCTTCTGCTGTCAGTCCCACCCGCTTCGACGACGCCACATGGTGCTGGGCACAGTAGTGGCATCCGTTGATGAGTGAGACTCGCAGGTAGATCAATTCATAGAGCTTGCGATCGAGGGATCGGCCCACGCTGGCGTAGAAGCTTAGAAAGTTCTTAAGCATCTCCGGACGGTGGGCAAGCGCTTTCTGCGCGTTGCCCGGCTTGCCACGCAGCATTTTGTCGTAAATTTCCTTCACCTCAGGAGAGGCTGTTTCCTGGGCAATCAGGCTAATCCGCGCCATGCGATCCTCCGTTGGTCAAAAGTGCAGAACATTTAATCATAGATGAAGGCCGGTCGAAAGCCTGCCCCTCTTGAAGCGAGGCCGCGAATTGCCGATAGACCTAGTGTGAAACCTGTTGCGGCCAACCTCGGTGCCTGTTTGTTGCTGGTCTTCTGCGAGGCATTGTTGCCTCTCTGCGCGCAAAACGAGACTTCCGATTCCGAAACCGGATCCAGAATTATTGCCCTGGAGAACGCATGGGCGCGTGCGGCAGAAGTCAAAGACGTCAAAGCGATGGACGCGCTGCTCGATGATGCTTTCGTGAATGTCGACTCTGACGGCCGACTCATGTCGAAAACGGAAGTCCTGGCGGATGTGAAGTCGACCAGCGTGCAGCAGGTCGTGACCGAATCGATGAAGGCGAATCTGCACGGAAACACAGCGATCGTCACGGGGATTTTCAGAATGAAAGGAATAGAAGGGGGAAAACCGTACCTGCGACGGGGTCGCTTCCTTGATGTGTGGATGTACAAGAACGGTGTTTGGGTCGCCATTTCAAGTCAGGCCACGCCGATCGCGCACTGAACACCTGCCGGGACCAGCGGTTTCCGTTCGGAGGGGCGCGGCTAGGATATGCAGTCGGGGAAGGAGTCGAGATGAAGAGAATGTTTCCTGTGGTCCTGCTTTTGTTGATGATCCCCGGAGGCTACGCGCAGAAAGCGAGCCCTGGGGCAGACGAGTCGCGCATTCTGGCGCTCGAACTGGCCTGGAACCAAGCGGTGCAAGCAAAAGACGCGAAAGCGCTCGAGATGCTGATTGCGCCGGAGATGGTGTACGTCGAGATTGACGGCACGCTGATGAATCGGGCCGAGTACTTGGGCAGCGTTGCATCTCGATCCGTGCATGCGGAACAGATCCTGTGCGAATCGATGACAGTACATCTCTACGGTCCGATCGCGATCGTGAGCGGAGTGTATCGAGAGACGGGCGCGAAGAGCGGGAAGCCATACTCGCACCGGGAGCGGTTTATCGACACCTGGGTTTTGAGGGGCGGAAACTGGTTCTGCGTAGCCAGCCAGTCGACGCTCATCGCGCGGTGAGGCACACTGCCATGAGAACGTTGACGTTGGTTGCGCTACTGGCTTGCGCGACAGTCCCGTCGGGCTACGCGCAGGGAGTCTCGGACTCTGATGTGACGGCGACGATTGTGGCGATGGAACAAGTTTGGAACCAGGCATACGTTCTCAAAGACTCCAAGGCGCTGGAAAAGATTCTTGACGACCGTTTCGTCAACGTTGAGTCGGACGGTAGATTGATCACTAAGGAAGAAATGTTGACGGAAGTGAAGGGGTCCACTGCGCTTCAGATAATCACGGAATCGACCGAAGTGCATGTACACGGAGACACCGCGATTGCCACCGGTATCTTTCGGATTAAGGGAGTGCAGCGAGGAAAGCCCTTCGCGCAGCGAGCCCGTTTCGTCGATACCTGGTTTTATAAGAACGGGGAGTGGGTCGCGATTGCGGGGGTGGTGACTCCGATTGGGGGGTGATGCCGGGTGACCCTCCTGGTTTGCAGTCCATGTATCCCGGTGGAGAGACCGATCTCATGAAGATGTCAGTCTGCTTGTTCATTGCGGTGTGCGCGCTGTCGGTGTCGGGTTCCACGCAGGAGAGCAACGACGCCGGCAACGTGGCCGCCATTCGTGCGCTCGAACACGAATGGGTGGATGGCCAGTCGCACAACGACAACCGCGCCTTGGATCTGATTTTTGATAACTCCCTGGTTTACGTCGAGTACGGCAAGCTGGTGACGAAAGGCGATTACCTGGCGAGGATCAAGGACGCGGGCCCACAACTCAGTGAGATCGTGCTGGAACCCATGAGTGTGCGCACGTTCGGAAACACAGCCATCGTCATCGGAACCTATCGCGAGCGCGACCTGGCTGGGGGAAAGCCTCGGCTGAGGCGTTGGCGGTTTGCGGACACATGGGTGTACAAGACGCGTGGATGGGTGCTGGTTGCGGCGGCCGCGTCTCCCCTGACAGAGCACTGAAAGTGCGGGACGTCCGCTCACTGGCGGGCTCGCGCTTCGTGCGTTCTCGCCGTTTTCCTTAGCGCCTTACCAAGTACCGCAATCGAGCAGCCTGCAAGCTCCCGCTACGCTGGCCAACCGGACAGAAAGAGATACTTGTCACGCCTCAGTCTGGCTCTTTAGAGTGCGAAGCTAGGAGTCCTAAGCGAGAATCCATTCGGCCGGCAACACATGGGTCGATTCCAGCAGCACGTGGCCAGTCGATGCTGATCATGCCTTGAGGAACGCTTTGGCCGACATTACGGGGAGGGTTCATGAAGCGGGCGTTTATTGCAGTGATCATGGTTATTCTCATTGTCTGTGCCACCGCGGTGTGCGCCTCTGCGCAAGCCGACTCGGAGGCCGCCACGAAGTCGAAGATTGTCGCCCTTGAGCAGTCGTGGAACCAGGCATACAAGTCGGGCGATACCAGGGCGCTGGATGCTCTTCTCGACAACGGGATCGTGCTCGTAAACGACGACGGCTCGGTGCAATCCAAGGAAGAATTCCTGGCGAGCGTAAAATCCTCTGCGCCGGAGCCGACGGCGCAGCAGCAGCAAGTCGCGCCGGAGTCTTTCAGCGTGCACGTATTCGGAAATGTGGCGATTGCAACCGGAGTTATGCGCGTGAAAGGGGTCGAGGGCGGAAAGAGCTATACCCGGCGGGAACGCTTTGTTGACACCTGGCTGCTGAAGAAGGGAACCTGGGTGTGTGTCGGCACCGACGCTACGCCCGTTCTACATTGAGCTGTCTGCACTGAACCGCTATCTGAGGAGTTCCGACGCTGGCACTTCACATTCGTTCCGCAACCGTTCATGACACGCCACTGCTCCGGACCATGATTCGCGAGCTGGCCGAGTTTGAGGGCTGGCTCGACTACGTGACTATCCACGCGGAAGATCTGGCGCGGGATGGATTCGGCGAGCATCAACGTTTTCGCGCACTGATTGCCGAGTGGGATGGGCAGCCCGCGGGATACGCCTTCTTTTTTGGATACTATTCGACGTGGGCCGGACGCGGCTTGTTTCTGGAGGACCTGTTTGTGCGAGAGCCCTTTCGCCGTCGCGGCATCGGGAAGGCGCTGTTGGCTGCAGTCGCGCGCATTGCGGTCGACGAACACTGTTACGGCATACACTGGGAAGTGCTCGACTGGAACGCGAAGGCGATCGCTCTGTATCAGGAACTGGGAGCAACTTTCCGCGATCAGTGGCGGCCGGTGCTGCTTATCGATGAAGCTCTGCGGAGGTTGGCGGATAAGGCGCAGTGAAAACCAAGAGAACAAACAAATCAAAGAGCGGCAACGCGACCGACCCAGAGCGTTGTTTCGCGACTCAGGCCGCTTGGGCGGAATGGCTGGAGAAGAATCATGGCAGCTCAGGGGGTTTGTGGCTGCGGCTTGCAAAGAAAGGATCGGACCTCAGGTCGTTGACCTACGGCGAGGCGCTCGAAGTGGCGTTGTGCTATGGATGGATCGATGGGCAGAAGCGCGGTGAAAGCGAGCATGCTTGGCTGCAACGCTTTCTTGCGCGAGCGCCAAACAGCGTGTGGTCGAGGATCAATCGTGAAAAGGCGGTTGCCCTGATCGCAAGCGGTCGAATGAAAGCCGCGGGCTTGAAAGCCGTCGAGGCCGCCAGGAAGGCGGGAAGGTGGGATTCGGCCTACGACTCGCCGAAGTCTGCCTCGGTCCCGGGAGACTTTCAGGCCGCTTTGGATGCGAGTCCCCGGGCTCGAGATTTTTTTGAGGCGCTCGACGGCGCGAACCGGTACGCCGTGTTGTTTAGAATTCAGACTGTGAAGAAAGCAGAAACGCGGGCCCGGAAGATCCAGGAGTTCGTCGAAATGCTGGAGCGCAGCGAGAAAATTCACCCGCCGCGAAAAACGCGCCGGACAAGATAGTGCGTGTGGGCCCACAGAATGGCAATCATCAAGATCATAGGAGCGGGACTGGCCGGATCTGAGGCCGCGTGGCAATGTGCGCGGCGCGGCTTGGACGTGGAACTGTTCGAAATGCGCCCCGTGCGCTCAACTCCGGCGCACCAGACCGCGGACTTTGCCGAACTGGTTTGCTCGAATTCGCTGAAATCCGATAGCGAGAACACGGCGCCGTGGCTGCTGAAAGAAGAGATGCGGCGCGCGGGTTCGCTGCTGCTCCAGATTGCGCGGGAGTGCGCGGTTCCGGCCGGCCACGCCCTGGCCGTGGACCGCGTCACCTTCGCGGCTCGGGTAACGGAAGCCATCTCGCGCGAGTCGCGCATTACTGTCAAACGAGAAGAAGTCACAAAAGTCGATGAGCGAGCCGACACAACGATTATTGCGACCGGGCCGCTGACCTCTGATGGACTCGCCGGGGAGATTGCGAGGCTCTGCCTAAGCCACACATTGGTAGAGCGGTCGCTGGAAGCGGTGCCGTCGGCCAACCCGTATCTGTCTTTTTACGATTCGATCAGCCCGATCGTGGAGGCCGAATCGATTGATATGGGGCGAGTGTACATGGCGGCGCGGTACGACAAAGGATCGGCGGATTACATCAACTGCCCGATGACGCCACAGGAATACGACCGCTTTTATGATGCTCTTCTGACGGCGCAGTCGGTCGAGGAGCGCGAGTGGGAAAAGCTGAACTACTTCGAGAGTTGCCTGCCGATTGAAGAGATTGCTCGCCGCGGGCGTGACACTCTACGCTTCGGTCCGATGAAGCCGGTGGGGTTGACTGATCCACGCACCGGCAAGATGCCGTATGCGGTGGTGCAGTTGCGGCAGGAGAACCTGCGTGCGGATTCCTATAACCTGGTTGGGTTCCAGAATCATTTGAAGTTTGGCGAGCAAGCACGCGTGTTGCGTCTCATTCCCGGTCTCGAGAGCGCACGCTTTCTGCGCTACGGACAGATTCACCGCAACACCTACATTAATTCGCCGACTTTATTGCGCGAGACCTTGCAAATGAAGTCGCACCCGCGGGTGTTGTTTGCCGGGCAGATTTGCGGGGTCGAAGGCTATGTGGAGTCGATTGCCACCGGACTGCTGGCCGGCATGCACGCAGCTGCGCTGATCTCAGGAAGCGAGATTGAGGCCGCGCCGCGATCCTCTGCCTTCGGCTCTCTGACTCACTATGTAACTCACGCCGATGCTAAGAATTTTCAGCCGGCGAATATCACTTTCGATCTGCTGCCTCCGCTGGAGAAGAAGATTCGCGACCGCAAAGAACGACATCGGCTGCAATGTGAAGCGGCGCTACGGGAATTCGACGGGTGGATGGACCGGGTCGGAGCAACGACCGTGAAGGCCTGAGTCGCACGCGGCGTAGGCGAGCTACTCTCGGCTCTACCGGGTCTAGGGCCCCGTCCCACACAAGCGGCCCTCCTGTTTTTTCCTGCAACAAAAAGCCTGTCAACTGCGTATCAAACGGTAAGGCGGCTACGGGGAGATTACCTTCTCTCCGTCCCCGCGTCCAACCAAGTGTTATGACGGTTCGCGATCTCATCCTCGATGTTCTGCGTACATTGTGGTCGCACAAACTCCGGGCCTTCCTCACGATGTTCGGGATTGCCTGGGGGATTGTGTCGATTGTACTGATGGTGGCCGCCGGCGAAGGGCTGCGCAAAGGCCAGGAAACCCAGGAGCGGAACCTCGGCAAGGATGTGATGATCGTTTTTCACGGCCGCACCAGCCTGCAGGCGGGCGGTTTGAATGCCGGCCGCGTGGTTCATTGGGAGGACCCGGACGTCGCGGCAGTGCAGTCGGACGCGCCGGACTGCGAGTACGCGATCCCTGAACTTGAGCAGGACACGGTGCGCATCCACTCCAACTTCAACAATGCGGCTTTTACGGTCACGGGATCGTATCCGCAATTTAGCTATATACGCAGTCTCGATGTCGGAGCCGGCCGGTTCTATGACTGGGACGACATGCGCGAAGCGCGTCGAGTGGCATTTCTTGGTTCGGAGGCGGCCAAGCAATTGTTTCCCGGGCGCGATCCCGTGGGTGACACCATCTATCTGAATGATTTTCCCTACACGGTCATTGGCGTGATGGCGACGAAGAAGCAGGATTCCAGTTACGACGGCTGGGATGTGAGGAAAGTATTTTTGCCCTTTGCGGCCATGCGAAGGGATTTCCCCGACAAGCCTCCGGGGACCAATTCCACGTTTGATCAATTGCTGGTGACGCCGAAATCGGTCGACCAGCATCTCGCCTGCAAGCGCGAAGTGCGCGTGGCGCTGGCCCGCATGCACCACTACGATCCCAGCGACAAGGAAGCGTGTCCGATCTGGGATACGGTGCAGGAAGCGCAGGCCTTCAAGACCATGACCGATGGCATGAAATTCTTTCTGGGGGCGGTTGGGATCGTAACCCTGCTGTTGGGCGGCATCGGCGTGATGAACGTGATGCTGGTGGCGGTACGGGAGCGGACGCGGGAGATTGGCGTGCGCAAAGCGATTGGCGCTCCGGCCGGCACGATTCTGCGGCAGTTCTTTATTGAAGCCCTGATCATCGCTTTCTTGAGCGGAGGCATCGGTCTCGGCGTGGCGTTCGGATTTTGTGCGTTGGTGAACCTGCTGCCCATGCCCGACTTCTTTGCCGGACTGGTTCCGAGTTGGAGTTCAGGCTTAATTGCTGCCGGGCTGCTGGGAGCGATTGCGGTGGGAGCCGCGCTGTATCCGGCGCGAAGAGCAGCCTCGATTGATCCCATTGAAGCGTTGCGGTATGAGGCGGGCGGGTAGATGCTGATTGAAATCGTACTCGAGGCCTGGATCGCGCTCAAGCGGAACTTGACACGCAGCTTTCTGACGATGCTCGGCATCGTGTGGGGCATCGCGACCGTGACTCTGCTGATTGCCTATGGCAACAGTTTCCGCAGCGTCCTGGTGCATGGTTTCGACGCATTCGGCAAGAGCGTGGTCATCTGCTGGCCGCAGCAGACCAGCGAACAACCCGGCGGCCAGCGCGCCGGAAAAAAAGTAGTGCTCGAACAGGCCGATCTGGACATGGTGAAGCAGACCGCTCCTCTGGTGAAACATGTGTGCCTTGAAACCGTCCGGCGACCGGGACTTGCCTACGGAGACCGCATGGTCGGGACTGCTCCGGTGCGTGGTGTTTGTCCAGAATATGGCGAAATGCGGAACGAGGTTCCTTCGCAGGGCCGCTGGATCAATGCCGAGGACGAACTCGAACGGCGGCGCGTGATCTTTCTGGGGGGACGCCTCAAGGAGGAATTGTTCAGCGGGCGGCCCGCGGTCGGCGAAACCGTACAAGTGTCTGGCGTACGCTTCACCGTGATTGGCGTCATGGCGCGGAAGATTCAGCTCAGCAACTACTTTTCCAGCGACGATGACTCGTCGTGGATTCCGTATTCAGCAGCCGGCGATCTTTGGAACACCCGGTATGCGGCAGTGATGGTATTCGAGCCGATCGCGCCGCAGTTCGAAAAGAAGGCGATGGCCCAGGTTCTAGCCGCGGTGGCGACGCGGCAGAATTTTTCCCCCACCGATCCCAAGGCTTTTCAGATGTTTGGGCGCGATGAGTTTCGTCCGGTCATCGATGGGCTCACCATCGGATTGCAGGTGCTGCTCACATTTATTGGAACGCTGACTCTCGGCATCGGCGGCGTTGGCGTGATGAATATCATGCTGGTGTCGGTGGACGAGCGCATTCGCGAGATCGGCTTGCGGCGCGCTTTGGGAGCGCGCAAGCGTCACATCAAAATGCAGTTTCTGGCAGAAACGCTTCTGATCATGCTGATCGGGGGGGCCATCGGCGTGCTGCTGTCGTATCTGATCGCGTGGTCCGTCGGCACGCTGCCCATGATGGGGCCTTTGTTCGAAGACGATTCCGGGCAGGGCGACATTCATCTGCGTATCTCGATGACGACTGTGATTCTTTCCGGCGCGGTTTTACTTGTCGTGGGCGTGATCAGCGGTCTGGTGCCGGCGATGCGGGCGTCGAAACTCGATCCGGTCGAAGCGTTGCGTTACGAATAGATGAGTGGCAAGGCAACGGCATTCGAACGCGAAACCTCGTCTCACTTTTTTGCATGGGGCCATGAAAGTCTACGACCGACAATACATTTCACAATGAGGTGGTCCGTAGAACGGGTCGTCCCTACGCCCACGCCGAAATTGAACTCCCACTCGGGAGCGAAATCGATATCAATGGCGGGGAAGAATTGCTGCTGCTGGTCACGCAACGCATCAAAACCTGTCAGTGAACCGTACGCCGCGTAGTACTCCAGTCCGCCCGCGATTTTCCTGGTGAAATCGTAACTGACCTTTACGTTAGGGGAGAATGTGACCCCCTGGTTTACGCTCGGCCCGTGAAACGAGCGGTCCATCGCGGGATTGAAGGCCAGGTACCAAGGGCCGATCTTTTTGTCGATGATGGGGCGAATCTCCCATGTCCAGGTGTCGGGCGAGAAGGCGGCGCGCTGGTAGCCAATCTCGTTCGACAGGCTCACACCCACCGGCCAGTGCCACCGCTCGGGCACGCGTACGCGCGGACGGATGTGATCTCCCACCCACTGCCATCCGTCATTCGGTTGAATGCTCGTAAAAAGGTAGAAGCCGACCTCGGCCCAGTCGTTGATTCCCTGCGTGATCTCCAGGGTTTCGTGCTCGGCGTGGTTGGTCGGCAGCATGCCGTCCTGCACGGTCTTGCTTCCGTCCACGGTGAAATTGGAATGGATCTCAACCATGGTCGAACGTGGCAGAACGGTGTCAGATCCGTAAACCTGGATTTCGTAGTTGTCTTGCGCGCGCGCGAGGGGAGCCACAAAGACGAGAACGCCGAAAAGCGCAAAAGCAAAGACAGCGGATCGCGACGAACAAGTCATGGCTATGCGGGTCCGCAGGTCAGGCATCGCGACTGTGTCTCCCATCATGCAACCGAATGCAGCGAAAGGCGCAACTTAGCCTCGCACAAACCCTTTTTACGATACCAAATAATGAGGAACCTGGAGGACTTTACAGGTGTCTGATGTTGCAGACACGCGCGTGCCTGAGAGGAGCAAATTCGATGTCTTTCTCAATGGCAGGCGGAGGTTCGTCTGGTCCGCAGATTAATGTCACTCCGCTGATTGACGTGCTGCTGACCCTCATCATCATGTTCATGCTCGTCGTGGCAATGGACCCGGAGTACGGGGAGAAAGTGCAGATTCCACAACCGCCGAAGGATCAAAAGTCCACACCAGAGCCCGAAGGCACAGTGGTGATCCAGGTGGTGTGGACTTCGAAGGATGCGCCGCCGACGGTGAGGATAAATCGTGAAGACGTGAGCTGGGATGATCTGCCGTTGCGACTGGAGCAGATTTATTTGAAGCGTGCCGAGAAGGTGGCTTTCGTTCGCGGCGACGCCGATGTTGATTTTCTGTACGTCGCCGACGTGATCGATTTGGCACATCATGCGGGCGTGCAGCGCATGGGACTGCTGACGCAGGATAGGATGGTGGAAGGGCAATAATCAGGCGCACGCGACGTATGGTGACCGGGTCGGAATCCTTTGCATCTATCGGGGCACGGAGTCAGAGTTCACGATGATGAAGTCGGTGCAAGTGCCCACGTTGATCGTTCCCGGCAGGTCGGCGCTGACTCTGGTCTCGCGTACTTGTGCCGAGCCGAGTGGCTCTGGCGCGACATGGTCGCAGCTTTCGAATTCGAAATTCACCACTACGTGCAGAACTGCCGATTCTGTCAAAGGCTCGAAATGCCACTGTTTAAGCGCCTCTTCCACGTACCTTTGAAAGAGTGGATGACTCTTGACTGCGACCGACCTAACCGCGCCATCGGCATTGATTTGAAGCTCCACGTCAGCTTTGCCCTGCACCCGGGCCATACGTGCCGCAGCCGGATAGGCCGGTGCTACGAACCTCTGCAGGTGAAGAACCTGAGCCGATGCAACTTGCGCCTGGGCCAGCGATGGCGAAAAGAAAATCGCGACAATCAGGGTCGGCGTGTAGAGATGGCGGAAAGTGAAAGTCATGTTTATTCCCTCGCCCGGTTCTTGATCCAGATCGGCGTTCCTACAAATCCGAAGGCCTTGCGAATTTGGTTTTCCAGAAACCGCTGGTAGGAGAAGTGCAGCTTTACGGCGCGGTTGGTGAACAGGACGAACGTCGGCGGCGCAACCGACGCTTGCGTCATATAAAGAATCTTCACGCGCTGGCGCACCGGGACGGAGGCGCGCTCGAAATCCACGCGCTCGAGGAAGCGGTTCATCTGGGAAGTGGTCACGCGTTTGCGGCGCTCGGTGGCGACTTCTTCCAGAAGCGGGAATATCTTCTCCGCGCCCTTGCCGGATTGCGCCGAAATAAAAACAATGGGCGCGTAGTTCAGGAACTTCAACTCGTGGCGCAGGCGTTCCTCATAGGCGTCGCGATCGCCCGGACGCTTGCTCTCGCGGATGCGTTGAGCTTTGGTCGGCCGCGCTGCTTTTTCATTGCCGCTGGCGTTCTCGGGATGGAGCACCAAGTCCCACTTGTTGACCACGATGATGATGGATCGTCCGCTCTCGTGGGCGTATCCGGCGATCGACGCGTCTAGCTGGCTCACACCCTCAGTGGCATCGATGACCAGCAGCGCAATGTCGGCGCCCTCCAGATGCTTGCGCGCCATCACCACCGAAAGTTTTTCAGCCATCAGGTGCGTCTTGCCTTTGCGGCGGATGCCGGCGGTGTCGATGAAGCGAAAGCGGCGCCCGTTGTGCTCGACGATCTCGTCGACTGCATCGCGCGTAGTGCCAGGGATCGGCGAGACGATTGCCCGGTCGGAAGACGTCAGACAATTCAGCAGCGTCGACTTGCCCACGTTTGGGTGTCCGATGATGGCGACCTTCACCTCGTGAGCGTCTTCGGCCTCTACAGTCTGTTCTACGCCCGTCGGCCCCTCTGTGTTCTCTGTGTCCGGAGCCTGCCCTGAGCGAAGTCGCAGAGTGGCGGCATTTTCTTTCGGCAGGCTTTCCAGAACAGCGTCGAGTAGATCATCGATGCCACGCCCGTGTTCCGCGGAAATCGGAAACATTTTCGGAATGCCAAGGCGATGAAAGTCGTCGATCAGCGACGACTGTTTCTCGCTATCAACCTTGTTCACGGCCAGGAACAGCGGCCGGTTCGATTTGCGCAGCAGCCGTACCAGTTCGAGATCGGGTCCGGCGAGCTCGCTACGTCCGTCGACGACCATAATGATGGCCGCCGCCTCGTCGAGCGCCACGCGGGCCTGACGATAGATTTCCGAGGGAATCAAATCTTTTTCTTCGGGCAGAATGCCGCCCGTATCAACGATGCGCAGCGGGCGGCCCTCCCACTCGGCATCGCCATACAGCCGGTCGCGGGTGATCCCCGGTTCGTCGCCGACAATGGCGCGCCGAGAACCCACGATGCGGTTGAAGAGCGTGGACTTGCCCACATTGGGGCGTCCCACGATAGCGATCGTAGAAATGCCGGCGGCGGTGGTGGCGAGAGTGCTGGTCGAATTGTAAGTAGGCTGAGTCAAAATTGAGTCTTGTGGAGAGTCGGACGCCTCGTCCGCCAGCCCCGGCCCGTGGATCCGGCGTTTGTTTCCCGAACGTCGCTTCCCAATTTCTGCAACCTTTGCATCGGAGCTTCGTACTTGACCGGCGGACGAGGCGTCCGCCGCTCCATGGTCGCTACCGGGTGGAACTCGTATTATAGAGACTCTTGGCCTCGTCGACTTCAAATCGGGCGTTTCCTAGCGGCAAAGACGCTTCACTCCACCAATTCTTCGCTCCCGGAGGAGTGCTTTCGCGCACACATCCGGCGTATGAATTCCGCCGCGGTCAGCTGCAGATGGCGCAGTCCGTCGAGCAGGCGCTGGAAGAAAAGCGGCATCTGATTGTGGAAGCCGGTACAGGAACTGGCAAAACGCTGGCGTACCTGATGCCCGTGATCCGGTCGGGCAAACGCGTCATCATTTCGACGGGAACAAAAAATCTGCAGGAGCAACTCTTTTACAAAGACGTTCCTTTTATCGAGCAGGCTCTCTACGGGG
>Ga0187863_10001154_pt1 | contig 21528 bp, 20 predicted proteins | sample June2016WEW_11_1_FD_132975 | JGI IMG/M metagenome (GOLD analysis project Ga0187863, IMG submission 132975) | Peatland microbial communities from SPRUCE experiment site at the Marcell Experimental Forest, Minnesota, USA - June2016WEW_11_10 | ecosystem: Environmental > Terrestrial > Soil >...
CCGTCCAGTAATTTGGTCGGCGGTCGGTCGCCCTTCATTGACGCGCCGGTATCGGCAGTCTACCACCCCCTGGCTATCTCCCGCCCATGGAATCCCAAGACGTTCTCGGTCAGTACGCAGTCGAGCACCCTTGCGCACTACATCGGCCCAGCAGTGGTGATCTCCCGGCACTGGGATCCACCTCGGCCCTCGTCGCGCCTATCGGGCCACTCATTCGGCCTGTCGCTCCAACTAGGGAAGGCCCCGGAAGTCTTCGGCACGATCCATCAGTAACGTTCGCGCTCTTGGCAACGTCGCGGTGAGCGGAGGATTTCGATCCCCGCTCACTCGTGATCTGAGCTGGCTCGCAAGCACGGCGGTTTGGAAACCAGCGACCTTGTCCGTCTCAAAGAACTCGAACCCGAAAACTCTCAAATGCAGCACATCATCGCATGTCAAGCGCTCAAGCTTCTTGCGATGTCTGAGCTGATCCGAAAAAAGGGTGGGACGAAGCCTGTCCTGATTCGACGAAGTTGCGCTTTGATTCGCCTCCAGTGGTCAGCCAAACAAAGAAAAGGCCAATAACTATTGAACAGGCTTCAAAAGCAAACGATGGGGAGGTGGAGGGCTTTCTCCCGTGACCGTTTCAGGCATCCTTAGGATGAGCGGACGCTCCGGACGTCAACTCGTGCTCGGCGACTTAGACCTTCGCAACAACAGTCATCGGTTTTTTGCGCTTCTTCTTTGCCGCGACGGTGATATGGTCGCACGCGTATGGCAATGGGGGCTTCGGCTATGATCCACTCGCTCGTTTAAACCCCAGCGGCGCGACCGCAGGGTTCTTAGCCACTACACGCTGCCAAGAGCGCCGCGCTCAGGAAGACGCCGACGAGATTGCTGATCGAAATACGCATGATCGGTGATCGGCGCGATGGAGGCGCGAAAACCACCGGATTCGTGCTCGTTTCCCGTCCTTGCGTGTCTTCCGCATCTACGGTGTCCGAGGTGGACAAAGATTCGAATCCCGCTGGGGCTATTTTTTCGTCCTTATGCTTTAAGAGTTTTTGCGCTTGCGAAAGGGCGACGGTTGCCATTCGGTTGCCGTGCCGGTTCAATAAGGGGTTAGTGAGCGTTGGTCCCGAGCGCCCCTTCAGGGACGCGCCAGGTTCGTCGGCACTTCAGGCCGCACTGTAAAGGGTGCTCGCGCGCTGATCTTGTCATCGCCAAAATACAAGCACCAGGAATAGTCCCCCGCAGGAAGCGGCACTCCGCCAATATTGAACGCAAACGTAAACGGTAGCTGGCTGCCAGGTGGCGTTCCCACAGCCGGCACGATTTCGAGCCCAAATTGAACTTCTAGCGGCGCAGACCCATTGGCGTAGGAACCAACGCGGGTTGGTTGTTTCCATCCAGCAATGTGACGCGCGCGTCGATTCGCCGACCGCGATCCTCCCACGGAGCGCTACCAATGACCGCGACGGCCATCTTGAAAGGGCCCGGCCCGACCATATAGATTCCACCGCCGAGTATGTAGAGCTTGCCGCCTTGTACCTCAGCCGCGTCGGCGGGTATCAGCCAAGCTTTCAAACTGTAACCGGGGCGCTAATGCGAAGCGTTGGCACGCGCTTTTCGATCGAAATGTAAGGTGCTTCGTTCTGCTCTCCGACTAAGAGCTTGTCACGCAGTCGCTCATCCGTGGGTCGCGCAATAAACACAGTATCTACCGCAACATAGACTTCGAAAGCAGCGTCTGACGGTTCGGGAAGCGCAAGCGCATCTTCGACCATCGCCTCGACCTGCCAGCGTAGCGCCCGACGTAACAACTGAAGCGCCTCGGCACGATCGTCCCCAACGACCCCGACGCCAGGAACTTCCGGGAGATAGGCGCCCACACCCCCGTCCTCCGCGCCTTGGTCGCTAACTGCGCGCGCTCGAAGTGGTTGCTGACCTTCGCCGCGCGCCGTTCTGGACCAATGAGCCGAGTGGTCGTGAGGAGAAACACGCGCCGATGCCGCAACGCAAGGGCTCCCCGTTCTCCGTGCTGTTCGTTAACGGCGTCCGCAAGGACTTCGGGAACGTGCACGCAGTTGCCGGTGTCAGCTTTTCAATCGTGGCGGGCACGACGTTCGGACTGCTCGGTCCAAACGGATCCGGAAAGACGACGACGATGCGCATGATCCTGGGCATCCTAACGCCGGACGGCGGTACGATCAGCTGGAACGGCACGCCCCTCGACGCCAGGATTCGCGATCGCTTTGGTTATTTGCCCGAGGAGCGCGGGCTCTACGGGAGGATGCGCGTGCGCGACCACATTACGTACTTCGGACGGTTGCGCGGCATCGGAAAGCCCGATAGCTCCCGTTGGACCGCGGAATGGATCGAACGCCTGGAATTGCAGCAGTTCGCCGACCGGCCATGCGCGGAGCTTTCGAAAGGAAACCAACAGAAGGTACAGGTCGCGTGCGCCGCCGTGCACCGTCCAGAGATTCTCGTTCTGGACGAGCCATTCTCCGGGCTCGACCCGGTTAATGCCGAACTGATTCTTTCGGTTTTGAGAGAGTTGCAAACTAACGGGACGACGCTCGTACTCTCGAGTCACGAGATGTGGCAGCTTGAGCGGCTATGCACCGATTTCTGCATTATCGCGCGAGGCCGAAATCTCGCCGCTGGAACGCTTGCGGACCTGCGTCGCGGCTGGCCCGGCCGCCGCGTACGCGTTGCTCCTGGCAGCGCACAGGTGCTGCAAATCTTGGAAACGATCGAAGGGGGACGCCAGATCGAACGCAACGACGTCTCGGTCACCTTCGACCTACCGGCCGCGACGGACTTTGCCTCGCTGCTGCGCTCGCTGGTTGCGGTCGAATCGATCGTCGCGTTCGAGCCGATCGAGCCGTCGCTGCGCGATCTCTATCTGCACGTCATCGAGAACGCGCACGAATGAACATTTTCGTTACCGTGCTCTCGGCAGAAGTGATGAGGCGTTTGCGCTCGCGCGCCTTCGTCGTTGGATTGATCTTTGGAAGCCTCAGCATCGCGCTCATCACACGCTTACCGGCGCTGATGGCGTCGTCGGCCTTCGGCCAAGAACACTACGCGGCCGTCGCCGGGCCAGCCGCACTGGCGGGACCGGCGAAAGCATTACTCGAGAAGGATGGTAGCCTTCCCGTGCGGATCGTTCGGGAATCGGCGACCGCGCCGACGCCGGCGATGTTAGCGGCATGGCATGTGGGATCGCTGCTCGAGCTATCTCGCGTCGGCGATCGCTTGCGCGTCATCGTCTACACGCTGGATCCCTCGGCGGTCCAACCTTCGGCGGTTCGCTACGCGCTGCTCCCGCTCGACGTTTCATTGGCCACGCATCGCTCGCCAATACAACTGCGCACCGAGTTGCGCTTCCCCGTGGCCGTTCGCAGCGTCACGAACTTTCGAAACGCCGCGCAGTCTGCGAGCGCACACGAAACCGCATACCTCCTGCTCCTTCTCCTCTACATGCTGATCGTCTTCAACAGCCAGCTCCTCCTGACGTCCGTCGCCGAAGAAAAGACGAGCCGGATCGCCGAGCTGCTGGTCTCGTCGGTCGATCTGACGATCCTGCTCTCGGCGAAAATCGCCGCTTCAACCGTGCTCGCGCTGCTGCAGATGGCGGCGTGGTTTGTCATCATCGCCGTCCTCGGCGGAGGAATCGCCAACTCGACCACGAGCACCGGCGCTGCGCCTCTCGCTGCCCTCCCGCCGGCGACCGCGATCGAATTCCTCGCCTTCTTCGTGCTCGGTTTCTTGCAGATGGCGGTGATCTTTGCGGGCGCCGGTTCGCTCGTAAACCGCACTGAAGACCTCGGCGCGGTGAGCGGCCCACTCTTTCTGCCGGTGATCATCGCGTTAATCGTCGCGATCGTCGCGTTGACGAACCCAAACGCGCCATACGTCGTCGTTTGCAGCTTCGTCCCCATCATCTCACCCTTCGTGATGTTCTCCCGCCTCGCAATATCGAGTGTTCCCACGGCGCAGTTGCTCGCGGCGGCGTTCATCGACGTTGCATGCGTCATGCTCTTCGCACTCGCCGGCGCACGGCTCTACCGCGTTGGGATGCTGCTCTATGGCCGCCCGCCGTCCTGGCGTCAGGCCGCGCGGACAATCGCGAGGATTCGGGCTTAGCTTACGTTACCGGTTGTCGTTGACGCGGAGCCAGCGGCGACCCGTCGGCCTGTCACCACGAAGCGCGGGAACTCAACTGGATGACCACGCCCCGCCTCGCATGCGAGCATTCCGACGAACCTGAGGCCCTAGAATCCGCTTCCCGCGGCTCCGTGCATCAAAAAGTGCATCAAACGCAGAGCCTCTTTTCCCTTAGGCCTTAGCCGACCAGGCAAGCAAAGGCATCGGCCGCCTCGGCGTCTTTGCTTCGGTAGGCCTTTTGCTGTGCGGCCCGCAAAACATTCACAGACTACTTGACCAGCAGACTCCTGAACGCGACCTGCGGTACGCGGTGCGACTGTCCGTACTGATCGATAACGTCTACATCGGCGACGAACGGTTTGCCGATCGTGTAGAGCGGCGTCGGCGTAATATAAAAGAGTGCCGTCCCGCGCGCGGTGCCTCCGGGCCGAATCGGGGAGGGCGTCGCGTCGAGCGCGGTCTCGACTGCCAGCGTCCCGATGCTAGCCTTCACGATGGAGATGGGCCGTTCGTCGATGTTCGTAGCGCTAATTTCCAAGCGCGCGATGAGGCAGCGCTTACCCTTGAGCGTTCCGATCTCCCAGCTGCACCCGAACGGGGATGCAACGACGCTTACCGTGTCGCGGGATACTCGGACGGGTTGAGTCTCCATGAGCCACGCTGAAAAGCGCTTCCAGCCGCGAACTATCGCTTCGATCCAATAGCCCTCCCGAAAGAAGCCTCTCCATAAGAAAGATCCCGCCAAAACATAATGCCGCAGACGTCCCTTGGGTGAGATATATTCCAGGCGCACGCCCGGCCGCCTGCTGCGGACATCTACGATCCCCGATCGGTTCCTGAAGCATTCGATGCCAGCCAGTATGCGCCGTTGCAGTGGCAAGCTCAAAGCTGTTCGATTCGCTAATCGACAACATGATTAGCACAGGAGAAACGCTCAACAGTGCGTTGGATGGCCTGCGCCAGCAAGTGGAAACCGCTACTAGGAAAACAACTGAAAACTAAAGATGCCTCCAGCCCGCGTCAACGGACCGGAGGCGTCGCACCCGGAGGGATCACTCCAGATGCACCAAGAGACTACCACGCGACCCATAGCCGTGCCCATCCGCAGCGGCATCGTGGCGCTGAGCGGCTGCAGGATATGCGTTTCCACGTCTCTTCACTTTTCGTCAGTCTCTGCACATTCAGATTCGAATCCCGCTGGGGCTATTTTTTTCGTCCTTATACCGTAAGGGTTTTCACGACACTTCGGGACTCCGTGTTGCATTCGTGTAACATCGGAGTCCCCGTCCGTTCTATTCCGCCGCTATTCGATCAGCCTGTCGAATGCGCTTGCAGCCTCCGCATCGCGCTCGGAGTAGACATGGAAATACCGTTCGGCCGCGATGCCGGTGGAGCGTGGCCGAGTCTCTGACTTACGACCTCGAGAGTCACGCCCATAGAGGCCACCGGCAATAAAGGCAGAGCGATCGGACTTTGGAGCTATCCGACCGCTTGACCTTAAGCCGTGGGAACGACAAGAATCCACATCATTATTCCCTCCGGCGTCTGCTTGCAGTTCTACCAGGCGTAGCGGTCGTTACACCTATCGGCTGACCGCCACGCTGACCGGCTCGTTAAAACCGGTAAGGGTCTTTGTGGCCGAACCCCCCTTCGGATACTTGTAGAACTCGACGTCATTCAATGCGGTATCGGCCCCGACGACCGTCTTGCCGTCAATCCAATACCCGATGACGTCTTGCGCGCTCGACAGCAACGTCGTGCCGACGACCTTCCCGCCCGAGCCCGTTGTCTGGTAAATCGCGGATGCCTCACGATCGTCATACTCCTGGTCGCCTACGGTGACGTACTTGCCGTCCCACTGAACGCCCCCGGGAAAGTAGACCTTTTCGTTGAGCGTGATGGATGTAAAGGTACTGCCGTGTTTGCGCAGCTCTGCAAAGGCGAAGGCCTCATCGTTCGTTTTGCCGTCGACGTAGAGATTGCCCTTATCGTCGTAGCCGCAGAAGTACACGTAATAAATCGGCGTCGAGTAAAACTTCGCGGTTCCCTTTGCTTGCGCGTAGATCGCCACATTACCCGGGCTGCTGCTTCTTCCGATATAGTTGGTGACGGCGAGATTTCCCGTCGCCGGGTCAACCGAACATCCGAAGGGCCCTGAATCAAACCGCAAAGAGTCTCGTCAGCGATTTTCGCCGCCCTCGGTCCGCAGGCAAGACTGCTTCGCACTAACGCGATGCCCCTTCGCCTCGGCACTTGTTGCGAGCGCCTCGACTTTTTCTGCGAGCGTACTCCAAGCGTCTCTTGAACTCTGCACATCACCCTCCTGGATCTGCGCCGCCGCAGAGTAACATTCCGCGATCTCGGAGCCCTGGAAGGCGTGCTTTGACAGCCTGAGCAGGAACATCAGATCGGTGAAAGGGTCCTGGAAGTAAAGCGGCTTGGGCTTCGCTGTTGGCTCTTGAATCGCGGTCATTCCGGACCTACGCGCAAACTCGGCAATCCTGGAAAACGGCGCAGCAACCAGTCGAAGACCGTCTCATGCCACAATGTGCTTGCGCCCTCTTGGCAATGCTCAGCGCCGCCTGACGCACGGTCATAGATCGTTTTCTCGACGGAACGTGCGCCGGTGAGCGCTGCGACGTATGCCGCCACTTGGGCGACTGGTATCCCTTCATCTTCCTCTCCGGCGAGAACGAGCACATCGCAGGAAATACGAGCGGCGACGTCCACCAGGCGGTAAGCGGAAGAGCACTCGATAATTTCGTCGAGGGTTTGCACCCCGTACGTCCATTTCGAATTAGTGATGAGACCCGCCGCGAGCGAGCTACCCGATGTCGCCGGATCCTGCGCCAAAATGACGCCGCGCCGCACGACTTCGGAAAAGTCATAGCAAACGTCAAACGATACGACGCCGTCAATCCGCGGCTCGAACGCCGCCGCGCGCGCCGCGAAGTACCCGCCCATGCTCATCCCGATGAGTACGATCGAAGGCGGCTTTGCGTGAGTGCCGAGGTAGGCGTCGAACACTACCGCATTCGGCTTCTCCCATTGCGCCGTAAAAAAGAGTCCGTGCTCGCGCAGGGCCGCACCCTGACCGGGACCCTCATACGTAAGCACTCCGTAGCCGCGCCGATGCGCCGCCGGAACGAGCTCGAAGTAGAGCTCCTCTAGGGTCGAGTCTTGTCCCCCAACGAACACGAGGAGCGGCTTGGTCTCCCAGCCGGCCGGGCCCGGGTAAAAACTTGCGCGCAGCGCGCCTTTCTCGTAGGCCACGCTCGTACGCTCGTGAGCGACGCCAAGTGCCTCCAGGCCACGATCGAAGGCATCGACCTGCGAGATCCAGGCAGATGGGCGCCGCTTATCGTCCGGCTTTAGAAGAAACTCAGCAGTGCGCCAATAGTTGTGTGCGCGCAGGTACGCGAGTCCCTTGCTGACTTCATCGCACGTTGCCTGTGCGCGGGCAAAGTTGCGGTTGGCCGTCGCGGACCAGGCATCATACCATTCGTCGGCATTGCCCCCGTGAATCAGGCCGATTGTTTCGAGGCACTCGGTTACGTCCGCGCCGCCGTTTGCCACTTCATTGAGCACACGCAGTGCCTGGAAGTGGTATCCCGGATCAGCGAAAAGACGGCGATTGCCGAGCGCATGCGTTGGGTCGTTCGTCGGTACGCTCACGTGATCGAGTTGCGTGGTCATCGTGCTTTCTCCAGCTTGAGGTTTCTATGAGGCTTTCTCCCCTGCCGAGCGCATGGTAGGATTAGATGAGGAGGATGTTTGAAGTGCAAGGACTAGACAATAAAGTTGTGCTCTGCGTCGGCGCTGTTCTTGGTTTAGGTCTTGCGCCAGTCAGTTCGTCGATTCAGGACCCAGCACTCGGTCAATGGCTAGCTCAGGCCGCGGCTTGCGTCTCACCGACCACCGCCTCGCCGACCATCGTGTCGCCGACCATCGTCTCCCCGACCACCGTCTCGCCGACCACCGTCTCGCCGACCACCGTCTCACCGACCACCGTCTCGACGTGCGGCGCGCCGCAGGGGCAGGGAACCCCGCCTGCTGCAACGAGTCAGCCTGCTGCACCGCCGAACGGCGGAGGAGGCTCCGCTCCCGCGCCAAGCCCAGCAACAGACTAATCCCTCCCATATCTTCAATGGAGTATAGCGGGAGCATGGCCAGGCGCGAGCAGTGCCGGAGCGCGTTCTTGCCAGAACGGCGCTTACGGCTGCGTCGCCACCGGAATCATAAGATGTGCGTAGGGCGTGTTCGCCCACATTACGTATGGCTTCGTGGGGTCAGGGTCGGCCGTCGTCGGGTACCCCATCGTTACGGCGGCGGGACCGACTATCATAACGTGCGGGCCGGTCGTCACCCAATGATTGGTCGCGGTCTGAGCCTTGTCGTAAGGGTTGGTGTTACTTGCCCCGTCATCTCCACCCAGCATGTAAACGAAGCCCACGCTGCTGGGCGCGGTCGTGTGAGCCATTAACGCCTGCGCCCACGCCGTCGCGTTCCTGTCGGCGCACATTGGCGTTTTGGGGTCCAACAGCATGCACGTAAAACCATTCGTGCCTGTCTGGACGGTCCGCATGCCTCCGCCTTTTTGCATTTGAACGATGGTCGCGCCTTTCACTACGGCTGACGGAGCGGCGGGCATTATGCCAGCGATGTAATCCGAGTCGGATGTTTGTTGGGCTTGAACGCTGCCTAGACAAGCGATAAATGCAACGGCGACGAACGAGCCGCTCAGAATGTATCGAAACATAGTTCCTCCTCCAAGAAGTGCTGCCCAAGTGCTGTCATGGAGAATACCGGCGAAAAACGGCAGGCCCTCCTAGTTTAGGTTCGGATGATACGCCGCGCCGGAGAAAGCGGGTCCAGGATGGCTGCGTCCGGGGTCATCTGGAGCGCGGACGCAACTGCGTTCGCCCTTGAATGGCCGGCGGACTTCAAGGCCGCGCTTCCGCGTAACGCAAATGTACAGACGGGCTGGACAAGGCCCGAATCGGCGACGTTGCCGGCTAGGCTCGTTATCTGCGTCGCATCTCGGCCGCGCCCGAAAAGGGTGAGCGAATATGCCGAATCCAGTCGCGTTTGCGCTTAATTTTGTTGCATATCGACGGTGTCCGAAGGCGCTTAAGGGAACTCGAAGATCCCAGTCTACGGTTCGTGTGGCACTCACGTTCGTACTGGCATATCCGTGCCCATCGAATACCCTGTTTGCCAGAGCACCAGGTTCGATCAATCGACGCTGTCCAATCTCGGCGGTATGACTTTCGGATAATAGGTCTTCTCAAACTGAGGCATCTGAAGAACTTTTGCCATGCCGCCGCTACGTGCGCCTCAACGAAAACCTGAGGATCAAGGTTAGGGCACGCGACCTGCTTATGGAGCAGCGCGCATCGGTATGACGGTGGAGGTGGCACCGGGTGAACCCGACCCTGCGCCGAAACTCAATCGGCATCGAAGCGTTTCCGCTTCAGGAAGGCACAGCAAATGAGCACTCTAAATTGCGGTCGCTATGCGGTAGGCATTTGCGCCGCCATTTCCATTCTAGCGGGCTGTGGCGGTCGAGCAGGCAGCGATTCGACACCCCCGGTAACGAACACCGGCAACGATGCTAGGCACCATCAAAGGTTCTTATATACGGGTTCAGAGCAGACGTTCACGGTGCCTGCTGGCGTGACGACGGTTAGAATCGATGCCGAAGGTGCTAGCGGCGGCGGCGCCAGTGGCAGTCAAGGCTCCAAAGTGACCGCGGGCCCTGGCGGGGAGGTAAAGGCGACGATTCCGGTGACGCCAGGAGAGAAGTTGGGGGTTTTCGTTGGCGGCGCTGGTGGAAATGGCGGTAGCAGCGGTAGTGGCGGCAGCGGCGGCTACAACGGCGGGGCGCCGGGCGGCGCGGAGTCCTATGGTGGCGAGGGTGCAGGGGGCGGCGGCGCCTCGGATGTTCGTCGCGGCAGCGCTCGCCGCATGGTGGTGGCCGGCGGCGGCGGCGGTGGCGGGGGCACGCACTACGGCTTCTATGAAGGCGGCGGCAATGGCGGTCTCGGCGGCGGCGCTATCGGCGGCGACGGTGGTGACCCGTGCTACTCCTCCTCTTGCTTCGGTTGCGGTGGATCGGGCGGCACCCAGAGCGCAGGCGGAAGCGGCGGTAGTGGCGGCAACGGCGAATCGTCGCTTGGAGCCGACGGCAATCCGGGAAGCCGCGGCAGCGGCGGGTCCGGAGGCAGCAACGAGCCGTACGGCGGCGGCAGTGGCGGGGGAGGAGGCGGCGGCGGCCACTACGGCGGCGGCGGCGGCGGGTCCGGAGCCGAGCGCACAAGCGGGGTTTGCGGCGGGGGAGGCGGCGGTGGTGCCTCTTCGTTCGTGGAGCCAAGCGCGACCAACGTCACAAACCTGCAGGGAGTGCATGTCGGCAACGGCGAGATCGAGATTTCCTGGTAGAGAAAAGCACGATGAGCCGCGCTTGACAACAACTTAGGTTCTCGGCTCATCGTGCCGACCGCATCCGGCATGAAAGCGGACCCCGGAAAGGGCCCCATTTTTGCTCTGCCGTGCAACAGAGAGGTTCAAAAGGAGCAACCGCACTTGAACGTTTTTCGCTATCTGCTTGCGCCTAGAGCCTCGAGCACTTCGCGCGTGGCGTTCGTCAATGGATGATCGCGCCCCATACTCTTCTCTCGAATCGGCGCGCGCGCTCGAGCAGGGGCTCCGCCTCTACGAAACGACCTTGGCCGCGGTAGACGTTTGCAAGATTGTTCAAGGTCTCGGCAACATCCACGTGATCGCGTACGAACGTCTTCGCTCGGATTGACAGCGCGCGCGTGAGCAACGGCTCCGCCTCTGCATACCGCCTTCTAAACGCTCGACCTATCATCACGAGCAGCCAGGCCCGCTCTGAGTTGCGGCTGAAGACGGATGATGCTAAGCATGCACAATACGCTTTTGTGGATCACCGTCGCCAACGTCAGGATCGACGTATTTCTTAGCACGAATTCACCGCTATTTCCATAAAGGACGCACACATGAGCTCAGCCATTACCGTTTATACTGCAAAGAAGATCGTAACGATGGATCCGGCCTGCCCTGAGGCGACGGCCGTTGCCGTGCGCGATGGATCGATTCTAGCCGTCGGCTCTTTAGTCGATTTGCAGCCATGGCTCCGAGACCAGCGCTACGAGCTCATACGCGATTTCGAGGAAAACGTCTTACTACCAGGATTGATCGATCCGCATCTTCATCCGTTCATGGCAGCGGCGATGGTCATGACCGACATGGTGACGGCGTTCGAATGGCGGCTTCCTTGGGCCACAGTCAAACCGACTCGCGGAAAAGACGCCTACATCGCCGAGATTCGGCGCATCGAACAGGCGAAAAGCGACCCCTCCGAACCGCTGATAAGTTGGGGGTATCATCCGTTTTGGCATGGCGCCGTCGCGCGGGCCGATCTGGACGCAGTCTCTGCCTCCCGACCGATCGTCGTCTGGCACCGCTCGGCACACGAAATGTTCTTCAATACGGCGGCACTGCAGCGCTGGAAGCTCACCGAAGAAGAGGCCCGCTCGCATTCGTCCGTGGACTACGCCGCCGGCCACTATTGGGAATCCGGCATGGTCGAGCTTGCTGCAGCAAAGCTCGCGCCGTACATGTTCGATCGCACCCGCTTCCTCGCCGGGGTGGCGCGCGCACGCGACGTCGTTCGCTCCGGCGGAATCACAACGATTGCCGAGATGTCGTTCGGCATCACCGATCCGGACCTCGAATGGCTCGGACCCCAGGCGGTGCTCGATCGCGACGACGTCCCATTCCGTACTTTCTTTGTCGCCGATGCAAAGACGCCGACCATGAAGCTCGGGGCAGAGCAAGCTCTGGCGTGGGCCGACGCGCTGCCGCAGCGCAACACTCACCGTTTGCGCTTCGGGCGTCACATCAAGCTGTTCGCGGACGGCGCTTTCTATTCGCTCGGGATGCAAATTGGGGGCGCCGGCTACATCGACGGCCACCACGGCGAATGGATGACGCCCGTTTCGTTATTCGAGCAACTAGCAACTACGTTTTGGAACTCCGGGTATCAACTTCACGTCCACACCAATGGCGATGCGGGGCTCGAGATGGTACTGGACACTCTGCAAGTGCTGCAAGATGCAAAGCCTCGCATCGATCATCGCTTTACAATCGAGCATTTTGGCTACGGCACCGATGAGCAAGTGCGAAAGCTGGCGCGCCTGGGCGCCATCGTGTCCGCCAACCCGTATTACATGTACGAGATGGGTGACGAATATCTTCAACGAGCTCTTGGGCGCGACCGCACGTCCAAGATGGTACGTATTGGCAGTGTTGCGCGCTCCGGCATTCCCCTCGCGTTGCACTCGGACTTTGCGATGGCGCCAGCCCAGCCGTTGCGTCTGGCACAAATCGCCATTACCCGCCGCACGGCAGACGGCGCGCAGTTGGCCGAAAGTGAGCGATTGACGCTCGATCAAGCGCTCCGCGCTATTACGGTCGATGCCGCCTTTGTGCTCGGACTCGAGAATGAAATCGGAAGCGTATCCTCGGGAAAACGCGCAGACTTTACGGTCCTCGCTGAAGACCCTTACGGCGTTGATCCAGCGTCGCTCGCTGACATATCGATTTGGGGAACGATATTCGAAGGAAAGCCGTTCCCGCACCTATGAATTCCAGGGACCGTTCTTTATGATCCTGCGGATCTATTGGCCGGAGCAGTCCGCTATTAGCGGTGAATGGAAACTACCAGCGGTACAGGTTGCGAACGCAGGATAAGGCCTCGAATACAATTGGACCGTGACGGGATACCGTCCGGGCAAAACCTCGCTGCTGCGCACAATCTCCCAGGGAGGGAGCGTACCGGATGCGCTAGCGTTCGGGCCGTGAGGTACCAGCACAGCGGAACTACAACCCGGCAGAGGACAGCCGTATTCAGGGTAGGCAGGGAACATGTTCCCGGGTCTTGATGAGATCGTGGTGGACTTCGGTTCGCTCTAAGTTCCTGCGAATGCTCTCGGAGAAGGTCGATTCGATTAACGGAATCGCGGCCGTGGGTAAGGAGACTCCATGAATGAAAACACCTCTGGCCTTTCGAGGCCCCTCGCAAAAGGCGATCGCGTTATTATGAGCAACGGGGCGACCGCAATCGCGCTGGCCGCATACCCCGAAAACTACACTGGCAGTGTTCGTCTCTTGCTCGATGGCAAGGAAGTCGCAGACGAAGCTGAGTCTCTTGTTCCGGATACTGGCGACTTTCAGGAAACGCCGGGGGATTCCGAAAGCCCAATCGTCAGCCAAGGCGACGGCGGCGAAGTGCGAGGTCGAAGCCACCGAATGGAAGACTAGCACCCTGCGCGCTAAATCAACCGCCTCGCAACCGCATCGCTGTCGAGGAACGCAAACGTCATCCCGCCGGCCGGTTGCAAATCGGATCCGGCACCGTAGGCCTGCCTAACATTTTCTAACGGACCGCACAACGGGGTTTTCCAATCGTTGCGAAACGTTAGGGAAATAACTTTATGCAAACATGCATTTGAATGGCGAAGGCCCCTTTGCAAGATGAAGTAGACCACGGCCGCATCCTGACCCTCGACGAAGCACTCAACCATCACTTCGGCTTTAAGGCGTTTCGTCCGCTGCAGCGCGAGATCGTAGAGGCGACGATGGCTGGAGGCGATGTCGTGGCGCTCCTGCCGACCGGCGGCGGAAAATCGCTCTGCTATCAATTGCCGGCACTGCTCGAGCCAGGGCTCACGCTGGTTATCTCGCCGCTGATCGCGTTGATGAAGGATCAAGTCGATGCGCTCGAAGCCAACGGTATTCCGGCGACCTTTCTCAACAGTTCGCTCGATCCGGCGGAGGCCGCGCAGCGGCTGGCAGCGCTCGACCGTGGTGCGTACCGGCTGCTGTATGTCGCTCCGGAGCGCACCGTGATGGCGGGGTTTCTCGCCCGCTTGGAGCACTGGAGCTTGCGCCGCGTAGCGGTAGACGAAGCGCACTGCGTCAGCGAATGGGGTCACGACTTTCGCCCCGAGTACCGCCAGATCGCATCCCTGCGATCGCGTTACCCCGACATTCCGATTTTGGCGCTCACCGCGACCGCAACGGCGCGCGTGCGCGACGACATCGAGCGCTTCCTCGAGCTGCGGACGCCGCGCCGATTCGTTGCAAGCTTCAACCGGCCGAATCTGCGTTATGCCGTCTTCGAAAAGGCGGACGCCGTTAAACAACTGCTGTCTTGGTGTACGGCCCGTGCCAACGAGAGCGGCATCGTCTACGTGCAGAGCCGCAACTCCGCAGAAGAGCTGGCGGCGAAGCTTTCCGCGGCCGGGATCTCCTCTCGCCCCTACCACGCAGGCCTCCTGCCGCTGCAGCGCGCTCGCCACCAGGAGCTATTCATTCGCGATGAGATCCGCGTCATGTGTGCGACGATCGCCTTCGGCATGGGCATCGACAAGCCTAACGTGCGCTACGTCGTACACTACGATCTGCCCAAGAACGTCGAAAGCTATTACCAGGAGACCGGGCGCGCCGGTCGCGACGGCCTCGCCAGCGATTGTGCGCTCTTCTTCAGCGCAGGCGATGCGGCGAAGCAGCGCCATTTCATCCGTCAGATAGAGAATTCGCAGGAACGCGAAAAGGCCGAGCGCCTTCTGCGACAAATGCTCGATTTCGCAGCGACGACGCACTGCCGGCGCAGTCACCTGTTGCGCTATTTCGGCGAGGACGCAGTTGCCCAACAGTGCGGCAACTGCGATAATTGCCAGCAACCGCCGGAGCAAGTCGACGGCACGGACATCGCTCGAAAGGCGCTCTCATGCATCTATCGCGTGCGCGAGTACAGCGGATTTTCCAGCGGTGCGCACCACATCGTCGACGTGCTGCTCGGAAAGCGGACCGAAAAGGTCATAGCATGGGGGCACGATCGCCTATCGACCTTCGGAATCGGTGCCGAGCAGAGTAAAGGCGAATGGATGGCGCTGCTCTCGGAGCTCATTCGGACTAGCTGCATCGACCAGGACTCCGAACATCGAACCTTGTTCGTAACCGAAGAAGGATTGCGGGCGCTCAAAGAGCACCGCGCATTCGCTTTTGCCATGCCACGCTTCGTCGCCAAGGCCGAGAAGCGTCGCAGCCGGCGGCTTCAGGCACTGCCTACCGTCCATGATGATGCACTGTTCGAGAGATTGCGCAGTCTGCGCAAGCGCCTGGCGGACGATCAAGGCGTTCCGCCCTATGTCGTCTTTTCCGACGCGACCTTACGCGAGCTGTGCTCGCGCCAACCGGTGACGCTGCAAGCGTTCCGGCAGATCGGTGGTGTTGGTGACGTCAAGCTCGAGCGCTACGGTACCGCCTTCGTCGAGGAAATACGCTCGTTTGAGGTGGCCGACGCCGCAGGCTAATCATCCGGTTCGATTGGCTCCGGCTTATCTCGAATCGACAGTCCTAGGCTGCGGTGATATCGTTCGTTCTTCGCAAGGGCCTCAGCGATGTCGTCGCGGATACCGTGATCGGCCAGCAGCTCTAACAATCGTTCGCGGCTCTCGCGCAAGTCCCGCGCGTAACCTTCCAGCACCGCGCCGGTCGTGTCGTCGTGTGCCTCCGGCGGCCGGCTCACCCACCGCTCCATCGCCTCGAATGCTGCTAGTCCATTCCGCTCAGCGTCTAACAACCCATCGCGATATACGCTCATGACTCGCTCACAGGTCTCGCAGCTTTCAACGCCGCGACGGGTCGACCCCGCCGACCGCGAAGTCGGTCCATTACGGCTCCTCGTCGGTCGCATAGCGCTGAAAGTACGTCCGCTCGTGCGCGTAGTCCAAGACCAGCCGGTAATGTTTTAGGACATCGCGGCCGAGGATACCGTCAGTCTGGAGATCTTGTCCACGGCCGCCGGCAATAACGGTCGCAATCAGCGGCCCGAGTTGCAGGTTGCCCGCCGAGGTCCGCGGCACGACGTACTGCGTCGCGTCGAGCGGCACTCCGCCGATGAAGGTAAGCTTGGTTTCATCGAGCTGGGTGAGCTTTTCGCCGATCTTGTCAAAGACGTCTTCGTTAATTGTCGTGTAGGGCGAGCCCAGGTCGAGGACGAGCGTCGCACTTTGCTTCTCGAGCCGCACGTCCAGCGATGGTACCCCCGAATGCAGTGGCGTTTGTACGACCGTCCAACGGCGATCCGCAGGTGAGGGTGCTGAGTTTAGGAGCGTCACGCTCTGGTTGCGGAAGTCGATGGCGAGCGGCCGGCTTCCGAGAAAGTCACATCCCAGCATGCCGACGACGTGGACCCCCTGCGCGATATAGTCGTGCTTCAGGACGGTGACGACGAGGTTTGTAGAGTAGACCGGCCCGATGTCGAGACGAGGTAGAACCGCGACCGAGTACTCGACAGGCCCACCCTTCGAACCGGTGTATTTATCGAATTCGCGGCCGCCGAGTCGCCGGATCAGGTCGCGGTCGATCAATATGTCTGTGGCGCCAGAATCGAGCTCGAACCAGTACGGCGTGCCCTCGATGTCCACGCGAATCAGGATGCCCGAATCCCCGAACATCGAGTTGAGCGTCGCGGGGAGAGTATGCTGCGGCACAAAAGGCGTTTTCGATTGAGGAATTGCCAACAGACGTTGGTCGTAAGGCAGGCGTTCGTGCTTTACCAAGCTGAAGTCGGAGGTTTGAGGGGAAAGACTGCTCGAGAGTTCTGCGTGTGACGGGACCGGTTTCCCGCAGACATCGACGTATCCCCAGTATCGTTGGACTTCGACGGCACGGTCGTAGTTCTGCGCGACGATGCGGCGTAACAAGAACGTTCGGGCATCGAAATATTGTTCCTGATCGATCCGAGCGTTGGGCCTAATCTGGAGCACGTATTCGTGCGGAGTTGTCGTGGTTATGCCCAGGACGCGGACCCGCGAGTCCGGCCTGTGAAGCGCCGCCCTACGCACACGGTCAAACGCGGTTGGCAGAATTGAATCCGTCAAAACGAGCCCATTAGCGGTTCTCGCCCACGAACGACCGGAGAGTCGTCCGCGCTCGACTCGCAAGCCGTGGCTCTCGCTGATTAGATGGTAATCGCCTAACCTGGTCGCACCCGCTGCTTCGTAGGCATCCGAACGCCCAAGGTCCCCGCTGCTCGAGACGGAGCGGTAGCGGAAGTGGTAGAGCCCGGGCGCGAGGCACTTTCCTGCGGCGTCGCGGTCGTGGGCAAGCAACTCCTGCGGCGTGATCGTTGTCGAAGCAAACCGTGGCGGGGCCGCGCATGCGTGCAAGGCGCCGGCAACCATCGCAAAGACGCAGAGGCGAAACCCCGGGCGAGAACTGGGGGCCATTCAAGGCCCATTTTTCGACGCGGCCTACTCCCGTCTTGCATAGAGATGAGGATAAAAGATGTCGTCACAATCGCATGCCTTCACTTGTTAGAAGCAAGTAACGCGACCGGGAGGTATGTTTTCATGAAATCCATTCGGCGCCACATCCCTTTTGCAATGATGTTGGCCCTTGTCACTGCCGTCGCCCGGCCCATCGCCGGCTGGACCCGGACTGTGCCCTACGAACAAATGGCACCGCTCAGCCGGTACCTCATGAGCGATCGTCGAGCGGAAATCGACCTGGCGCGAAGCGCCGCGCCCTCGGCGATATCCCTCCACGCGACCATCCTGGTGCTCGGGCATCACGGCTACGAAGCCGCGGAAAGGGGCACAAACGGGTTTACCTGCGTCGTGGAAAGATCGTGGACGTCGCCGTTTGACTCCAGCGAGTTCTGGAACTGGAAAATGCGCGGGCCAATTTGTTACAACCCGGCTGCGGCGCGCACCGTTCTGCGCTACACGCTCCAACGGACGGAGATGGCGCTCTCGGGGCTGACCAAATCGCAAATGCTCGACCGCACGAAGGCCGCGGTTGCCGATAAGCAGCTGCCGGTGCCCGAACCGGGCTCCATGTCGTATATGATGTCGAAGCACGGCGATCTGGGCGATGGGGTCGGGCCGTGGTTGTCGCACTTGATGTTTTACGCTCCGAAAACGGATGGCTCAAAAAACGGGGCAAGCTGGGGAGCGGACTTGCCGGCGTCACCCGTTGTACTCGACACCTCACGCCGTGTCGTGCCGGAGCCGGAAACGATCTTCATGGTGCCCGTCTCTCATTGGTCCGACGGAACGGTCGCGCCAGCCAAGTAACCTCGATCGCAGCCGCTACTGAGCGGGGCGGGGGAACCCGCAGCCACGCGCTATAACGGATTGCCATGACCAGCGGGGCAGGTTCGGTGCCAAGGTGGTCGCTTTCGCTGCGCATCGCCTTCCGTTTCGCATTCACGTACTTCTTGCTCTACTGCGCTCCGTTTCCACTAATGTGGATTCCGTACGCAGATCAAGCCGGCCAGTGGGTTTACGGCTCTTGGCATGCCGTAGTTCCGTGGGTCGGGCTCCACGTGCTGCACCTTCCCCGGCCGATCACGATCTTTGAAAACGGCAGCGGCGACACGACCTATAACTGGGTTCTGGTCGGCTGCTTCCTGGTAATCGCAATCCTGGCGACAGTCCTTTGGTCGGTTCTCGATCGCAAACGCCAAAACTACGAGCGTCTCTATCGCTGGTCGCGTCTGTACTTGAGGTTATGGCTCGGGGCGTTTATGTGCTCTTACGGAGCGAGTAAGGTAATTCAGTTACAGTTTCCGCCGCCGCTGCTGTCGACTCTGATCGTGCCGTACGCGCAGCACTCGCCCATGGGACTGCTCTGGACGTTCATGGGAATGTCGAAGGCTTACAACGTCTTCGCCGGTTCGGCAGAGATGCTCGCGGGGATTCTTCTGCTGGTTCCGCGATTCACCACGCTCGGCGCCCTCCTCTGCGCGGCCGTCATGACCAACGTCTTTATGCTCAACATGAGCTACGACGTTCCCGTCAAGCTCTTTTCATTCCACCTTCTCGTGGCGGCGCTCATCCTTGCCGGACCCGATCTCGCTAATCTGGCCCGATTTTTCGTCTTCAGGCGCGCCGCACGGCTGACGGTCGACCCACCTTTCTTTGTCAACCGGCGTCTGAACCTTGCCGGTCTCATCTTGCAACTGCTTTTCGCCGCGTTTCTGGTCGGCATCGACGTCTTCAATTCGTTGCAGTACCAGGCATCGCTGACCGACCGTCCGGCCCTTTACGGCGTTTGGTCCGTCAGCCGCGCAAACGTCGACTGGCAACAGGTGGTTTTTGACGACTACGGCTACGTGGCACTGCAGTCTCGCGAGGGATCGATGCAGTACTATTTCCAGAAGACTAACGCCGCCAGGCGGACCATAACGCTTTCGCGCTACCACAGCTCCCATTCCGCCGGCGTTCTACGCTTTATCCAGATGCCGCCGAACCAACTGCGACTTTGGGGGCAAATCGGCAGGCGGCGAATCGTCGCGGACTTGCATCGTGTCGATGAATCGAAGTTCTTGCTCTTACATCGCGGATTTCATTGGATCAGCGAACATCCGTTCAATCGCTGATTCGGCGGTCCGCAGCTACAGCGCCGTTCCATCGGTCGTCTTTGCCAGGGCATGCCGCGGCTTGGGCGTAAACTCGTGCGCATGCTACCATCTGTCGGACGTATCCTCAGCGTCGCAGCCTTTGTTCTTATAGTCGATGGTTGCTCGGGCATGCAGACGGGCGCAATCCCTAGCCCCGGCACCACCGCGCATCGGCAGTTGCACGGCGGTTTCATGGGCGCAGGGCCGGTCGGGAAGGAGATCGTTCTCCACGACTTTGCATCGGGGGCAGATGGCGCACTCCCGTACGCAGGCCTCGTCAGCGTCAAAGGCACGCTCTATGGCACGACGACCAACGGGGGCGCGGACAACTTCGGGACGGTCTTTAAAATCACGGCATCCGGCAAGGAGACCGTGTTGCACGCCTTTATCGGTGGGACGACCGACGGCGTTAATCCATATGGGGGCCTTACCGACGTCAACGGCACGCTCTACGGCACCACCCTAAGCGGCGGCGGTTCGGGATGCTATTCAACCGGTTGCGGGACGGTCTTTAAAGTCACGACGTCGGGCAAAGAGAGCGTCGTCTACAGCTTCAAAGGCGGCGCGAAGGACGGCGCTTTCCCGCAAGCGGGCCTAACCGGCGTCAACGGTACACTCTTAGGCACCACGGTAGAGGGTGGCGCGGACAACCTCGGGACAGTCTTCACGATCACCACCGCAGGCAAGGAGAGCCTTCTCCACAGCTTCACCGGCGGTGCGGACGGTGCGAGCCCTCTCGCTGCCCTGATCAACCTCAAGGGCGCGCTCTATGGCACCACGGAAGTAGGCGGCACGGGTTCATGCAGCGGCTTCCAGGGCGCGGGTTGCGGGACCGTCTTTAAGGTCACGACATCCGGCACCGAACGCGTGCTCTTCACGTTCCCCGGCACAGCGGCCAACGGCGAATTCCCGTTTGGGGGCTTGACCGCCGTAAAGGGCACGCTCTACGGCACGACGGTTAACGGCGGCACGAGTAACATCGGCACCGTCTTTAAGATCGCGCCGTCCGGCTCGGAGAGCGTGCTCTATAGTTTCAAAAATAACTCCGGGGACGGGAACGAGCCGTATGCGGGCCTCCTCGATGTAAAGGGCGCGCTCTACGGCACTACCGGCCAAGGTGGGAGTGCGAATGTCGGCACGGTCTTTAAAGTCACGACCTCCGGCGCGGAAACCGTCCTCTACAGCTTCGCGGGCTACCCGTCCAATGGCCAAACCCCGACTGCGGGCCTCATCGATGTAAGCGGCACGCTCTACGGCACCACCAACGTGGGTGGCAACGGCGAAGCATGTTATAACGACTTCGGCCCGGACGGGTGTGGGACGGTATTCTCGTTGCCGATCGAAAGGAAATGACATGGCGGATTCAAGCCTCCTGATGCCGGGTACCGGCGAAGCGTATCGTCAGGCGCGCGATCGACTGCGAAGCGCGGAGATCGAACTGCGCAACCGGATCGAAGAGGTCGCGGCGATGCGCCGCAGCCTGCCGCCTGGCCCGGTCGTCCCCGACTACGAATTCATCGAAGGCGACAAGCGCGTTCGTTTGTCCGAGCTGTTCGCAGACGGCAAGCCCAACTTGATCCTCTATCACCTGATGTACTGGGCGAAAGACGATAGCTTCTGTCCGATGTGCTCGCTCTGGATCGACGGATTTAACGGCATTGCGCCCCACGTGACGGAGCGGGAAAACTTCGTCATCGCATCGCGCGCGCCGGTCGATAAATTACAAGCTTGGGGCGCCCACCGCGAGTGGCACCGCCTGCGTCTGCTTTCGGACGATGGTTCGGCGTTCGCGCGTGCCATCGACGCCGAGGACGCCGACGGCAATCCAGATTCGACGATCGTCGTCTTCGCAAAGGACGGTGACGAGGTGC
>Ga0187863_10001155_pt1 | contig 21521 bp, 19 predicted proteins | sample June2016WEW_11_1_FD_132975 | JGI IMG/M metagenome (GOLD analysis project Ga0187863, IMG submission 132975) | Peatland microbial communities from SPRUCE experiment site at the Marcell Experimental Forest, Minnesota, USA - June2016WEW_11_10 | ecosystem: Environmental > Terrestrial > Soil >...
CACGAACTCAAAGGCGGCCGCCCCATCACGATCGATCCCGCCTATACCTGCCACTGGCCGGGACTGCCGCACATCTACCTGAGCGGTGCTTATGCGTTCGAATTTGTCCAGACGCCGCAGCGGATTTTCATCTTCTACGAAAACACTCATCAATGGCGCGAGGTCTGGATGGACGGGCGAGAGTTGCCCAAGGATTCTGATCCGCTGTGGATGGGCTATTCGATCGGCCATTGGGACCGAGACGATCTGGTTGTCGAAACCGCGAGCTTCAACGACAAAACATGGCTCGATGTCCGTGGCCATCCGCATAGTGACGCTCTCAAGCTTACTGAACGCTATCACCGTCCCGACCCACAGCACTTGCAGATCTCGTTTACAATCGACGACCCGAAGATGTACACGTCGACGTGGATAGTGAGAAACAGTTTTGAGCTGAAACCGACCTGGGAAATCGGCGAAGCCTTCTGTGTAGTGGAGGACCAGTCGAAATTCTTCCAGCAGAGCCTTCAGGATCCAGACGGCAAAGCGGTGCCCGAAAAGTAGTAGCGAGGGCAAGCTAGGTCGCCGCTTGCAGTGGAAGGTAAAAGGAGCTTTTTTGATGAAAACCCAACTTGTGGCGTTACTTGCCTTGGTCTCCGGTTTATTCATGCTTTCGGGAGTCGCTTTTGCGCATCATGGAACCTCGTCCTACGACTTGACCAAAACCATCTCGTCAAAGGCGGTTGTGACCGGCCTTCAGTGGGAGAATCCTCATTGTGTGCTGAACTTCGATACCAAGGACGATAAGGGTTTGGTCACCCACTGGTCGGTTGAAATGTACAACCCCTTGTATATGAGCCGGGCGGGCTGGACCAGGAACACCCTCAAGCCGGGCGACGAGATCGATATCACCTTCCATCCCGCAAAGAACGGCACAGGAGCTGGATACATTCGCGAGGGTGACGGCAAGATCATCTTTAACGGCAAGAGCCTGAGCTTCACCGAGGAGTAGGGGAGCCACGGGCGCTTGTGAGCCCCTAACCAACACGGCCGGAGCGCCAGCTTCGGGCGGTCCTTGCGTTTTGCGTGCCCGCACTGGAGCCAAGCCGTGAAAGCGTAGGCGACAGCGACCCGAATTGCAGTATCATGGCGCCCGCGGTGGCGGTGTAATGCGCGAGTCCGCTCAGACCGATTCTGCACGAAATGAAAATTAAACAGGAGGGAAGAATGGCAAAAGCGATGCTTCAGATTTTTGCCGCGCTGCTGGTGTTGTCAGCCACGGCCAAGGCGCAAACGAACAACGCTGCGACGAACTTCGCGGCTACCTACATATCCGGCGATCAGATTCAATCCACCACCAAGGAACTCCAGGCGGTAACCAAGGGCCTTTCGTTTCACATCGTCGATGTCGGAGATGCCAACGTGGGCATCGCCATCCAGCACCGGCTCAAGTTGGAGCCAGGCGGCATGGCCGGCCCGATTATGCACACCGACGTGACCGAGGTCTATATCGTTCAGAAGGGTTCGGCCACGCTCGCCACTGGCGGAACGATGACCGACCAGAGCCCCATGAAAGCCGGCAGCGAAGAAGGAACGGGCCCGGGATTCCGCGGCAAGGTCGCAAAACCGAATGCCGTTCAAGACATCAAGGCGGGAGACGTGGTCTTGATTCCGAAAAACACGCCGCACTGGTTCACCGCGATACCAGAGGATTTGACATATCTGGTCGTGCGGATTGACCCTTCGAAGACGACAGGCGTGAAGTAGCCAGCGTAGAAGGGCCGTGCGTTCCTGTGGGCACGCCAGGCTGCACAGCGAAAATGGCGTTGGCGAGGCCGGGATTGTGACCATGCCGCCGCGTCGCGCGCCCACTGGAACGATTCGGAACAACCGAGAATGATATCGGAGGAAGAGTGAAAAGAGTGGCACTTGAGATTTGCGCCGTCCTGCTGGCGTTGTCGGCAACGGCTGCGGCGCAAACCAATAAAGCTGCTGTCTACATTCCCAACGGCCAGATCCAGGCGGCCAAGACGAACGTGGCGTTTCGCATTGTGGATGTGGGCGATGCATTGGGCTGGACGACCGTTCCGATAAATCCCAGGCCGATTCCTTCGCCGTTGTCCTTGTTGTCCGAGGGCCAAGTCCCTGTGGGGGTCATCACCCCGCCGGTAGCTATTTTCGCCGAGCCTTGTGTGACGATGTAGACTTCCGTCAACTGGTTCACCGAAGTGCCGCAGGATTTGACGTATCTGGTCGTGCGGATCGACCCGGCCAAGACGATCGTGCCGAACTAGACAGGCAGCGATCAAATGCGGCTCAGTCCATTTGTTTTCCCAGGCGTGCGGGAGGCCTGTGATTCCCATCACAGACAAAAGGCGCAAGCCCTTAGTAGGTTGCCGCCTTGTGCGAATACGACGACGAGGTGTTGCGATGCAATCGGCCTGGCCGACCAAGACTCGCGGGGTGCGTCCCGCTGGCAGATGGATGGTTCATCCGGCCAGATGTCGCCGTGAGCCTTATAGTCGGCTGCTCCAATTCTTAGCCGTGTTTGTCTTATTGGTGCTGCTGCAGTTCGGAGCGCAGGCGCAGAATGCCCCCGGACAATACGCTCAGGCTGACATTGCCTACGGCGCGCAAATCTTCAATACGCAGTGCACGCCGTGTCATGGCGCCAATGGCGACTCGGTGCCCGGGGTCAATTTTCGAGCCGGACAATTTCGCGTGCCAGTTACTTCCGATTTTGATCTTCGCACCATCATCACAACCGGGGTGGCGGGAACGGCCATGCCCTCGTTCAATTTCGACACAGCGGAGCTCACCGAGATCATCGCCTACCTTCGCAATATGAGTACTTTTGACGCGCGCGGCGTAACCATGGGCGACGCGGGGCGCGGCCAGGCTCTGTTTGGAGGAAAGGGTAACTGCGCGAGTTGCCATCGTGTGAACGGAAAAGGCCCCCGCGTGGCTCCCGACCTGAGCGACGTCGGCGCGACTCGTACTGCCGATCTTCTCCTAAAAACACTCCTCGACCCGACGGCTTCGATGCTACCGGTGAACCGTTCTGTGCGCGCCGTGACACGGGACGGGAAGATCATCACCGGGCGGCGGCTCAACGAAGACACCTATACCGTCGAGCTCATCGACGATCATGAAAATCTCGTGTCGCTCGAGAAGGCCAACCTGCGCGAGTACACCGTGATCAAGACCTCGGCGATGCCGTCCTACAAAGACACGTTTAGTTCGCAGGAAATCGCAGATGTCCTGGCTTATCTTTTTTCCTTGAAAGGCTCGAAATGATTTTCAGATGGCGCGGATCATTTCTGCTGCTTTTCTTGCCATGGATCGCGCTCTCACTCGCTGCGCAGGTTTCCAGCGACCGCCTGCTCCATTCCTCGGCCGAGCCTCAGGTCTGGCTCACTTATTCCGGCGACTACTCAAGCCACCGCTATAGCGCGTTGCAACAGATCAGTCCGGCGAACGTGAAGGACCTGGAATTGGAATGGATATTTCAGGCGCAATCGCTGGAGAAATTCGAGTCGACGCCGCTCGTCGTTGATGGAGTGATGTATGTGACGCAGGCGCCTGATGACGTTGTCGCGCTCGATCCCCAGACAGGTCGCGCGTTCTGGGTCTACCACTACAGCCCGTCGGCCGATTCCAAGCCTTGCTGCGGGCGCGTGAATCGCGGCGTGGCCATGCTGGGCGACACCCTGTTCATGGCGACCATCGATGCCCACCTCATCGCCATCGACGCCAAGAACGGCCACCCTATCTGGAATATCAAAGTGGCGGATTCGGCGGCGGGCTACGCGATGACGCTTGCGCCGCTGGCGATCAAGGACGAGGTGGTCGTGGGAGTGGCTGGCGGAGAATACGGCATTCGCGGCTTCATTGCCGCCTACCAAGCGAAAGCAGGCAAGGAAGCCTGGAGATTCTATACGATCCCAGGGCCCGGCGAGCCGGGACACGAAACCTGGAGCGGCGATTCCTGGTCGCATGGAGGCGCATCCGTATGGGTCACCGGCTCCTACGATCCCGAACTGAACCTTACCTATTGGGGGATTGGCAATCCCGGCCCGGACTTCAACAACGCCCAGCGGGAGGGTGACAATCTCTACTCCGATTCTCTGGTCGCCCTTGATCCCGATACCGGCGCTCTAAAATGGCATTTTCAATTCACGCCCAACGATCCGCACGATTATGACGCGGTACAAATTCCCGTCCTTGTCGATACAAAATGGAACGGGAATCCCCGCAAGCTGCTGCTCTCGGCTAACCGCAACGGCTTCTTTTATGTTTTAGACAGAAGCACGGGCAAGTTCCTTCTGGGGCAGCCGTTTGCGAAGGTCAACTGGGCGAGCGGCCTTGACAAAGAGACGGGTCGGCCGATCCTGACTCCGCAGCCTCCTGGTACGCCAACCTATCCGGGGGTGCAGGGAGCCACGAACTTTTACTCGCCATCTTACAGCCCGCGCACCGGCCTGTTCTACCTCTCCACCTGGCAAGACTATGCAAACATCTTCCAAGAAACTCCCGTCGAGTATAAGGCGGGCCAGCGCTTCGGCGGTGGAATCGTGAACTCTCCATTTCCAAACGCTCCTGGCGTTTCGCGCCGGGGGCCGGTCAACGTCTACACCGACGCGGCTGGGCGCGGCGCCCTGATCGCCATCGATCCTCACACCGGGCAAAAGAAATGGTCGTTCGACATGTTCGATGTCGGCACCGGCGGGATTCTCACGACCGCCTCGGATCTGCTTTTCGCGGGAGGACGGGAGGGCTACTTCCAAGCGCTGGATGCCTATTCGGGCAAGCTGCTGTGGAAAGTGAACCTCGGAGGAGACATCAACGCCGGCCCGGTGACCTATCAGGTCGATGGCCGGCAGTACGTCGTCATTGCTGCGGGCAACTCGCTTTTTGCTTTCGCTCTCCGCAAATGACGCTAGATGGTTGGCCCAACCTTCATGAAAGAGCTCCAGTGACTTCTCGACGGCTCGGGTTGTTTCTCCTGTTGCTATTGCTACCGCCACTGATTCCGCTTCCACTCGCCGCGCAAGTTTCCAGCGACCGCTTGCTTCATTCCTCCGCGGAGCCTCAGAACTGGCTCACCTATTCTGGTGGCTATTCGAGCCATCGTTACAGTTCGTTGCAACAGATAGCCTTAGCGAACGTGAAGGATTTGGAATTGAAGTGGGTGTTCCAGGCTCAATCGCTGCAGAAGTTTGAATCGACCCCGCTCGTTGTCGATGGGGTCATCTACGTCACACAAGCGCCCGACGACGTTGTGGCCTTTGATCCGAAGACGGGCCGCGCTTTCTGGGTCTACCATTACGATCCGGCTCCTGATTCCAGGCCGTGTTGTGGGCGAGTGAATCGAGGAGTGGCGATTCTCGGCGACACTCTGTTCCTGGCGACCATTGACGCGCACTTGGTCGCCATCGACGCCAAGAACGGACATCCTGTCTGGAATGTCAAAGTGGCGGAGGCCGCCTCAGGCTACGCGATGACGCTTGCGCCGTTGGTGATCAAAGACAAGGTAGTGGTCGGCGTGGCCGGCGCTGATTTGGGTGTCCGCGGCTTCATCGCCGCTTATGAAGCCAAAACGGGCAGAGAGGCTTGGCGATTTTATACCATTCCAGGCCCCGGGGACCCGGGCCATGAGACCTGGAGCGGAGATGCCTGGACGCATGGTGGCGCTTCCATCTGGGTCACTGGTTCCTACGATCCCGAACTCAACCTCACCTACTGGGGAACCGGCAATCCGGCCCCCAGCCTTAACCCGGACATGCGTCCAGGTGACAACCTGTATTCTTGTTCTGTAGTCGCCTTGGACGCCGATACAGGCACCTTGAAGTGGTTTTTTCAATTTTCGCCAAACGATGCCCACGATTATGACGCGGTGCAGGTTCCCGTTCTCATCGATGCCGACTGGAGTGGGACCCCGCGAAAGCTGATGCTCTGGGCCAATCGCAATGGCTTCTTTTATGTCTTGGACAGGAGCACGGGGAAGTTCCTCCTAGGCCGTCCATTCGTGAAGGTCAATTGGGCCAGCGGCCTGGACGCGGCAACGGGGCGGCCGGTCTTAGCGCCTCAACCTCCCGGGGCTCCCTCCTATCCGTCGAATCCCGGCGGCACCAGTTGGTACTCTCCCTCCTACAGCCCGCGCACTGGGCTTTTCTACGTTTCCACCTGGGAAGACGCGGCGAGCCGCGTACAACGAATTCCGGTCGACTACAAGGAAGGCCGAAGCTTCAACGGTGGCATACCCTCTCCCGGTGGTGTCACCTTTGAAAGTCCAGGGCCCATCAACACCTACACAGAAGCTGCGGGGCACGGGGCCGTTATCGCGCTCGATCCTCACACCGGCGAGAGGAAATGGTCTTTCGAAATGCACGACGTCACCAACAGCGGCATTCTGACTACCGCATCGGACCTGGTGTTCGTCGGGGGGAGGGAAGGCTACTTCCAAGCGCTAAATGCCAACTCGGGCGCGCTGTTGTGGAAGGTCAATCTAGGGGGACCTGTGATCGCCGCTCCAATCACCTATCAGGTGAATGGCAAGCAGTACGTGGCGATCGCGGCAGGCAACAACCTCTTTGCCTTCGCTTTGCGCCACTAGACGAAATTGCCCGGGAAGACAACGATGGAGTCCCCGAGATTGGCGTTCAACCAGGATCGGTTTGGAGTGCTACCATCTGCTTGCGCCGGAGAGCGAAAGGGGCTCGCAAGACAGCTTTTGCCTGATGCGCGCACACAGAGCGTTGCAGTGTTGCCACAGAAGAGAGACTAGCGGGAAAACGGATACATCAGCCACGCGATCCCCCAGCCCACTCCCAGGAATAGCGCAAAAAACCACAGAGCATATTTGATTCTCGCACTCGTCGCATGCTCGGTCAGGCCGCCGAGAGCGGTCGAAACAAGCGCCGCAAAGGCCACCATCATCGCGAAATGGCTAGAACGCACTTGGCTCACCTAAATCTTGCTGCCGGCCGCGATTCGATGCGCGTCCAGCACGCTAAGTAAGTTCACGACGCCAGCGGCTGCTACAAACCGTGTTCCGTAGTCGCCGGCGGCGCGCGATACATCCGGTCCCGTCTTTTCAACCAGGTGCGCCAGCACAAAAAAGACTCCCGAGCAGGCGTCTGCGAGAAAACCGAGTGTCCCGAACGGGTCATCGGAATGAGGAGGGAACACCTGGCCCTTGGCCAGGAATCCGATAAGAGCCAAGCCGCTCACGACCACGAAAAAAGTGAGCGCGCGACCCCGGCGGCCCAGTAACAAATGGCCCATACCCGGCACGATCCATGCTGCGAGCGCGACCAAAAAGGCCGTGTAAGGGCGTTTCGTGGGAGTTTCTGCCGCCGCGCCCTCGCCTGTTAACTCTTCCTTGGTGTGAATTTCGGTCACAATCGCTCAGGCCAGCAACGGGAGGATCTCATCTTGAATCGCCCCGGTGACGCGGGCTTCGTGCTCATCCACGTACACGTTCACTTCGCTGCGAATTCCAAATTCGGGCAGATAGATACCTGGTTCGATGGAAAAACACGTGTGCGGAACGATCCTGCGATCGTCTCTCGTCTCGAGCCCGTCCATGTTGGCTCCGTTGCCATGGACCTCCTGCCCGATGCTGTGGCCGGTGCGATGCACAAAATACTTGCCATAGCCGGCTTTGCGAATCGTCTCGCGGGCGATCCGGTCCACTTCCCATCCATGGATCTTCTTGCTCTCGGCGACGGCCCTCTTGACGAAGTCAATGGCGCGGTCTCGCGCCTCCCGAACGATGCGAAATATCTTTGCGTAGGAATCCGGAACGCGCTCTCCTAGATAACCCATCCAAGTGATGTCGTAATAGACGCTTCCGGTACGGTTGCTTTTCGCCCAGATGTCGAGCAGCAGCAAATCGCCCGCGCGAATCAGTCGCGACGCGCCTGTTTTCGGCTCATAGTGGGGATTGCCATTGTTGGGCTGCACGGCTGCGATAGGCGGCTCAGCCGTCACCAAACCGTCCATGCGCAAGCGGTCCAGAATCCATTGCTGCAGCTCGAATTCCGTGATGGGCCGTCCGGTGCTGACGCATGCCGCGGTCTGCTCAAACGCACCCTGCCTCACGCGGTCGACGATCCGGCCCGATTCCAGATGAGATGCAACCTGTTCGGGCGACCAGCTCGCTTCGAATTTCTGCACCAGATCGGCCGAGCTCACCACCTTTTTTTTGAGCTTGCGGATCAGTTCCACGGTCCCCGCATCCACCAGCCCGATATAAGGAATGTTGTTTTCAGGCGAATATTGCATCGCAATTTTCTTACTGCCGGACAGCAGTTTCGGAAGCGTCTTCTGTAGCTCTTCCCAGCCTGCGTACAGGTATTTCCGGCCGCCGAGCGCATCGAGCACGCCCTGCTCGATGCGATGCACGAGCTTCCGTGGTTCCCCGCGCGCCGGAATGTAATAAAACCAGCGCCTCGTCGCCATGCCATTGTCGCCAAGCCCCAGCACGTGGCTTGCGATCGGGTCGCGGTGATGGTGATCGTAGAAAAGCCAGCCATCGATGCGGCTGGCCTTGAGTTCCGCTTGAATGGCTCCTATGTCGGGCATTTTCTTTTTATCGGCGCCCCGGCTTTTTCTCGCCGGGCGCGATCAGCCTGATGATGTGCGCCTGCGTCACGCCGGCGACGGACACGCGCTTTATGCGGCTTTTTGTGCCGGTCACGATTTTAACAGCCGACACTGGCACGTTCAAACTGTCGGCCAGCAGTTCGCGCAATGCCTCGTTTGCCCGATCGTCAACCGGAGGAGCCGTAAGGCGCACTTTCAAAGCGCCCGCGTGCTCTCCTGCGATGGCATCGCGGCTGGCTTGCGGTGCCACGCGTACCGCGAATGTAACGATCCCATCGCGCTCCTGCATCTCCATTTTCCCCATACCAACCCGAGTGAGACGATACCACTTTCGGTTGTGCGGAGTGGATTTTTATCAGCGTTATGCCGCAAAAAAGTTGAGCGGAAATCGCTTTCTTCTTCTACAATTTCTTGTTTGCCAACCCATATGACCATTGATGAAAAGAAGCTGCCCATCCTGGGCGAGGCGCAAGCGCCCCAAGGCCTCCCGTGAGCGTGCTGCAGCAGACGCGCGTACCGAGTACGACGGGATCGGCGGGACTGTCGGCCGCCTCCCAGCGCGCAGCGCTGATTTGCGGCTGCATCGTGGCGTTCGCCTATTCTGCCAATTACACCAATCACGCGCCCCTGGTGCCCGCGCTAATGCATGAGTTTGGCTTCAACCAGGCCCTGGCAGGTTTTCTGACTACCGGCATCTTTGCCACCCATGCAGGCATGCAGATCCCCGGCGGACACATCGTCGACCGGCTCGGCGCAAAGCGTGTGCTTGTGTTCGCCCTCGCCTGGGTGGCGCTGGGCAACCTCGGGCTGGCATTCGCCGGTGCGTATTGGCAGTTGCTCGCGTGCAAGATCTTCACCGGCATCGGAACAGGTGTCTGTTTCGTAGGGGGAGCGCGCTACATTCATCAAGCGCTGGCCGGACCGCGGCTCCACGTCGCGCAGGGATTTTTTGGCGGCTCCATCCAGATGGGCGCGGGATTCGTGATTCTGGCAGTGCCACGGCTCAATCTTGTCGCGGGATGGCGCGTGACGTTTCTTGTGTCCGCCGGAATGTCGCTCGCGGCAGCCCTCATTTGGATGGGGGCGGCGCCCAGCGTCGCACCTGTTGCCTCGCCGCCCGGCCGGTTCAGCGAAATGCTGCTGGCTCCGCAGCTCTGGCTGCTGGGCCTCGTGCAGACGGCAACATTCGGCCTCTCGGTAGTGGTGGGCTCTTGGGTGGTCGTGATGCTCACGAAAGTGATGAAAGTGCCCGCCACCGAAGCTGGGCTCATTGGATCGCTCGTGCTGCTGCTTGGCATCGTGTCCAGGCCGCTCGGAGGCATGCTGCGCCGGCACATGGGCATCCGCCCGCTGCTGATTGGAAGCCTCGTGATGATCGCGCTGGGCTGCTTCGCGTTCCTGACTGCATTGATCACGCTGGGCATCGCGCTGACGGCCGTCGTGCTGATCGGCATCGGCGTCGGCCTGCCCTACGCCGCCATGTTCTCCCGCGCGGGTGCTCTGTTCCCCGGCCGCGCGGGAGCCGCCATGGGCCTGGTGAACATGCTGGGCATCATCATGATCCTCGGCGGTGCCCCGTTGGTCGGACACTTGGCGGATGTGACAGGCACCTTCAAGGCAAGCTTCCTCGTACTGGGCGGCTATTCGCTCCTAGTGTGCGCGGCGGTTCCCCTGATCGAAAAGGATGAGCCGTCGCCAAGGGCCTAGGGTTGAATGCTCTGGGCGTTCGATTGCCGGGCTGTTACAGCCGGCTTGAATCGGCGAGGCGGTGAACGAGACCCAATGGTGTTGGCGATTTGGCGCCAACCGATCTGAGCCGTTTCCCAGCACGATCTGAGCCCTAGCCGACTGCGGCCGCTTCGATTTGCTCTGGCCCGTTGTGTTCTTGGGCACCGACCCCAGTAAGCACTCGTCGCAGTGAAGCTCTCTCCGCCCGTCGCGGTCTTCGCTGTGGTGAGCAGATCGGAAGGCCTAACGCGGTCACGCTGAACCACCAAGCTTGTTGCCGAAAATGTAGCATCCCATTCTCTCCTCCGCCAAGAACAGGAAGCTGCTTCTACAGCACGGCTCGCCCGAGGTTCTTGGCTTGGGATACAAACGCTAGCAGACGATGCGTGGAGGCGAGCCGTCAGGCGTCCTTGATTTCGCGGAGAAGGCCGGTGGTAACGTCGTAGACAAACCCGCGGGGGGTCACCGACTTGGGAATCCATGGATGCGTGCGGAGCTTCTGCAACTGATGGCGGACATTTTCTTCGATGTTCTGGAACGCGTAGAAAAAAGAGGGAGAAACAGCCGCGGTGCCGGTGCGGTTCTGGATCCTCGCGCGCAAATCCTGTTCGCTCGCTTTCATCAATCCGCAATCGGTGTGATTGATGACCATGATTTCATCGGTGCCCAGCAGATGGTGCGAGATTACCAGGGAACGCAGCGTGTCATCGGTGACAATGCCTCCGGCATTGCGGATAATGTGCGCATCCCCGGTTTTGAGCCCCAGCGTGCGAATCGAAAGCCGCGTATCCATGCACGTCAGGATGGCGAGCTTGCGCGCGGGACGCGGCGTCAAGTGGCTCAATTCATGCGTACGCGCATACATTGCGTTGGCGGTGAGGACTTCGTCGATTACGCTCATGGGAGAATCGGTTTAACCTAGCCTCCTGCCAACTCCTGAGACAACTGCCATCATTGTTGGCTGTCACGCCTGCCGAAAATGCCGGTGCCCACGCGAATCTCGGTGGCACCTTCCTCCACCGCAACTTCGAAATCGTGGCTCATCCCCATCGAGAGCACGGGTAGGGGACTGCCAAGCTTCAGGCTTAAGCCCTCGCGAAGCTCGCGCAGCCGGCGAAAGTGAGGGCGCGCCTGTTCGGGGTCGTCGAAGTAAGGCGGAACGGTCATCAGGCCCAACAGATGCAAACAGGGGAGCCTAATAATCTCCTCGGCCAACGGCAGCAAATCCGATTCGTGGGCCCCGCTCTTTGTCGGCTCGTCCCCCAGACGCACCTCGATCAGCACGGAAAGGCGCTTTTCCTCATCGCTCGCGGCACTGTGGAGTTTTCGGGCCAGTCCCACACGATCGACCGAATCCACGCGGTCGAAAAGGTGCGCAGCGCGTCGTGATTTGTTGCTTTGCAAATGCCCAATGAAGTGCAACTTTGCTTGAACATCGGCGAGTTCGGCGCGTTTCGATTCCCATTCTTGGATGCGATTCTCGCCAAAATGTCGCAAGCCGGCCGCGTAAGCCTCGCGAATCGCCCCCGCAGGGAATGTTTTCGATACGCCCACGAGCGTAATTTCATCGGGCTCGCGCCTGACTTTCCCGGCGGCCCTCGCGATGCGCCCGCGCACCAGTTCGATATTGGCTGCAATCAGCGTTGTTGGGCCTTGTCACTGCGAAGAGTTCATTTTCTGAGCCGCGCAGGAAATTGTGAAGTATTCTTTTGTGCGCCCCCGCGCTCGGTAGCGGTCGGATCATTGCGCTCCCAGATGATCCGCAACCCTTCGAGGGTGAGAAACTCGTCGGTATGCTCGATATGCTTCGATCCGCTCGCAAGCAGCGTGGCGTATCCGCCGGTCGCGATCACCTTGGCCGGAGCGCCAAGCTCGGCCTTCATGCGCGATAAAACACCGTCGATCATGTCCACGGTGCCGTAGTAGAGCCCGGACTGCATGTGAGCCACGGTGTTGGTGCCGATCACCTTGCCGGGATCTTTGATTTCAACCCGGGGAAGCCGGGCGGCCCGCGAAAAAAGTGCCTCCGCCGAAATTCCAAGTCCCGGAGCGATGGCGCCGCCCAGATATTCACAGCGGGCCGAAATCGCATCGAAGGTTGTCGCCGTGCCAAAATCGACCACGATGCAGGGGCCGCCGTACCGTTCGAAAGCCGCCACGCCGTTCACGATGCGGTCTGCGCCGACTTCCAGCGGATTATCGACCAGCACCGCCATGCCCGTCTTGACACCCGGCTCGACGAAGAGGGGCTTCTGGTTCAAATACTTCCGAGACATTTCCGCGAGAGTCCGGTTCAAAGGTGGCACCACCGAACTAATAATGACGCCGTTGATTGCTTTGGGCTCCAGCTCCGCGAGGGTGAAAAGATCGCGCGTCAAGATTCCGTATTCGTCGACAGTTTGGTCGCGCGCGGTTGTCAATCGCCAGTGCGCGACGAGCTGTTTCCCGCGAAAGACGCCCAGCACCGTATTGGTGTTACCCACATCCAGTGTCAACAGCATCCGTCGGCCTCCGCCACGTCGCCCGAGAGGATGAGCTCGGTTGAGTGCTTGTCGTCGCGCGCCACGCGCAACACGCCGCTCGGTTCGAGCCCGGCGGTTGTTCCGGTAAAGCTTTCCGTCGCCGTCGTGATGCGCACGTGCTTGCCCCGAAAATAGCTCGACACTTCCGCGAACCGCCGCACAATCGGTGCGGCGCCCTCTGCCAGGAATTGATTGTAGTAGCGGTCGAAGTGGCGCAGCAACCGGATCAGCAGTTCGAATCGCGAGTGGGTCTTGTTCGTCTCGATCTTGAGTGACGTAGCGATCTCTGCCAGTTCTGCCGGCATCTTCGACTGGTTCACGTTGATCCCGATGCCCACCACGGCGTAATGAATGCGGTCGGGCTCGGCATGCATCTCCGTCAGGATTCCCGCGAACTTTCGGCCGTCGACCAGAAGATCGTTCGGCCACCGAATGTCCGGGGCGCAGTCCAGTTCCTCCGCTGCCGCATCGCGTGCGGCAAGTCCTGCCACCAGGGTCAGCAGCGGCGCGTGCGCGGGGGGAATGGTTGGTCGCAGCAAAAGCGTGCAATAAATACCAGCCGATTTCTCGGATATCCACGACCGGCCCGCCCGCCCTCGGCCACCGGTCTGCTCCTCGGCAAGCACGACGGTGCCGTGCGGCTCGCCTTGTTCGGCCAGGCGCATCGCGATGTTGTTGGTGGAGTCGACTTTAAAGAAGTGGTGTATGCGCCGTGAGAACGGCGTGCCATACAAGCCATGGCTCAGCGTCTGCGGCACCAGAATGTCGGGCGTGCGCTCGATGTGGTAGCCCGTATGCAGATGTCCTTTCACCCGCACCCCGAGCGTGCGCAGTTTCTCGATCCAGCGCCACACCTGCTGCCGCGTCACTCCGATTTCCTTGGCGATCGTCGCCCCGCTGATCACGATCGTCGAATTCTCGGCGAGCAGGGTCAGCAGAGCGTCAAGGCGGCGGTCGGTGCGCCCTTGAATGTCGGAGACCGATTTCCTGGTCATGTGAGTCACGAAGGATACTCGACGGCTGCGCTCCGGACAAGCGCACTGCTGCCCCAACGGTCTTGGCTGCTTGCCGGGCCCGGAAGAAAACGATGGCACCAAAGGCTATGCAAGCTGCTTCAGGCGATCGAGCAACTTCTGGTGTTCCGCTTGGCGCTCGGTAAGCGTCGTTTCGAGATTCCGGACGATTGCGGCGGGAGCCTTGCTTTGAAAACTCTCGTCGGCGAGTCGCTTCTTCTTCGATTCGACGTCCTTTTCAAGGCGCTCGATTTCCTTTTTGATCCGGGCGATCTCGGCGCCGCGGTCGATCGTCGCTTCATAGAGGACGCGGATATCCAGATCGGCGCCCACCGCCACAGACGCTGCGCTCAAACCGACGGCGGGGCGCGAGGCTTCTCTCAATTCGGAAAGCGAAGCGAGACGCATGATTGTGTCTCGATTGTCCCGCACGAGCCTTCGTTCTTGCTCGTCAAGAATCAGAACCTCCGCGGGAACCTTTTCCTTCGGGCCCACCTTCAGTTCCGCGCGCTGATTACGAGCCGAAATGATTCCCCCTTGCAGGTACACCATACTCCTGTCAACGCTCGTGTCCGCCCATTCGGTGCGCGGCTCGGGAAACGGTGCCAGGGCAATCGACTTGGCGCCGCCGGACTGAGGCAAGCGATGCCACAGTTCCTCGGTCAGGAAAGGCATCACCGGGTGCAGCAGCCGCAGTGCCGCTTCCAGGGCCGCGAATATGTTCCGCCACGCGGGAACCGCGACTTCGCGGTCGGCTGATGCGATCTGCGGCTTCACCCACTCGATGTACCAATCGCAGAAATCGCCCCAGAAGAAGTGATAAATCAATTGCGACGCTTCGTGGAAACGGAAATTCTCGAGCGCGTCATTCACCTGCGCCGTAACGCCTGAGAGTCTCGAGAAAATCCATCGATGCGCGAGCGCCCCTTCACCCCGCACGGCATAAGGTGCCCTCGCGCGAATCTCGGGCGCGGCCAATTCCTCGATCGCGATTCCCTGCAACTCAACTTTTTCAAGGTTCACGAAAAGAAACCGTGCGGCATTCCAGATTTTATTGGCGAACGCCCGCGCGCCGAGAATGCGGTCTTCGCTCAGGATAATGTCGGTTCCCGGCGCGGCCATGCTCGCAAGCATGTACCGCAGCGCGTCGGTGCCGAACTTTTGCGTCAGTTCGAGCGGATCGACGCCCGTGCCTTTCGTCTTCGACATTTTGGCGCCTTCGGCCGTGCGCACCAGCGAATGCAAGTAGAGCCGGCGGAAGGGAAGCCTCTGCGATACATCCGCACCTGCGGTGAGATGCAGTCCCATCATGATCATCCGCGCGTCCCAGAAGAACAGAATATCGTAGCCGCTGATGAGTAGGCTCGTCGGGTAGAAGGTGCGCAGATCCTCGGTGTCGTCCGGCCAGCCGAGCGTGGAAAATGGCCACAACCCCGAGCTGAACCACGTGTCGAGTACGTCGGGATCCTGCGTCAGTGCCGTGTGTCCGCACTGGGGGCACGCGGTAGGCACGCTCGCCGCTCTCGCGCGCCCATCGACCACCTCCACGCGCGAATCAAGCGCCGGCACCATCTCCTTGCAATCGGCGCAATGCCAGATGGGAATCCGGTGGCCCCACCAGAGTTGCCGCGAAATGCACCAGTCGCGAATGTTGTCGAGCCAGTGGAGAAGAATCGTTCGCTGGTTATCGGGCACGACCTCGATCAGATTTTCTCGCACCACCTTCTTCGCTGGTTCGGCCAGTGGCGCCATTTTGCAGAACCATTGCGTGGAAATCCGCGGCTCCACTTCGGTTTTGCAGCGGTCGCAGCCCCCCACCGCGTGCGTGATGTCCTCGATTTTCTCAAGTAGCCCCAATTCCTGGAGATCGCTCACGATTTGAGCGCGCGCAACGAAGCGATCGAGCCCGGCGTACTTGCCGGCGGCAGCGCTCATGTGCGCGTCCCCGGTCATCACCTCAATTTCCGGCAGACTGTGGCGCTTGCCGACCTCGAAGTCGTTGGGATCGTGCGCGGGCGTGATTTTTACAACGCCCGTGCCGAACTCGCGGTCCACGTAGGTATCCGCAATCACGGGAATTTCACGGTTCATCAGGGGCAGTATCACCGATTGTCCGACAAGGTGCTGGTAACGCTCGTCCTCCGGATGCACCGCAACGGCAGCGTCGCCCAGCATGGTTTCAGGCCTGGTCGTAGCCGCCACAAGATAGCTTTCGCCATCGCCCGTAGCTCCCACAATCGGATAGCGGAGATGCCACAGCTTGCCAGGCCGTTCGATGTGAACCACTTCCAGGTCGCTGATGGCCGTCTGGCAGCGCGGGCACCAATTGACCATATATCTGCCCCGATAGATGAGCTGCTCGCGGTAGAGACGCAGAAACGCCTCTAGCACCGAGCGATACAGCGCCGGCTCCAGAGTGAATTTCTCGCGCGTCCAATCGCACGACGCCCCGAGCCGGATCATCTGCTCCTTAATAACCCCGCCGCTCTCCGCCTTCCACTTCCAGACGCGCCGCTCGAACTCCTCGCGGCCAAGGTCCTGCCGCCTCATGTTCTCTTTCGCCAGCTGGCGCTCCACCACAAACTGCGTGGCGATTCCGGCATGATCCATTCCCGGCAGCCAAAGCGTGCGGTGGCCGCGCATGCGGTGCCAGCGCACCAGCATATCGATTTGCGTGTGCTCCAGCATGTGGCCGATGTGGATCGAGCCGGTGATGTTGGGCGGCGGCAGCGCGATCGAGAACATCAGGCCGTCGCCTGAATTCTCGGCGCGGAACAGCTGCTGGTCGAACCAGTACTTCGCCCAGCGCTGTTCGATCTCGTGCGCCTCGTACGCCTTGGGTATTTCTCGCGGCATGCTTCCCCTATTGTGGTCGATTTTCGATTTGAGTCGGGACAATCAATATAAGCGGCGACTGTAGGAGGCGTCAAATTGAGGTACAACAATTGAGGTACGCAAAAGACGCAAAAGCCGTCGCTGCCACGCTGTGCGCGGGGGTGTTGAGAAGGGTCTAACGGTTCTTCTTTTCGAGTTCGCCGTGAAGCAGGTCTTCGACGAGGGGCCTCAGCACGTTTTCCGAAAGGAGTTCGCGAATCTGTGGTTCCAGCTTCTCGAGAACCTTTTGTACGATCGTATCAACCGTGGCCGCACTGGTTGACTGGCTATCCTCACGATCGGAGCTAAATTCGCTCTGATGGAAAGCGGGAGGCGGGTTCAGGAATGGGATGGCGGCTAGGGATTCACGATTGGGCGGTGGACCCGTAGGAATCGGCGTGTCAAATTCCGACGAGGAAAACTCCAGCGGCCCGGCCGGGTCTTCTTCTGCCGGGAATCCTTCCGCGCGCGGTTGATCGCCCATCGACAGGGCGGCAGTTGGTTCTTCGGGGATTTCGGCTGGCGCCGGCGTTTTTGGCATGGCCGAGAGAAACGAATATAACGGCGTCGTTTCCTGCTCGCGCGTCGCATAGGTCAAACTGCCGCGCGGCGATTCGTCGATCAGTAGCGGGTCAGGTGTCACGCGTACAGCGAGTGGTTCTACAAGATGGGGGTCCTTCGCCAAGGTCGGCTCATCGAAAACCTCCGCAACCAGTTCGGCCGAGGTTTGAGCCGGAATGCTGGCGACAGCGTCAGACGCCGCCTGGTGTCGGTCGTGAGCAACGGGCTCGTCGATTGCGTGAACCTCCGCATGGACCTCTGCGGTAATCTTCGCCGGAACCTCGGGATCGTTGGAAACCGCTGGCGCCTCGTCAGTGGCTGACACCACGCCGAGCGCTGGAGCGCTTGCGTCTGTCTCATCCGCGAAAAAGGGCTCTTCGTCCGGCGAGGCAACCTGCACACATTCTTCTACGACGGGTGTTTCCGCGCCAGCATTTAGCTCAGGCCGCGGCTCTTGCGCAACAACAGGGTGCAAGGAGGCCGCCGTCTCGCTCGGAGTCTCCCGCTTCCCGCCGTGCGTGCGGGAGCCCAATGTTGACGTGAACCAGTCGCCTCGCGGCTGCCCCGCCGGGGACGCCATCAAATCCATCCAGTGCGCGGCCTTCGACGCAAAACTTGGTTCGGGAATCGCATGGCTCTCACTTGCCGGTGCGTCATGGATTTCAATCTTGGTAGTTTGATCCGACGGCGGCTCGGATGCTTCCGGCGCTATCGTCGTCTCGAGGTGGCCCACGGCTTTCGCGACGACCGGCGACCGATCCGCTGGCGCGGGCGCCGAAAGTTGCTGCATGACCGGCTCAATTTCCTCCGCTGCTTGCGGGATCCTTGTCCGCTTCGGCGCAACATTCTTTTCAGACGGGAACGTTGGGTCTGCATCTTCGTCGGACGAGAATACCGGATTCCGGGAGGTCTCCTCGGGAATCTCAAATTCCATCGCCGAGCGACGCCAATCCTTCGTGGTGGAAGCCCCCTCAAATTCCTCTTCGGGTTCCTGGTGGATTTCCGCACTGGGCCCCGGTGACCCGGCAGGTTCGCCCGATCCTTCGTCATCCAGCGTGCGGCGCCCACTCCCAAAAGCGTAGACGAGGGGCGTCTCTTCTGGATTGGGCTCCGGAAATTCAGGAACCGGCGTGGCCTCCACCCTCACGGGTGTCTGGGCGGCCGCGACAGGTATCGGTGTTGGCGCAGCAACGATTTCTTGCGCCTTGGCGGTCTCGCTAGCGATTTTCGAGTTTTTTTCCAGTACGGAAGTTACCATCGCGATCAACGGGTCGGGCGGAATGAAGGGCTTCTTCAGGACCCCATCGGCGCCTACGCGGCGCGCTTCCTTCTCATCGAGAGGGTCGAATGCCCCCACCAGCAGAATCACCGGGATATGCGAGAATTTCGGGTCCTTTTTGACCCATTCGCAGACTTCATAGCCATTGCGCACGGGCATGAAAATATCAGCCAGGATCAGGTCCGGGTTCAGATCAGGAAGGCGACGAATGGCGGCTTCGCCGTTGCCCACGGAGGTCACATCGATGCCGCGATCGTGAAATGCGAGCGCGACCATTTTCTGAATATTGGTGTTGTCATCCGCGACAAGAATTCTAGGCACGTGGGTTCCCTGACGGTGCGGCTCGACACCTCTACATCGCGGCCGCCCCCTGTTGCGATCGATATAGCTAAACATTCCGCGACGATAGCGTCAACCGACTCAAGGTACTGGAGTGCCGGATTTGTTAGCAGGGGGTAAACAGATTCTAGAAGGGAATAACCTTATGTATCCCCTTCTTTTTCTTACTGGTCGATTCGGTTTTTGTATCCGCCTTGGCGGCCTTCTGTGGCGCGGTGACGACAGGGGCGATTGTTCCACCACCCGTGCTAGTTGTCGCCTGCGTGTTCCCGGGAGCCTCAGCAATCGCGGCGGCGGGTTCCGGACTAGCCGCCGCCGGTGCGGTACTGGCGGTCGTTGGCTCGAGCGTGATCGTGGGCGGAGCCGAAGGATTGTCCGCAGCCGGCGTGGGGTTGGGCTGCGGCTCCGACGCTGTCGAAGGCGTGGTTGCCGCGTCACCGCCCCTCTCGTTGGGAGCTTCGATGATCGAGACCCCCAGGTTATTCCCAGGCGCGCCAGATGAGTCGGATGATCCCGGCACGGCTTCCACCGGTGCTCCCGAGTCGGGCGTGTCCGCGCTAACGCCCTGGGTCGCCGCGGGGCGCATCGCGAGAGTAAAGGATGGACCCGAGGCCCCCGGTTTCAGGACGTCGGTGGCGGAAATCGCGTCGTCCGGCGGAGTCAAGTTCGGCTGGCCGCTATGAGCCGCGCCCGCAACCTCCGGCATGGACTTGATCATCGACAGAGGCAATCGTATGAAGGCGCGCTGCGCATGCTGCTTCTCATACAGCTGTTGTTTCTTCATCTGCTCCAGCGCATTTGGGTCTGGTGCGGGCGGCGTCATCCCCATCGCGGTCAAGCGCGCTTTCGCATCGGGCGCCAGCTTGGAGAGCGGGTAATTCCTGACGATCTGGCTGTAACATGCTCCGGCGAGGTCTGCCCAATGATTCTTGTCGTCTTCGTTCTTTGAGAATTGTTTGGCGCGCGAATACACATCGCCCAGCATCCAGAGCGTATCGTCGCTCTGGCTGTAGAGCGGATAGCGCTGGCTCAGGTCCACCAGACGGGCCGCGGAAGCCTGATAATCTCGTTTCAAGTAGTAATAGCGCGCCACGCGGAACTGGCTGTCGGCCAGGATTTCCTGCACGTCGCGTAGCTTCTGTTCGGCCGCCGACACGAGCGTGCTCTGAGGATATTTCAGCAGAAATGTCTGGAACTCGTCCTCGGCGTCTTCTGCCTCCGTCCTGTCCCGGTCGGGTTTCTCCATCATCTTGTAGTGCGCCATGGCCACTTGCATCTGCGCGTAGGCCGCTTCATCGAGAAAAGGGAAAAACGTAATGAAATCCTTGTATTCCTGTACGGCCTGGGTCGTGTTGGAAGTGCCGCCCTCCTTGTAATAGGAGTCGGCCACGCCAAGCTTTGCCTTGGCGAGGTATTCGCTGTCGGGATAGGTATTGATGAGCGTCTGGAGAGCTAGCCGACCCTCGATGAACCTGGACTTCTTCATATCCGCCATCGCCCGGTCGTAGAGCACCTTGTCGGGCTCGGCGGAAGAATCAACCGGGGCTGCCTTTCCCTTGGCTGGCTCCTTTGCCTTTCCGTCTGCCGGCGGTTTCGGCTCTGCCCGCTTCTGCGGCGTGGGCGGAGGCAGCGGGGCTGCTCCCGACGATCCGGTTTGCGCGGAGGGTGTGGAATTCTGGGCGTAAGCGCAATGGCCGGCTGCCGCCAGCCAAAGGGCCAACGCGGCAATAACGAGCTGACTGTGGGGGAGAATTTTTGACATGAGGTTCGGTTTCAAACCCTTTGACTGATTGCGTCATTCGCCAGCCTGCGCATCAGGCGCGTTGCCTCCACCGGGTTGGGTGTGTGGAAGATCGAAGTACCCGCAACAAAAGTATTGGCTCCAGCCAGTGCCAATGCAGCGGCGTTTTCCGCGTCCACGCCGCCATCCACCTCGATTCGGAAACCCACATTATAGCGTGAACGCCACTGGTTCAGTTGCTGGATTTTTTCGAATGCATGGGAAATGAATTTCTGTCCCCCAAAGCCGGGATTCACCGACATCACCAGCACCGTATCCACTTTGTCGAGTACGTCTGTCAACATCGCCACCGGTGTCGCGGGATTGATCGCCGCCCCCGCCTGCGCCCCGGCCTCTCGTATCATCGCCAGCGCCCGATCCAGGTGAACGGTTGCCTCCTGATGCACCAGGATTCGATTGGCGCCTGCGCGGACAAAGTCGTCGATATAGGCTTCGGGTGCTTCGATCATCAGATGCACGTCCAGGGGCAGCCGGGTTGCCTTGCGTAGGGACTCTACCACTGGGATCCCAATCGAAATGTTGGGCACGAAGTGGCCGTCCATGACGTCGACGTGAATCACGTCCGCGCCGCCTTCCTCGACGGCGCGAACTTCCTCGCCCAGCCTGGCGAAATCAGAAGCCAGAATGGACGGAGCGATCTCAATCCTGGCGTAAGTCATGGCAGCCAAATTCTAGCATACGGCGTTGGCGGGTTGGGGAAGCGTCTGTGCGAGCCCGTGCGTCCCGTGGGTGCGTCGATGGGGGACTCATTGGGACACTTGCAACGTGATGGGGGTGTCTACATCCACCGGATGGCCGCGGCCCGGAGTTTCGGC
>Ga0187863_10001157_pt1 | contig 21512 bp, 18 predicted proteins | sample June2016WEW_11_1_FD_132975 | JGI IMG/M metagenome (GOLD analysis project Ga0187863, IMG submission 132975) | Peatland microbial communities from SPRUCE experiment site at the Marcell Experimental Forest, Minnesota, USA - June2016WEW_11_10 | ecosystem: Environmental > Terrestrial > Soil >...
CGTTTGACCGAAGATCCAAGGATCGCCATTTGCATCCAGCTTCAATGCAGCGATGCTGTCGATCTGGGATCCCCCCAGATATGTAGAGGCGAGCAACTGTCCCTGCGGGCTGAACTCAGCCAGAAATAGATTCGTGCTGCCCTTCAGTTGTTTCAACATCGCGTGTTTGGACACCGGCAGATCGAAGGAGTCGGTAGTTCCCGCCGTCCAAATGTTTCCCGACACGTCTACTTGAACGCCGGTAGCCGTTTCATTTCCCATGCCTCCGAAATAAGTCGCAAATTCCAGCGTCTTTCCGTCAGGCTTGAACTTGGCGAGAAAAATGTCGGACGTGATCGGTCCACTGGCATACACCACGCCTCCGCCGGTAGGTGCGAAAGCAATTTGTATGTCGCGTGACACCGCGGTGGGAGACCAGGTCTCGCCGCCGTTGTTGCTGCGATACGATCCTGCCAGGATAATGTTCGAATTTCCCGGATCCACTGCCATGGAGGTCGCGTAGTTGGAGGGAAATGGGAAGGATTGCCAAGTAACGGCGCCATCAGTGCTGCGATAGAAAAGAGTGGACGCGCCTTGCGACCCTGCCGCCGCCAGCGCATACAGGTATCCCGCACGGACCGGGTCAGCCAGCAGCACTTCCGGGTCGAATGGCGTGTTGAGCTGCGCCCACTTCTGGCCTCCATCCGTGCTTTTCAGCAAATAGAAGCTATCGTTGGCTTCTCCGGTCACATAGAGCGTACCCGGCGTTACCGAATCAAAAATGAACCCGAAGATCTGGCCGTTTATGGCGGGCGGCGGCAAAGACACTTGCGACCAGGTGTTGGCTCCATCGGTGGACATGAATGCATCGCCCCCGGCCGTGATCCAAAGCGATTTTGGATGGAATGGGTCAATAACCAATGTCCCGAGACCGGCTGCCAGAAGTCCAGCGATGGCGGGGGACCAAGTGGCGCCCGCATCGGTGCTTTTGAACAACCCGCCAGGTGAAAATGTGTTGGCATAAAAGGTGGACGGATTCGATGGGTCGATTACTATTGAGATCGGCTCAAAGTCGCCGAGTGGAACCAAAACGGTAGAGGAGAAGTGCTGGCCGCTATCGGTGGTCTTGAAGATCATGCCGTTGAAGGTCACGTAGAAAACCGCGGCGTTCGTGGGATCCACGGCGATGGGCAGCGGCTGCGATTGCTGATATTGCGTATATGGATTGGGCAGGTTCCCGAGCGGCATCCAGGTGAATCCGTGATCGGTACTAAACAGGAGCTGAGTGCCGGAATTGACGGATTGCGCGGGATTGAGCAACGGTAAGTCGAAAGAGGTGGTGGTGCCGGCGACATAGATGTTTCCCGCGGCGTCCGTGGTGACTCGATTTGCGGCATCCGAGCCGGAACCGCCGTAGGTGTGCGTGGTGAGAGTTTGGGCGGACAGGCACGCGGCCGAGAGGATGAATGCGTGAATTGGAAGGGTAGGTAAACTTGGTCGCACGGCGCAGAACTCCGCTAGGTGGTCGTGGACGCGATGCCTCAGTTTATCATGCACGCTATCGAGGGAATCGGAGTCAGTTGTGAGTGATGGGATAATTTGAATTGTCGGCAAGGGAGAAACCGAGATGAATACCGCCATCTCAATTGCGTCCATACTGGCGTGCGCCGTTTCGTTGGATGCACAAATCGCCGCCACGCTAAAGCGCCTGCCCAAGGGCCTCGTAGAAGTCAGCATTCGGAACAATTCCGCGAAGAGTTTGGCGGCATTTGTAGTAACTGTAAGCCAAGCGCCTGGGAGCGACGCCTCTAGCAATCTCCCGATTGTGTCCTATTCCGATCCTTTGATTGATGCGGCAAGCAGACCATTGCTGGCGAGCGAGGTCCGCGTGATACTGCGAGGTGCGGTTCGCAGACATGTCTTGGAGGAGCCCATAGCCGCGGCGGGAATTTCAGCCGACGGCACCACTATTGGCGAAGCGGCTTTGCTTACTCGGCTGATGCTGAGGCGAAGCAATATGCTTCTAGCGGTAGAGACGACGCTCGAAACGTTGTCCGATGCCGGCAGACACAATGTGCCCCGAGACAAATTGATTGAGCAGTTTGAGAAGATGGCGAATTCCGTGCGCCGTTGGTATCTTCCCACCGAGCAAAAGATAGGAGGCGGTCTCTACCAATCCATGGCCGGAAAACTGATGAACTTGCCGGAAGAGCCGCTCGGACGGCCGTTCCCGCCCGCTGAGTTTGTAGCGCAAGAGACTGCGACATTGCGTCGCCAGCGCGTCGCCCTTTTGGAATCGCAACCCAGCTTGGCGGGTGTGGCTTTGACTGAATTCGGGCTCCACGTGGACCAGAACGCAAGGTAGCTTTTGCCGAGTTGTGAGTTGTCGCTGTCTGGGGCAGAATGTAAGGGATGCTGAAAACCTCTCGTCTTCCGTTAGTGCTTCCGATTCTGATGCTGCTCTCCGCATGTTCGGATGCGCCCTCGACCGATAAAGCCAAAGAACCCGCGAAACCGCCCGAGCCCGTGACCGGCCGGCAGGCGTTCCAGAAAATGTATCCGATGGCGCGCAATTGGGATCTCAACGCGACGCCGCTGCGATTGCGGAGCGTGCGTCTCTCAGCCAAACCGGAAAAGGGCAAGGCAGATGCGTGGGAAGCAGTCTTTGTATCGCAATCGCTTGGAAAATCCAAAACCTTCACTTACTCGATCGTGGAAGCCGAAGGGAACCTGCATCAGGGAGTTTTCGCGCTACTCGAAGAGGGTTACACGCCCCAAGGAGCAGCCGCTCCGTTTCCGATCGCGGCCATCAAGTTCGATTCCGACCAAGCCTACGACGCCGCCGCCGAGAAAAGCGCGGACTATATCAAGAAGAATCCCGACAAGCCCATCACGTACTTGTTGGAGCAGACCCGCCGGTTTCCTGACTTGACCTGGCGCGTGATCTGGGGCGAATCCGTCAGCACGAGCGATTATTCGGTTTTCGTGGATGCGTCCACGGGGAAGTATCTGGAAAAAGCTCACTGACCTGTTTCCAGAACTTCGTTCACAGCCTATTCAGCTCCGCGATTCTGGACTCGAGCACTGTCGAAAAGCCTTCCACTTCCGCAGGCGTATAGCCGGCTGAGCGGAAGGCATCGCGAATCTGCGCCGGCGAGAGTTGAGCCAGTTCTTGCCCTATCCATTTGGCATCGGTCCGGGGAATGTGGCGGCCGATCCATTCCAAATGCACGCGCATGAAGAATTCATGCGGATTCAAGAGAACGAACAGCGTGGGCCGGTGGGGAACTTCGAAATCCACGAATTCGGGTCCGATCTTGCGGATGAATTTATGGCGCTTGTACTGGTCCAGATTGCCTTTTGATTCGGCATGGGTGCGTTCCAGCCCCCACGATCCGAAGCTCGCGCCAAGGTCGCTCACCATGTAGACGCGCTCATTGCCTTCTTCACCGCGCGAACGCTTCTCCTCGTAAATAGAATTGTTCACGTCCTTCAGGTCCCAGTTGTTGATCACGGCCATCATCACGCGCAATCCGTTGTACTCGCGCGATCCTGCAAACGGATCGCTACGCCATTTCCAGCTACCGACTTTCTTCTCGCCTTCCAGATATCTTTTCAGGCGCACATTGCGCATGGATCCATCGGCTTCGATGAACTTCGCGGCACTCCTGCGCTGCAGATGCGCGGGCATTTCCTTAACACGAAGCTCGGGGAGAAAGTACTCTTCATTCGTGTAGTAGCCAACGGCCCACACCAGCCGGGATGCGACGGTCTCAGGCTTGGCTTCCTCGCCCAGCTTCACCTTCCACTTCACTCCGTTTTCATCTCGAACCACGAATTTCGGATTGGTGCCGTCCATGTCTTCTTTTTCAAAAGTGTAGATACTGTGAGGTTGAGGTTCCGCGCCGCCCGGGCCGTAGTACAAGTTGCGGGAGCGGATGTCGGTGGGCTCGCGCCACAACACGTTGACCAATTCGTTCCCGGTAATTTCTCCTGCTCCGGCCGCCGCTTTGTCCCCTTTTTTCAAACCGGCGGGAGCCGGGACACTAAGGACCAACGCCGCAATAAACAGGCCCAAAATCTTTTTCTTGTTGAACATAGAAATCCTCCACCCCGGAATGGCCACCCGCCTGAAGAGCAACATGTGTGCCATTCAAGTCAGCGCCGCAATCCGAGGAGCTCAAAAAAACATGAAACTTTTTGTGCAGCCGGGCGATGGCGTAATGCCGCTAGTGCAGGCCATCAATAACGCCCAGAAAAGCGTTGAGATAGTGGTGTTCCGTTTCGACCGCAGCGAAGTTGAAAAGGCGTTGGCCAGCGCGGTGAGCCGAGGCGTGTTCGTTCACGCATTGATCGCATATACCAACCGCGGCGGAGAGCGGAATCTGCGGAAACTGGAGATGCGATTGTTGGCCGCGGGCGTCACGGTGGCGCGTAGCGCTGACGACCTGGCGCGGTATCACGGCAAGTTCATGATCATTGACCGGCGTGAGCTGTATGTCCTGGCATTCAATTTCACTTACCTGGACATCGAGCATAGCCGGAGCTTCGGGCTGGTAACATCGGAACCCGAACTGGTGGAGGAGGCGGTAAAACTCTTCGAGGCGGATACTAAACGCCAGCCCTACGTGGCGGGCGTTCCGGAATTTGTCGTGAGTCCCGTGAACGCGCGCAAGGAACTTTCCAGCTTCGTCAAAGGAGCGAAGAAAAGCCTGTTGATCTACGATCCGGAGATCAGCGACGCAGCCATGCTTCGACTGCTGGAAGATCTTTCGAAGGCCGGTGTAGAGATCAAGATCATCGGCCACTTGTCGCGCAAGGGCAGCAAGCTGGATTGGCACAAACTGGGTCCCATGCGATTGCACACGCGCACCATCATACGGGACGGGCATGAGGCGTTCGTCGGAAGCCAGAGCTTGCGGGAGATCGAGCTGGGCGCGCGCCGGGAAGTGGGCCTCATTTTTCGCGATGCTAGGCTCGTGGCCCGCTTGACAAAGATTTTCCTTGAAGATTGGGAAGCTACGGTACAAGCCAAGCAGGCTAATGCCGAGTACGATGCCCAGCCGGCCGCCAAGGTGGCCAAGAAGATAGCTAAGGCGGTAGTAAAGGATCTTCCTCCCGTGGCGCCGGTGCTGGAAATAATGGTGAAAGAGATGGTCGGCGCGCGGGCAGATATGGACATGGATCCTTCCGAGCTCGAAGCCAGCGTGAAGGACGCGGTGAAAGAGGCGGTACGGGAAGTGGTTCGCGATGTGGTGGAGGAAGTGGTGGCACAGAATGGGACTGGCAAGGTGGGCAAGGTGGGCAAGGTGGGCAAGGTGGGCAGTGGGCAAGGTGGTAGAGCCGGGATAGGGTAACATCGTGGGTTGGTGGATAAGGAACAGCTCCGCGAGCTGCCGGCTGTGGACCAGGTATTGGCCGGGTTATCCCACTTGGAAGTCCGCTTTCCACGTGCGCTGATCGCGGATGAGGTGCGGCGGACGATCGAGGCCATGCGCGACGAAATCCGCGCCGGGGTTCCGCTTGGCAGGGAATCCGTCGCAGACCGCGTCGAACGGAACCTGGCAAGATTTGAAGCGCCGTCCCTGCGGCGCGTGATCAATGCTACTGGCGTGGTGCTCCACACCAACCTGGGCCGCGCGCCGCTGGCTGAATTCCAGCCGCTATTCGGATATTCCAACCTGGAATACGATCTGGCGCAAGGCACGCGCGGGAAGCGTGACGTTCGCGCGGCCGAACTGCTGGAGCGGCTGGTGGGCGCGCCGGGAATCGCGGTGAACAATAACGCGGCGGCGATTTACCTGGCCTTGAACGAACTGGCGGCGGGCTTCGAAGTAGTGGTGTCGCGCGGCGAGCTGATCGAGATCGGCGACGGGTTCCGGATTCCCGAAATCATGCAGCGTTCAGGCGCGATTCTACGCGAGGTAGGGACCACCAATCGCACGCGCATCGAGGATTATCGGGATGCCATTAACGAGCGCACTCGCCTGCTGCTGCGCGTGCATCCCAGCAATTTTCGGATTGAGGGATTTACGGCGCGTCCCGAATTGCGCGAGCTGGTAGCGCTGGGCCGGGAGCGCGGCGTTCCTGTGTATGAAGACCTGGGCAGCGGATGCGTCGCGGATCTGCGGGCGTTCGGCGTGGACGAGCCGCTGGTGGGAGACAGCATTCGCACCGGCGCCAGCCTGGTTTCGTTCAGCGGAGACAAATTGCTGGGTGGTCCACAGGCCGGGATTCTGGCGGGCGACCATCGATTGGTAGCGCGGCTGCGGCGCAATCCAATGTTCCGCGCACTGCGGTTGGACAAGTTGATTTACCAGGCGCTCGAGACTACGCTGCGCAATCTTTTGCTGGAACGCTGGGATCAGATTCCGGCACTGCGCATGATTTCGTTTTCGAGCGATGACCTGCGCGCGCGTGCAGAGCGCTTTGCCGAGCGGCTGGTTGGTGTGTCTGCGGAGGTTGTGGAGGGAAGTTCGCTGATCGGTGGAGGGGCTACGCCTGAGCAGCCGCTGAAGGGTTGGCTGATCGCGGTGGACTCCGCGGATGTTGTGGAAGCGGAGCGGCGCCTGCGTTTCAATGATCCGCCGGTGGTGGCGAGGATTGAGCGAGACCGGCTGTTGATTGATCTTCGGACGGTTTTTCCTGGGGAGGAAGAGGAGTTGGAGCTGGCGATTTTGGCAGCGCATGGCGCTGCCCCACCGCAGCCGGCAGGATAATGGTTAGGGAGGGGCGTGCATGTATCATTACGATCCCGCGACGGCGTTAGAGGAGTTGCAGGAAGACGCTGTGCTGCCGAACCCAGTGCATATCCGCGACATGATTGTTCGCGCGCGGCTCGAGCCCGATCAGGCTTTGGAGCTGAACCGCAAGTTCCAAACGTACCTGGAGGCCTTCGGCGACGCGCAGGAGATCGCTAAATTGATCCTGCAGCAATTGGGCAAGCCGGAGTGAGCGGGGAACCGCAAAAGCGCCGGCAACGTCTATCGGGTAGTTGCCTCAATCAATCGAGAGATGCAAGAATAGATCGAATATTGCTCGAAAGTAATGGACCAGGTCAACGCAGCTGATCCCGTGGCCGCCCTCCCGCCGCCGAAGCGTTCCGTGCTGGGTGCATTGCTGCATTGGGCGCGCGACCTGATTTTTTCCGTGGTGCTGGCCGTTATCGTAATTCTGTTCCTCTATCAGCCGGTGAAGGTGGAAGGAACCAGCATGATGCCCACCCTCGACGATCAGGAGCGCATTTTCATCAACAAGTTTGTTTATCGTTTGCATTTTGGCAAAATCGATCGCGCCGACACGGTGGTTTTCTGGTTCCCAGGCGATCCCACGAAGAGCTATATCAAGCGCGTGATCGCGGTCCCGGGCGATCGCGTCGAGGTGAACCAGGGCGCGGTGATTGTGAACGGGCAGGCGCTGGTTGAAAATTATGTACCCGAAGAGTATCGCGATCAAAGCTCCATGACGGAGAGGACGGTGCCCCAGGATGAATATTTCGTTCTGGGCGATCATCGCAGTTCTTCGAACGACAGCCGGGCGTGGGGGATGGTTCCGCGGCGATATATATACGGCAAAGCTGTATTCATTTACTGGCCGCTGGACAAGATGGGAGTGCTGAGATAGGCACGCCGGGAATGCGAGGGAGCCGATGAAGTCAAGGAATCCAAGGAATAAAGGAGGCGTGCCTGCGGGCCCAACGGGCACGCGTTCCATCTTCCTTGACTTCCTTCTTGAATCCCTCGGATTCAGCGCCACACTTCGGTCACAAAACTTCCAAAATTATTTCCGGCTGAAAACAGGATTGTTGCGTCCACTTTGCCGGCTTCGCCACCGCCTCCCGGCGCAGTAGTGCTATATTCTGCGGTCGGAGGTACTGGCGCAAATGCTCCCTGGAATCGATGTATCCCATTTTCAACTGACCGTGGACTGGGGCGCCGTGGCGGCATCCGGAATCCAGTTTTGTTTCATCAAAGCCACCGAAGGCGCGGCCAACGTGGACCCCAGATTTTTAGAGAACTGGCGCGGCGCGGGCGCGGCGGGTCTCGCGCGCGGTGCGTATCATTTTTTCCATCCCTCAGTTCCCGCGTCGACGCAGGTCGAATCGTTTATCCGCACCGTGGTCCGTCTGGAGCCGGGCGATCTTCCTCCAGTGCTGGATCTCGAAGTGCCGCTCGCTTGGGCTGGAATTGAGCAAGGCGCTTGCGCGCCTTTGGCTTTGCAGTGGCTGGAGACGGTGGAGAGCCGGCTGGGTGTGACGCCGATCGTTTATCTCAGCCCGGCCTTCGCCACGGAAATCCTGCGCAACGCTCCCGCGCTCGAGCGCTTTCCGGTGTGGCTGGCCCATTACACCGATGCAGCCGCGCCCGATGTCGCCAAGCCTTGGAACTCGTGGACATTTTGGCAATACACACGCGAGGGAAAGGCGCCGGGGGTTACGCTGCCGGTGGATCTGGATCGATTCAACGGCTCGCTGGATGATCTGAAAGCGCTGGGGGTGAAGCCGGAGCCGTCACCTGGCGCCAGCAACTGATGCCTTTAGCGCGACCGTGATTTCATCGCGCATTCGCAGTGTGTTTTCGCGGACTGATTTTACGAATTGCTCCTTCGTCACGTTTTCATTTCCGAAAGAATAGGTAATACCGCGCGACGAGTTTACGATTGCGCCTAAGCCATCCGCATTGAAGCAAACGGCGGCGCCTTCGGAGCTTGCTCCTTGCGCGCCGTATCCGGTGACCAGAATAAATGCTCGCGGCAGCAGAGCGCGCAAGCGGCGGGCATCTTCGGGGAAGGTCGCGCCGATTACGGGGCCGACCGAACTGTAGCCGGATTCTCCCGTCAGATCTTCGCCGAATTCGCGGATGGTTTGAGCGATGGTTTCGTACAGCGGGCGGCCGGTGCTTTCGAGTACCTGATCCTGATAATCTCGCGATCCCGGGTTTGAAGTTTTGAGGACAACGAAGATTCCTTTGCCGTGCTCGCGGCAGGCGTCAACATATGGCAACATGCTGTCGCGACCGAGATAGGGTGTCACGGTGAGGGCGTCCACATCGAATGCTCTCTTACCGAGGTAGGCCGCGGCGTAGGCTTCGGCCGTGGAATCGACGTCGTTGCGTTTGCCATCCGCGATCACCAGCAGCCCTCGCTGTTTCGCGGCTTGGATGGTATCTTCGAAGCCCTGGATGCCTGCGGATCCGTATTGCTCGAAGAATGCCAGTTGAGGCTTGACGATGGACGCAAGTCCGGCGATAGTATCCAATACCAGTTCGTGAAAATCGCGAATGATGGAAAGGATGACGGCGGGTGTGGGCGCGCCGCGGCCGGATTTTATGAAGGCCGGCATCAGGTCGATGCGCGGGTCTAGACCAACGGCGCAGGGGCTGTCGGTCTTGCGGATGGATTCCACCAAGCGGTCGGAGAAGTGACGCATGCGCTTGAACGCTGATTATACGCCGAGTTGGCAGGCGAAAGCGCCTGCCCCACGTTCAGTTGCCGAGGTTCATTAGGGGCTTGCCGCGTAGTTTGTAATCGGCCGCGTTGAGCTTGGGACTGAGATCCACCGTATCGAAGCGAACGTCGATGCCATGTGGGGCTCCATCCGGCTTGATCTGCACCGTCTTGGGATAGAACGCCTTTTCGCCCTTGAAATAGTCGGAGTAACTAATGAGCGCGGAGCCTACTCCAGTGGCGGTGCTGATCTGCACCTTTTGTGGACGCAAGCTGCTGTCCAGGCCGATGGAGATTTTCTCGGTGCCGTTTTCGGCGACCAGCGGATACTCTTCGTCCGGGACGGGCGCCGGATGGTTCGCGACAATCTTGAATTGTGGATTGCTGATCCTGACCAGCACGGCCGAAACCTGATAATCACGAATGAAACCCAAATCAGTGGGGAGATCCAACGCGTCTTGCCCCTTCAGATTCTTGCTGGCCGTGAATTCGCTGCCGGTGAAAGCGACTTCATGCAGGATAGCTCCGGCTTTGGCTTGAAATAGCGCCCGGTCCGGATTGTTGCGCATGAACAACGTCCAGCGTACGCTGGCGCCACCGTTGCTCCAGACCGTGAGACTGCCGGTAGCTTGCACCGTGGTCAGCTCGCGAAGCCCATCTTGACCGGCCACGGCTTGGACCACTTTCTTGAGTAGATCAGCCCCGAAAGCTTCGAGCGTGGCGCGGCTGGGCTCCAGCACCGCGGAAACCGGAAGGGTGCGGTCCGCTTCCACCGCGACCGTGGCTTGATGGCCGATGTACCCTTTCTCGTTGAAGTCGACCACCAACTTGCCGGGCTTCTTCTTAAGCTCCAGCCGTCCATCCAAGGTAGTCCCGACGGCGGTGCCGTCCAGGCTGATATCGCATTCGGCGGGTGCGCAAGTGAGCAACACCGTGCCCATTGGATCTTTCTTTGGAGGAGGCGGAAGAACGACAGCCACCACCGGCTTGGCTTTGCTCCGGATGGCCTTCAGAATCTCGTCGGATGCGCCCGCGGCCTTGAGCTTCTCGGCTTGGTCGGACGTTAGCGAAAAATCCACGCCGCGGTTTAGAATCGCTTCCTTCCGGCGATGCAGCGGGATGGCGTCCAGGCCGGCGAACTTGAGCACCTGCTCAAAGGTCAACGGGGCGCCATTGACAAATGGGTCTTCGGTTTTCTTGGAATGCGGGGCGGACGCCGGCTTGGGGTCTTCGGCGGCAATCCGCGGCGCGAAGCAGACGGGAAGAGCCGCAAGAAAGGCAGCTCGCAACAAAATGGATCGGTTCGATGGTCTCATGCACACCTACTTCATGGCCGCTTCCGCTTCTTGCGCGGCGCGGATCTTCTTCTTCCAGATGCGTCCTTCCATGTAGTCCGGATGGGCGGTCAGAAGGTCGTCCACTTTTTCCATGGCCTGGGCGTATTTGCCCGAAGCCCACAGCGCTTTCACCTGGTTCAACTGAACTTGTTCGTCCGAGGGCTTGGCAGGGGCGGGCTCGCTAGCCGGGACTTCCGTCGCCGCAACGGGCGTGGGAGTCTGGGGCGTCGCAACAGGTTGATCAACTGGAGCAGGGCTGGGCACGTGGACCACGGCCGAAGCGGGTGCCTTGGTCTGGGACGCATGCATGCTTTGGCGCGAAAAGAAAGTCAGGCTGATGCAAAACGTCAGCACCGCGGCGATCGCGTAGGGAATCCAACGCGTTTTGGAACTTTTTGGCGGAGCGGCGGCAGGCGTCCCCTTAGTTACGTGCGGGGCTACTTTCGGCGGCGCGGGAGTCACGTCCGGTGCAGTATTCACGGCTGGCTCAGGTGCTACAACTACCGGAGGAAGCGGCGGCGGAGCGGCTACAACCGGAGCCGGCGAAGCTGAGGCAAATGTTGGAGCGAAGGCTGGAGCGGCCAGTTCCATGGGAGGTTCAGCGCCGGCAATTGGTGCAGGCACTGCGCCCGGCCCCCGCAGTTTCTGCGAAATCAGGTACAAGCCGGCTGCAAACTCGTCTGCCCGTTCCAAGCGCTTCTCCGGATCTTTCTCGAGCGCTCGCACCATAAGCTGCTCCAGCTCGCCGGGAATCTCGGGGTCCAGCTTGCGCAGGAGTTCGGGCGTGGTGTGCACAATCTCGCGCGCTATCAGATTTGCGTCGGCCGGGAAAGGATATTTCACCAGCAGCTCATACAGCACTACCGCAACCGAGAAGACATCCGACTTGGCTTTGAAGGGCTTGCCCAGCACTTGCTCCGGTGCAAAATAGTTCGGCAGCAACGCGCCCGGCCGGCCTCCCGCTTCCACAATGGACGCCAGGCATTTTCCGATGCCAAAGTCGAGAATGGTGGCATCCTTGCCCGTGACGAAGATATTTCCGGGCTTGATATTTCCGTGCGCCACTCCCTTGGAATGGGCAAATGCCAGCGCGCCGCAGACCTGCACCATGAGGTCGATCTTGTCCGCCAGCGAGAGAATCCGGCGGTCGATATGCCAGCGCAGATCGACACCGTTGAGAAGTTCAGTAGCGACATAAATTGCGCCATCCACTTCGCCCAGATCACGCACTTTTACGATATGCGGATGGCGTAGCTCGGCCGAGGCGCTTAGGTCGCGGCAAATCTGTTCGCGCAATTCCGGCGTCGCGATAATGGCCGGATTCAGAACCTTCAACACCATTTCGCGATTGCGAAAGGTGTCGGTGGCGCGGTAGGTTGTGCCTACGGCGCCCACGCCCATCTCGTCCAGAAGCTTGTATTTACCGATTGATGTCATCGAAGTAGCGCCCTGTTCGCCCCCAGGTGTTCACCGCTGCCGAAGGAAGTACATCGGCTACTAGTAAATATCGGATGGGCGCGGTGGCTGCTGCATGCTGGATCAACGAACTAATGGTTTTTTGGCCTGTGACTGCGTGAGTCGCCGTAGTACGGAAGTAGGGTGAGCCTCCGGCTCGCCGCTTAGCGCTTGCCGAAGAGCCACAAAAGGAACGACAGCACCACGCTGACCAGCAGGCAAGTAGCCAGCGGAAAATAGAATACCGAATTCCTGCCGCGGATCACGATGTCGCCGGGGAGCCTGCCTAAACGGATGGGCAGCTTTTCGCCGAGCGTGAGAATCAACCCCAGCGCCAGAATGATAATCCCTAGCGCGATCAGCGTTCGGCCCAGATTCACACTGAATAGGTTCACACCGAGTATGTTCGTCCGCGATGCTGCCCTAGCAGGATTTGCACCATGCGATGCGCGATCAATTCATGCAAGGTCAGCAGTTCGCGATTGGCGGCCGTGATGGCCTCGACGTCCAGTGGATCCGCCGGCCCGCCGCCTGCTTTCAGAGCATCCGTCGCCTCGCGGATGATCGGGTCAGCGATAACGTCGCCCGCCATTTCCCAAAGCGTGATGAAGCGATCTACGGCGGTAGGGAAACTGACAGCGAATACGCCGTGATTGCTGGTAGTGCGCGGCGGTTTGTAATCCAGATTGAAGGGCCCTGCGTATTTGTGGCTGCGCAGCAGCACCAGTACGTTCAGCCAATCCAGCGGATTCACCAACCCTACCGCGATATCGACATCGTGCTTCAGGCGATAGCCGTCGTTAATGTCGAAGTGGAATAGTTTTCCCGCGAGCAGTGCCCGCGCCAGCGCTGCCCGAGGCGCGCCGCCCCACATCAGCTCATGCAGGTATTCCGGATTCAGGCCCACCATTTCCGGATGCTTCAGCAATCCGGAGCCAATGAACGCCAGCATGGCATCGCTGGTCGGTAGCAATATTTCGGCTTGCGGTTCGAACGGCTTGGCTTCGAGGCAATGTTTCAGCGTGGGACGATTGAGTTTTTTCGCAAGCTCGATATCCGCTTCGCACGCCGCATTCAATCCGTCGGCATACCAACGTAACGTTTGGGTCTCTTCCACAGCGCCCTGCGTGTAGTAGCCGAGTGAGCCCGGCCAGTAGACTGCGAACTTCGCCCCCAGTTCATGTCCGATCGCGACCGTATTCGCCAATCGCCACGCCGCATATTTCCTGACCTCGGGCGCCTCCGCTGCCGGGCTGGCGGCCCACACGGCGTGGAAGAACGTCTCTGTGGTCACCATGGAACATTCCAGGCCGTGCTCTTTCAGTGCCTTTTTGATGCGATCCACAATCTTCGATTGCTCATCCTTGCCGAGCGACTCGGTGGAAATTACGTCCGTATCGTGCGTACACCAGTGGCCGATGCCGAGCTTGCCGTATTCGCGGATCACGTCTTCAAAACCAATCGCATCACGCGTCGGTGCGTGGAACAGCGCTTGTCCCTGATAAGCAGCGGCCCATTGCGGCCCGGTGATGTAATACTTTCGGCGAGTGGCAGGCGGGTAAGCGCCTCCGCAGACCGCCATTAACCGCTCGACGAGGGCGCGTTGTTGATCGGGTTTCATCGCTAACATCATAACGGTTATTCGGTTACTCGGTTCTTCGGTTCATCGGTTCGCGCTCCGTCAGGGAACGGTAAAACGCAAGGAGCTACGAACCGAAGAACCGATAAACCGAAGAACTCTTTACTTCCCGCCTGAGATCAAATTCACTATCGCAGCGCCTACCGCCGTGAGGAACGGTTGTCCGCCGGTCGCGAGATCGGCCGCAGTCATGTAGTCTTGGACGATGTCCGGGTAAATTCCTACACCGTCGTAAGAGGGTAGCAAGGGAAAGCCCGGTGTTTGGACGGGCGCCGCTCGCGTGATGAGTGACTCGGTGACTCTGGTGGAACCCTCCGAGTAAGCACCGGCATCGAACGATACCACGTTGCCTCCGCCGCCATCGGTGCGAGTTCCGAAAAGCGTGGCGCGCTTGGAGTCTTGCAGGAACATGGCCAAGATCTCAGCAGCGGATAAGGTGAAGTTATCCACCAGAACCAGCATCGGCTTCGTATACGCTGCAAGATTCCCGTTGCTATCGGTAGCGGCCGGCGTATCGAAGGTGGGGCCGCAGACTGCCAAACTTCCCGTCATCCCTCGATTCGAAGCCAAGGCTTTCTTTACCGCGTTGAGATGCGAAGTATAAAGAGCGATCACCCACTGCGGCGCGCCCTCTTCTTCGGCGATAGTTATGTTCTCTGAGTACGCAACCTGCCAGCTCAGTGTCGCGCGAAGCTCAAACTCGAGACCTCGGAAGTTATGGGGAATCAGGTAGGACGCCAAGGTCTGCGAATAGCATCCGTCGCCGCCGCCATTTTCCATGATATCCACCACCAGGCCGTCGGTATTGGCTTGGAAATAGGCCATCTCACCGGCGAATTGCGTCTGCGCGTTACTGAAGCTGTTCGGCTCCATGGAGGGAATGCGAATATAGCCGATGTTGAGTTTTCCAATCGGGAACGTACCGGACACGAATTCGTCCGTCTGGCCGGCTCCCAGGCGCAGTTTGAATCCCGCGGGAGGGTTAAACACCGGCGAGAAGTTGCCGAAAGGTTCCAGGCCGCTGGTTACGAATGGCGTTGTCAACGCGCGCATGGTGCGAAGCTTCTTCAGCGGCGCCATGTAATCGGGCTGGGGCGTTTCCACCTTAGCGGCGCGAGCTCCAGTCCAAACTCCCCAGGGGTTCAGCTCTCGCCCGGATTCCGCATGGGCCGTAGCCGCAGTAACGCCGCGCCGGAACGTCCTGTTCTTGAATGCGGCGCTGGTTTGTGTGACCGCAACCGGGGATTGCACCGGGCCCTCCTCGGTCACCGCTGTACCCAGCACGTCCCAAGGAATGCTGTAGGTCACGGTTTTTCCATTCTGCTGATTGACCACCACCGTTGCGTTGGCGCTAATGTTAGTGGCGCGCGGATACCATCCCTGATAGCGCTCGGTGATGGTTGCGGCCGCCAGCCGTGCCTGGCTTACGGGATTGCTGGATCCATTGACGGAGTACGGGACGAATTGCGTCAGCAGATCGGCCACGGCCACGCCGTCCACCGAAACCAACTCATCGCCGATGTTGAAGCCGTATGTACTGGGCGGCAGATAGCCGGTATCGATAAAGTCGATCAGGAATTTCCCGCCATAGATATCGCCGTTGAAATGCAGCCAGGCATCGAAATCCGACTGAATGGTGAACTCATCATGGCTATCCTGCAAACTGGCGACATACTTTACGCAGATGTCGTAGAAATCGATGTCGGTTTGTGACGCCTGCACCTGGGCGAGCCAAGGCGTGATCTTGTAGAGATCGAAATTAAATACATCCCGTTTCTCCTCATAAGGCCCGTAGTTCTTGGCATAGAGCCCAACCAGCTGCAGGAAATCCGAATTCTTCTGGTCCGGCGTCAGTTGTGCAAAGCCGAGTGGCGCCAAGCATAAGAACGGAATAAAGAATTTTAGCGTCTTCATGAAAATCCCCTTTCGTGGCGTTATGTAACGCGGTGTTATGCAACTATAACAAAGACCGCGTGGGGATGGGAAGTGGAGCGCGCCGCTAATTTTCGGAGCGTAATTTCGCCGGCGGCCATATCGGCAGCATTGCCTACCACGATCACCAGATTGCCGGCGTGCAACTCGACGTCGGGAAAGGCGGTCTGTTCCGGCCGTTCCAGAAGAGAATCCCACCGGAAATATTTGCTGCATGCCCATGTGCCGATCTCTAGATTTCGCAAGGATATTTTCTCCCTCGCAGAGGCGGCTCTCAATGGGACGGTCGTCGAGTTCACACACAAAGGGGTGACCTTTCGAGTGATTCCGGAACAATCTACCGACAAGATTCGAAACATCACTCCGCTCGAGGTGATCAATCCGGCGTATAGCGATAACCTCGAATCGGGGACAATCGAGCTGCGGAGAGAAATGGAAAAGGACTGGAGCAAACTTTGACAGCCAACGCGCGCACTGCATACCTCGACACCGACGTTGCCGTGTGGCTGGCGCAAGGCGATTTGTCCAGAATCACACCGGCCGCCCTGGACTCCGTGAGGAATTTCAACTTATTGGTATCTCCCATGCTGGCCCTTGAACTTGCATACCTGCACGAGATTGGTAGGATTACGCTGAGCTCTCAAGATGTCCTGCTCAAATTGAGAACAGAAATCGGGGTTGAAGTGTGCGACTTGCCGTTTCCGGAGTTGATGACCATCGCCGTGAATGAGAAATGGACAAAGAGACCTGTGGTAGTCGCGCGCTTCAGTAAATCAGCTTCAATGAAAACTGAATCTGCCGGGACGTTCCCGCCGTGCGGCTGATCTCGCCGAAGCCTGGGCCCAGGACGATATTCGAGGGCAGGCCGAAATTTACGGCATTGAATATATTGAAGAACTCGGCGCGGAACTGGAGCGAGGCCACTTCGCCTTGCGCGCTGGTTACGAGTGGCGTGTCTTTGATTAGCGCCATGTCGAAGTCATGAAGGCTTGGGCCGCGGAATGTGTTTCTGCCGAGCGTTCCGAAGACTCCCTGATTTGGGCCGGTGCCGCCCGGGACATTGATTGGAATATAAAAGAACGACGCGTTGTTCGCGCCCATTCCGAAATAATCTTCGCGCACGGTGCGGCTGGTGGAAAGATCCGGGGTGCCGATCTGATCGGGCCGGTCCGTCCCAGCCGCTCCTACTCCGGTCTGCTGGATGCCTGAGTAAACGGTGAAGGGAAGGCCGCTCATGAGCGTCCCGATGCCCAGCAGTTGCCAACCAGCGGTCAGCTTTTTGCCGAGAACCCGAAGGAGGGGCGCGCGGTCCGCGTGAAGATCCTGGAACAGGCTGAAAGCGAGCACGTTCTTGATGTCGAAGTTTGATACAGCTTTGTCGGCGCGAGTGTCGAACGGGTTTTCGGGCGCGGTTTGCACCACGGCGCCCGAATATCCGGAGACGAATCCGCCGAAGACCGCGCTCGTATCGTCAATGGATTTCGAAAGCGTGTAGCTGGCTTGGAATCCGAGGCCGGAAGCAGTCAGATCCTTTTGCGCGGAAACTTGCAAGGAGTGATAGGTGGAATGGGAACGATTGGTCATCAGATTGATCGGTCCATAGCCGCCGGTGATTGCTCCGGATGAATTGAACTGCGTATAAGGTGCGAATCCAGGATCGGCGCCGGCGAACCCGTTTGGATAATCCGTCACGGGCAGCTTGATTCCAGCCGTGCCGACATAGGCCGCGGTCAGCGTGGCTCCGGCCAGTTTTTGTTCCAGGCCAGCGGTCCAGGTGCCGATGTAACCATTCTGGAAATTCGGCGCGATGCCGGCGATGGCCAGCGGCGTGATCTGATGATTGGGCGAAAGCGCGGCGAGGTCCTGCTCGAAGCGCAGCACATCCATAAGAGTGTTTCCCGGAACTTGTTTCGAATTGCCCGACGCGAATATCGGCGATCCGGTGGGCGTGTAAACGGTGGGTAACTGCTGGGGTGTGATGGTGAGGCCGAAAGGAATCAACTCGCCGGGCGCCGCAGTGAGGCGCGGATAGACCACGAAGGGCGTGCTTGCGGTGAGATAGTCGTCCTGATAGAGGTTGACAAGAAGCGTCGTGATCCCGGCGCCGGTGCGCAGCAAGGTATTTCCGGCCACGCGCCATTCCGCTGCCAGGCGCGGACCCCAGCCGTTCTTGTCGAGCGAGTATGGGGGTTGGGGATTGATGAGCAGCGTGGATCCCGGCTGGGAGCCGCCCAGCACGGGAGCGGATGTTTCGAGGTTCGATTCGCGGATGCGTGATTCGATTTCATAGCGCAAGCCGTAGTTGAGCAGCAGGCGAGGCGAAATCTTCCAACTATCCTGGAAGAACACGTTGTATGCATCGCGGTGGATGGCGGCATCGCCGATGCGGGGGCCCTGCGCAAACAGCAGCGGCGCAACGGCGGTGGTGTAAGTGAACGCGCTCGCGGTGAGGAGTCCTGTAAGGGCGTCGGGCAGGAGACCGCCGACTGGGATGTCGTGTGCGCCGCTCACCGAACTGATTGCGACGGGTGAGTACGCCGCGCCGCCGCCGAATTGGTAGAGGCCGTTGGGGCTGATTCCGAACAGTGACGTATCGCGGTTCAATCGAACTTCGCCGCCGGCTTTGAAGCTGTGCTTTCCGTGTGTCCACGCGACGGTCTGGCGAAGCTGCAATAGATTGCCGAACCAAGCAGTAACGGATCCAGCGGCTGCGTTGAACGCTTCGTACAAGCCGTCGCCGAACGTCAACGCAGGATCCGTGCGATCAAGCGTTGGAAACCCGGGCGTAGCGCGGGTGAAGCTCAGGGAAGACTGCAGAGTGAGTGAGGCCGAGGGCGTGTGGGTGTAAGAGATAGCCGCGTTACGCTGCTGATCGGTGAATTGAATCGCGAAATTCGGATCAATGGCGGTTTGGCTGGGGTTGGTGGTTGGCCCGACAGTATTCTCCATGGTGAAGCGCGCGAACAATTGCGATTTATCCGAAATGCGATGGTCCAGGCGCGCTGAAAACTGATCGGAGACTGTGGTCACTTTCGACGATGTCGCATAGGTGCGTGCGCCGTAGGGGCCCTGCGTATCGTTGGGCAGCGGATAGCGCGCCAGAAGTTTCGCGATTTTCGGGTTCACCGGGACGATCAGCGTGTCGCCGGGAAAAGCCGTGGTGTCCAGGCCCGAGCGCTCGGCAGCCGTGGGAACCGGGATCACCTCGGTGGCGCTCAGTACTTGCCGGAAGCCTTGATATTCCAGAAAGTAGAAAGTTTTGTCGCGGCCGTTGTAGAGGTGTGGCACGATCAACGGGCCGCCATTGGTCAGGCCAAATTCGTTACGGATGAAGGGCGGGATGCGGCGTGGATCGGCGATGGAGCGCTGGTCGAAGAAATTGCGCGCATCCAGCGCTGAGTTGCGAAGAAACTCGAATGCGGAGCCGTGTTCGGCGTTGGTTCCCGAGCGCGTGATGATATCGGTGAAACCGGCCGCGCCGCGTCCGATCTCGGCGGGCATCCAACCGGAGCTGGAACGAATCTCCTGGACTGCGTCCACGTTGAAATTGGTGAACGTGGCCCCGCCCATTTCCGGATCGGTGCTGTCAGCGCCATCCATCGCAAACACGGCCGCGGTTCCGCGCTGTCCGTTCACTGCGAACTGCTGCGTGAAATTTGCAGCGCCGTTGGTGTCCGTCATGGTGCCTGCGGCGAGCAAAAGCAACTGGCTGAAATCGCGTTTGTTGAGCGGCAGCGAGGAGACAGCTTTGTTCGACAACTGCTGGCCGCCGGTGCTCTGGCGCGAGCCTTGGTCTTCGAGAAGAGAGAGACTCCCGTCGGTTGACAACTGGAGAACGGCGTCGAGACCTGCGGCGGGCAGTTGCACTTTGCGAGAGTAGATCGCCGTGGTGCCGTTATGTTCCACCGAGATCGAATACTCGCCCGGCGTGACTGCGGGAAATGTGAAGCGGCCGGTTGGTTCCGTTTTGGTTGAGGATGTAGCCTTGCCGGACTGTAGATGCACTTCGGCGCCCGCGATGGGCTTGCCCGCGGTGTCGCGAAGAATGCCGGTCCAGGGTTTCGTGTTCTGCGGCTGGGCCGGCGCCAGCGCGCACGCAGCAAGAATGACGAGTAAGATTGTTGAATCGACCTTCCGAACCATGCTTCAATAATAGTTACACTCCTTCCCGAGTACTGGAGGTCAATCCGAATTGAATCAGGCAATCCTCGCCCTGGAGGACGGAACGGTCTTCGAGGGCAAGAGCTTTGGTGCGCGAAAAGATAAGCTGGGCGAAGTCGTCTTCAACACGGCCATCACCGGCTATCAGGAAATTTTCACCGACCCGTCATATTCCGGCCAGATCGTAGTGCTGACGAATCCGCAAATCGGCAATTACGGCGCCAACCGGGCAGATCTGGAAGCTGCGCGCCCTTACATCGAAGGACTCATCGTGCGTGAGTTCTCTTCCATCGCGAGCAATTGGCGCTCCGAAGAGAACGCCGACCAGTTTCTGGCGGAAAGCGGCGTACCAGTTGCTGCCGAGATCGACACTCGCGCGCTGGTTCGCCATCTGCGCACGCGCGGCGTGATGCGGGGCATTCTGGCTGCGGGCGGTGGCGATCGGGCGGAATTGATTGAACGCGCCCGGCGATCGCCTTCCATGACGGGGCTGGATTTGGCCACGCGCGTTTCCACTTCCACGAGCTACGGCTGGGACAAACCTGTGGAACGCTGCTCGCCATCGGAACCTGTGCCCGCACAGGTGGCTCCGTGGTGTCACGTGGTGGCCTACGATTATGGAATCAAGCGCAATATTTTGCGCAGGTTGGTGCAGGTGGGTGCGCGCGTGACCGTGGTACCGGCGCTAACGTCCGCGGAAGACGTGCTGGCGCTTGCGCCCGATGGCGTGTTTCTCTCGAACGGGCCCGGCGATCCGGAGCCGCTGCAGTACCAAGCGCAACAGGTTCGAAAGCTCATTGGCAAGAAACCCGTATTCGGTATTTGCCTGGGTCACCAGATTCTAGGGCTCGCGTTGGGAGGCAAAACCTACAAGCTGAAGTTCGGGCATCGCGGCGCGAATCATCCGGTGTTGAATCAGGTGACGCAAAAAGTTGAGATAACTTCGCACAATCATGGATTCGCTGTGGATCCGGATTCGCTCAACCAAACCGAAGTGGAGTTGACGCATATCAATCTGAACGACCGGACGCTGGAGGGTTTCAGGCATCGCAGCGAGCCGGTGTTTTGCGTGCAGTACCATCCGGAGGCTGCACCGGGGCCGCATGATTCCCACTATTTGTTTGATGACTTCATGAAGATGATCAAGGATTTTGGCCGCGGATGAACGCGGATAAACGCGGATAATGCCTCGACGTACAGACATTCATCGAATCCTGGTGGTAGGCTCCGGCCCCATCGTCATTGGGCAGGCTTGTGAGTTCGACTATTCGGGCGCGCAGGCTTGCAAGGCGCTTCGAGCTGATGGCTTTGAAGTGGTGCTGATCAATTCGAATCCAGCCACCATCATGACCGATCCTAATCTTGCGGATCGCACTTACGTGGAGCCGCTCACTGTGGCTTTCGCTGAGGAAGTGATTCGCAAGGAGCGTCCGGATGCGCTGCTGTCTACAGTCGGCGGCCAGACTGGTTTGAATCTGGCTGTGGATTTGGCTGAAGCCGGCGTGCTGGACAAATATGGCGTGGAGCTGATCGGGGCGAAGCTCGAATCCATCAAGAAGGCCGAG
>Ga0187863_10001163_pt1 | contig 21450 bp, 20 predicted proteins | sample June2016WEW_11_1_FD_132975 | JGI IMG/M metagenome (GOLD analysis project Ga0187863, IMG submission 132975) | Peatland microbial communities from SPRUCE experiment site at the Marcell Experimental Forest, Minnesota, USA - June2016WEW_11_10 | ecosystem: Environmental > Terrestrial > Soil >...
CAGCTCCGCCGGCATGCCGTATACCACCGCCGATTCTTCCGATTCGGCAATGGTGCGGCCGCCGCGCTTTTTGATTTCAGTGAACGCGTCCGATCCGTCGTAGCCCATGCCGGTCAGCAGCACCGCCGTCAGCCGTTCGCGTCCGGGCCGGATCATCGCCCGCCGCAGCTTATGCAGACACGTCCAAGCCGTCTGGTAGCTGCCCCATCCAAGCACATGCTGCAAGCCCAGCGCGCTGACCCCGTTCTTCTGACTCGTGACCCACCACATGGCCCGAAACCAGACCGTCAACGGAGTCCTCGTATCCTGAAAAACTGTTCCAGCCGTGATAGAGATCTGATGGCCGCAGCCGGCGCACTGCCAGCGTCCGGAAGCCAAAGGCCAAGCCCTGCCCATCCCACAGCGGGGACAACGAAACCCACCTGGCCAACGGAGCGCAAACAGATACTCACGGCAGGCTTGCTCGCTGCTGAACCGACGCTCCAACTCCGCCTGTGTGCGAGGATAATCCTCGATCCCCATACCCAAAAACACTACAGGTTGTGGGTACCTGAGTCAAATGGATAACCAGTTGGGGCTGAAATGGAAAAGCCCGTCTGCATTTGCGCCACAAAAGCGCGCTGGTGAGCAAAAGAGAACGGCTTGCAAGCCTGGAAGGAAATATCATTTAGCGCACGAATCTGGAACCGACCCTTATTCGATGGGCCTTTGAATTATGGACTCTGATTACTGGACATGGACAACTGGCGCATCCATTGGAAAAACCTAAGCTTGTTTTTGATTTGGCGCCAAGCGGGGACGGCCGCGTGGCGAAGAATATAGGAGCGGCGTCGCAGCCATAGCTTGGCCGCTGCAAAGCCCACCCGCGGCCGCGAGTTACGGCTGCTTCAACTCTGTGCTAGACTGACCCGGATTGGAGAACGTTCCATGAAAGTCCTTTCTGCCTCGCAAGCCGTCTCCCCTGCCGTCGAGCGGACCGTGCACTTTCTGTTTCGCCCCTTCGAGTGGGCCACCTACCTGAAACTGGCGGCGGTTGCTTGCATCACCGAGGGATTCTCGGCCAATCTCAGCTCCTCGCATCAACGGTCTTCCTGGCCCAGCGGCGGCGCCAGCGCGCCATTTCACCTGTCCAATGAGTTGATAACCATCATTGCGATTGCCGTTGCGGTGTGCCTCGCCATCGGCATCGTCGTCTTCTACCTCGTCACCCGGCTCCGCTTCGCCTTCTTTCACTGCCTGGTCCGCCAGACCAGGGAGATTCAGCCGGGATGGAAACTTTATCGCGCGCAGGCGATGCGCTTCTTCAAGACGAGCCTGCTTATATGGCTCCTCCTTCTATGCATTGCCGTTGCGGTGATGCTCCCGTGGGGATTCAAAGCCTTCGACCTCTACCGCATCTCACAAGCAGGCGGTCAACTCGATCCCGCCGCGTTCCTCGTCTTCCTCGGTCTCATCCCGGTACTCTTCCTTATCTGCCTGTTGTGCTGGGTTGTCGATGTAGTGCTGCGCGACTTCATGCTCCCGCACGTGGCGCTCGACGACGCTTCGGTGGAGGAGGCGTGGGCTGCCGCTCGCGGGCGCATCGAGGCGGAAAAGGGCAGGTTCTTCGTTTACCTGCTGCTGCGCTTGCTGCTCCCGCTTGTTGCCGGGATCGCCCTGTTCCTTGTTCTGGCCATTCCGCTACTGATCGTCTTCGGGATTCTGGCGGTAGCAGCGGTGGGATTCCACGCCCTGTTGGCGGACGCGACCGGCGTGGGCGCGGTCATTCGCGTTGTATGCGAGGTTCTGTTCGGCATCGTCGGCGTCGGCCTCGGCCTGCTCGTGGGCTTCAGTCTTGGCGGCCCTATCGCCACCTGGATTCGCAACTACGCCCTGCTCTTCTATGGCGGGCGCTACCAGGCGCTTGGCGACCTTCTCGATCCTCCTCCGCCGCCACCACCGCCTGCCGATCCCTGGACGCCGGAGGTTGCCTGACCCAGGGCGGCTGCCGACATCAGACAAGGTTGAAGACCAGCTTGGGGGTTCCCACCGACGCCAAATTCGTCACTGGGGCGGAAGCGTGTACCCTGAAGATTGGAGCGTGTGGATGCGTTGGATTGCAATTCTGGTTTGTTCGGCGGCGCTGATGGGGAGCGCACCCGCCGCCCAGGCGCAGGCAGCGCCGGCCAATGCCCCGGCTACCCAGGGCGCGACGCATTTGATGCTGCCGCCCGTTCCCAAGCCGCTGCTGCCGGAGTCCTTTGCCGGATGGGTGGCGGCGGACGCGCCGAAGACGGTGACCGACCCCGCCCAGGCAGATGTGGAGAACGCTGCGGCGCTCAAGGAGTACGACTTTACCGACGCCGCGCTGGCCGGATACAAGCGCAGCGGCGAGACGCTCAGCCTGCGCGCGCTGCGCTTTCACGACGCCAGCGGGGCCTATGGCGCCTATACCTTCTATCGCCAGTCGGGCTGGCCCAAGGAAGAGATCGGCTCGGGTGCCACGTCGAACCACAACCGGGTGCTCTTCTGGCTGGGCAACACGATGGTGGACGCGAACTTCTCCCGCATCGGCCCCATGTCCGGCGCGGAACTGCGCGAGCTTGCCGGCCTTTTGCCCGTCCCCGGCGGAGGCCAGGCGCTGCCGCCTCCCATCCTGAGCAATCTGCCCAAGGCCTCGCTGGACGGGCAGACGACCCACTATGCACTGGGGCCGGCGGGCTATGCGGGGTCGGGCGGAGTTCTGCCGCCGGACCTGGTCGGCTTCGATCGCGGCGCGGAAACCGTGACCGCAACCTACTCGCTGCGCTCCGGCCCGGCCACGCTCACCATCATCGACTACCCCACGCCGCAAATGGCCGCCGCCCAGGAGACGAGGATTCGCGCCTACTTGAAAGCGGGCAGCCCCAAGCCGGGCGACCCGGCCCTTCCGCCCTGGCCCAAGCCGCTCATGGACTCCGACCAGGCATCGCTCGAGGTGCGCCGCAGCGGGCCGCTGGTGGCCGTCGTGAGCGGCGACGCCATTCCCGAGGAGAGCCACAAGTTGCTGGCAACAGTACACTTTGAGGTCGATCTCACCTCGATCCCCCAGCCCGCAGAGTCTGAGGTGGCCAAGACCGGCGAGCTGCTGTTGGGCATCGTCTTGCTGGTGGTCATCGGATTCAGCGCAGCCATCCTGCTGGCGTTCTTCCTTGGCGGCGGCCGCGCCCTCTACCGCATCGCGCGCGGCAAACCGATCTCCTCGGTCAACGACATAGAGTTCATTCGCCTCGGCCTGAGTGAAGCATGGGTGAATTCTGCGCCGGCAATCGACAGGTCGCATCTGAAGAGTTAACGGCGCTTATGAACCCGTGGAAAACGGAGCGTAAACCCAAGGAAACCCCCTGAAATGACGGAGATGCTGGGCGCAAGAAAAGCGAAAATGCATCGAACGCCGATTCCATCCATTTTGTGGAAATACAATTTAACTAATTGAAAATAAAACGTTTATTCGATACTTGGATTCTCCTTGACACGGTCTTCCCACGCTCCTACTATGCAGCCAGAAAGTTCTGATGGTTTTGCCTCCGTTGGAACTATTCTCCCTGAGGAAGGAGCTGCCCTGTTGCCGGGCGGCTCTTTCCGTTTTTTGCGGACTCAACCTCCGGCTTCTTCCGGCTTCCCCTCCGGGTCCGGCGGCGATTCGGTCCACTGCTTTCCGCAGGCCTCGCAGAGCCAGGCGTTGGCCGGCTCCACGCTCTCCAGCACCGGGTCTTCGGCGCCGCACTTCGGGCACTTGGGCGGTTCAAACTCCGGCGGCTCCTGGCGGAGTTCGTCGACGATCTCCCGCGGGACGGGCCGGGCGGCAATCTCGCGCGCCTCATCAAGCTGATCGGCGGCGACCAGGACGCGGGGATAGAGGATGCCCGATCCCGGCCGCTCGATCCAGCTCTCGATTCCCGCTCGCTTCAGCACCTCATAGATCTGCCAGGCCTGCTCGCGGTCGTCGCACTCGCAGAGCGTCGTCTTCCATGTGAACTCCCGCGGAAGATCGTCTTCCCCATTTGCGCCGGGGGCGCTGAATTCGTTTGCGCCGGCATCCAAATCGGCGGAGCTGGCCCATCGCGGAGGCGCGGGGTCTGAAGTCGTTCGCGTCTCGCCCGCGGCCCGCGGCTCATCCAGACCGCGATTCCTCATCTCGTTGCGCAGAACCTGTTGCGCCGTTTCGGTCAGATCGACGAAATCGGCTGCCAGTTCCAGCAGTTCTCCATCGCTTATCTCGCGATAGTGTTCCGTGAGCCTTTGCCAATCCTCTGCGGGGTTCACTTGCATGAGCAGCAGTATAGCCGCTTTACCCTCGGCGAACATCAGGATAGAATCAACTGAGCAAGCCGAAGTAGCTCAGTTGGTAGAGCAGCTGATTCGTAATCAGCAGGTCGTCGGTTCGAGTCCGACTTTCGGCTCCAGAATCTCTCTCCATTTTATATCATATAAATAACTGAAAACAAAGTAGTTATTGTAAGCTTCATCAAGCCTAGACGACGTGCGCTTCAGAGTCGAATTTCGTCACATAGGCGTCTCAGGGTACAATATGGGAACAGTGCTGATGCGAAGCATTGTTCCGGAGACCCTATGGCGACCATATTCAAGAGACCTTCTGGAAGCTGGAAAGCTATGATCCGTAAAACTGGGTGGCCTATGGTCACAAAAACGTTCCGGATCAAGCGCGATGCTGAGGACTGGGCGCGGCGCGCAGAAGACGAAATTGTAAGAGGCGTATACATCGACCGGGCGACAGCAGACAGGATGACCGTAAAGGAGGCGCTAGAACGCTACTTGGCCGAGATCACTCCGACAAAGCGCCCTAAGAGCCAAGTGTGCGAGCGAGGCTTCGCAAAGCCCCTTCTGCATCACCTGGGGAAATTCTCCCTCGCCGCCGTCACACCTGCGCTCGTCGCAGGCTACCGTGACACCCGCCTCGCCGGCGAACACCGCAGAGACAAGGATGGCAACCCTGTGCCGTTGGCAGCGAACACCGTCCGCCTCGAACTTGCTCTGCTGGGGCATATGTTCGGCGTCGCGATAAGAGAGTGGGGTGTCGGGATACCGTCCAATCCGGTCTTGAATATTCGCCGGCCGTCGCCTGGACCAGGACGTAACCGTCGCCTGACGGAAGAAGAGGAGACGCGCTTACTAGCCGCGGTCGATCAACACTCAAATCCGAAGCTTGGTTGGATTGTCAGGATCGCTCTTGAGACAGGTATGCGCTCATCGGAGATTCTGACGCTGCGTTGTAGCCAAGTGGATCTCGACCGCCGAATCGTAAGTTTGATAGAGACCAAGAATACTCAGCCAAGAACGGTGCCGCTGAGCACCGGGGCTGTAGACCTGTTTCGGCAAGCCCTTAATCCGTCAAATCGACCAGTTGACACTGATCTGGTTTTTTTCGGAGACCCCGGCAAGAGTGGAGAACGAGGGCCGTATACGTTCAATAAGACCTGGCTCAGAATCAAGCGTGAGAATGGCATGCCGGATCTTCACTTCCATGATCTCCGCCATGAAGCTGTCAGTAGGTTCGTCGAAGCTGGTTTTTCCGACCAGGAAGTTTCCGAGATCAGCGGACACAAATCAATGCAGATGTTAAAGCGCTACACCCACTTGAGAGCAGAAGACCTTGTGACCAGAATTGATGAAGCTTCAAAGCGTAGAATTGCGGACCGCACTGGTCGAAATGTTGCCGTTAACCATGGAAAAGAGTAAGGATACTCCTGGCCACGCGCGCCACTGAGGCGTCGTAAATGTACTGCGTGAACGCGTTCTTGCCCTCGGCAGCCGACAGGTTGTTATAGACCGCGCAGAGCAACTCCTCGACGGCTTCCACTGGGTTTCAATCCACGCGCCCCGCGCGGGGCGCGACCGCGGCGGATGCCGGGATGCCGGGAAGCAATTGGTTTCAATCCACGCGCCCCGCGCGGGGCGCGACGGATGCCGTGCAACTGCTGGAAACGGAAGCAGAGTTTCAATCCACGCGCCCCGCGCGGGGCGCGACAAAAGATCGCCGATGAAAAGGCGGGCCCGCTGATGTTTCAATCCACGCGCCCCGCGCGGGGCGCGACCCCGGAACCAACCCGAACCAATGAGGACGCTATGGTTTCAATCCACGCGCCCCGCGCGGGGCGCGACGCACCCATCGACTACGCTCACAGTCGATCACGTAGTTTCAATCCACGCGCCCCGCGCGGGGCGCGACAACGCCACTACAATGTGGCAGAAGGAGAACTGATGTTTCAATCCACGCGCCCCGCGCGGGGCGCGACGAGGGCGGGAAGGAAGAGTACAAGCCGAACCTTTCGTTTCAATCCACGCGCCCCGCGCGGGGCGCGACCGTGTTGCTTCCCGTCCTGCAGCGCCATCGCTCTCGTTTCAATCCACGCGCCCCGCGCGGGGCGCGACGGTGTGCGGCCGTCTTCCAGCCGAGGCCGCAGTAGTTTCAATCCACGCGCCCCGCGCGGGGCGCGACGATAATCGCCTCATGGCACCCAAGGTCATGGCTGTGTTTCAATCCACGCGCCCCGCGCGGGGCGCGACGCGAACGCCCTTTATCGGATGAGGCAATCAACGCGTTTCAATCCACGCGCCCCGCGCGGGGCGCGACGGCGGCGGCGGTGGGCAGTTTCAGTTCAGTTGCGTTTCAATCCACGCGCCCCGCGCGGGGCGCGACGGTCACAGCCAACACCGAGGCGCAGCTTGTCACGAAGTTTCAATCCACGCGCCCCGCGCGGGGCGCGACGCCGCTTACACTCCGGGGAAGTCGCAAGAGGAGCGGGTTTCAATCCACGCGCCCCGCGCGGGGCGCGACATGAGCCGGAATATGAATAATCAGGAGCGAGACGTTTCAATCCACGCGCCCCGCGCGGGGCGCGACACTTGCTCGCCCGCCACTGGAATGCGCTGATTATGTTTCAATCCACGCGCCCCGCGCGGGGCGCGACACTTGCTCGCCCGCCACTGGAATGCGCCGATTATGTTTCAATCCACGCGCCCCGCGCGGGGCGCGACGCCTCTACTGTAACACCTTTGATTTCTGCATTCTAGCCTCGAAATTGCGCGAACTCAATAAGAGAGCAGGAGCAAAGAACGTCCGGGAAATGAACATCAACGTCCAAGGGACGTGAAATGAGCGACATGGCGCAATCGCGAACCTACCGGGCAGAGGCTGTGCACTTGATGTCCGCGCTAAAGAATGAGGGGGCCTTCTGGGTTGTAAGCGGGCTTGGCACCAGAGTGTTCCACGCGTTGCTGCCAGTTGGCTCCAAGGAAGTAGAAGCGAAGGCTATCGGTGGAGGGATCAATGATCGCGAGGAGCTTGGCTCGAAACTCGACCCACAAGGCTGGCTCAAGAAGACATTCAAAAACCGAGAACTGCACCCGCTGACCATGATTCTGACACAGTTTGGCGATTTGTCGGAGGCGGCGCTTCCCGTTGTCGGACTGAGTTCCCATGTCATACGTGACAAGCACCATCATGGTTTTTCATCTCCAAATGAAGGAAGGATAAGCATCGAGATCGCCGCGCAGGTGGCGAGCTAGCAAGAGTGCTTGCGCGTGTGGCACCAAGCCAAAGGGGATGCGCTCGTTCAGAAATGGATGGAGAACCTCCTCCTGCTTGCGCAACTGCCATGCAACCAGAACCTCTTTGCGCGTGGCATCGTTCATCGCCACCCCGCCGGATTCGGAGCGGGAGAAGCCGTTTCCAGCAATTTGGCGGCGGTTGATGAGGGTGAGCACGAGCCTATCGGCCAATACCGGGCGCAGCTCCTCCATCAGGTCCAGGGCGAGGCCGGCACGACCGGGGCGGTCGCGGTGTAAAAAGCCAACAGCGGGGTCAAGGCCGGTCGTTTCCAATGCTGAGGCGATGTCGTGAGCCAACAGGACATAAAGGAACGAGAGCAACGCATTGACATTGTCGAGTGGCGGGCGGCGGCTCCGCCTGTGAAAGAAGAACTCCTCTTTCTGATGCAGGATAAGTTCGTCAAAGACGCTGAAATACGTCTGCGCGGCATCTCCTTCAACTCCCCGCAAACCATCCAGAGAAGGCGCAGACACGAGCAGGCGGAGGGATTGGCCAAGCTGTATAACGGCACGATCAAGGGACTCTGAGGCGTGTTCACGGCCAGCACGCAACAGCGAAGTCCGGCTGTTGGCGATCTTCGCGAGAAGAATGGACTTTGCGATGGCGGCGGAATCAGCATCCTGGTCGGCCCGGCGGTACTGCTCCCGGCGCAGCAACACGTTGCCGTGGATCGGCCCCTGGATACGGGCAAGAAAGCGGCCGTGTTCGCTAAGAAAACTCACGCCGACGTTGCGCTCGGCACAGAATCCCATCAGGGGAGGACTCATCGAGACCAGCCCGACGCACACTATGCCCTCAAGTGTGTGAATCGGCACACGAAGCAGCGTTTCATGCTCGACGCGAACGAGTACGGTTTCTCCATCCTTGCTGAGGTAGGCATTGGGAATGGTGACATACAGCGTGTTGAGGAGCTTTCTCATCGGAACTGGTCCTTATCCTTGTTGCCGCACTCGTAAGGAGCCTGTCTGAGATTGAGGTCGATTGCGCGAGTCAGATAACAGGATGCACTAGCGGATTCGACGACCGACGGCAGGCAGACGGGCTTCATGGAGCAGCCTTCGCATTTCTTCGAGTAGACTGCTCGCGGCGTCTTTCCGGATTGAAGAATCCGGTGCATGAGGATGGCTAATTCTTCGACTTCCCGACGGAGCGCCTCGTCGAAGATAACCTCTTCGCGGCGCTTTGCCTTGCCGTCAAAGACAGCTCCGGCGGGAATAGGCACGTGAAGCATCTCTTCCAGGCAAAGCGCCTGTGCGCATAGCTGAATGCGATAGGCTATGCTGCCGTGTTTGTCGCGGGTCCGTTTGTACTCCACTGGATAAGGCTTCCAGAGTCCTTTACGGCGCGGCATGGGAACGCCCGGTTCCGCGGCTTCGCACGGCAGAAACTCGACAATGTCGGCTTGCCCGGAGATGCCAAGGCGAAAAGACCGCAGAGGAAGAGTTCGTCGGACCAGAACCTCGGGACGGGATTCAATTTCAGCCGAGTGCGCCTTCTCGTGGAGTAGTTTGCCTTCAGCGGTGAAGAGGTTCTCCTCCCACTGCTGCTCCAGATGAATCAGCGCCCAGCGCCGTTCGCAGAAGGCGAGATGCTGGAGACCGGAGAGCGGGAGGAGATCCTCTTCTGTATACATGCTGTTCCGCCTTGGATAGGACAGGCTTAAGCCAAACCGTCAATGAAGGTGATGCCTTCCGGTAGTGAGCCTGGATCGGGAAGCACCACGGGGATGTAGTCCGAGAAGGCGCGCGGGCTTTCGACATCCGGCTTTTTCTTGATCTGCTTTTCAATCGACTCAAAAAGCCGTTGCGCCTGCGCATTGCCGAGCTTGCTCTCGTGCTTGAAGATGTAAAGCCCGCGCGCGGCCATGGTGCCCCGTGCAGCGGAGCGGTCCAACTCAAACAGGTTGCGGAGCGCCTTCCACAAGAGCGTCAGATCATCTTCGCTGAAGCCGGTCTTCGCGGCAAAGACCGGGTTGATGTAGCCATGCGCGAGATAGAGGCCGTAATGAATGGTGTACTTGCGGCCCAGCGTTCCCGTGCCGGACTTGATGTCTTTCTCGCCCGTAAATGCCTGGCGTGAGATTGTGTGTTCGGTCGGGAGTATCCGGTCGATCGAACGCGCAAAGGTGATCTGCACCGGGCCGCGAACCTGTCCGCAATTAAAGTCGGTCGTGCTCATGACGGCGCCGAAGGCACGCACATCGAAGAAGTTTTTGCACATCCACTGACGGGCCTTCTCGATGTCAGACGGCTTCGTGTCCTTGCCTTTGGCCTCGATCTTGTCTTCGCCGGTGAGTTCCGCAAACGGCTGTTTCTGGTTGCTTTCAAGCGTATTACCGCTCAGGACAAAGATCCGGTTACCCGGCTCTGCAACGGCACCGGCGGTAGTGGAGTACAGCACATAATCCCGAATCTTACGTTTGAGGCAGACGTCAGAGACGAGTCCCTGAAACGTCTCTGGATCAAAGCGCGGGCTGTTGTCGGAATCCGGATCCCCGTTCGGGTTGCCGTCCTGGCAGTCAAACAGAAAAACGAAGTCGTAGCGATTCTCAATCGTGCTCATTGGTTGCTCTCCTCATTGGTGGATTCGTTAAGGGATTCGTTGGCGGCATCCTTGGCCTGCTTGCGGTCCTGTGCCTGGGAACGAGACCGGGCCTTCTGGTGGTAGTAGCCAAGGGCAAAGAGCCCCTGGCCGTCGAGCCCGAGCTTGCCCGGATAGGCACCGCTCGCGGATGGTTGCAAAAGATTGTGCAACTCCTGGAGCCGCCCGTCAATGGCATAGGCAGCACTTGGGTTATCCCTGCGAAGCTTGCGCAGATGCTTTTGCGCAAGGTTCTCAATCTTCGGGAAAGCGACCGCTGGGTACGTCGATGCCAAGGCAAAGTAACGATCCAGAACCGACGAGTTTACGTCGCTCTCGCTCGACGAGCGTTGCAGGTTTTCAAACTCCGCCATCAATCTCCCGCAGACATAGGCGGGAATCGTGCAGGTTCGGTCCAGTCCTTCGCTCACGTGTTCTTCTCCTTCCTGTTGTCGAAACAAATCGTTGATGCACATGCGAATCAGGCCAATAGGTACGCGCAGCCGGGCCAGAGACATCGGGTCGTTCTTTTTGTCCCCCGCCATATCTTTTGAGTTGCTCCCACCGGGATGGCGCAGATGCGCAAGCGCCGTCGAAAGCACCGGGTAGCCCAGAGGAAGGCCTTCAATGCCCCGGCGCAGCAGAGCCAGCACAGTATGGTCACCCGGTTTGCCTTCGCGATCCAGAGCATAGAGCAATTGCCAGAGACGAACGGGGTTCGGTTCTTCTCCGGCATAGCGCGGGTACTCGACCCGCAGTTGTCGGTGCCAGTTCTGAAGGTTGAGCTTCACCTGTGTGAGCGCAAGGTCAGCCCAGTGATGTACACGCAGCCGTCCACCATTGCCGGAAACAGCGACCAAATAGAAGCGGTTTATGTCTGGATCTTCCCGTGGATCGAAGTTGAGCAATTTCTTCACTTGCGCTGGATCAGCCACGTCCATCACGTCGATTACATCGAGGTCTGCCGCATTTTTGAGCCAGTAAAGGAATCCAATCCCCGCAATGTCCTTGCGTCTTCCTCTGTCTTGCTTGAGCAGATCGTTGAAGGCCAGCACATAGGCAAGCGCGCGGTCCGGCGAGACGGGGCTGTTTCGGTTCTGTTCCCAACCGTAAGAGCGGAATGCCTCCTTATCGAAGGACATCAACGCAACGCCCGAGGCCTGTCCACCAAGGTTCGATACGCCTTTGATCTTTTCGTGCGTGGGAGCAATGGGGCCGAGCTTGCCAGAGATCATGCACTCGCCGTCGCTACCCTCCATGCGCTCGGAAAACTCTCGCTGATAATGATCGCGCCAAAACTGCTGGACAAGCGGGCGCTCCACCAGCGGTTCGCCAACGGAAAGTGCGACGAGCGTACCGAGCTTTGCCTCTCGCAAGGCGTTGCGCGCTCTTTCCAGCTCTTCCGCATTGGCATAGAAGCGGACGCAAGAAGCAAGCGCGGCGTCTCCAGTATCCGCCGCAGCTTTGCCGATGAGAGAGACAAAGGCTTCGTGGTGTTTTTCAGCCTTCTCTTTGTCGGCTTTCTTATCGGGCGACCACGGACCAACGCCGAGAACGTAGGCAATGTCATCGGTTCCCAGCAAAGGATGCTCACCGCTGTTGCGGTTCACCGGTGAACGCGGCACACTCATCTGCATGGGAACCTGCACTTGCTTCTTACCGAGTGTCTTGGTCATCGTGCGCGGAGTCGCACCCAGAAACGTGCTCTGCCTGGAGATTTCCAGCAACCACGGCACGGGTTTCATCTCCCAGGCCGCATCGTTCAGCTCTTCGGATAGGTAGTTGTCAGCGTATTCGGCTAGCGCCTGTACGAGCATTCGAGCACCTCCTGGCACCGGCCAGCGTCGGCCAGAACTGTCTCCGGCGCAGTCGCCATCACGCCGTTCTCCAGGCGTGCCTCAAAGAAAGCCGCACGATTGCCCTCAGGAAGGAAAGCAATGTCGTAGAGCATCCGGCCAATCTCCATCGAGTCGGGGATGGGATGGTCCTCCTCGCGTGGAGGGCCAAACTCGGCGGCAAACTCGCGGCAGCCAAGATAAGGCCGCTGGAAACACTGCCCCTTTTCGACGCGCCGCCGCAGCATCTCGACGTACTTCACCGGCGTGTTATCGCCGGATGTGTCAAACACATGCGGATACGCATCGATCCAGTAGGCAACATCGCGCAGCAGCGTGGTATTGCGCGGCGTACCGTCGGTTCCGTTGCCCGCTCCGGCGATGAGCGGCTCAAAAGTTGAGCCGTCGCGCATCCATTTCTTGATTGCTGCCGGCGATACCTTGCTTTGGACTTCGTTGCGTAGCACGCTCATCAAGCGGATTGGCTTCAGCACTGTAATGCTGGTCACGATCCAGCGCATCTGCGGACGCCAGCAGATGGCGTCCAGGATGTTACGCGCTGCCGATGGGGTTATTACAGGGTAAGTGAATCGTTCAACCTTGGCCTCCGGCCGCGTGAAACACGCAAACTCCCCGGAGACCCGGACGCGAACACTTGGAATGGACATAGATCGAACCTCCATTTCCATTCATGTGAATTAATACTCTTCATTTCCCCTGAGTAGTAGTAGTCTGGTAGAGGTTTAGCGGAAGGGGAATACTATGCGTACACAAATCGTATTCCCGTTCCGGGTTGCGCTGACAGGCGGCGAACCGTTGCAGCAGTTCGCCGTCGGGTTAAAGCCCTCAGACCGGTCAGAGGCGATCCGAGGGCTAAGCGTATAATCCCTTATTGAGAATGAAGTAGACAGCCATGAAGAGACTGTAGCACAGGATTCGTCCGTTTGTGCAAGATTTTTTTGTGAATGCCTTATCGAGGACATTTTTGGCCCTCGTGGATTGAAAATACTTGATTCTTCAATAGGTTAGAGGGTGAAACGGGGAATGGATGAACTCCCATTCCCCGTTCTTATAGCACGAATTTCTCCGGCCCAGGATTGAAAATCAGCCCGAGTTGCTCATCGTAAGCCCGATCCACGGCAGCCCAAATCTCATCCCCGCTTGCCGTTGCAACCCGTTCTACAACGCCTTTTGCCTTCTCGAACTCCGAGGGACTCAGTCCAACAATGTGCCGCTGCAAGCCACGCCGCAATGCCGGTGTGAGCTCCCCCGCGAAACGCAACCGCTCTATTGCCCTCTGCGCTTCCTCGTCGTCCGGGACAAAAACATCGCGCGTCCGGTTCGAAATCATTTCGAATTCCTGAGCGAGTGAGGCGAAGCTCAGGTTGTTGCGCAATTTCAACAGGCTCTCTCCGAGGTCCACTCCACTTCCCCCGTAATAGCGCTCGAAGTAGAGCCGGATGGCTTCGGCGGAATCCACCTGAACACTCTTACCGTCCTCCAACTCCTGTTTCGCAATTGCTTCCGTGATTCCAGCCGCCTCCTTATACTCATTCGGCGGCAGCTTGTGATCCTCAGGAAGAAAGACCACGACCTTTCCACCGGGCTTGCCCAGCGCCGCCGTCAGTTTTCCTTCGCGGTCTGCGCGGCCAGCGGCCTGGACGATGGAATCGAGCGGAGCCAGCGCTCGCAGGACCAGCGGAAAGTCCACGTCCACGCCCGCCTCGACCAGTTGCGTCGATACCACATGGCACGACTCGCCCCCATTCAGCCTCTTGCGAATCTTGTCCAGCACCTTCAGCCGATGCGACGCGCACATCCGTGTAGATAAATGGAAGACACCTTCCCTATTCAGACCCTTTTGTTCCGCAACCCGCAACAACTCTTCATAAAGTTGGCTGGCATGGTCGCGGACGTTCACGATGGCCAGGCATTGGGGCACGGCAGTCATCCGTTGCGCGATCTCCGGCCAGCCAACTGCTTGCTTTGGATCAATCTCCCAGCAAATCTCCACGCGCTTGAGCTCTCGATGCAATGAGGCCGGATCGCGAATGATCTCGGTGAGTGTTCCAAGGCTCCAGCGCAGGTCGCGTTTGGATTTCGGTCGCTCGAATGCCGGTTGCGTTGCCGTCGAGAAGACAAAGTTCGTGTCCCAGTCCTCGGCCAGTTCCTTCATCATGTCGAGCAGCGGCCCCAGTAGCCTACGCGGGAGCGTCTGCACCTCGTCGAGGATCACGATGGAGCGTGCAATGTTATGTACGCGCCGCAGGTCGGCAGGACGGTTTGAGAACAGACTCTCGAAGAACCGAACCGATGTGGTCACAATCAGCGAGGCATCCCAGTTCTCGGTCTCAAGACGCAAGCCGGTTTCCTGGAATTTCTTCTCCTCTTGGTCGTCCTTGTCGGATGCGGGTATGAAGTGTTCCTCGTCATGTTTCGACAGCTTCTGAATGCTGCCCGAGTGATGTTCAAGGAGCGCATCCTGCCCAAAAATACGAGAATAAACCTGTGCATTTTGTTCGATGATCGACAGATAGGGAATGACCACGATGACCCGCCGGAATCGTTCCGGATAGAGTGCAGCTCGCCGGAGAGCGAAGGCCATCGCCGCCAGCGTCTTGCCGCCGCCCGTGGGCACTGAAAGCGAGAAGAGCCTCTGCTGAGAAGGGGCAGCATTCAGGCAGTCCGCCAGCACCTTCGCGCGCATCTGCTTCACCTGTCCTGCCGGTGAGCTATCTTGTAGCAAAGCGATGTGTTCCAGTAGCATATTGAGGCTCCCGGCGGCAAACAGCCCTCCCTGTGACGGAATACGACCGCCAGAGTCCAACCGATCCGCATCCACAAGGCAACTGAAGAGCATGCGCACAAACAAATCAAACCTAGCCTTCTTTGCGCCAAGCTCAGCATCTCGTTGACTCCCCAGGACAGAGACGATGCGCCCTAGCTCGGGACAGTCGGCGGAAGCCCGCGCAAGAATCTCCTCAACCTCCCTCCGATACCGCTGTTCACTGAGCTTCTGCCGGAAGTCACTCCAGTCCGCAAGCCCGGCATGGTGACCTGCTATGGCGGCCATTACTGCATTCACCCCAGGCTTCCGCACTGCGCCGTCAGCGCCGAAGTACGCGAGCATCGCCCCGTGGATCGCATGTTGGCAGCGTCCCTGCCCGGTCCGGAGCATCTGCTGAAAGCAGTCGGTATACTTGCCGAGGTCATGCAGCAGCCCGGAGAGACTTGCAAGACTTGCGAAGTTTTCGTCGAGCGGACGGGCCTTTGAAGCCAGTTCGCGCGCAATCCGCGCGACAGCTTCCAGATGAACGGACAAAGGCTGCCACCCAGCCCTCGAATCCTCGCCGGGCAGTGAATTTTGCGCCGAATGCGCCCAGTATGGGGTCAAAGACATCGCAGATCATGATACTCAATCTCGCCATCGACCGGCAGGTCTTCCTCCACTAATTGCCGGTTGACTTTCTCTGCCCTTTGCACATTCGCTATGTGAGTTTTGCGAGTTTCCCACGCATAAACGATGTACCTGTTTACGCATAAACGGTGTATCCAGAGCGGTTTTCCACGCATAAACGGTGTATATTTGCGCATAAACGGTGTACCAAGTGTCCACACCGCATTGATTACAAAAGGCTTCCAGAACGCCCTGTAGTACCTTTATGTGAACCTATATGGATAGCCTGTAGCAGCGCCCGCGCTCTGTGGAAATGTGCAGGAGCCCGACGAGCAAAGGCGAGAACCTCCGCCCCCTTAGCGGAGGAAAGGGCGCTGTGCGCCTCCCATGACTAGCTTTGAGCTTTGGGGATGTGCGGGCCGGAAGGGCGAAGCAGCAGGCCATTATCTAGAATTTCGATCTTAAGTTCGGGATAGACCATGACGATCCTGCGGAACGCTTCGATGGCCTTCGCTCGAAAGCACGACCGGCCTTGCGGCGTTTCGGCGTACCCGGCCCCGAAGCTCCGGCGTAGCGACTTCCAGGAAATCAGCGTGGGCCGCGACAAATAGCTAACCCGGCGCGTCGCCCAGGCATAGAGATCGAGCGCCAGAGGCGACTTTTTGAGAGCCCTGATGGCTCTCAGGTCGAGCGGCACCGGGGCGGCGACGAGCTGATCGAAGAAGTTCACCGAGAGGGTCACCGTGGACTTTGCCCGTGTCTCAGTCGGCAGTTTTTGCGGAGTCCACCAAAGATGGAAGTGGTCCGCCACCAGCAGGTTCTCCCCCCCTAAATGACTTTGGCCATCGGCCTCATGCGACCAGCGGGTCGAAATGGCGGCGCCGACCAGGCGTTGCATCTGGTCGCGGAAGCGCGGAATGGTTCCCCAATGGCCGCCAGTGGCCTGAAGTCCCAGTTGCGCCATGAATCTCGAAAGCGTGGAGCCAAGCTCCAGCTCTCGATTCCCGGTTCGCACCGCTTCGGTCGTCATCCAGATGAGAATCAGCCGCGGATAGCTGCCATAGGGCAACCCGGTCCCGCCGACATCGGAGATACGGAGCGTAAGATTGCCGTCGGTACGGAGGTATTGTGTGCCGGGTTGCTCCCGGTGTGGCAGAGTGGTTTGAACCAGGAACTTTGCCATGAACCCGAGCGCGCCGGCATCGAGGGCGCTTTCGGTGGGGATCGCTCGCACAAACGGGAGCAGCGGATGTGCTTGACGGGCACCCGCAGCTTGTTTCTCGCTCAGTCCGATGCCCTTGGGCACGATGGGGCCAGTGTGCGAATGGGCAGCCGCACCAGCCGGCTTGAAGCGTAAGGCTGGCGACAGCCTATCGGGAGCCGAGATCGGCCTCAGACCGAGAATCGACCGTATAGATGTGAGTTCCGATCCCACTCGCGGATCTACCGGATTCCAAGCACGTCGGCGACTTCGGCCGTGCGGAAGTAGAGGCGGCGGCCAAGTCTCAAGCGGGTTGCATTGATCTTGCTGACCCACTCGCCGGAAGACCGCAAAGTGATGCGCAAACCGTCTGGAGAACGATCGAGAAGGGCTGCCAGTTGAGTCATGCTGAGCAGAGGCCCGTACCGCTTTGTCAGAGTCTCTTCCGCAATCGATGTCATGGTCTCCGAGTTCCTTTCCGTCCTGTGCATATCGCTTTTCAGTAGCACTTTCACCCCCAAGAGCCGTTTGGCATGTCCCATTTAGTGCTGTGTACATTTCAATAGACGTACTTTCGATTCTTTTTGTTTGCCCTACCTACGATTATTTTGCTTCACTCCCCGATATTTTCACTGTCGGAGAGCATTCCGTCATATCGCTTGAAGACGATTCTTCCGGTTCAGGTTTGGGGGCCGTTGGCGAAGTTCGCCGCCACCCGCAAGGCCGGGACGCCGATCATCGTTGAAGGCAAGATCAAGCCCGAGACGTACACGGCTGACGGCGTGGAGTACAAGACTTTCTCGATCAAGGCCGACGACATTCGCAAGATCGAATACTCGGCACCTAATGAAGCCAGCGAGAGCAAGGCGGCCAAGCCCGCCAAGAAGAAGGCCAAGTAGCAATCGCGCAACCTGGAGGCGGCTCTTCGGAGCCGCCTTTACTATGCCCGCTGAACGGTTGGAACGGATAGAGCCGAAGTCGGAACCCAGGTCTCAGAATCGAGACCTGGGGCACCCAACCTTGGTGGTTGGTTCAGATGTGGGCCGCCCGCGCAACACTAGGTCTCTGACCGCTTGTTTTTGTACCATCTCCGTGCCCCATCCTTTCGCCTTTTTCCTGGCGAAAGGGTGGGAAAGCGCGAACCCCGACATACGAAATCACACGGTCAAAGACCTAGTTCGCGCAAGGCGCAGAAAATCTAGCTCGGGGTTTCCATCGCCGATAGACAAAGTGTTGCGGACTGTGTATCGTTCTAAATGGGGTATTACGGTTCGGTGATTTAGTCTGTTGCGAGCCGGTCTTCCGGAGATCATCCATGAACAATGTGTTACTGACGCTGGTGCTTTCGTTTTCCGTTAGTTGCTTTGCGGCGTCGTTCGATTGCGCTAAGGCAGGGACTTCCATAGAAAAAGCTATATGCAGTAACAAGAAACTTGGGCGCTTAGATGAAGTTCTGGCACAGAACTACAAAGCGATGCTCGCATCCGATATTGGGGACGGCGCGAGGACTGACCTAAAGACTTCTCAACGCGCATGGGTTGCGAACCGGAATAAGTGCGTGGACAATGAATGCATAGCGAAGGCATACAAGGCGCGCATCGATGAAGTCTGTGATTATCCAGTGATATCTGGGGTTTATCCACCCTGTACGTCGGCCGATGCAGTTGATGACGAGTTCAACCAGCCCTCAATCACAACGAACCCCTCGGCTCCCAAACAGACCACGCCCCAGCAGGCCCAGGCCGCGGGAGATACTAACCAGAAGGGCGCGATTCTCGAGCAAGTCCAGAAGGCCGCTGCTAAGAATGCCGAGAAGATAGCATCCTTAGGGTTTTCTGCTGCTCAGTTGCACTCAGTGATCTATCTGCAATATGACACGATCAGTGCTCCACGACGATTCATTACTTTCGAGAGCTTTCTTGGCTTGTTATTTGAGAACAGCCGCATTTCCAAGGTGACTGCGATCAGCTTACAGAAGTTTAGTGGCGTGCGAATAAAAGTTCAAGGGGCGCCATCTACAGGTTTTTTGTTTAACTTTGACGAAGGCGATGCGTTCCTGAGCCATACTGTTGATGGGGATGATGCCAATCGACTGACAACACCCGAAGATATGTACATGGCGTCACGTCTTCTTGAATCCATCGCGGAAGCAGGGCTCCAGTAGTTATGTTTCCTCGAATGACTGTGTCAGTGACCGTTCACAGTTGAGTAGAATTACGAGGCGATACTGTGTCTCGTCCCTGTGGATTGATCGCAAGGCTTGGTTACGCTAAGTCAATGAGCCGGAAAACCAATAACACGGGGAGGCATCCACGCCGAATTCACGTTGGGCCAATGAAGACAAGATTTGCAATCTTAAAGGCAATCTGTAGTGTTTCCATCGACGGGGGGCGTTTGGGCATGATGATTCCACGATATCAGACATGATTTTTAAATAGGTCAGCAATACATCTCATAGTTGGAGATGTCCTATCCAATAATCTCCTTAATTCTGTTAACAACACCCGGATCTTTTCTGAGCGCATATCGGCTTAGATGTGGAAGGCCGATGAGCTTTTCACCTGTCTCAAGGATAGAGTATCGCCACGTCCATTTCCCATGCTTGGTTTTCTCCGGTTGGTGATAGTCACCGTGAAGCTTTTCTTTGATGAAATCAAACGGCAGTCGCCCGAATGTGATGATGACGCGCGGCTTGACGATTTTCCGAATGATGGCCTCATGAACCGGCCAATACTTCTTCGCCATCGGCCTTCCCCCCGCGTCTTTCTCTTTTTTGTTGCTCTTGAAAATCAGATTCGACGCACAAATCGCATCGAGCTTTTCTCCAAGTTCGCTGAAGAGAAACTTGTAGTTCTGCTGAAGCGGATGTCCACCTATTCCGTACTTACGGGTGCCACTCCAATTTTCATCAAGGTAGGCGTTCACCGTGGAGGTGCTCAGTTCATCCAAAGACTGTCGAATCTGTTTCGGCTCGGCTTCTCCCGACCCGGCTGGATTCACACCGAGAAAATAATACTCGGCACCCTTGAGTGTTTTCCATGAGCTATAGAGAACCGCTCCCGGCTGTTTGAGAAGATCTTCTCCCAAAGATTCCTTCGCCATTTGGACAAAGTTCTCAACATTCTGTTCATCCGATGATGGATCATTGATGCCCATATTCACTCTTTCACGCAGTTAATCACTGACTTGCACAATGTCACGAACGCCGCATCAACATCACCAGAATGTACGTCTTCTGAGCCTCTGTTACTCAAACTCACCCCCGTGACAGGATCGTGACCCTGTAGTTAGATCTAAGGCACTCATTCTCGAAGGTGCTGAAATGGAGCTTCGCTCTATCTTTGACGATTTCATTCATTCTACTCCCTACGATTTGGGTGTCTGTGTCCTTGAGAATACCCGGCTTGGCTTCTATAAACACCACTACCCCGCGGGACGCTCCGACTCTGTCTGGCCCCAGAAGCTGGCTTGTGCTTGCCGCTTGGAACGCCGCACGGCAACCCTCGGTGCCGTCTCCATTGCCATAACCCACCACTGAAGCACTGTCTCCTCTCAAGACCGATCTTAGCCGCTATTTGGGAGGTGCCTCCCGCGCTTTGTTGTCAAATGCACGAATCGCCTCTACTAGGTCTTTAGTATTGACTTCGATCCGAATGAATACCAAGATCAAGCAGCAGGCAAAAAAGAATCCAAATGCGGTTCCAGCAAAGTACAGAGCTGATGTACCTAGGGCTTTAGCAGTGTTTTGTTTGGCTTCGTTTTGGATGGCGCTTTCTCTTGCATTATCTACGGCGTTTGCAAACTGATTATTGAACCATTCTATCGAGGTCGGAGCATAATACTTGCTCGCGTCGTCGAGCGGCAATGCCTGGTCCCTTTTAGCGTCGAGTAATATACCGTCTAGAAACGCGTTAAGGTTACTATAATATGCATCTTTTAGATTTATCCCCTTGAAGTAGGGTGAGAGTTTGGAGTTCTGCTCTTCGATGAGACTCTGTGTCATTTTACAAAATCCGTTGACATTGATGCTTTCGTTATAATCTATAGTGTTCCTGGTTTCATACTGCGTCGTATCCGGATTGAATACCTGTTCGCTTTTCTTATCCCAGCCGATTTGCCCGGCAATCTTGGTTAATTTTGGTGTAACCATCTCGCACTGTTTAGTCACTCCAGATTCGTTCCCGGCGGCTTGGCCAGCGGATGGGGTGGATTCTGAGCCCGATATAGAGGTCGTCTTTGGCGCGGTCATATCATCGAGCTTGATATTTATTTGGGGTACTTTGGGCTGCTCTGATGGCAAGAATTGGATGCCGCCATACACGACTGCAATGACTGTGAGCAAGAGAGTAAGCGTTATGACTGCTATCAGCGCGCTTCGGGCTATTCTTAGAAATGTTCTTTCCATGGCTAAACTCTCCTTCTGAGTTTTCGCATTCATGCTAAGCCTCAGGCGCACCGCTGTCAAATCGGTGATGGTTGACCCTGCCTGAATCGCCAGAGCACCTCAGAGGCCAGTTCAGGCCTCACAGGCTCTCAGGCTGGCCTTTGGCAGGCTTCAGCCGGAATCTCCTTTTTTCCCCGTTCCAGCGAGGGCTCCTGCCCTACGCTCCAGGCGCGCCGCAGTAAAAAACGGCGCGTCTTGCGCTACCCCTCTAGCGGGCCTGTTCCTGCCCGCAACGCCGGCCCTTCCTTTATAAGGTGCAGCCTGCGGCTGGTCCTCCCGTCTCGACATTCATTTCCCGGCGAACTATAGGCTCCGTTCGGCTCCTTCTGTCAACTCCGCTTGTGCAGCTCCGCGCGGCATAGAAGCCGCCGTGCTCGCTTCCGCGCCCCTTCGGGCTTCGGG
>Ga0187863_10001165_pt1 | contig 21446 bp, 20 predicted proteins | sample June2016WEW_11_1_FD_132975 | JGI IMG/M metagenome (GOLD analysis project Ga0187863, IMG submission 132975) | Peatland microbial communities from SPRUCE experiment site at the Marcell Experimental Forest, Minnesota, USA - June2016WEW_11_10 | ecosystem: Environmental > Terrestrial > Soil >...
GGTAAATATCAGTATGGCCGATGGCCATGTGGAATATTGCACAGCGCAAAATCTATTCCAATATTACTGGAATCGAAATACTGTGCCGAAGCCGTTTCCACAGTATTGATACCACTTTGAGCATGTAATTGCACTATTCTAGGTTGCGGTAGCGTTTGCTTGTTCGACCAGCCAAGGGTGAGAGACCAACCTCCGCACGCCTTCGGCATTTTCACAAAGCGGGCGCAGTTCCTCGCCGATGGCCTGCTCCAAGTCGTCGAGCTTCTCCCACAGCTCATTGCCGATCCGATCCTTGATCACATCACCGATGGCCTCCGTCGGATTGAGTTCGGGACTATACGGCGGCAACGACACCAAATGCACATGCTCCGGCACGGAATGCAGTTGGGGTTTGGGATGAAACCCCGCTTGATCCCAGATGACAACGTGTTCGGCTCCCGGGTCGCTCGCCGCCAGATGCGCCAGAAATAAACCGCTCATCTCCAAGCTCACTTCCGGCAGACACAAAAACTCCGCCGCATTTTCCCCATCCACTTCCAAGGCCGAATAGAGGTAACCCCATTCATATTTGGTTCGATACGGCACCGTCGGACGCACACCCCGCAGCGTCCAGCACTTGCGCACCACCGGGATCAAACCGTAACGGTGTTCATCGGCCACCCACAGGCGCACTGGTCTTCCACCAGCCACGTTCAAGCTCGCTAACTGTTCGCAGAGCGTTTGTTGGAACTTTTCGGCCTGTGCCGCGTCGTTTTGCGCGTGGGTCTTGCGCGGCACTTTCAAGACCCCGCCCAATTTTCCCAGCCAGTAATACACCCCGGCCAGCTTGAGGCGGATCGTATGCCGCTCCCGCAGCCAGTGTTGAATCTCCTTAGCCCGTTTCCACCGGCCAGATTGTAGTCCGGCCAGGAGTTCTTTGAGCGCATCGCCTTGCACTTGCGCCACTGCCCCGCCACCGTGCTGACGCTCCAGCAATCCAGCCACCCCGCCGTCCTTGAGCGCATTCATCCAGTCGAAAAAACGGCGCCGGCTGATGCCCAACTGCTCGGCAATCTGCGCGGCGGTCAACTGCCCGCTGGCGGCCAGTCTTGCGGCCAACAGGCGCTGTTGGCTTTTGACATCGTGGCAGGTCCGCAATTCAACGGCCACTGCTTGCGCCAAATCAGGTCGGTTCAGATGGTATCGCTTCGGCATCCCCTAGCTTTACCCATATCCCCATAATAGTGCAATATCAAACTGAACGTGGTATTAGGTCTTTTATTCGGTTCCATTGGGAATGGGATTCCTTTGCCGTTGAGCGAGGCAATCGTCTGGCAACCGACTCAAGGCTGGCGGCAACTTTATGGAAATTTCAAGGAATTGGGTATTAGCATTGAGTGGCACGATTTTGAATTGAATGCCAGCACTACTTTCGAGTGGTCGCGCAGTTTTCATCCAAACAGCTTGGAACTTTGCCTGAATCTGGCCGGGCACGCTTCTATTCGTTGTGTATCCAGCACCGTGGATTTTGAGCCGTTGACGGCCGGGTTTTACGCGCCGGGAAAGAATAAATTGCGCGCCTGGCGAAAGCCCGGAGAGCGGCACCGTTTCATTACCGTCGAATTTTCCCCCCGTTTTCTGCGCAAGCATTTGTTCCAATGCGATGGTGCGCTTCATGGTTTGGTGGAAAAATTCCTGCTTGCCAGTGCGTCTCCCGCCGGGTTGGGTGAAATCCACCGGCTGACCACAGAACAGGAACAATTGATTTCTCAACTCTTGCGTCCGCCTTCGTTTCAGGGTGCGCGACGGCTGTGGTATCAGGGCAAGGTGCTGCAACTGATGGCAGATTTTTTCTTCGGGCGGCGTGGCGAGGACGAATTATTTTGCGACCGGCAAAAACGGATGGTGCGGGAGCGTGTGGATCGGGTTGTGGCCATTCTGCGCCGGGATTTGGCTGAACCGCCCACGTTGGAGGAAATTGGACGCGAGGCTGGATGCAGCCCGTTTTATTTGAGCCGGACCTTTTCGCGGGAGACAGGCATGACCATACCGCAGTGTTTGCGAAAACTTCGTATGGAGCGTGCGGCTGAATTGCTCAAGAGCGGCAAATCCAATGTGACCGAGGCGGCGATGGAAGTTGGCTACAACAGCTTGAGCCATTTCAGCCAAGCGTTCTATCAAACAATGGGCTGCTGTCCGGCACTGTATGCGCTGAAGACGACGACTTGTTGATCAAGTCGTCACGTTCAGCCATACGCTTGATTTCCGTTCCACAGTAATTTTTCTGACACCCCTAGCGCGGCAACGGATTTTTGGCAATTCCAACCTAGGATGGCAAATCCTTACCGGTCGTCGTTACGGTCAGCTTGCCGTGTTTCACCCCTTTGGCGGAAATCAATTCGTCGGCGATTTTTTTGATGACTGCTGCTTTGCCGCGCACAAGCAGGACTTCCAAGCAATTGTGGTGGTCCAGATGCACATGCACCGTTGAAAGAATCACATCGTGATGATCATGCTGGATGTCTGTGAGCGTGGCTTGAAGGTGCGGTTTGTGGTGGTCATAGACCAGCGTGATGGTGCCGGCAATGTCTTCGTTGCCAAATTTTTGCCGGTGTTCGATGAGGCGGTCGCGAATCATGTCGGCGATGGCCAGCGACCGGTTGTCGTAGCCTTTATCACCCGACATCTCGTCCAGTTGCCGCAGCAGCGACGGCGGCAGGGATATGCTGAAACGGCTGACGGTTTCTTTATTCATCCGTTCAGATTATTTGCAACCCGTGTTCTAATGCCAGCGTTAAAATCGCGCAGTCAGGCCGACCCGCACTTGAAATGGTTCGACAGGATGAAAAACATCTTGGAACACTGGTTGCGCGGTCGGCGTCACCCGTGAGGTGTAGGCGTAATCAATGTCGTGGTCGTGGCGGTCGAGCAGGTTCAGTGCTTCGACGGATATGCGCCATATCTTGTTAATTTGGTAGCCGGCTTCCGCATTCACCAAAATTGTTTGGTCAGAGCGGTAAATTCCGTCCGAAGTCAAATCACGCGGGCCGAAATAACGCAACCGCAGGCTCGACGAAAATCCATGCCAATCATGCAGCGTGATGCCCGATGAAATCACCAGCCCAACCGCCTCGGGCACGCGCGTGCCGCCGGGACTGCCTGGTGCGGCGTCGTCCGAATCAACCGAAGTGAAACGCGCGATGGAATCCGCCGCGTCGAGATCGAGCGACAGATGCTTGGTAAGCGAATAAAAATTCGCCAATTCGATGCCGTAACGATTGCTCGGCTGTTGTGAAGCAACCGTGCCGCCGGTATCACCATCCTGTTCCAACTCGGAAGCGCTATAAAGATACCAGAGCGACACGGTGCTTTGGAGTTTTGGAACAATCAGCGTGCGCACGCCAATTTCCGCGCCTTTGGTTTGAATCAGGGCGGGAATTTTTGAGGCCGGCGTATTGGGATAGGGATTATCCGCCGAGACCGGCTCGATGGTCTGCGTCGCGCCGCGCCCGTCATTGCTGTGAAAACCAAACCCGCCTTGCACATATAATTCCGTTTTGTCCCACGGTCCGAAAATCAAGCTCAACTTCGGGCCGGGAAGAAACGTTTCGGCTGTCCCGGAATTGGCCGGAGTGCTCAAGCTGGTGTCATCAAAATAATCCAGATCGCCGCGCAGCGCCGCGACGGAGCGGAATTTTTCCGCCCATTGAATTTTGTTTTCCACCCAAAAACCGATCTGCGTGTCCGTCAAATTATTCACATCCGTGTCGGCGGGGAGAATGGTGCCGGTTGCCGAATCCAGTTTGTTCACGCGCACGCGGTTTTCGGTCTGATAAAGGCCGTTGTCAATCCAGTCGTTGCGGATTTGCAAACCGAATGTGTTTTCCACGTCGCGATTGAACCACTGGCTGAAAATCGCGTGGCGCGCGTCGAAGCCGGCCACCTCGCGCTGGTCCTGCTGCTCAAACTGGTCGCCTTTGTTCGTGTCCGTCAGGAAGTAAGTGAAGTCGGAAAACAAATCGAGGTCGTAATAAAATGCGTAGGCCGTGATTTTGGTCTCGGAGCTTCCATTTTGACGATGCCATTCGGCTTGCAGGCTGTAACGCTGCGAATTGCCGCCGTCCGTCGGATTGATTGCGCCAAATAAATTCGTCCGCCCGAAACTGGCGGCAATCTGGTCGCTGGAATTCCATTCGCCGTGATAGCCGCGAAACGTCGCGCTCCAGCCGTTCGCGTCATCACCCTGGCTGTAGGTCAAAATGCCGTTGAACTTCCAGTAATTATCTGGATGCACCCACGGGCCGTCGTCGTGATACACCTCGCCGCCATAAAGAATGTTGCCCGCGCCAAGTTTTTGAGAAAAGCCGAACACACCGCGTTCGTAGCCATACATTCCACCTTCGATGGTAACAAAATCCTGCGGCAGCGTTTTGTAAAACACCAGATGCGCGTTTCCAGCCGAACCGAAATCGCCCACGTCGGCGTAATACGGGCCTTTTTCATAATTGACGCGCTCTACAAATTCCGGGATGACCGTGTTCATGTCGGAATAGCCCTCGCCGTGCGCGTGCGACGGCAGGTTAAGCGGCATATCGTCAAGGAACACCGCGAAATCCGTGCCGTGGTCCAAATTGAAGCCGCGCAGAAAATACTGGTTCGCCTTCCCACCGCCGGCGTGTTGCGTGATGATGACGCCGGGAACAGTTTCAAGAATTTCGCCGCTCCGTAAAATCGGGCGGTCAGCCAGTTGCGCCGCGCCGGTCGTGCCCTGGCTAGCGGAAGTGGCGATGCCTATCATGCTGTCCTGGCGTCCCATCACGACAATGTTCGGCAGCCGGACGACCTGGTTGGTGACTACCGCTGGTTGATTGGAAACCGTGTTGCTGGCGGCATCGAGGTTGGTAATGGTTTCGGCGCAGACGATGTTCGCAGCCACAAGCAGCCCGCCAAGGCCGATGGTCACAGTGTGAAGCCTGCTTCTCCAAGCGCGGCGTAAAAACGGCACTTGACCCGGATTTGAAATAAGTGTTACGTTCATCGTCAATGGTGTTACCAACTCCACAAGTGTTACGCAACATGAAAATAGTATTACGATAAGTATTAGCTGAAAGTTATGCGTGTTGCAGACAATGTAATTGATAGTGGGCTGGCTTCCTCCGGGGCAATTCCTGTAGCTGCTCCCGTTGTTCCAGTCAGCGTGAAAGGCCGGATTGTTTCACTGTATGGTTTGCTTGTTGGCTTTAACGTCGGGGCATGGATTTGGGCACTGATTGCCTTTCATAATCATCCGGTTCTGTTAGGAACGGCGTTCCTGGCCTACACGTTTGGCCTCCGTCATGCCGTGGATGCCGATCACATCGCGGCGATTGACAATGTGACGCGCAAATTGATGCAGCAGGGCAAACGGCCCGTCGGCGTCGGCTTCTTTTTTTCCCTCGGCCATTCAACCATTGTTTTCGGTTTGTCGGTCATCATCGCCCTGACTTCCGCCGCAATCAAAAATCGCTTTGGTTCTTTTGAATCCATCGGTGGGATTATCGGGACTTCCATTTCCGCATTCTTCCTACTGACCATCGCCATCGCCAATATCATCATCCTCATCGCGGTCTATCGCACCTTCCAACACGTCAAAGGAGGAGGGCAATTTGTGGATGAAGACCTGAACCTAATTCTCGCCAAACGCGGATTTTTCGGGCGCATCTTTAGAAATCTGTTCCGATTGATTGAGCATAGCTGGCAGATGTATCCGGTTGGTTTTCTTTTCGGCCTCGGTTTTGATACGGCAACGGAAGTGGGCTTGCTCGGTATTTCGGCGACGGAAGCCACCAAAGGACTTTCCATCTGGTCAATCCTTGTTTTCCCGACGCTTTTCACGGCGGGCATGGCGTTGATTGATTCGACGGACAGCATCCTGATGCTTGGCGCTTACGGCTGGGCCTTTGTGAAACCGATCCGCAAACTTTATTACAACATGACCATCACCTTGGTTTCGGTCTTGGTGGCCTTGCTGGTTGGCGGAATCGAGGTGCTTGGGTTGATTGGCGGTCATTTTAAGATGCAGGGAGTCATCTGGGACATGATTGGCTCCCTGAACGATAACTTTGGCGTCATCGGCTTCGCCATCGTCGGAGTCTTTGTGGTGAGTTGGGCCGCTTCAATCATCATCTACCGCATAAATCGTTACGATGAGATTGAAGTGAATACCGACCCCACCGACCGAAGGTCGTCGGCTTTTCAGTAAAGTTCAAATCTCGTTACGGGATAAAAATCCTCTGGCACTGGTCAAGGCCGGACAGGCTCTTGGAGCGGAGGCGTGGAGGTAAAGAGCGCAATCTCCCGTCAAATAATGGCAACGCGCCGACAGCACAATTTTGCCACACAGCCTATTCTGCCCGTGCATGAATCCAGCGAATATCATTTTGGGAACGGATAGGGTTGACACGAAAACCGTCTTGGGAATGGAAGAATCACAACCGCCGGCGCCGGCTTTGCGGCAGATTCCCTTCTGGAAACTGGCGCTGGTCGTGGCTGGACCTGGATTGGTGGTGATGCTGGCCGACACCGACGCCGGCAGCGCCATCGTGGCGGCGCAAAGCGGCGCGCAATGGGGTTATCGCCTGTTGCTGCTGCAACTGCTGCTCATGCCCATTCTTTATGTGGTGCAGGAATTGACTGTTCGGCTTGGACTGGCCACGCGCAAGGGACACGGAGAACTGATTGCCGAGCGTTTTGGCAAGGGCTGGGCCTGGCTGTCCGTCAGCACCCTGCTGGTGTCCTGCGTGGGCGCAATGCTGACCGAATTTTCGGGCATCGCCGGGGTGGGACTGCTTTTCGGCGTTTCGCCGTGGATTAGCATCTCATTGACGGTGATTTTCCTGGTGGTGGTGGCGACGACCGGCAGCTATCGGCGGGTGGAACTGGTGGCAATTTTGATCGGCCTTTTTGAACTGGCCTTCGTCGCGGTTGCCTTTGTGTCGCATCCCAGCGGAACGGCGATGCTTCAAGGCATGGCCCACATGCCGCTGGGCGACCGGCAATATCTATTCCTGCTGGCTGGCAACGTGGGGGCGGTCATCATGCCTTGGATGATTTTCTATCAACAATCGGCCGTGGTGGACAAGGGGCTGGATATTTCCCACCTCAAGCCGGCCCGCTGGGACACCGCCATCGGAGCTGTTGTAACCCAGGTCATCATGGCGGCGATTCTGATTCTGGCCGCCACCACCATCGGCGCCAAAAATCCCAATGCCTCGTTGGATACCGTGCAGCAGATCGCCGACGCTTTGATTCCCTTCCTTGGCTCTTTTTGGGGCAAGGTGATTTTCGCGATGGGCATGTTGGGCGCGGCTTTGGTGGCGACCATCGTCGTTTCGCTTACGGCGGCTTGGGGTTTGGGAGAAGTAACCGGGTATAAACATTCGCTGGCGCACCATCCCTTTGAAGCTCCTTGGTTCTACGGCATCTATGTGGTCAGCCTGCTGATTGGAGCGGGCATCGTGCTTTCTGGCGTCAATCTGGTGAAACTTGCCGTCAGCGTGAATGTGATGAACGCCCTGCTGCTGCCAATCGTTCTGGGCTTTTTATACCTGTTGGCGCGCAAGGCGCTGCCGGAGCCGTGGCGGCTCAAAGGGTGGTATGCGTGGCTGGTCGGCTTGATCGTCCTGTTCACCGCCGGCTTGGGCGTGTATGCCGGCATCATGGGAATATTGTAGCAAGACCTTTTGTGTTTGTAAAAGATGCGACCGGGCGGATTACCGGGGCGCAACCGCAACTTTGCGCTGGCACACCTGCCATGAAGCCTTATGATTAAAATCAATATGGCTAAATCAAAAATACCTCAAAAAGTGAGTGACGAGCTTAATCGTCAGTTCAACCAGGAACTCGCCGCCGCGCATTCGTATCTCGCGTTGTCCGTGTGGTGCGATGTCCGAAACCTCAAGGGCTTCGGCAAATACTTTGTCAAGCAGGCGGGCGAGGAGCGCACGCACGCGGAACGAATTCTCAAACACCTGACCGACCGCGGCGTGACGGCGGAAGTGGCTGCGGTGCCCGCTCCGAAACAGGAATTCAAGACGCTGCTGGAAATCGCCCAACAAGCGCAATCGCAGGAGCACGCCAACACACTCGGTGTCAACGCCGTTTATGAAGCCGCCGTGACAGCCAAAGATTATCCCGCGCAGGTGCTCATGCACTGGTTCATCAACGAGCAGGTGGAAGAAGAAGATTGGTCAACGGAAATGGTGGAGCGTGTTCAAGCGGCAACGTGCGCCGGCAGCCTGTCCGATCTGGACCGCCACATAGAAAAATTTCTCGAACAGAAAGTCAGGGAAGTGCCGGCTGAAAAATAGTAATGGAGGTTGTCAGCGTGCTTGTCCGTTTCGGCAAATTTCTTGTGATAGTTGCGCTCGTCGTGACGGTGGGCGCACAATGGACGGTGCTGCAAACGGTTGCGTGGACAACGATGCTTGCGGATAATCTGCGCACACACTCGCTCGCCGAATCCGTAACCCGCACGTTTGATGGCAAACATCCCTGCTGCCTTTGCAAGGCCATCGCCGCCGCAAAAAAGTCGGAAAAGAAAAATGACTTCGCACTGGAGTTAAAGAAAATGGAATTTCCACCCACGCCGGAAAATTTCACCATCATCGCTCCATCGCATTTTCAACTTTTGCCACAGGCGGACACTTTCGCCGATTCGCTCACTCAAAAGCCGCCGACACCCCCGCCGCGCGGATTCTTCGTCTGATTCAATCGCAGTTGGTTGCCCGTGTCGTGTTGGCACGGGCAGAAATGTTTTCCTTTAACCTTGAGAGCGCCGTGGCGCGTTCTCGCAATTTAGAAATTTGAATATGAAAAATAGAAATAAAAAAAATAATTCAGCAGCGGTAAAAGTGGGTTGTGGTTTGTTGGCTGGAGTGCTCGCGCCGAGCGTGGTCCATGCCTGCGCGTGCGGCTGCGGCGTTTTTGACGTGGCGACAAGTTCGATGCTTCCGAACGGCCAGGGCGGGATGGCCTGGCTGCAATACGATTATCAGGACCAAAACCGTAACTGGAGTGGCTATTCGCAGGCACCGGCGGCCAATAATGGCGACAAGGAAATTGAGACGCACTTCATCACCGCCGGTTTCCAATATATGTTCAATGACAGTTGGGGGCTTAAGGTTGAAATTCCTTATGACTATCGCACGTTCAAAACCGTTACTAGCAATCCGAATGTTCCAAACAATACCGTTACGACCATCAACTGGGGCGCTCTCGGCGACATCCGGCTGGAAGGCATTTACACGGGGTTTTTTGCGGACCAATCCGCAGGTGTGACATTCGGCCTCAAGCTGCCGACCGGCGATTGGACCTACAACAATGCCTGGGGCGACGTTGACCGTGACAGCGAAATCGGCACCGGCAGCACGGACATTTTGATCGGGGGGTTTTATCGCGGCAACATCACGAAAGATGAAAAATGGGACTGGTTCGCGCAGGGACTGTTGGACGTGCCGGTGCTGACGCAGGTTCAATATCGTCCGGGTGTCGAACTCGATACGGCGGCGGGGATTGATTACAAGGGATTCTCGCTCGGTCGCGTGCAAATCTCACCGGTGGCGCAGGCAATCTTTTCCTACCGGAGCAGTGACAGCGGAGCCAACGCCTCCGGCGGTGCAAACGACAACGACGGGCCAATCCCCGGACCCGACTCCGGCTACCAGCGTTTGATGCTTTCGCCGGGAATCGAATTTCACATTCACCCGGTGATGATATACGCGGACGCGGAATTGCCTGTTTTTCAACACTTCACCGGCAATCAAATGGCTGCATCGGTGCTCTACAAGTTGAGCGTAAGCTGGATGTTTTGATTATATCCCAACCGAAACCAAATATGAAAAACCTGAAATTGATCATCGGAATCATCCTCGTTGCAACGTGCGCCGCCATCCCGCTGTCGGCTCGCGCCGACAATTCCACCAACGCGCCGGTGAAGCCGTATCCGCTCGACACCTGCCTAGTCTGCGGCATGAAACTCGGCGAGATGGGCGAGCCATGCGTTTTCGTGTATAAAGGCCAGCAAATCAAAGTCTGCGACAAAGCCGAAGAAGCGGACTTTGATAAAGAGTCGGACAAATACGTGAAAAAACTGGCCGATGCCGAAGCCAAATTGAAAAAGTAAATTGCATGTCCAGAAAAGCCGGTTCCAAACAACGCAAGATCCGAAATGAAGAACGATTGTTTGCCACAGTCGCCATCGTCGGGTCTTTGGTTTTTGGAGCCGGCTTCTGCTTCCTGCTCTTCGCGATGAACAGCCGGGATGAAACGCAGGCTGTGCCGGCAGAAAATCCAAAAGCCGTCGTCATCCCACCGGATCATCCGCGACAACTGGTGAATTTCTCACTTACCGACCGCACAGGCCGCACGGTCACGCAGTCAGAACTGGCCGGCAAATTTCTAGTTGTGGATTTTCTGTTCACCAGTTGCTCGCTCACATGTCCCGCCGTGAACAGCCACATGACGCAAATCCAGCTACTCACCACGAACCAGCCGGATGTCAAACTCGTCTCCTTGACGGTTGATCCGCGCGATGACACGGTGGACGTGCTCGCCAAATACGCCGCGCGCTTCGGGGCGGACACCAATCGCTGGCTGTTTCTCACCGGCGATAAATCGGAGTTGTATGGTTTGATAGGAACGAGTTTCCTCGCGCAGGATACAGACAATCAGTTTGGATATATGCCGGGGAATTTCTCACACACCGAGCGCATCGCCATCGTGGACCCGCAAGGTCAGGTGCGAGCTTATTTTGACGGCTTGAACGATGGAGTGGAGTCCGCCGTCGTCGCCGAAATTAATCGTTTACGACAACCAAAATTATGAAAAGCCTGAATTTCTGCCGTGCAGTTCTGTTGTTTCTAACCGTCCTTGGCAGTTCCGTTTCCGCCGCACCAAGTTCCAGCGACCCCAATACCAAGTCTTACTCCGCTCAGGGTGTCGTGCAGGAAATTGCGCCCAACCAGCGCACTGTTACAATTCATCATCAAAACATTCCCGGTTACATGATGGAAATGACGATGGATTTTCCCGTGCAAAACACCAATGAACTGAACGGCATTTCGCCCGGTGATCAAATCACGTTCACGCTCGTCGTCACTGAAAAAGATGATTGGGTCGAAAACATCCATCGTGTCGGTGGCGTTGCGAAAACCTTGACCAATGCCATGCCCGTGCTTCACACGTTGGATTCCGAACTCAAGCCGGGAGATGTTTTGCCGGATTACGAACTGACGGCGGAAGATGGTAAGCACATTCACTTCGCCGACTTCCGGGGAAAGGTGGTGGCTTTCACATTTTTTTATACACGCTGTCCCCTGCCGGATTACTGCCCGCGCATGAGCAATAACTTCTTTGAAACGCGAAAATTGATTCTGGCGACAGCCGATGCCCCCACCAACTGGCAATTTCTTTCCATTTCCTTCGACCCGGATTTTGACACGCCTGAAGTGCTGTCGAATTACGGCACCGTTTATCGCGGCGGCGACGACGACCGCTGGCTCTTCGCCTCTGCTTCCGCAAAAACCCTCGCCAATCTTGCTCCGAGCCTTGACTTGATGATCATGCGCGAAGGCGGAAATATCATGGGACACGGTTTGCGAACCGTTGTTCTTGACACGCAAGGGCGAATTTCCCGGCAATTGGACGGCAACAAATGGACACCGCAAGAACTTGCCGACGCCGTAATGGAAGCCGCACGCCAACCGACTCGACAATGAATGGATTCAAGCTCTCGATAACATTTGCGAACAGTGGCCAGCCGACTCTTGATGAACGGCCAATGACGGCTTACTGTGACCGCGTTGATCCAAAACCCATGCGAGTGTGTGGGCTAATTTGCGAAACCGAACAACAATCCCAACCAAAGGAGAAATTATGATGACCCGGCGCCAAGCCATAAAAACTACCGCGCTCGCCGGCGTCGCGCTGGCCACATTGCCAAGCGCGATTGCTCAAACCAACTCCACCACGCCTGTAGCAGCGGCACCGAGCGGGCCGTTCACACTGCCGCCATTGCTCTACGCCTATGACGCGCTTGAACCCTACATTGATGCGCGCACGATGGAGATTCACCACGACAAACATCACGCCGCCTATGTTGCCAACCTCAACAAGGCAGTCGCCGAATTCCCCGACGTGGGGAAAATGTCCGTTGAAGCCATGCTCAAAGACTTGAACGCGATTCCTGAAAGAATCCGCACGGCGGTCCGCAATAACGGTGGTGGTCACTTCAACCATTCCCTGTTCTGGCAAATGCTCAAAAAGGATGGAGGCGAACCAACGGGCGATTTAGCGAAGGCTATTGATTCTGCGTTTGGAAATTTCCCCGCGTTCAAGGAGAATTTCAGCAAAGCTGCCGCCGGTCAGTTCGGCAGCGGCTGGGCGTGGCTGGTGGTGGATGCAAACAAGCAATTGGGAATCGAGCCAACGGCCAATCAGGATTCACCCATCAGTCAAGGCAAGCAACCGCTGCTCGGCATTGATGTATGGGAACACGCCTATTATCTCAAATACCAGAATCGGCGTCCGGAATACGTGGCCGCGTTTTTCCATGTCATCAATTGGGATTTTGTCTCTGAACGCTACAAGAACATGGCCGCTTGATGCCGATGGCACACTGGTCTGGAGCAATATGCAGCGTAGTTTGATTGATTTAGGTTCGACACTGATATGCACCGACGAAAATTTGTTTCTGTCATGCTTGGGCAGTTGCTTATGGTGGAAATTCTAAAGGCAGTCGAACTTTCGTCCACAAACGCGCCAACGGTTCTGCCCCCAATCACCGTCATCGGAAACGCTGTGCCGTCATCATTGACCTCCCCTTCCGCCGATCAAGCTGCCGTGCAGAAAAAAGAAATTCCCGGCGGCTTCACCATCAAAACCGCGGATGAAATGGAAAAAGGCCGCGTGTCAAATTTTCTGGATTTGCTTCGGGGCGTGCCGGGACTGTTCATGCAAAGTGAAAACGGGGTGGAAATGTCCAAGGTTTCAATTCGCGGTTCGGGCATCGAATCGGACGACGAGCCATTGGGCGTGGAATTTTTGCTCGACGGCATCAGCTTCGATCAAGGCGACGGCGAGACGATCATTGAAGACTTTGATGTCAGCACGCTGAAATACGCGGAAGTGTATCGCGGCGCCACTGCTTTCAAATACGGTTCGTTGACGATGGGCGGCGCGATCAATCTCGTCCCATTCACTGGCTACGATGCGCCGTCGTATCAGCTTCAACTTGAAGGAGGCAGTTACGGTTTCGTGCGCGGCGAGGCCAGTGCCGCCGGCGTTGACGGGAATTTAGATTATTATGCATCGCTGTCAGGACGTTACCGCGACGGCTATCGCGCGCACAGCCAGGAGGACACCGAGCTTTTGTTCGCCGACATCGGAGACAAAATCAGCGACAACCTTGAAAACCGTTTTTACCTGACGGTGGATCAGGAAAATCGCCAGTTGCCCGGCGGATTGACGCAATCACAAATGCAGGCTGACCCGCAACAGGCCGATCCGCTTGCGGCTCCGCAGGATTACAGCAAACAATGGTATTATGTCCGGCTCGCCGACAAAATGAGTTATGAAAAAGACGGACAGGAACTGGACGCCAGCATTTATTGGTGGCATCGCGAATTGTTGGAGAAAGGTTTTTATGATCCGAATGATTATGAGCAGGGCATCCAGAACTATCATGCGGACGACGGCGGCATCAATTTGAATTCCGTCACGCACAGTTTGCTTTTCGGACAGCAAAATATTCTTACGCTCGGTTTGAGTCCGGCGTTTGAAACCGAGCAGGATCACAATTACGCAAATATGAGCGGCGCAGAGGGAGACACCATCGCGAAGGATTTGGAACTGTCGGTCAACGTGCCAGTGTATTTGGAAAACCAGCACTACCTGACGGAGAAGCTTTCGCTGCTGACGGGCCTTCAGGGAATTTATGTGCTGCGGCATTTTTACGATTACTTCAACGGCACGGTTGATGGCGACCAGTCAGCCGAGCAACATTTTTGGGGATTGAATCCGAAAATCGGTTTGCTTTACCAATTGAATGACGACAGCCAAGCGTTCATCAATTTCAGCCGCACCTTTCAGCCGCCGTCATTCGACAACATGGTCACTTTCGACGACGGCCCCGGCGTGAGTTTGATTTATACGCCATTGCAGCCGCAACACGCGTGGACGATTGAAACCGGCACGCGCGGCAAATATGGACGTTTTGATTGGGACTTGGCGCTTTACCATTCATGGGTTCGGAATGAATTGCAGGACTTGTTTGATGATCTGGGACAAGACCGTGGCGATGTCAACGTCGCGCGCTCGTATCATCAGGGCATTGAGGCTGGCCTCGGCATTGAACTTTGGAATTCAAAAAAAGTCGGCGATGCGAATGGCCAGTCGTTGAAATTAAACCAGACCTACACACTCAACGATTTTCATTTTGTGGACGATCCGGTTTATGGCAACAACCGTCTGGCCGCGATTCCCATCCATGTTTATGAAGCGGAATTGATGTATGAAGCGCCGTGCGGCTTTTACGCCGGGCCGAATGTGCAATGCAACCTCACAAGCTATCCGGTTGACCAGGCAAACACGCTTTACGCCGGAGCTTACGCGCTGCTCGGATTCAAAATCGGTTATTCCACTGATTTTGGAAAATCTAAATTTTCAGTTTTTGTCGAAGCGAAAAATTTGACGGATGAAAATTATGCCGCTTCAGTTGATCCGATTGGAGATGCGGATGCCAATTCACAACTTTTTCATCCGGGCGACGGACGTTCGTTTTACGGCGGCGTGACGTGGGATTGGTGAAAATTCAGGGCAATTCACCGACAAAGAATGGCAAGCCAGCGGCAGCGTGTTTTTTTGGGCTTCTATATTATGCGGGCAAATGAGAGGCGTTACTTTTGTGAGTTGTTGGTGCGGGTGGGCATCTTTTGTCGGCCTGCTGGGAGGCGCGGTTTTGGCGTCTGTCAGTCCTGCACTGGCCACGCCACCGACGATTGCAGTGCCGTCCATCGTTTCCACCACCAACGAAACAACAGCAGCGACAGGATTTTTCACCGGCATCTCTCGAAGAGACACTCTGCTTGGTGACATGTGGGGACTGCGCCCGTGGTTGAGCAAATACGGCCTCTCACTCTCCATTCTGGAGACCAGCGAGGCGCTGGGCAACGTGTCCGGGGGCGTCCATCAAGGCTTCGATTACGATGGCCTGACCCAGATGATTTTGCAGTTGGATACAGAACGGGCCTTTCACCTGTATGGCGGCACCTTCAACGTCAGTGGTCTTCAAATTCATGGTCGCAATTTAAGTGCAGACAATCTTTATACTTTGCAGACTGCCAGCGGAATCGAAGCAGACCGTGCGACCCGCTTGTGGGAACTTTGGTATGACCAGAAGTTTCTCGAAGAAGACCGGCTCGACGTGAAAATCGGCCAGCAAAGCCTCGACCAAGAGTTCATGGTCAGCCAGAACGCCTTGCTTTTCGTCAACACCATGTTCGGCTGGCCAATGGTGCCTTCGGCAGACATGCCAGGCGGTGGTCCGGCCTATCCGCTTTCCGTGTCGGGGATTCGTGTGCGGATACGTCCGATTGATTCGCTGACTTTTCTGGCAGGCGTGTTCAATGGCAGCCCGGTGTCGAATAACAACGGTGACCCGCAAAAGCAGAATCCTTCTGGAACCACTTTCCCAATGAACGGCGGCGCGCTCGTCATCGCCTAGGTGCAATATAGTTATCCATCGCTTGGTTCGATGGTTTCCGCCGACCAATCGCAGTCATTGTCGGGCACTTACAGGCTGGGCTTTTGGTATGACACGGAAAACTTTGCAGACCAGGAATACGACAACACGGGCCTGTCCCTTGCCAATCCCGCCAGCACCGGCATTCCCATGACCCATCAGGGTGATTATGCCATCTATGCGGTAATGGACCAGATGATCTGGAATGACCCCAACGACCCGGACGGTGATCGAGCGATAAATTTCTTTGCGCGGGCGATGGGAACACCGGCGGAAAATCGCAACTTGATTGACTTCAGCTTGAACGCGGGCTTCACCTTTCACGAACCGATTCCCCACCGAGGTGATGACACATTCGGCATCGGTATGGGCTACGCCAAGGTAAGCGACCGCGCTGCCGATTTGGACAAGGACACCGGCTTCTACACAGGTTCGGCCTACCCGGTTCGCAGCGGCGAAGCGTTTGTGGAGGCAACCTATCAATATCAACTTACGCCCTGGTGCCAGTTGCAGCCGGATTTTCAATACGTCTTTAATCCCGGCGGCGGAATCCCCAATCCCAATGCCCCGGGACAGCAGGTAAAGGATGAAGCCGTTATCGGTCTGCGAATGAACATCTCGTTTTGAAAGATTACTGACAATGCTCACGATAAATAAATCATCCGTCCTTTTCGCCGCGTTGTTCGCAACGGCGGTCAACACCTTGCAAGCGGACGAACCGAAAGGCTTTTTGGAAACCATCCACCATCACAAGACGCTGGCTTCCACCGTGGCGGACAACGGTGATCTGAATCCGTATGCGCTCATCGTGGCTCCGGTTTCCGCCGGAAAAATCCAGAAAGGAGATGTCCTGGTGGACAATTTCAACAAAGTGTCCAATTTGCAAGGGACCGGCACCACCATCATGGACTACAACCCAACCACGAAAAATATAACTTTGTTCGCCGAGTTGCCGCAAAACCTGCCGCAGTGTCCGGGCGGTGTGGGATTGAGCACGGCTATGACGATGCTCAAAAGCGGCTGGGTGATTGTCGGAAGCACGCCCAGCACCGACGGCACCACCCGGACAATGGGCGCGGGCGGTCTGTTGGTGCTCGATGCCAATGGCCAACTGGTTGAGACTTGGGCCGACACCAACATCAACGACCCGTGGGGCAATATCGCGACCATTGACAACGGCACTAACGCCATCTTGTTCGTCAGCATGGCCGGCCTTGATGTGCCCGGCCCCGATGTCCACGATTCAACCGGCTATCCTGTGACAGTGAACAAAGCGACGGTGCTGCGGATTGAACTTTCCATCCCTGAAGGGAAACCACCGGTGATTACCAGCCAGACAGTGATTGCTGACGGTTTTGGTCAACGCGCCGACAGGGATGCCTTTTTGATTGGTCCCACTGGTCTCGCCCTTGGCCCCAATGACACGCTCTATGTGTCGGATGCGCTCGGCAATCAAATCGTCGCCATTCCTGATGCGGCGACGCGCACGACCAGTGCCGGAATGGGTCGCACCGTGACCAGGGATGGCCTGCTGCGCCGGCCGCTGGCGCTTACCACAGCTCCCAATGGCCATCTGTTGATAATCAACGCCTTGAAGGGGCAGGTTGTGGAAATTGACCCCGCTACCGGCAAACAACTCTATGCCCAATGGATTGATGCCGACCAAGCGCAATCCCCACCTGGCAACGGCGATTTATTCGGCATTGCCATGACCTCGGACGGCAAAGGCTTTTACTACGTCGAAGATGACGTGAACACAATTATGGAGGCGACCAAATGAGCAAATCAGACGAAGAAAAAATACATTTGTCCCGTCGCCGTTTCCTTTCGTGCGGGTTCATGGCTGCTGCCACTGCCGGTTTAACCGCGCACGGCGCGCCCGCAGTCGTCGCTGCGATGAAAAAAAACGATGAGCCGGCTCAGGAAGGCATGATGGAACCATTCTGGGGCAAGCATCAGGGCGGCATTCTAACGCCGTTGCAGCATAACACCTATTTCGCGGCTTTTGATCTCATCACCATCGAGCGCGACGACGTTGTTAAAATGTTGCAGGCTTGGACTGCCGCCGCCGCCAGAATGACCAGCGGCCAGATGGCGGAACCGCTGGGCAAGGATGATTCCGTTCCGGCACCTGACAGTGGTGATACTTTGGGTTTGTCGCCCGAGCGACTGACAATCACTTTCGGCTTTGGCGCGGGATTGTTCATCAAGGACGGTCAGGATCGTTATGGCCTTGCGGCGAAGCGACCGGCGGCGCTGGTTGATTTGCCAAAGTTCCCCGGCGACCAACTGGTGGATGGCCGCACTAGCGGCGATTTGTCGGTGCAGGCGTGCGCGGATGACCCGCAAGTTGCGTTTCATGCCATTCGCCAGTTGTCGCGCCTGGCCTACAACGTGGCGCAAATCCGCTGGGTGCAGACGGGTTTCACCGCCAATTTCAGCGCCAAAGAGACGCCGCGAAATCTGATGGGGTTCAAGGATGGAACAAACAACCCATCGGTCAACGATTCCAAGCTGATGAACCAATTCATCTGGGTGGGTGACGAAGGACCGGACTGGATGCGGGGCGGCAGTTATATGGTCGTCCGGCGGATTCGGATTGCGCTTGAACATTGGGATCGCATGAATCTGGCTTTTCAAGAACAAACCGTTGGCCGGCACAAATACTCCGGAGCGCCGTTGGGTAGAACGAACGAATTTGACAAGGCCGACTACGACGCGACGGACAAGGACGGCAATCCCATCATTCCCGAAAACGCGCACGTGCGCCTGGCCGCTGCGATCAAGAACGACGGCGCACAAATCCTGCGCCGGCCTTACTCCTATAACGACGGCGCCAATGTCACCGCCGAACGCTGGCCGCCGTGGCGGGACGAAATGGAATTTGATGCCGGCCTTTTGTTCCTGTGTTATCAACGCGATCCGCGAACCGGGTTCATCAAGCTCTTCGAGAAAATGTCAAAGTTTGACATGATGAACCAGTTTGTCACGCACACCGGCGGCGGGTTGTTTGCCTGTCCAGGAGGTATTGCGGAAGGTGGATTCGTTGGCCAACGCCTGTTCGAGAAAGCATGATAAATTATTCCCGAATGTCCGTTCAGTGCGAATATCTCGCGTTTGTCTTGCCTTGCATCTGCCGGCAAAAAGCATAGACACCATCCCCTAACGAGTCCGTTCGGAAAAAACGCGGCTCGAAACCGAGCGGCAAAATGCGACAAAAAGCGGCAAGGAATTTGCCGCAATTTGTCGCCTTTGGACATGAAAAACTTGCCGCTATTTGCCGCCTTTAGTCGCTAGGCGCGCGTTCATCAACAATGATGCAAATACCAATTTTAGACAGGGCACGCGTTACCCCTTCCGACCGGAAGATTTCTGCGGCTCGCCCAAATCTCGCCGATGATTGCGCGGAGTCCCGCAAGCTGGACGGTGCAACTGCTGGCAAGACATCTTGCGAAATGCTTCGCGCAATGCTCACCCGCTGCCAACCTGGTGATTCGCGTGTTGACCGCCATATTGCTTCATCCGGTGCTAACCACGACGCTAACCGCGTTGCGGAGTCAATGCTAACCATTTGCTAACTCCGCGTGAATCGCCTTCCCATTGTATGGCTCGCTGTGCGTCGTCAAGGACACTACGAAAAACGGCTCAAACATGACTCGCCGTTTTGTCGTTCCTCCTTGACGATGCTCGCTTCGCCAAAGACCGATGGCAATTAGGAATTCACGCTGGAAGTGTCACGGTCATGGGTGGAAAACAGCAATGAATCAAACCGGCAATTCGCCGGATTGGATAAACGCGCCACGAGCTGCGTGAGCGGCGGTTACGATTTTGGGGCGTTTTTTGCTTTCAGGAAAGCGTCGAGGTCTGCCTTTTCTGCGGGACTCATCATTCTCACGTTGGCAATGCGCGGTCCGCGTGACGTGTAGGGCGGGTTTTCTTTTGCCGGTGGGGGAACGTTGCTCTCCGGCGCGGTCGTGGTGGCCGGCGGTGGCTTTACGTCTGCGGCGGGCGCATTTTGAGGCGCGGCAGTGACAACGACGGTTGGCGCGGTTTTCATTCGTTTTCGCCGCTTGCGCGATTTGCCGCCGTCCAGGATGATGCGGCCGTATTCGGCCACACGCGCGCGGCTGGTTTTGACGCCGTGTTGTTGCAGCAGTTCTGCAACTGACCTGTAGGACGCTCTTTTTGCACGCAGTTCTACGATGGAATCATGAAATGGTTTGAGGCTGTTGAATGGCACACGATGCGGATTAGGCCGGAACTCCTGAATGGCCTTGCGCAACGATTCAAGATCGAGAGTCGGTTGTGGTGTGGTTGGCGTATTCATAATTTTTGGATGTGACGGTTGAAAGCTGAGGGCGAGAATCCCACGAGTTGCTTGCGGGATGTTGCGTGGACTGTTGCACGGCTGTTGCGCCGCCGTTGCGCGAACAGATTGCGGGTTGTCTCGCAAGTTTCCGGCACGGACGCTGCGCGTCCGACATCGGCGTAACGCAAGTTATCTTACGAGTCGTCTCGCCGGTCATCCGGCGACAATGTGTCGGTGGCTGCCTGCCTGTTGCGCGGACATTGCGCGACTGTGACGCGAGACATCTCGCCGGATGTCTTGCCGGTTGCATCGCGGACGTTGCGCGACCATCTTGCGGGACTCCGCACAAGTTCCGGCGAGCCATTGGCGAGTCGTGAAACCTTAGCCTGGCTAAGGGGTAAGGCTTGCACCCTATCAAGGCGGTAGCACAAAACCGTGCGACTGCACCGTGACTTGAAAATTGTTGCATTGGTTTTGACACGCTTCGTGTGCCTGACTGTGCAATTGATGGTGCAATTTGTGACGTAAAATTTAACGTGCCGGTGTTCTCATTTTTGCAAGCGTGTCGGTCACAGTCTGTTTGCCGGGAATGAAAAGTGTTCATGGTTCGTCCATTGTTTCGTCGTCACCGTTCCAGGTCTGTTCAACCTCGATGCCGATGATTGGCGGCGGGGATTGCATCGGCGGTTGCATCGTGAAGATGATTCCGGGAACGACCGTGACGGAGTTTCCTTTCATACGTTTCCGCAAGCCGCCGCTGAAAATCCAACCGATGGCCAGCAGTGCCAGCCAGACAAACACCAGGTAGAGATAAATACCGTCGTTTTCAATCAAGCTGTCCAGAGCGTTGAACATGGGATTGAGCAATTCAGCAGGATTAAAGTTCATGGTTGGTTCTCCGTTTTCAGTTTGTCAGTCTCACGCCCAAATCGCAGCCACGACGGTTGCCAGCCCTGCCAGCACGCTTTTCCGAAGCGGCGATCTTTCCGAGAATGCCGCCAGTCAAAATGCCCGGCCTGCAAGCGCGTTAAATTCGATTGTGCCGCGCCCAAGAAGAATGTTATGTTCAAAGCCATGATGGTCGGTGGAGAATCAGCTTGCCGTCCGAACAAGGGCGAGGATGGCGGCTTTAATTGGCGCGGAAAGTTTTGCCCAAGCAGTGACTACTTGGGTCAAGTCAGGACAGGAAGGGATTGAATTTCGGGAGTCTATTCGGGAGTCTCCGTGAGATTCCCCTTTATTTACGGGCAAAACTGTGGGGTTCGAATCCCCCTCTCTCCGCCATATTTTACAAGGGAATTCTGACGGTGACTCACAAAGGGACTCACAAACTTCAGTCCAGTTAAGCCCCGAACTGTCCCAAGTAGTCACCGCTTGGGA
>Ga0187863_10001167_pt1 | contig 21443 bp, 14 predicted proteins | sample June2016WEW_11_1_FD_132975 | JGI IMG/M metagenome (GOLD analysis project Ga0187863, IMG submission 132975) | Peatland microbial communities from SPRUCE experiment site at the Marcell Experimental Forest, Minnesota, USA - June2016WEW_11_10 | ecosystem: Environmental > Terrestrial > Soil >...
ATTCACGCCGTAATCGCGCACCATCGAGAGACAAACGTCGCGGAAAGCCGTGTAATACTTCGGCCCGGAGAGCGCATAACCGCCATCGATGATCTCGTATCCAGCGGCTTTTCCGAACGCAATTCGCTCCTGTTTCGGCCCGTCATAGCCGCCCCATGGAGACATCCAAACGCCGGGGCGTGCGCCAAATTTGGCCGCGGCCTCACGAATCGGCAGGAATCCCTTGGGGAAACCGTCGTTGAATCTCCAAAGCGATTTGTGGTTGTCCCAGCCGTCGTCAAACAGAAACGAATCGAGCCTGACGCCGCGCTTTTCCGTCAGTTTCCTGCCGAAGGTATTGACGCGGTCGAGTGCCTTCGTCTGATCATAGGGACTGAAATAGCCCAGGTCGTACCAGGAGTTGTAGTGCAGAAATGTCCGGTACGGATGGGCCCGTTCGCGCTCAAGATAGGCGAGAAAGTCGCGCCGCATTTGCCCCTCGTGAGCAACCCCAATGACCGAAGAGTAGACAATTGTTTGCCCAGCACGCAGCGGGAGATCGCGATCTATCCACGCCGTGGCGCGGCCTCCGGTCACCTTGCTGTGCGAGAGTGGGTGCTCGAACCCCAGAAAGAGATTCCCTGCCACAAGGGGCGAGCCCTCCACCGAACCGCTTACATGTGCATCGGGAAGGGCCAGATCGATGAGTTCCACACGGCTGATCGGAGCATCCTGGCCGACCGCCCTAAACTCCAGGAACTGCCTGAGGTAAGTCGAGCCGTCGTGCAGGACGATCGACCACACAACATGCAAGGCGTGGTCGGCGCTATCCAGAGCAATCTCAATCTCGGCGCCTGCGATCTTATCCGATGCGCGCGATGCGTCTGGCGAAGGAACCGTCTTGATTACGTTCGGTTGAAGGCTGGTGGTCAAGTCCCCTGCGCGCCAAATCGATCCGTCTTTGAAGAGGATGGCAAAGGGTGAAGGAACGGGAACGGATGTTCCATGCAAACGGTCGGTGATCACGAGGTCTGAGAGTTTCCTATCCTTCATCGACACCCTCGCGCCGATGACCCGATTCTCCAACTGAAAGCCGTCGTCGGATGCGCTGATAGCGGCAGGCCCTGGATCGTCGACTTGCTGTGCGCGGGCTCGAATGCATGGCATGGCGAGAATTTCCGATGCAAGGGCGCAGTAGGCCGCGATCCGAAACGCTTTCAGCCAGAACACGTTGCCGATCCTTTCAAAAACGAATTGCCAGTGTATCGCACAGGACGTTCACGAATGCTGGGTGACCATCTCTCTGAATCAGCAGTATTCGAAAAGGAGGCGACCCACGTTCGGCACGAAGTGCTCTGGCCCGGGACACTCGCCCTATGGTATAAGCCAAAACACCCCGCACGCGCTCGTGCAGATTATCCGAATTGCAAAGGAAATCCGAACCATGAAGATTCCATTCGCCAAAACCGGGAAATATTTGCTGCTGCTCTCGTTTGCCCAATTCGCAACGGCTGCTCCCGCGCAAACTCAGTCCGCTGCTTCTGCCCAGACCCAAATATCCGAAGTACCGCCGGTGAGTATGGGACTGTGGCAAACCGAGACCAGCTCCACCGTGACCGGACTGGAAAACACGCCGATGGCGGGGATGGCGAATGCTATCGGCCGCGCGCATACATCGCAGTCCTGCCTCACGCCAGAAAAATGGAGGAGCGACATTCAGGGGTTCAATGCTAGGCAGCAGCACGGCTGCACCCTCTCCAACGTGCACCAGGATTCCCACGAGGTGTCCTTCGAGCAGGCCTGCACTTCGGGGCGCGGCGGAACAGATAGCGCGCACGTCGATATCCTCATCGACAGCAGCGAACACGCGCATGGGACCATCGTCATGAAGGTCACGGACCCTGGCCTTCCGCAAACCATGACCATCAACGTGTCCATGGTTTCAAGCTACGTCAGCCCTGCATGTGGAGATGTGAAACCGGGTGAAGGAAAAATGATCAAGTAGCGCCGGAAAGAGGCGCGCCTGGACATCATGCCGCGCTGGCGATAGCGACGGCGCGTTCGATGGTCACTACGGTGATATCGTCCTGTTGGCCAAATTGCTTTGCCGCGTCGACGATGTTCGCGGCTGGTTCGCTTGAGATTTCGCGCGCCCGCTCGAATCCGAAGAGCTCGCCCTTTACGCTCTGAGCTTCAACCACGCCATCGGAGTAAAAGGTAAGACGGTCGCCCAGGGCCATCCGAGATTCCGTGGTCTGGTAGAGCGCACCGCCAGCCACGCCGAGTGGCAGCGCGCCGGGCAACTCCACTTCATTCCCGTTCAAATAGGGCGAAAGATGACCGGCGTTCGCTAGAAGCACGCGCCCGTCGGCTGCGATACGCGCCACAAGCGCCGTCGCAAAACCTCCGCCAGCACGGCCAACCAGGCGGTCATTCAGGTTGGCAAGCATTTCTGCGGGATTGACGGTAAACTCGGCAACGCCGCGTATGGCGCCAACCAGCACGGAGACGAGCATGGCTGCGGGCAATCCCTTGCCGGCAACATCGCCGACAACCACAAGCAATCCTCCGTCCCCAATGCAGAGGATCTGAAAGAAATCCCCACCTACTTCCTGTGCGGGTTGGTAGATGCTCTCGACGCGATAGCCAGGGACGGTGTCGGTTTTCTCTGGCAGCAGGAGTTGCTGCACCTGTTGCGCGGCGGCCATCTCGTTCTCAAGCTGGGCCTGGCGGATGCTCATGCGCGTCGAGCGCAGGAGCATAATAATCGCCAACGATAGCGTCGACAGGATTCCCGAAATGTGATCGAGAGACACAGCGAATGGACCGGCCGGGTACCGATCGATCAGATTGAAGCCCCGCAATGCGACGGCGCGCGAAGCCGTAAATTGAAACAGCACGTCGAATCCAACTTCCGCATAGATATAAAGACTAAAGAGCACCACGGGCACCAGGAGAATGCCCGCCTCGCGATTGCCGCGTCTCCAATGAACGATGAGGACCGTCGGGACAATGACGGAGAGAAGAATGATGAACGGCAGATTGCTGAAGAACTGAAAAATGATCGGGAGTATGAGGAATTCCTGATCGAGAAGTCCGCTCAACACGTTCAGCAGGCCAGCCGCGAGGAAGAATGCCCGCCAACGCCAGCCAATGCGTTGATGGACAAAGGTCAAGTACAACGAACCCCAGATGTAAGGCGATACAACACGGAACAGGATCGTAAGAATTGACCAGTACACCGGGATGTTGCGGAACTAAGAGATGACGGGCACGGGTAGCTCCGCAAGAGTCAATGCACCAACGGCAGTGATCCAGAGATACTCCGTTTGCCGCCGCTGCGCGGCAAACAGCACCAGAGCGACGAGAAAGAGAGCAATCCGAAAAAGACTGTCGAGCCAGTCGAGGGAGTGCTCGCCGATCGCGCTGAGCCAGTCTTCGCGATAGAGCGTGTCATACGACCCAATAACCAGATTGGAAGCATAGTATCCAGGAGACTGCCCGTTCCACTCGCCCTTTGCCACGTGGACGCGCATGGCAATCACGGTGGAGCCTGAAGAAAGCATGCGGCTTGGAATGAGCGCCAGCATATTCGCGGCCAATGTGTAGGGGACGAAAGGCGTAACTTGGCCGGAATGGATCAAGCGCTCGCCATTCACGTAAATCTCAAATGCGCGGGAGATATTCGACTCGTTGAGCGCAAGCCCGGATTGCTTTGGCTCGACCGTCAGGTGAAGCCTGTACCAGATAGTCGGCGGTCTTTGCGGGTAGAGCGCACTAATCGAAGTGTGCGGATCGAACAAGGTCCAGTGCGAATCGTCGAAATTCGGCTGCGCAAAGACGGGATCATCGCCAACCTGGACGAGCCATTTCGCGTCGAGTTTCGCGGGTTGACGGAGGTCCCTGGCGTCGAAGCTCTGCGCAGGCGCGCACGATCCGCCGAGACTCAGTGCAAGAAGCGTAATCAATACAAAACGCCGGCACAAGACCGCGGTTGGTCGGTGGTTCATGAGATTCCTGCAAGCCTGAAAGATTCAATTCACGGTACCATCTTCCCGTTCGCCTCCCAAAGCAGAGTCTCACGAGGCAAACAGACTGATGGGGTCGAAATGTCCTTTCAGTGATACGTCGTGCGACATTGCGAACGAACTTTGGGCAGGAAATCGCCCGGTTGAGTTCCGGCGATTTTCAAAAATGGCGGTCAATCTTATAAATAGATTTAGCGCGTCTCGCCGGTGCGCAGAATTGCATCAATGCGCCGGCTATAATGCCCGGTGAGTGCGTTCCAACGGACAATCACAAGTTCCTTGAGCATCTGCAGGCCATCTCGCAGGTAGCTCATTCGCGAGCGCTCGTCATGCGCCCAGCTCACAGGAACTTCCTGAATCCTGAAACCGCGCTTAAGGGCGATAAAGAGAATCTCCGGGTCGAAGCCCCAGCGCTCGATGGTTTGTAGCTGAAAGACAGTCTGCGCCGCGGCGCGCGTAAATGCCTTGAAGCCGCATTGCGTATCGGCGAACGGAAGCCTCATCACCATGCGGCAAACCGCGTTGAAGCAGCGGCCAAAAAACTGCCGATAGAGCGGCTGACGATGGGTCTGACGGCTGTTGGCGAGCCACCTCGACCCGATCGCAATGTCAGCGCCGCCCGCGATAGCACCGAACAAACGCTCTGCCTCGACGATCGGCGCGGACAAATCGGAATCGGTGAACATCACGATATCGCCCAGTGCGTGCAGAACGCCATTGCGGACGGCATAGCCCTTGCCGCGATTGCCTGGATTTTCAAGCAACCGGAGTTCCGGCGCATTGCGCGCAATATCGAGAACCAGTTGCGCGGTTGAATCCGTGGAGCCATCGTTGACCACGATGACTTCAGCATCCCAGCCTTTTTCCCGAATACAGGCGATTACCGACTCGAGGGTCGCAGGGATCCGCGCGCTTTCGTTAAAAGCGGGAATCACAATGCTGTATTTCGGATACTGTGACACGTTCTCGCCCCCCGAGCGCGTCAGCCTCGATATTCAAGGAAGACAAGGGCCATGATAACGCACATGAGCCAGCTTGGTGCGAAAAGCCCGAATTGGAACCTTTCAGCCATATTGCTGACTCTAAAGGATGAAGCGCGCTTGGCCCTTGATTTTTGGCGGTGGGGCGCGGACAATCCAGTTATGCTATCTGCGGAGGTTTCAACAACATGACAAAGGCAGATCTGGTAGAAAAGGTCACCCGGCTGGGCGACCTGACCCGCCGCGACGGGGAGGTCATCGTGGAAACGGTATTCGATTCTGTGATTTCCGCCCTGCAGAGCGGCGACAAGATCGAGATTCGCGGCTTTGGCTCGTTCCGGATTCGCCAGCGCAATCCCCGCATTGGCCGGAATCCAAAAACGGGCGAACGCGTCGAAGTCCCCGCCAAACGGGTGCCTTATTTCAAACCTTCAAAGGAACTACGCGACCTGGTGAACCCCTCGGAGGCAGCGAGCGCGGCTTCTTGAAACCTTGGAGCCAGCGAAAGCCGCTTCGCTCATTTCATTTTCTGACGATTGGGTGGGTGAATCGAGGCCGTAAACCGATGACGCTCATCATTCGGCCGGCATGGCCTTGCGAGGCGCGGTGCGAGAAGAACAAGTCAGGTCTGCAGTTGGTGCATCCTCCAACCACACGGATGGCGCCCGGCTTTACACCTGCATCGAGTAGCTGGCGCCGATTCGCTTCAATCAGATCGAGATGCAAACTTGGGCCGATGGGGGAGTGTCCTGGGGCGCGCTGCGTAAGAAAAAGCATCGGGTATTTCGTGCGTACCGGGTCGGTGTCAAATACCTCGTGAAAGAGAGCGCGCCCGTAAGTGAATTGTGACTCGAAGGCGGAAAGCACTTCTTCCCCTATTGCATAACAGCAGGCGCCGATGCCGGGACCAATGGCAGCGATCAGATCCCGCGGCTTAGAGCCGAATTCCAGACGCATCTTGCCCACACCCAATTCGACGATGCGCTGGACTGTTCCGCGCCACCCAGCATGAAAGGCTGCAACGATTCGCTGCTTGCGATCGGCCACCAGCACCGGAATGCAATCGGCCGTCTGCATGGCAAGAAGCAGGCCCGGTTCAGCCGTGATCAGGCCATCTCCTTTACATCCCGGCGACGAAGACCTGTCGTCGGGGGCCCCGTCCTTACACCCCGGCGACGAAGACCTGTCGTCGGGGGCCCCGTCTTTAGACGCGACTTCCTTCTCACGCCCGGGAACAGCAACCACAAGATTCGAGTGAAACTGGCGCACCGTAACCAGTTGCGTCGTGGGATCACCGCTCACAGCCTCGGCCAGGAGGCGACGGTTGGCGGTTACGAAATCACGGTCGTCGTGAGCAGTGAATCCAAGATTCAATTCGCCCGGTGCGTCCTCCGCACAATACGCGCGACTGACTCCGCCTCTGCGCGTGCTGAATCCGTGCCACAGCCAAGGCAACTCGTTCCACTCAGGAACTTGCAGCAGATGCACGCCGTTGCCAGCGATCACTGGGTTCGACGCGGGTTTCGCCAACTCCTCAGGCATGGCTCGGTCTATCCGCGCAGCCCTCGCGGTCTTGGCCGTCCGACGGCTGCGCACCAGTCCCGCTTCACGGAAAAGTGCGTCAATCCGGCAGAGATCGGTTTTATTCGGCGTTTCGTGCGAGGGATGCGACGGATGCACAGCTTGATTTTAACGGGGAAAGGCTATCTAAGAGGCGATAGAAGCAGAGCGAATGGGCCTGCCTTCCGGCAGGCCCGCTCGAGAGGCGTTAAAAGGGAGGGAATCCTGAGGGGTCAAGAGAAGGGGTCCGTTGAAGGACCGTCAAAGGGGTAGACCTTTCTTGGAAGGGCCATAATTCGGGGAAGCCTCTGCTTGTTAACTGATATGACGCCACCTTCCGGAAAAAGGTTGCTAGAAGTAAGAGAACTCTCGAAATAGTTTTCCACATCGTGCACGCCGAGCCGCCAAATCCAGACAAATGCAGCGCTTCTCGTTCTTTGCGCGGGCACCCAAAAGCTACGCTGATCGGTTCGCTTACTTCGGGAGGCTTCCAGCGGCCGTTCACGGTCTGCTTCTGGATCGAAAACAAATTCTTGAGCCGGAGCGAATTAGTCATCGAGCCCATAGCGCCTTTTCACATTTTCCAAAGCTGTAGGGCTGATTAAACGTGCACGTAGCTCGGCTTTTCGTTTCTTGGCCACCTCGATTGAGACAGGATCACTGGCGACCCCGTTGCGGAGCCGGGCAGAACCCGAAGGTTTAGATCGAGCCTTCTGATTCTTCTCGACGCGCGTCTTCCACGCTGTGCGCAGCGCACCGAAGAGCAGGTCCTCACTGGCCTCCGCGAGCCGAACATGCGTCGCGCCATTCTTTCCCCACCCCCCCGCAATCGGGATAAAAAGATTCGGCTGCTCCGCGACAAACGCGGCTTGCTGCTCGGGGGTCAGCATCAGGTTGCCTAATCCTTGTTTTTCAGAAGCAAGCGTTGCAAAAATACGCCCACCTACGCGGAAATCGACCTGGCCCATGTGCGAGCCTTCCTCCGCACCCTCGAGGCTAAGCGCAATACGGCGAAAATCGGATGTAATCATAGAAGTTGGTCATCTCACTTACTAGCGTAAGATGCCGAGAAAGCCTAATTTGCTGTGCAAGGCCGGAAAGAAGACCAGTCGATTCCCTGCTGGAATTCTTCATCAGGCGGAAATATTGCGCTGAACGTGAACGCAAATTGCGATGGGCCATTAGCATCGAGGTGGGCGATGCGCCGCTTTGCTTCATCAATTCCAGGAATGTGACCGGCGGGCACCCACCACAGCGCCGCGTAGGCGCCGGCGAATTTTTCAAACCACGCGTACCGCTGCCGCACGAGCTCCACGTGCACCGTCTGGTAAACAAAGTGGCGCAACGTCTCGACAGACTCCCACACCGACATGTTCAGCAACGTTCGTTCGTCCTGGAAAGGACGTAGGTAGGTTGCGTTGCCTTCGCCCGTCTGCAGGCGCCACACAAAGCCAGGGCTCGCATCCGCGAGCGCATTGATCTCATCGAGCCTCTCAACGAAGCCGGACATAATGGGATCACTGAGTTCGGCACGAATGCGGCCGATGTTGACCTGGGCAACGTGATACTGGCTCATAGTTTCTCCCATCGCCAATGTCTGGAAAGAGCGGCTACGCGTGAACCCCCAGAAGCTCGCTTTCAAACTCTTCATTCAGCCATTTTGAAAATGCAGAAAACTCCTCATCGCGACCCAGAAAATCGCGCACCATCTGTCGTCCCGGTTTTGACCCGCCTTGTTCCAGCACCGTCTTGCGATACTTCGTGCCCGCCTCGCAACCAAGCAAATCGGCAGGATCGAACTGCGCAAAGAAGTCCAGCGCAATCACCTTATCGAAGGCATAGGTGTAGTAGTTCGACGAGTAGCCTGTGAGATGGCCGAAACTCGCATACATGCGGTTGCCATCGATCCACGTCCATGGCTGCAGACTCTGATAGAGCCGCTTCGTCGTTTCATCCAGATCAATCGTCGCCGGATCCTGGTCATGCAGATCGAGCGAGAGCGTGGTGTAGTAGAGTTGCGCGCGCACCCAATCCGCCCGCCCAAACGCGCTCGCGCGTTTTAGGTCTTGGATTAGTTTGGTGGGCAGGACAGCGCCCGTCTCGTAGTGCTTGGCAAAGGCCTGCAACAGCTTTTCATCGCGGAAGAACTCTTCCAACATCTGTGAGGGGACTTCGATGAAGTCTCCCTCGGTCGCAAATCCCGAGAGCCCGGCCCACTCCGTTTGCCCGCCAAGAATCGCATGCATCAGGTGACCGAACTCGTGGAAGTAAGTCACGACATCGGAGTACTGCATCAGGCCCGGATCATTATCATCCCCACCCGGGAAGTTGCAGATCAGCGCAGCCTCGGGCAGATAGCGCCCCCGCACACCGGTAACCACAGGAGCCGCCGAAAACCATTTGTCCTTGCCCCCGCGCGGATGCATATCGAGATAGAAACGGCCTACGATCCTGCCTCCTTCCACTACGTCGAACGCAGAAACCGTTTGGTCCCATGCGTGTGCTTCCGAGCGCCGGAACTCTACCTTGAATAGCCGCGCGGCAGTTTTCAGCACACCGGCTTCCACTTGCGCATACGGGAAGTAGGCCCGCACCGACTGCGAATCGAAATCGAACTCCGCCCGCCGAAACTGCTCGTACCAGTATCCGCGGCTCACAATGTCGATCTCTTTGACTCCGGGTTCACGACTGCGCGTGAAATCGAGAATCAATTCGTGCTCCCGCTTAGCGCCTTCACGGCTCGCTTCATCGAGCTTCGCCAGAAACGTCCGGACATTGGCCGCCGATCCCATCATCTGATCGGCGGTCGCCAAATCGGCCCAACTGCGGAAGCCAAGGATCGTCGCGATCTCCTGCCGTGTGGCCAGCAGATCGAGCAGGATCTGCTTGTTTACCGGATACGCCCGCGTGTTGTAGGCCAGAAACATCCGCTCGCGTAGCGCAGCGCTCGCTGCAAACGTCATCACCGGCTGCATGTCTGGCGGATCGGTGGTCAGAGTTACCCGACCCTCGGCATTGGCAGGATGCCGCGCAAGATAATCTGCCGGCAACCCCTCCAATTCAGCAGGGAGCGCTTCGATGGTCTTCGCACCCTCCTGAATGTTCCGGCTGAAATCGAGCGAGTGCCGCGTTGCCTTTTCGTGCAGAGCTTGCAAACGGTCGCGCGTCGCCTGATCCTTATCGACGCCCGAAAGCCGATAGCTCAGCAGCGTGCGCTCCACGTAATGTTTGGTCGCCGCATCGGCGCCAGTCAGACCGATCGCCGCCAGCGCGTCATATACCGCGCGATTCAGGCTTAGAGCACTCCCGACCATCGAAACCCGCTGGGCTTCCATCTGCGCCTGGTCGCGCACGGCTTTATCTGCAGCGACAGAATTGAGAATGCCGGCCTGCGCGCCCGCCAGGCTCAACTGCTCGATCGCGGTGTCATAGAGACGGAGCGAATTCTCAGGAGTGCGGGGCCCTTCAACCGCCAGCAGCGCGGCAAGAGCGGCTTCGTGCGCCGCAAGACGCGATGCGACCCAGGCGGCCAGCGCTTCGGCAGAACCAGCCCCTCCGGCTTCCCAGACATGGATTTCTTCTGTGACCGCAGCGGCGGCCAGGGTTCCAGCAGTCATGATCGACTCAGTCCTCCAAAGTCTAGGTTGCCATAACGGGCCGGGGTTTGCGCTTGCGAGATCGCTCCCGCGACTTTAAATGCCGGACCTCCATACCGAGCTGCACCCAAGCCGCGAGGGTGAACGCGGCGGTTCGAACTTCGAAGTCTGCTTTTGACTCTAAGAGTAATGCGCACCGTTGTTTACGGCGTGTCCGTCTACGCCTGGCCAAGGCGCGGCGGTCGTCGCCACCTTCCTCTTAATCCCCTTTGGTTGCCACTACTGTACCCACATTGAGGATTGCCGCGATCGATCCGGCAAAGACGCTGCGCGACGAATAGAACCACACAGGAGCGGTGCTTGGTTTCCCCGCCCTATTACGAAAAGCGACACTGCGGTGCGTAGTTCTCCGGTTGCATCCGGCCCGCAACCCATCTAATATGCGTCAATTGAGTGATGCCGCACGCTATTGCCATCGCGACTCCTACCCCCGCCCCAGCCACTCTCCGGCTGCGGGTAGGCAAGGTGTGCGTGGCCATCCAAGGTGGATCGCCGGCCGAAATGGTGGATCGAGCAGAGGCTGCGCTGAAAGATGTGCGCTTTTTTGAGTTCCGCCTCGACACACTGCCCAAGCCAACCATCGCAATTCCTTATCTGAAACAGTTTCTTTCCGAGCACAGGGATGTGACCGCAATTGCAACATGCCGCCGCAAGGAGCATGGCGGAAACTTCACCGGGGCGTTGGCGGCGGAACTAGCAATCCTGTCGGACGCAGCATCGGCCGGTTGTCAGATCGTCGACCTCGAAGTGGAATCTGCCGAAGAAGCCAAGCCCGCGCAGATCGCCAAGCTACGCGCCTCGGGAGCAGCGCTGCTCGTCAGCTTTCACGATTTCACGCGAACGCGCAGCCTGGAGCAGGTGGCGGACCGCATCGAGCGCTTCAAACCTGAATACGTGAAAGTGGTTTCAACCGCGCGTTCCCTCGCAGACAATCTCGCCGTTCTTCGCTTGATTGAGGACCACTCGCTTTCATCGCATGTCGTCGGCATCGCCATGGGAGAAGAAGGCATTCTGAGTCGCGTGCTTGGCCCGCGCGCCGGTGCGGCCTTCACGTTTGCGTCGCTCGCCGATGGCGTTGAGACAGCGTCCGGCCAGATGGCGGCGCGCACGTTGCTCGATGTCTATCGCATCGAGCATCTCGACCAGGCGACGCGCATTTTCGGCGTGGCGGGCAATCCGATTGCACATTCTCTTTCGCCGCTCATGCACAACGCCGCGTTTCGGCGCGAGATCGTCAATGCGGTGATGCTGCCGTTGAAGGCACGTTCGCTCGACGATCTGCTGACGGTCGTCCGGGAATTACCCCTCGCCGGTGTCGCCGTCACCATGCCGCTGAAAGAGGAAGTACTGCCGCATCTCGCTAACATGGACCCGCTCACGGCGCGCATCGGAGCCTGCAACACGCTGCGCACGGGAGCAGACGGGAAACTTTACGGGTTCAACACCGATGTCGCAGGCATCATTCGACCTCTCGAAAAGCGTCTGCGCCTGAAGGGCGCTCGCGTCGCTATCCTTGGCGCGGGAGGCGCGGCGCGTGCTGCCGTGTTTGCCTTGGTCGATCAGGGCGCCGAAGTTTTTGTCGTCAATCGCACGCATGAGAAAGCGGTCGCCCTTGCGCGCCAGGCGAAGGCAAAATCACTCAAGCACGAAGCCTTTGCCAAGCAGCGCTTCGACGTGCTCATTAATTCCACGCCGTGCGGAATGAAAGGGATCAAGCAGGCATTGCCGATTGCAGAAAATGAGCTCAACGCCAGCCTGGTCTTCGATTTGGTCTACAACCCCATCGAAACACCGCTGCTGAAGCTCGCGCATTCACGCGGCATTGCAGTGGTGAGCGGCCTGGAAATGTTCGTGCAGCAGGGCGCGCGGCAGTTCGAAATCTGGACGGGCAAGCCAGCGCCCGAAAACGAAATGCTTCGCGTAGTAGAGCACGAACTCCGGCACCGCGCGTGACGCTACTCCGGCGCAGCACTTGATTAGTTGCTTGCGCCGTATCTGACAATCACAGATGCATGTGATAAGGCTTCTCCTGCTCGTCCTGGGATTGACTACTTCCACCACCAGACCTAGCATTCACTCGATCATTTCCGAGTCTCCAGCATCGCTCTGCGCGGCAAGACTGGAAACAGCTTGCCAAAAAAATGCCCGGGAAAAACTCGTAGGCGCGATCCTCGCCCCCAGGGTGTCAAACGAAGTGAAGCTTAAGGCAGCAAGGTGGTTACTGGATGAAACGCACAATACCTTTCCTTCTGCTCCTTATCGGACTTTCGCTACCGGCACTCGCCGCGAAGCGCGTAACAGTAGCCGAATTGGAGCAGGCGCTCGAACAAATCCACGGCAAGACCGATGCCGATGCCGCATGGCAGGTGGCGAACCTGCAACTGACAGAACGCCTCTCCGCAGCTGCCCTCTCTGAAATGCAGAGCAAATTACCCGGCGACCAGAGCAAGAAGGCGATGCAGGCATTGGCCGACCAATCTTTATTCCTCAACCCTCCACCGTCGGAGGAATCCGCCAAGCCCGGGCCCGACTTTGCCGAGCAACGTCGCATCATGGGCCTGGTTGTCGCCTACGTGCGTGATGCAATTCCGCATTTGCCGAACTTCTTTGCCACCCGCGACACAACCAGCTTCGAAGACTCTCCACAATTGCAAACGCCAGAGTCCTACATTCCCTACGCTCCCCTCCATTTCATCAATCGCTCCCAGGTCACGGTGCTCTATCGCGCAGGCCGCGAAGTCGAGGATGCGGGAGCCAGTCGAAACAAAAAATCCGCACCGTCGCCTCAGGGTCTCACCACGTGGGGTGTCTTCGGTCCCATTCTCAGTACCGTTTTGCTCGATGCCGCACAAAGCAAACTCGCGTGGAGCCATTGGGAGCAAGGCCCAGCAGGCCTCGAGGCCATCTTCGGCTACGCGGTTCCAAAAGAAAAATCCCACTACGAAGTGAACTATTGCTGTGTCGCCGAGATCGGAGCTTCCGTCGTTGCGAACGTCCATCCCTTCCGCCAGATCGCCGGCTACCATGGCGAGATCGCCGTCGATCCAGCCACCGGAGCCATCCTGCGCCTGATCGCGGAGGCGGAGCTGAAGCCGACTGACCCCGTTTCCAAAGCCGACATCCTCGTCGAATACAGCAACGTCGAGATCGCCGGAAAAAGCTATAACTGTCCCGTGCGCAGCATCTCCAGCGCCATGGCGCAAACCATCCAGGTGGATCCCCGCTACAAATTCGCGCTCGCTCGACAGATGCAGCCAGTGAAAACTTCGGTGAACGAGGCCACCTTCGAGAACTACCACGTGTTCCGCTCCGATTCTCGCGTCCTCACCGGCGAGGAAGCCAATCTTGCTCAAATCTCGGATCCGCACGACGCTGCGGCTGGACTCCCGTCGATGGCGGCAAGCCCGCTCCCCAGTCTGGGAACTCCAAAACCAGCAGAGACCCAAAACGCCTCCGAGTCGGCGCCGACCACTTCGGCAGAGACCGCAAATGCTGCGACACCCGCCTCAATTCCCACGCCCGAACCGCCTGCTCCTGAAATCGAAGTAGCTGCAGCCGCTGCATTGCCAGACACTCCAATCGTGTCGAAACCACCCGATCCGAATTCAGCCTTTACCTTGCGGACCACAACACGTCTCGTCGATGTCTCGCTCGTCGCTTACGACAAAAAAGGCCATCCCGTCACGGACCTGAGGCCCGAAGACCTGGAAGTCTTCGACAACGGACAGAAGCAGACGATCCGCTTCTTCGGCCGCGCCAGTGGCGAAGCCGAGCCCGCAGCAACTTCGCAAACCTCACCTGCCTCGACGCTAACCGAGCCAGCATCGTTCACCAATCGCCCCATAAACACGGGTCCGGCACCGACTAGAGCGAACGCCAACACCACAATCCTCATGATCGACGCCGCCAATATTGCGTTTGGCGATTTCACTTATGCGCGTTCCGAGATGCTGCGCTTTCTTAAATCATTGCAGCCCGAGGAGCGCGTCGGCCTCTACATCATGAAGGGCTCTTCGTACCAGATTCTGCTTGAGCCAACCGCAGATCACGCCACAGTCGCCACAACGCTGACTCACTGGATGCCCAGCGCGCAGGACCTGGCCCGCGCACAGAATAAAGAACAGCACAATCGCCAGCAAATGGAATACGCAGCCAAAGTCACGGACTTGCTGTACGTAAATGGGAACAATCCGACAGGCGATACGGACTCGTTCGCAGCCGTCGATCCAAAACTGCGCAGTCTCGGCAGCAAGCCGGAGAGGGACGCTCTCGTCATGATTCCGGCGATTACCCGGCACCTGGCGGCTTTCGCGGGACACAAGAGCCTGGTGTGGGTGTCGAGCGATAACGTGCTGGCCGATTGGAGTGACCGCGCGCCGAGCATCGAGAAAGGAGACAAATACATCGATCCCCTCGCCCTGCAAGCGCAGGAGGCCCTCAACGAAGCGCACGTCAGCATCTATCCGCTCGACACGTCGCAGCTTGAGGCGGGCGGTGTGTCGGCTGCTCTGCCCAACGCCAGCGTGCAGGTGAACCCGGCCGCGAGCCCCATCGCCGGGACGGCTGGGCTTCCGCCTTCCCAAGTGAGGGAAGTGCTCGAGGCAGAGGGGAAGTCCCAGCGGAACCTCTATCCCGGCCGTCTGTCAGCCCAGATGCAACAGGACATGCACCCCATCCAGGGTACTTTCCGCGAATTGGCCGATGCCACCGGTGGCCGTGCCCTGCGCCGCGCCAGCGATATCGCTGCCGAGCTCAATACAATCGTCGCCGATGGGCGCGCCGCATACCAGCTCAGCTTTTCTCCGGACCAGCCCGCCGACGACCAATACCACCTGATCAAAGTGAAGGTCATCAACGGTCGCGACCTCACGCTGCGCTATCGCACCGGCTACCTCTATTCCAAGGAACCGGCCACGCTAAAAGACAGGTTCCGTCAAGCAATCTGGCAGGCGCGCGACGTAAACGAGATCGGCTTCACCGCGACACCGTCGTGGAACGAAAAAGGCTGGACGCTCTCGCTCAACATCGCCGCGACCGATCTCGAGGTGGCGCAGCAGAACGAACGCTGGACCGATCAGCTTGACGTTTTTATTGCGCGCCGCGACGATAGCGGTCTTCATGCCCAAGTCACGGGCCAGTCAATGAGGTTGCAGCTCACGCCCGCTACGTATCAGAAGGCCCTGCACGATGGAATCCCATTCGACCCCTTGATCGAGGGAAACACAGATTTCAACTCGGTTCGCGTCGTAGTCGTCGATGAAAACTCAGGCCGCATGGGATCGGTGACTGTTCCCTATGCGGCATTGAAGCGTGCGCCTTAAGGTGCGGAAGAGTTGTTCTGCTGCGTCAGCTTGTCTGTCTGCTGCTGAATGATCTGCTTCACGCGAGCCACGGCTCCATATTCGTGCAGAAGGTTGAAGCCAAATCCCGTGCCGAATTTAATCCCGTAACCTTCAAAGCTTTTCCCGACGGACACGTTGCGGGCGGGCAAATAGGCATCGGCCAAGGCCGTCGACATCGCATAACCGAGCAGTACGGAGTAATTCGGCATCTGCGGTCCTCGATCGCTGGCTCCGACGAATTCGCTGCGCAATGCCCACCAGATTCTTGACTTCGCCGTTCCCGAGCCTTTACGAAAGTAGCGCGGATCCTGGTGAAACACTGAAGGCACAACCGCCTGGGTGAAAAAGAAGGTTGATGCCACATTGGCCGCGTTGTACGCGTAGAGTTTGCCAAAGCCGGACGCTCCGGAACCATAAAAGGGCCCCACTCCCAGAGACCGATCGAAGAGTGTCGTTACACCTGCTCGAATCGGAGATGACAAATCGATTGTCGAGCGGTAGGCCAGTTCGAATTTCTGCTTCACGGGCAGGGGTGGTACGGTCGCGTCCGGATCGTGCACCGTGTCGTATCCGGCAAAGAGAAGCAACGCGCGGTTGTGCGGAAGGGGTGCCTCAGGCAACGAAGGATCGATGCGAGCCTGCGCGGCTGCTATAGGCAAGCCAAGGAAACAGGCAAGAAAAATGCGCAAGACAAGCATTGCGAGTCGTGGATTCAAGACACACCCTCGGCATAGAACACCCTGTGAGCTTTGAGTCCCGCAATGATCGAGAGGTTGCACAAATCGCGAATCAGCCGAGCGCGCGGAAGGCGCGGTGTTCGATTGCATTGAACGGAGAGTTTGAATCGATACCCGCACAAGCAAGGACCATGCTTGTGTTGCCGCGGTGCGACAATGCTAGACTTCCCCTGCATTCAGTCCCAGGCAAAACGCGGCTTGAATTCCTGCGAATTCAAGCCCGCCGGCGGTCTCGGGACACTGGAGATAATCCATGGGCAACCTTTACTCAACTTCCGCCTTCACCCGTCGGCGTTTTTTGACAACTGCTGGCGCCGCAGTCGCTCTCTCGCGCAGTGCCTGGGCTCACGGCGGCCGCGCATCCGCATCCAATCGCGTCACCATCGGCGTCATCGGGTGGGGCATGATGGGGCCGGCCAATACCAAGGCATTTCTTGCGGAAGGTGACTGCCAGGTGGTCGCCGCATGCGACCTGCATCAGAAACATCTGCAGGCCGCGGTCGACACCATCAACACCAGCTACGGGAACAAAGACTGCAAGGCCTATCACGACTATCGCGAACTGCTCGCGCGCGACGATATCGATGCAATCATGATTGCCATTCCGGACCAGTGGCACGCCATTGTGGCGACAGAAGCAGCAGCACGCAAGAAGGATATCTACGGCGAGAAGCCGCTGGCGCGGACCATCGCGGAACAGCAAGCCATCGTGAAAGCCGTGCAACAGAATAACGTCATCTGGCAGACCGGCTCTTGGCAGCGCTCGTTGCCGCAATTTCACAAAGCGGCGGAGATTGTGCGCAACGGCCTTATCGGAACGGTCACGCACGTTGAAGTGGGTCTGCCCGGCGGGCATCATGATTTTCCGGGAACAGTGCCCGCGTTGCTCGCAAAGCTTTCTTCTCTTCCCGACAAGATCACCAGCCCCGCACAGATCGTGCCCGGAACACCCGCATGGAATCTAGCGGTCACCGAGCCTCCGGCCGATTTCGATTACGACCGCTGGATCGGCCCATCCAAAATGGAACCCTACATCGAGCAACGCGTCTATCAAAACTGGCGCTGGAATTACAACACCGGCGGCGGTCAGTTGATGGATTGGATCGGACATCATGGCGACATCGCGCATTGGGGCATGGGGTTCGATCTCTCCGGCCCATCGGAAGTCGAAGGCCACGGCGAGTTCCCTGCAGCGAATGCCGTATGGAATACGGCCACCAAATACTCAGTTGAGTGCACGTATCGGAAGGAAGTCACGCAGTATCCCGCCGACGTCACAATGACCATCGCCGGCAGTTCTCCCGCGATCAGCATGGGCACTAAATGGATCGGCACCGATGGATGGGTGTGGGTCGATCGCAGCGGCTTCGATGCATCCAATCCCGAGTGGGCAAAGGGCGATTCTTTGCCTGACGATTTACGCAAGGTGAAGTTATACGAATCGCACGAGCACAGGCGCAACTTCCTCGACAGCGTGAAATCGCGCAAGCCAACCATCACGCCGGTCGAGGTTGCACACCACTCCACGATTCCGGGCCATCTCGGCCTGATCTCGATGCTCGTCGGCCGCAAAATTCACTGGGATGTCGCGCAGGAAACAATTCTCAACGACCCTGGTGCGAGCGAACTGCTGACGCGTTCTTATCGAGACCCGTGGAAGCTTGCATAGGACTGGCCGTCCAGGCAAACGCGGGCCTAACGGCCGCAAACGGATCACTCTCAAACCCGGCGGAACTCCCAATGCGTCTGACGCAAAACTGTCGAGCTTACCGGTGCTTTTTGCCTTTGGAGGCCTTCGCCTTCGCGCCTTTTTCGCCGGGCTCATGCATGGTGGGGATCGGCGCCATGTCCGGGCCGATGCGGCGCACCGAGGTGTCGCGCATCGCGTAGTGGATCGTCCGCGGGGCAACGGGCCGCGCGATGCCGGTGCCGGGCTCGATGGCCAGATCGGGCGAACTGGAAACCAGGAAGCTGAATACCGGTTCGGTCCCCGTAGCAGCTTGCTCTGTGCTTACCTTCACCGGCAAGAAGCCTTGGATGGGATGGATGCGAAATGCGGTCTCGTACCGGTGGTGTTTCAAGCTCCAGGTGAAAACGCGAATTTGGTCGAAGTCGAAAGGCAATCCCGCCTTGGGCGGGGCCAGCGCAGTGACGTACTCCGCAATCTCGTGGTCCGCAGTGTTCGCTTCGTCGTCGTGGACCTTTGCGAGCACATACGCGCCAATGATCCGCTGACCTTCCGCGTACTGCGCCACATCGTCGGGCACATCCACATCCACGCGGCTGCCGAGCACCCATCCGGCACGTCCCTGGTTGTCGCGAATCAGCCACCAGTCTTCAAGCACCGGCGGCTCCGGTTCCGGCTGGGAAGGCTTTGCCAGGTTAGAAGCCGCCTTGTCCGCGGGACCCCGTTCGACGCTGACTGGAGTAGCGCTGATTCTGTTATCGGAATTCTCACGCGGGAAAACCGAAACAGCCGAAGAAGCAGCCGCCTTCACCACCGAAGCGCGTACCAGCATTTGCACCCTGATGTTCCCGGCTAGCAGGTAGAAGCGGTCAGTCTCTCGGCCGGGGCTCACGTGCAGATAAATGTCGTCGCGCAAAGTGCCGGTTGCAACCACGGGATCGTTCTTGTGCTGGTTCGCCAGTTGCACAAAGGCGTCATAAGCCTTGGAGTCAATCACTGCGCGATCGGGAATCCAGCCCACTTCGTTCTTGGGCGTCTTCACCCGGTAGAAACGGCGTCCGCGCTCGAGCACCTCGAGAGGTTCGCCGTTCGTCACTTCGCCTACGCGATTGGAAACAGCGGCAACGCGATCGCGCAGGTACATCTGCCGGGTCCAGACATAGACCGTCTCGTGCTGCTCCTGTCGCAGCTTCAACCTGGAACAACCCACCGCAAGTGTAAGGAAGGAAAGGACCAAGATACAAACTAGCCTGGATCTTTGACTCCTGACGAGGGGGGCATCTGGAATCGGAAATCGCGTCAATGCGGCCACGGGTCTTCTTTTTCAGAATAGCACTGGGGATGGGCGGAGACGATGGCCTGCGGCGACGCGCCCGTGAATGGTAACCGGCGATGCAACAGGAAGGTTGACCAGCAGCTCGGGCTGAAAAAATGGACTGTCGGATTCTTTTCTTACGGCGCAGCCGCAATCGCGCTCGCCTGCACTGGGTCTGTCCCCGTGGCCGCCGAGACCGCGCTATCGAGGTAGCCGGCATTCGTCGAGTCGAATGTGTATCCCTTCAAATCCGGGCTGCCCCCGTAATCCACCGCGAACACAAAAGTTCCGGTGCTGTCCTCGGCCAACGCGACGGGATTGGTTCCGACAGAAAAGGTGCTGCCCAAGGCCGTCAGCGAATAGCTGCTGCTGCTCGAGGCGATCGAGAATCCCGCAATCACTCCCGTGGAACTGCCGCTCACTTGCCGATTGACCACGTACACGTAGTTTCCCGTCGAGATAGGCAGAATCGAATAAGGGGCCAGACCCGCGCTCGCGAAGGGTGAACCGGAGATCTCCTTCAAACCGCTTCCAAGCGTGCTGAAGTTGAAGGCGCGCAGCCCACCAGAGTTGGAGCCGCTGGTGGCCACGGTTTCGCCGACGTAGAAAAGCCGCGGGGTAGTTTGCCCGGATTGGAGTGGGTCGACCGCGACGGAGAGTGCCGCTCCAGCGGAGTTGATTGTGGGAATGTGGATCACCACTGAGCCAAACGGGGCCGCGTTGCCGGTGTTGAAGGGAACTGCCTCTGTGCCGCCGGAGCCCATGGCAACGAAGACATAGGTTCCGTCGGGCGAGATAGCGACCTGGTTCACGCTGGCTGCGGGCAGCGTAGCGAATTGCTCTTTCTCAGAGCTCGATGAAAGTGTGCCGTTGGATGAGTTGATGGGGATTGCGTAGACGTAGTAGGCACCCGATTGGATCTCAATCAGCCAGTTGTTGTCCGGGCTCACCTGCATGCTGATCGCCTGATCCTGGGAGATAGGAGTGGAGCTGACGAGAGTGAGCTGTCCCGACGAGATTGTATAGTCGAAGATTCCGCCGGCAGTGCTGATGTAAAGGAAAGCTCCGTTGGGAGCGATGGCTATGGAGAGGGGTGTAGCAGCAGGGAGCGTTAGATTATTGAAAAGCTGGGTAAGGACCCCCGACTTGACGTAGTAGCCAGCCACCTGGTCTGCGGCTGCATTCAGGACGTAGAAGTTGCCGCTGGTGCTGGCGTTGGAACTGCAATTGCCCGAGACAGTTCCTACTAGGACGCAGGCCGTGGTAGTTGTCGTAGCACTGCCTGAGGTGCCGGTAACCGTGATTTCATACGTGCCGGTAGTCGTGGTGGACGTGGTGCTTGCAGTCAAAGTTGCCGTTTGCGCCGTCGAGCTGCTAAGCGTAACCGACGTCGGAGAAAGACTGCAGGTAACGGGGCTTGAAGCGTTCGATGGCGACGTAGTGACTGCGCAGGTAAGTGCGACCGTTCCGGTAAACGAGCTCGATGGCGTTACGGTAATCGTGGAGGTGTTGCCGGAGGTGGCGCCCGGGCTGCTCACACTGATGGTGCCGCTGTTGGAGAGGGTGAAATCGGAGGAGCCGATCGGGTTCCAAAAGCCCTTGCAACCTACAAGAAGCAGGGGCATCCACAGCGCCAGCATTCCACACTTCTTCGATACCATGGCCGCTCCTTCATCAGGCATCTGTCTGCAGAGATTCTCTCAGACGCACACGCAAGCCTGCACGCTCACACACGGAGTCTTCGATTCTCTGATAAAGACGCGAGGAGCCGAGATTTCGCTTGCGAAAGGAAGGAGCGACGATAGTTCAGTTGGGCCGATTGCTCGAATTCGACCGGCGGCGAAAGCGCTCGTCCACTGGCTGGCGTCCCTGAAAACCCGCTTCAAAGGTATGCCAGTGCTCGATCGCCGTCTCTCCCATCCGCCAGCACAGCAGAACGACTTCGTCGTCGACGCGACAGGGAAAATCGAGCAGCCCGGCATCGAGATCCTTCACCTGCACGCCGATGGCATCGATCTCCGCCACCGTTTCGCGCATGCGCGTCGTGTGGCTCTCCACTTCCGCGCGCTGCTTGGTGACCTTGCCGACATTCACGTACATTCCGCCGGCGACATAAATGCGCTGCGCCAGCGCGGACAGTTCCGCTTCCACCTGCTCCG
>Ga0187863_10001171_pt1 | contig 21397 bp, 22 predicted proteins | sample June2016WEW_11_1_FD_132975 | JGI IMG/M metagenome (GOLD analysis project Ga0187863, IMG submission 132975) | Peatland microbial communities from SPRUCE experiment site at the Marcell Experimental Forest, Minnesota, USA - June2016WEW_11_10 | ecosystem: Environmental > Terrestrial > Soil >...
ATGCCGCAATCCGATTCAACAAAGCAAACCCTATCTTGGAATCAGATATGATTTAGGAATGCTCTCGTCTAGCGTTGCTAGGACCGCACCCTTCGCGGTCGCAAGCTTGCTCAAGTAACCATCGGTAATTTGCTTAGGCGCTCTGACCCAACTCGGAAGATGAGAAACATCGTGTTCGTCTGCAATGAATGTGAGGCAAGAGGCGGGCCCCTCCTTAAGACGCAGCAACAATGTGCGCGCTTGAGCGACGGTGAATCCATAGGCCGGGGCTTGGGCTAGGCCACGCAGAAATCCGAGCTCGGTGATCGAGCAACTCCCCAAATGCGGTGAATGACTCGATTGGACCCAGGAAGCAACGCGAGCGTGGAATTCGTGATTGATGAACCCGAGGGCGACCAGAGCATTCACAGCGAGCAAATAGATCATGGGAAGTTTGCCGAGATCTCTTCAACTTCCTTGCTGCTTAACGTCGGCGCCTTTGGGCCCGCGCTCAGCGCCGGTAGCCCGGTAACCGGGTCCGTCACAAGTCTTGCTCGATGAGCCCGTTTCTTGCGCGGCGTCAATACAATACTCCCATCCTCTATATTGCCGTCCAGAGGATCGCCTGCACGGATATCGAGGCGGCGCCGAAGTGGCCCGGGAAGAACGACTTGTCCCTTCGTGGAAACTTTGGTCTGCATGGTAAGACAATCTTACCTTCATCGCGCGCCGATTTCGCAACACATCATCTTCCGCGATTTCAGCGACTTCAGCGACAGGCGGACAAGACATTCAATGCTTTTTTCACCACCAAACCTGATGGCATCGGCATGGGATTTCGCATCAGGGCTTACCATCGTGGAGTCCCCTGGCGGCGGCTTGTGGGCCTCCGACAACCGACCACCTCCGCGCGGAGCGAGTTTGTCTGCAAATCTCGCGCAGCGATTGCGCGAGCTCTGATAGTTCATTGCGAAACCATGTTACCGATCGGTAATATTATCCGTTTCGGACGCTGACGCTTCGTTCCTGTTCCCCGCTGCAAGCCTCCCTGGAACGAAAATCCAGACGGCTTGCCGCGCTCGTCGGCAACGCGGTGACGGTTGAAGAATCGAAATGCAGACCCAGTTTGATTCCCACTCACGGCCACATCCACGGTGCCTGAGTGCTTCAAAAATTTTTGTTCGTTCCCGATGAGGCACGAGTATTTTAGCTTCTTGTTGTTTGAACGATGGAACGCGGTCTCGCTGTAATTCAGTTAATTACAGGGTTGGCCGCGTGACCACCCGCCTCGACTCGGAGCCGAAGTTTCGAAGGCGTCTGCGTTGAAAATCAGTCAGTATTCATCCCTCGGACAGGAGGACAGGAGATTGGGCTTGGGCTAGGATGCCGCCCATTCCACGGTCACAGAATGCGTCATTTTTCCGCTGAGGAAGCCGACGCAAAGATTCTCCAGGCGCTGTCTGTAGAATCCATGACCGAAGATGTCTCAAAACAGCTACCATTTTAGGGGGGCACGCGCACGGTCCTTGTTGTCTCGCCAAAGGCCGAAGACTATCCCCGCGCCGATCCGATAGTTATTTTGCCGATCACTTAAGCCGTTTGAGAAGGCTGTCGTATAGTAGTCAACCTGCAAAGGGCGCAACGTGACACGGCTGTTGTACAGCCATTGCACCCCGGCGCCGGCCGTGATGGCGAACGTGTTTGCTGATCCGGTGAGACCAGCATTGCCGGACGTTAACGCTCCGCTCTCGTGGGCCACTCCCACCAGAAACTCGCCGAACGGCACGATGCGAACGAGGGCCTTGTGTATGCCCTGAGAAAACAAGATGCTGCCTAGGTCGGGATAGTGCCATGAATACCGAGGTCCCAGGGTGAACGAAGTTAGAGTAAGACCAGCAGGATTTCCTCCTATGCTCGAGGCGCGTTCGCCGCTTACTTCCGCTACGAGTGCCCAGCGTGGACTGGCGTCGTATTCCAACGAGCCGCTGCCGCCATTCATGGAGAAACAACCACACACCCCAGGGGGCGCATTACCTCTTACATAGGTGTAATTCGCGCCAACTTTCATTTGATCGATGATCTGCGCCGAGGCACCGGAAAAGCTCAAAAAGAACACTCCTAGTGACGTCCAGAGCGATAAGGGGCGAATTGATCTTGGCATTCCGATTCCCTTTAGAATGACTGCAGTCTAAGACTTCTCATTGAACCACCAAAGCGACCGTGGTCGATGCTTGCGTTGATCCACTGGTTCCAGTGATGGTCACAACATAGCTGGCGTTGCCGGCTGGCTTTGGGTCTGCGCCACTCGGCGCAATTAGGTACCCATTTCCTGCGCATCCAATCAGCGTCAATCCCGCACAGCCGAGGACAAGGATCCTCAATAATTGTTTGAATCCCCCAGAAGTGTGTTTACGCTTGAACCCCATGCTGCATAAACCAATCACGAGGGCCATCGATCCGAAGAGCTTACCGGGATCAACGGAACGGGCCGTAGGAGCCGCCATTTGCACCATCAATAGGGTCGATGCCCCGGAACTGCCCGGTATGACGGTCGAGGGATTAAAGCTGGCGGTGGCTCCTGCCGGAAGACCAGAGGAGGACATGGTTACAACCTTATCGAATGCCCCCCCAACAGGAAGAACGCTAACTTCAATATTCACAGACCCACTTTGTGGTACTGCGACGGACGTCTCCGGAGTCGTCACAGTGAATGTGGATGGAGTTGCGACGTCGTTGATCGTTTCCAGGAAGACGTTTGAGGTCGAGGTCTTAAAAGTCACATTCCCCGAATAGACCGCCGTCAGCTTGTCCACTCCTACCGGCAGGCTCGTCGTGGAGAATGTGGCCAGTCCGGAGGAGTTCAGATTGCCGCTGCCCATAAGGTTGGAGCCGTCATAAAAGCTGACCGTTCCAAGCGGAGAGCCGTCCGGCACGGGGGCGACGGTAGCTGTCAGCGAAACCGTCTGGAGAACTGTGGCTGGATTCGGAGATGCGCCGAGCGTCGTCGTTGTGCTCGTTAAGGATGTAATCGTCTCAAGGACTACGTTTGAAGTCGAGGTCGCGAAAGCCACATTTCCCGAATAGACCGCCGTCAGCCTGTCCACTCCTACCGGCAGACTCGTCGTGGAGAATGTGGCCGCTCCAGATGAGTTCAGGTTGCTGGTTCCGATAAGGGTCGCACCGTTATAGAAACGGACCGTTCCGAGAGGAGAACCGGTGGGCACGGGAGCGACGGTAGCGCCAAGTGTTACGGATTGGCCGAAGACGGCAGGGTTCGGACCGACGGTGAGAGCGGTCGAAGTGGAGGCTGGTGTGCCTCCCAAGAGCACCACGGTGCCCGAGCGGCTGGCCTCGTGGTTCACATCGCCGGGATAACTAGCGAGTACGTTGTGTATTCCAGCGGGAAATACTGCAACGGCAGTGACGATGGCCGTCTCAGTCTGCGCTTGCAGCAAAATCGTTGCCGTGGAAGATCCGCTATTGGATGTCGCAATGTCCAGCTGGCCGTCGCCATTAAAGTCAGCCAGAGCCACAAATGTAGGGTGGTTGCCAACCGCATAGTCTGTCTTCGGCGCGAATGCGCCAGTGCCATCCCCCAAGAGCACGCTTACTTGCCCGCCTCCAGTATTTGGCACCACCAAGTCCACGATTCCGTCGCCGTTGATGTCTCCCACCGAGACCCCGTCCGGGCCCGCGTTAACGGGATATCCCACCGCAGGTTGAAACGATCCATCCCCGTTGCCTAACAGCGCGTAGACTTTGTTGGAGGACCCGACATCGGGAACAATTAGGTCGACGGTGCCGATGTTCCTCAAGTCAGCTGAGGCCAGCCAATAAGGAGATACGGAACCGGGAAGCGACACAATCTGCTGCGACTGGAAAGTGCCGTCGCCATTTCCGAACAGAACGCTAACCGTACCATCGCCGGAATTCGACACGGCCAGATCTAACCGACCGTCCTGGTTAAAATCCCCAATGGCGATGCCTTCGGGAAGCGCGCCGACCGGGTAGAAACTCGGCGTCCCGAAAAGCGCTGCATCCCCCGTACCCAACAAGATACTCACCTTTCCCTCTTGCTGGTCCGCGACTGCCAAGTCGGGCCAGCCATCGCGATTGAAGTCCCCCACGGCAACAAATGCTGCGTAACATCCAATTTCGAACGAGATCGCCGACCGGAACGTGCCATCGCCGTTTCCTAGTAGCACGCTCACCGAACTGGTGTCGCACGCTTCCTCGGCGCATTCATTTGCCACGATGAGGTCGGGTGCGCCGTCGTTATTCACATCTGCCACGGCGAGCATTTGCGGATTCACGCCGACGCTGTAGTTGACAGGCGATTGAAATGTGCCGTCGCCGTTTCCGAGGAATACACTTATCGTGCCGTTGACAGCTAGGTTTGCCACGGCCAGATCGGGAATTCCATCATGGTTGAAATCTGCGCTCACAACATACCGGGCCGAATTATCCGCAATTGGTGATCCCGACGCCGGGTCAAAAACCGTCGCGAGCGTAGCCGGATTGAGGACGGCGGAAGCTACTACATCGTAGCCATAGCTCGTATCGAGAAATGAAATAGTGCCCGTCGCCGGCGGTCTGCCGAAAGCCGTCACTGTCGCAGTGAGCGTGTAGTCGCCCACCCCGCCGCTCGCGGCAATCGCAGTGTTAGAACCATAGTTGGCGGCTCCTATCACAGTCACGGCTTGCGGCACCGATATGCTTCCACCCGAGTCAATGGTGCTTGTAAATATCGCTTGAATGCTATATTGGCCGACTCCTAGCGTGCGCGTGATAGCGGCAGTGCCGCCGCTTGTCACCTGAGCCGTGCCGAAGACCGCTGCGCCGTCGCAGTGCGCCGCTGTGGCATCACAGAATGTCACCTGTCCCGTCGGTGCCGGCAAAGATCCTGTCACAGTTGCTGTCATCGTCAGGGGCGTCTCAGCAGCCAAACTGCTGGATGACAAGATTAAAGTCGTTGTCGTTGGGGTTGCACTGCAGAAAGCCGACGGCGAGGTGGAAAAGATGAACGATAGGCAGATCAAAATGGCAGCGCGAGATCCAGTGCTAGACATAGCTGGGCACGTCCGTTCACGAGCCAGGGCTCGTGATGTCGACACAATTCGTAAGAATTAGAGGATTCCCACGAGAGTCGTTCCGCTCAAACGGGGAGCAGCAACCCGTCGGCCAATCGACGAGCCAGACCCTGGGCGAGCCTGAACTCGGATAGCGGCCTCCGCCCTTCGTGTAGTTGGTGGTAGAAAGATGGAAAGATGTGACGAGGCGTAGACGGCGTCGGAGTAGGGGGTAGCCGATAAGGCTGGGAATCTTGCCAGTTGAAAGTCCTCCTACGGTCAATTGCCTCTATTCGGACGGTTACTCGATTCGGCGCGTGCGGAGGCAACGAAGCACGTTCTGCCCGGATGTCAAAGCCTCGGCCGCCCTGTGGCGTATGCGCAGCGGTGGGAACGATCTGGGAGGCGAGCAAATTGGAGGCCTGAACATAAAGGAATATCTGCAGCCTCGAACCGCCGGTTGGGGAAAAGTCGTGTTCGCGGGTCAAAAGCGGGAGGCTGACCCACTCTACTCTTGGCCATCGAACAATACGCCGATTGCGGCCAAAGGCGTGTGGAACGGATGCTGCGGACCGCCGACCTCGATCTCCCTGCGGGGTGACTGGGCAGGCTAAGAAATCGTCCGTGAGAACCGTATGGCAGAGTTCCTTCGTCTTCACGTTCCCGGCGGCGTCGCAAACGTAGCTTTCGGATTGTCCCGCAGGCAGCGTTCTTGTTGCAAAAATAGTTATTACAATAGTAATAACACATCGGAGTCAGCTGTGGTCGAACTCAAGGTCCGCAAATTCGGGAACTCGCTCGGAGTTGTCCTGCCAAAAGAGGTCATCCATCGTCTGCACACCCGGGACGGTGAACCGTTGTTCCTAATCGAAGCTTCGGAGGGTGGCTACCTGCTCACGCCTTACGATCCCGGCTTCGAGGAAAAAATAATGAAGGCGGACGACATCATCAGCCGCTACCGCAATACACTCCACGTTCTCGCAAAGTGAAGGAACCAGTCTGGATCGACGAGCGCGATGCGCTTGCCCTGCACGATCGCCTGCTCGCGCTGCACGGCGGGGCGGTGGGATTGCGCGACGATGGCCTGTTGAAATCAGCCCTGGCTCGGCCGCAACAGCACTTCGCCGATGCTGAGTCTCCCGACATTGTCGACATGGCCGCCGCGTATACGTGGGGCATCGTGCGCAACCATCCTTTCGAGCGGGAACCTCGACGAAGCAGGCTATATCGCTTTTCTTCGCGCTCATGTATCGCGCGGGAAAAAATGAAACAGCATTTCCGTGCCTAAAACACCGCAGAAACGAACCTTCTCTCTCAAGTTCTGATGCGCACCATGGTGGGTGAACTGATATTCGTAACGTATCGGATTCTTCCAGGAGCGGCTTGCGATACCATTTCCTCAGCCGCCTCACGCTCCAATCCATGGCCCCCGACAACAGCGCCAGTTCCTCGTGGCTCAGTACGATCTTCGTCTCCGAAGTGTCTGCTCCCGGCCAGCGAAACCTTCCTCCGTCCCGACCAACCCGTCCTGATAAGGAACCTCTGTAGAAAGATCGGGATTGTCAAGCCCGTTGACTCCTTTCTCGAAGGCGTCCCTTGATACGCACCCCGGTTCGTGTTCGTCCGGAGTATTGTTCTGGCGGACCGCGATGTCAAAAGGGAGATCGTCCGCACTGGCGCTTTCATCGCAGTTTTGCTGCATTCGCGCCGTTAAGGCGTGACCTCTCGTGCTGGGTAACCAGACCTCGACTGCCACTTCAGTAATCTTCTGTTAGTAACCTTTGCGCCTCACACTCGGTGCAGATATGAGCACCCTCCCCCAACCTCATCTCCAGTGGCGCATGCCGCGGGCCCAGCTTCACGGCAAGACTCCAGCGGTGTTGCGCTTCGCCGACGGGCAGCGCGCGTCGGCGAAACTTCACGTGGTTTCGCTTACCGGCGGATTGCTGTCGGTTTCGCAGTCGGTGGTGCAAGGATCGCAGGTCAAGGTGATGTTCCTGACCGAAGGCGGGACTGTGCTGGGCGCGGCCGAGATGCTGCGCCCGATCACGGACGCGATGCAACCGTTCCGCTTTGTCGGTCTGGCGGCTGCCGATCAGCGGCGTTTGAAAACGCTGATCTGGGAGCAATCCAGCGAGAACAAATCGGAGCAGGATTGGATCGAGAAACTGCGGGCGGCCTCGGCGCAGCGCCAGCAGCCTCGCCCCTGGCGGCTCAAGGCGGCAGGAGCGCTGGGCCTGCTTACGATTGGCTTGGCCACGGCGGCATACTTGCTGCACTTCGGCTTACTCAAGTAAACCTCGGACATGCTTGCGGCAGATCGCCTGCTTAGGGTGAGTCCGATTTGACTTAGCCGTGATTGAGGATGCTACCGCACCGATGGATCCTATCAATACCCGCCGCTGGCCTCGGTACCAGGTGTATCTGCCGGTTGTCATCGCCGCTAAAATCGGCGGCGCAAACCTTGCCGTGCCGGGACTGGTTTGCGAGCTGAGCCGATCGGGGCTGGAAGTTTATGGCGGAGTGAATCTGCAGCCTGGAGATCCCATGGAGGTTGAGTTTCGCACCCAGGACCGGATCCGGATTGCAGGGGTGGTTCGAAATCGCACCGGATTTTGTTTTGGGCTGGAATTCCGCCCGGCGTGGCGAAAGGCTGGCACTGCCCCGGAAGCGCTGGAAACTCTGATCCGGCAAAGGCATGAAGCGTACTTGCGCGAGGCGCGAGAGAACATCCGGCAAACTCGTGAGATGGTGCTGGAGATCCGGAAGTGCCGCAATAAGATTGAGTTGCTTTCTTTTGCGGTGGAGGATTGGCTGGCGAAGAGTTAGCTGCTTGGCCAGCAGCGAGTCCCGAGTATCCAGTGCCCAGTGCCAACGCCTCGTAGCGACACTCTGGCTTCAGCCCTCGGCATAGGAGCCCACTTCTGACAAGAGCCGCGAGACGTGGGGCGCACCCGGAATTTCCGACCGTTTCTTGTTCGCGAGACAGGGTTACTCTAGATCGGTGAATACGAAGGCCATGCCTTCCTTATTCTTGCCCAAGGCGCCGGTTACGGCGGTGCCGCCGCTGATCGATACTCGGTCACCCAAGATTTCATCCACCGTGCCGGACGTAACGTCCAACTCAGCGGTTTCGGTCATGTCCGCCCAGCCATTGGCAGGCTCGTCGAATTCATAAACCGTACCTTCGCCGGGATTCGAGTCCACGGTCTCATTGGGCGCACCGACCACGATCTGGCTTCCGCTGATCGAAACGGAGCGGCCGAAGTAGCTCTTGCGTACGCCATCCGATGAAGTCAGCTTCGCCGTCTGGGTGGCATTCGCCCAACCGGCAAAGGGCTCGACAAAGACGTAGGCCGCGCCCTGTTGCAGCTTCGAGCCGGGCGTGTTCAGAGGCGCCCCGGCCACGACCGTATTGCCGCTGACTGAAACGTAGTTGCCCAAGCGGTCTCCGAGTCGGCTATCGGAGCCGGTAAGCGCCGCCGTCTGGGTCATGCTCGCCCACCCCGCGGCAGGTTCTACGAACAAGTAGGCAATGCCCGCAGAGGCGATTTTTCCGGGCACGGGGCTGGGCGCTCCCGCTACCGCCGTATTTCCGTCGATGCCGACCGAATACCCTAGTTGGCCATACTTAACGCCACCTGCAGCCGTGAGTTTCGCGGTTTCCGTAGCGTTGACCCAGCCGGCGAAGGGTTCCACGAAGAGGTAAGCGGCGCCCTGATCTTTAACCGTGCCGACGGTAGCTTGCGGCGCACCAGCCACGACCGTGCTGCCGCTGATCGATACGGACCGGCCGAGAATGTCTCCCGATTGGCTATCGGAGCCGGTCAGTTTGGCGGTTTCGGTCGTGTCTATCCAGCCGTCGGCGGGCTGCACGAATACATAGACGGCCCCCCGGCTCTTATTGTCGCCGTGAGCCCCGACTGCGATGGTGTTGCCGTCGATGCTGACCGCGAAGCCGAACTGATTATTGGCGGTTCCATCCGACGCCGTCAGCTTAGCGGTCTGGGTCATGTTGGCCCAGCCGCCGGCGGGCATGGTGAATACGTAGGCCGCGCCGATAAAACCGCATCCGGAGCATCCCGGCGCTCCAGCCACAACCGTGTTGCCGCTGATCGAAACCGACGCTCCTACTTCTTCCTTGTTGGTGGCGTCAGAGGCGGTTAGCTCTGCTGCCTGCACAAAGGGATCGATGACTACCGGATAGCGCGCCTGGGCGTCGTCGGTTCTCAACAGCAGCTGGGCACCTCTTATTTCCATCCAGGCCGGCAACTTGCGGCCGGTGGCGTCACGGGCCAAGAGGCCGGCGTAGTGCAGCTGGGCGCGGCCTTCGCGATTGCTCAGGGTTAGGCCGGTTTTGCCGGCGTCGATCGCGGCCGCGAGACTGCCTTGCAACGCCAGCGCTATGGTTAAGGGCTGACCGTGGGATAAGCCGGGACGACTCTCAAAATTGAATCCTTGTTCGAGGCCGACAGGACCGTTGACATACCATTCGGTGAGCGCGCCGCGATGGTATTCGATGCGGTTCAAGCTGGCGATTGGAGTGGCCTTGACCGCGGGCGTTAGAGTCGTGCCGTATCCGTAGGCGAGCAGGGCGATTCGCCAGGACTCTCGGCCCCGCCTGAGTACGACGGCGCGATCCGTAAAGCTCACCGCCAGCTTCTGCCGCGAATTGCTGGTCTCGACGCGACCCTCCCGAATGCGGGTTTCGTAGCCGGGAAGGTCGCGCCCTAAAGCCGCCGAAATACTCGCTTGCGCTTCTGGCGGAAGACTGGCCAGGGGCGTAACAATTTCCGGATCCTTAGCATTATTCGCTCCAGACCACGCCCCTAATGAAGCCATGTAGGGTTGGCCGTGGCTGTGAATTCCTCTGGCGCCCGCCACCGCGAAAACTCCCCCAAGAACGAGGACTCCGGCGGAGATTGAGATAAAGGTCTTCCATCCGAAAGTTGTTTGTAAGCGAGACAACGTTGCCAAGCCTGCAGGATTCATAGGGGCGCAATTTCTCCAGCGTAAAAGGGTGTCACAGACCAGCCGCTTTCACAACTACCCGAAGCGACTAACCCCTGGGCGGGTCAGTTGCCGCTTGGATCGTGAGGGGCTACGGGAAGGTAAGCATCTCCGGAGGGTAATTTTTCCGTTTGTGGCAGGAATGGCAGTTGTGATTGAACTATCTTCACGGAATTCCTCTAGCCCGGGCCAAGCGGGAGGCCAGCCGCGCCATCCTTACCAGCCGATAGAGAGAAAACAGCCGCTTGGGCAGACGAATCGACTCCCACTCGCCGGGGCCCGGAGTTAGGGCGAGGCGGGTGAGAAAGAGCAGGCGGTCGATGCGGCGCTCGCGAAGGCGCATCATGAGGCGAAAGTAGGAGATCTTCTCTTCCTCGTAGGAAACTCCACTCAGCACTCCGGGGGCAATTTCTTCTGCCAGGCCCTGGGCCGGCTGGTCTCGCTCGATTGCACTCCGCAGCGGCGCGGGAATCTCGGTTTCGAGAAAACGATTCGCCAGCAGCAAGGTAACGTGCAAAATTCGGCGGATTCCATCGGCGCGGGCTCGGCTCTCGATCCAACTCCAATTCAAGTTTTCACGGCGCAAGATTTGCGCGATGTCGCACAGCCAGATCAGGCGTCCCCACACATGTTTGGCGGCGTGCACGGCGAGCACCAACAGCAAGTCGCCGGGCGCGACAGTCTTGATGGGACGCCCAGCCACCGCGATCTCGACCGCGCGTTCGAAGAGGCCGGTCATATCGAAGTCAACCGCGTAATAGCGGGGCTGCAGGGCCCACTGCAACTCCAACAGATTGCGGCCAGCGGGATGATCGAAGGTGCATTCGTAGCCCGATGCGACGTAGGCGTCTTCGGCATCGTGCGGAATCGGCAGGCGCGGCGTGTAGCCGAGAACGCGAACTGCGCCGCGGATGCGGGAGACATCTTTTGCACGCACAAATAAGTCCATGTCGCCGCATTGGCGCATCGCCATGTCGCCGTAGTAGGCCTCGGATAGAGCCAGGCCTTTGTAGGGGATCGCCTCGATTCCCAAGGCGGAGAGGCAGTCGAGAATTCGGAACAGTTCGCGCGCCAGGAAAAGCGATTTGTGAATATTGGTCTCATGCTGCTGCCGCAGCGCGTTCAGCACTTCCGGCGGAGTGCTGTCCCTCAGAGCCGAGAGATTTTGAAACAGCAGCGAGGGCGTGCCGTGGTGATTGGCCATTTGCACGAGACCATCCCAATCGACTGGCACTTCCAGGAGGGCGCGGAGGCGCTGTTGATCCACGATCTGCGGATGAGGGGAACAAGCGGCGCGAAGAACATCCCACTCGCGATGGATTGCGGTCGATGGCGCGGGATGGCTGGGGGAGGACGGCGACATGAGCCAAAAGAGCCTTGAATCCAGCTATGGTAACAGGCCAAAACCGATGCAATGACGATCCATGAGCAGAATCAGGAAGCGCGGCCTCGGAAAGAAGAGGCAGTTACCGAAGTGACCCCAGATTGCGATTTCTTAACTACGCACCGACCCGCGCTCTGGCACACTGGCAGTTGGACCTTGCCGTGGGAAACTGAGAAAACTGAAAACTATCGATGGAAATTTTGACGCCCAAGGCGACCCGCCGCCGCAGCACGCGCGTAAGAGTGGAGATCGCCATCACAGTGACGAGCCTGGATCGCAAGAATCCGTTTTCCGGCGAATGTCTGGCGTTGCTGATAAGCCCGCAAGGTTGCGGCTTGCGCGTGGAGCAAGGCCTACCGCTCGAAACTCCCCTGCTCTTGAGTGGTCTGCCGGGGGGAGGAAGCGCTTCGGGGCGGGTCGCGAGTTGCCTTCCTCTGGGCCGCGACGGCAAATACTTCCTGATCGGAGTGGCTCTCTATAACCACGGCAATGTTTGGGGAATTCCGAATCCGCCGGAAGATTGGAATTGCGCTCCGGAGTCGCGGAGTCAACCAGCGCAAGAATCTGCCGCCGCGAAGCATGGCAGCAATGCGTGGCCCTATAACTTAGCCTCCGCCCACGGCGAAGTGCATCCCCGGCGAAAATAATTCCCTGATATTTAATTAACCGCTTAGCCGCATTCCGCAAGGTCGTTCTTTCGTAACCTCGTGGAACGCCGATCGCGGTGCCATACTTCTCTCGACCATGTCGCAGACGCCAGCAACCGCAGCGGGGACCGCGCCTTCGCCCACGGCGCACAAACCGGATCGTCCCTTTCGAGTGAAGCTGCGGGGATCGATTCTGGCGTTGATTCGATTGCCCAACCAGCGAGAGCTGCGCACCCACCTGCATCAACTTTCGAGCAGCGGCGGCTTGGTGCAACTGGAGACGCCGCTCGACGAGAAGCTTGAAGTCGAGTTGATTTTTCACGTGGGCGAATCCACGGTTCGCGAAAAAGTTCAAATGCTATTTCCCATGTGGGCGACGCAGGGATGGCTGCAGCCTTTCCGTTTCGTCGACATGCCGGAAGAAAGAAAGAGCGGCCTGGAAAAGACTTTAAACACGCTGGTGCAGCGGCTGCGCGAGCCGGCGTTGTAGCGTTCGAGCTCTCGCGCAAAAAAAATTCACGCCGCTCAGCCGGCCAACCGAGATTTCCAGAAAAAGCTTCCGTCGGTCTCGTAAATGAGACGAGCAACCTGCCCATCCAATCCACTACTTTCAGCTACGCCGCGGGCAAGGCCACGAACGGCTGGTTGGGGCTGGTCACCAAAACGGTGCAGGGAGTTTTCTAGTTTTTTCGTTAGAAAGACTCGTTCGATTTGGGGCCGCGCCGGCGCGGCCCGTTTTATCTCGCTTACCTGTTTTGATCGGGACTGGCGCGGCAGGTATCGACCGGCATTCACGGCCGCGGTCGGATTTCAAAATTACCGCCCCACAGCCCCGCCCGACGAATCCTATTCCAATTCTGTCGATGCGCTCTCCGTTCTGAAGCCTGGCGCGGATTCCGCCGCCGACCGAGTCATCGTCCTGGTCATGCCCACTTCGCTTCAGTTTTCTCCGACCGCGGTGGCAGTCCACTTGAGTACGGGAACGGTATCGCCAGAGCCCACTATTTCCCCGGTCGCCCGATTCGCAGAAGAGACGAATTCCCCTTTCAACGTGAAAGTACCCCGGCCCGGCACAGAAAGAGGAATCGAGCAATGGTTGCCACGGATTGGAGAGCGATTGCCGGCGAGACCATGGCAAGGCGCAGAGTAGATCGCTTGGCTCCACGAGAACTGAAAGCAATCTATCGTGTCGTTACTCTCAACCAGAAAGCTGACTGTACCGGAGCCGCCTCCCAACTCATCGGGAACGTTGTAAGCGCCACTCCAAGCGGTGCCATTGCGGTCGTCGCTGTCGCAGCTCGGGGTCGCTGCGAAAAGCCGAAAAAACACCGCACCGATCAAGCGCCCGCCTCAGGGCGCGTGGGTGAGTTGGTTGCACTCGCTGAGCACGATGCTCCAGGACATGCTCAACATAAAAATAAACCGCCCTAGAAGCTCACGACGATTCCCCCGGACAAACGGACATTTCTTTCGCGGGTGGCCAGGTTCGGCAGCAGATTTGGGCCCAGGGCGCTGTTGTAGAAATTGGTGAGATTGAGGCTGGTATGAAACCAGTCGGCTTGGCCCCGAAGCGCGAAGTGGGAAATTACTTTGTAATCGAGGCCGCCGCCGAGCGCGATCGCGAAATCGGTGTAAGTTGTCTTGGTGATGGAAACCGGGGTGGGCAAGCCTGAAAGATGGGCGGCGCCCAAGCTGTCGCGATCATAACCCACCAGGGCGTGGACGAAGGGCGTTATCCTGCTTTTAGTCCGGTAGGAAACGACCGGGCCGAACAAGTACGAATAGGCAGTAAGATCGGGCAGGCCGGAAATTTTCACGGCGCTGGTGCCGGTGATGGGCTTGCCCGAGCGGCCGGCGAAATCGGCGACCACTCCCACCCAGCGGTCGAAGTTGTACTGCCCTTCGGCATTCCATCCCTGGAAGCCTTGCCCGACCGCGAAAGCGTTGGAGGGTTCGCGCAGGGTTACATCCAGAGTGATGCCGGTGAGCTTGCCGGTATCGGCATGAACGAAGGAGTAGCCGCCGAAAACCTCCACCTTCGGAGTGGAGTCTTGAGCGGCGGAGAACGAACTTATGAGAAGTAGCGCGATTATCGCGGCGAAACGGGGCATTTCTAAGATTCTCCCTATGGGGTTATCGAACGATTCACGCCGGATGTTGCAGCGCGTTCTCATTGGAACGAGCGAACGGGAGCAACGCAAGGTTTGTGCTGGAAAACCATTCTCCTCATCTAAGTCCCGCAGCGGCTAAAGCCGGCATTAAGAAGCAAGCATGATCGCAGCACGGAAGCGCTGCGCCACCCTAAGTAAGACCCATCCCGGATGATCGCTCTGACCTTTTTTTCGAGATGGCTCCTTAAAGATAACCTAGTTCAAGGTAAAGGAGCCTTTCACCCGGATGTCGCGTGAGGAAGAACCTACCAGCACGTCGAACTGGCCGGGCTCCGTGACCCACGCTTTTTTTGCGGTGCTGTAGTAACCCAGGTTCGCGGGGTCGAGGGAGAACTCCACCGTTTTGCTTTCTCCGGGAGCGAGCGTGACTCGCCGAAAGCCTTTGAGTTCTTTCTCGGGGCGGTCGACCGTCGAATGCCCGTCGTGAACGTAGAGTTCCACGACGTCTGCACCAGCGCGCGATCCGCTATTGCGCACCTGCAGGCTGACCTGGGCCGGCTTGCCCACCGAGGCGCTGGGCGACACCTTCAGATCGCTGTAATCGAATTTCGTGTAGGAGAGGCCGTAGCCGAAGGGAAAGAGGGGATCGACACTGTGCTTGTCGAAATATCTGTAGCCGACATAGATGCCCTCGGCATATTCCACGGTCAGGTGTTCGCCGGGGTAATGCCCGTAGGCGGGAGAGTCCTCCCACCGCTTCACAAAAGAAACAGGAAGCTTGCCCGAGGGGTTGGCGTCGCCAAACAGAATAGCGGCGATTGCGTTGCCGCCTTCCTGCCCGCCATACCACATGTCCACGATCGCGGGAACCTTCGTGATCCATTTGCTCATAAGGACCGGCCCGCCGGCGTTGATTACGACCACAGTGTTTTGATTGGCTTTGGCGACGGCTTCGATAAGTTCGTCCTGCCCCGCAGGCAAGTCGAGCGACTTGATGTCGAAATCTTCCGATTCGAGCTTGGGAGATCGGCCGACGACGACAATGGCGGCATCCGCTTTCCCGGCGGCCTCGACCGCTTCTTTTCTAAGCTCCTCGCGTTCGGCTGGATTTTCTTTGCTCGGGCCCTCGCCTTCCATGGTGACGCCCGGAGCATAACTGACGTGCACGCGCTCGCCGGCGCGATCTTGAATCCCCTGGAGCGGGGTGATGGAATATTTCGAAGTTACATGCGAACTGCCCCCGCCGCCGGTCACGGCTACGGCGGCGTCGGGGCCAATCACAGCGACCGAGCGAATCTTCGCGGGGTCGAGCGGCAGCACATCACCGGAGTTCTTGAGCAGCACGATGCTTTCAGTCGCGGCTTTGCGCACGAAGGCGCGCTGCTCCGGAGTATCGACTTCGCCGCCGCCGGTGTGCGGGTGGTCGAATTGCCCGCTGATAAAAATCGCCCGCAGGATTCGGCCTACGTTGTCATCGATGGCGGTCGGGGAGATCTTACCGGCCTTGATTTCGGGAAGAACTTTCTCCGGAACCAGCCAGCCGCCGCCGTTGCCCGCGGCTTGCGAGTCGGGCTGTTTCAGCCAGTGCTTCATGGGTTCCCCGCCGGGCATTTCCAGATCCATGCCGGCATTTACCGTGCCCACGGTGCTGTAAGTGCTACCCCAATCGGAGACCACAAAGTTCTCAAAGCCCCACTGCTTTTGCAGCACGTCTGTTAGCAGCCTGGGGTTTTCGGCGCAATAAGTTCCGTTGAGCCGGTTGTAAGCCGACATCAGCGACCATACCTGGGCTTCCTGCACGGCGGCCTTGAAGGCGGGAAAATAGATCTCCTGCAAGGCGCGCTCGTCGACTTCGGCATTGATGCGATGGCGTTCGAACTCTTGGTTGTTAGCGGCAAAATGTTTGACCGTGGCGATCACGCCCTCGCTCTGCACGCCCCTGATATAGGCGACCGCGAGGCGCGAAGTGAGATAGGGATCTTCGCCGTAAGCCTCGAAATTTCTGCCCCAGAGCGGGGTGCGGTTGATGTTCACGGTGGGGCCGAGAATCATGTCGCGGCCTAGAGCCTTCTCTTCCTGGCCGATGGCATGGCCCTGGCTCTCGAGCAGATCGGTATCCCATGTGGCGCCCATAGCGATGCCCGCCGGAAAAGCGGTGGTGTGAACTTCTATCTTGGCGGCGGTGGCGTCGGCTCCGTGGGAGGGCCCGGCCCATGACCGGATGCCGGCGGGTCCATCGGTCATTTTGATCGACGGGATGCCGAGGCGTTTGTTGGCGACGCTCTGCATCCAATTCTCGCCACTCAACATGGCGACTTTTTCCTCCAGCGTCATACGCCCAAGCAGATCCTGAACGCGCTGTGCGACGGGCAAACTGCTGTCTTTATAGGGAGGAACTCCGTTGCTTTGGCCCTCGGAAGTCCCCGGCAGCATGACGAAAAGAATGCAGACAACTCTGAATAAACGTTTCATTCGTTGTTCCTCCGCGCCACAGCCGTCAGATTCCGGTCATGATTCCGGTGGCTGCCTTCGGCGCCCATCGAGTTCGCAGCCGTGGAGCATTCTACTCTCAAGCGAGTTCGCGGTTCCCAGTGGGGAGGGCGAACTTTTAGCAAGTTGAGGAATCGCTCGCATGGTCCAGGTTGAGAATGCTTACCTAAGGAAGCTTTAATCCCAGCGCTCCATCGGATCCACACCTCGGAGCCCGCGCCGCTTGGCTGAATGCAGAAAATCCCCAAATTGCCGATATTGCAGGGGGGACACTGTGCTCTCAAAACAGACGCGGGCGACGACGGGCATTGGGGTGTGGGAGCGATGCCGACCCGTTTGTGCCTGCCTGCTAAGCATTTGCAGCATAGGACTGCTGGTTTCAGCGAACACAGGGGACCGGGGAAAATACACGGAGTCGAATCCCGCACTGGTTTTCACGACTGCGCACGCTGCGCACAGCCTCACCGTCGAGGAGGCGGCGCGCAAGCATCCCGTGCACCTGCGCGCCGTCGTCACTTACTACGACCCCTACATCGATCCCCGGCGGCCCGCATTTTTTGTCTCCGACGCCACGGGAGGAATTTTTGTTGCGATTTCGCCGACTCCCGCCGTGCCTTTGCGAGCCGGCCAGTTGGTGGAGATAACCGGCGTCACTGACGCCGGAGACTTTGCCCCCATTGTCGACGCCACCGAGGCGCGTGTGCTGGCAGAATCGGCCATCCCGGCCCTGGCCCCGCGGGTGACGATGACCGATATGCTGACCGGCGCCGAGGACGGCCAGTGGGTTGAGATCGAAGGCGTGGTGCATGCGGTACGGAAATCGGGGATGAATGTTTTCCTGGATGTTGCCATGAGCGATGGCCTGCTCAATGCCGTCACCGTGAGCCAACCCGGGGCCGACTACGACCGCTTGGTGGACTCCAAAATCAGGCTGCGCGGCAACGCGGCCCCCACCTTCAATCACCAGAGGCAGATGACTGGCGCGCACATGCTGTTTCCGGGCCTTGACACAGTGGTCGTCGAGGAGCCGTCGCCCGCCAATCCTTTCGCGTTGCCCGTGGAACACGTCAGCAATTTGTTGCGCTTCACTCCGAATCCCTCTTTCCACCATCGCGCGCACATTCGCGGTACGCTCACGCTGCTCTGGCCCGGGCGGGAGCTTTGCATACAGGACGGCTCCAAGGGGCTTTGCGCTCAGACCGATCAGAGCGACCCGCTGAATCCGGGAGAATTGGTCGATGTGATCGGGTTTCCGATTATCGGCGAGTTTACCCCCACGCTCACGCACGCCACTTACCAGGCTAACGGAAATCAAGCGCCGGCACCCGCGCAGGCCGTCACCGCGCAAGAAGCGATGCAAAGCAATCATGATGCCGAGCTGGTTGTGCTCGAGGGGCAGCTTATCGGGCGGGACGAATCCGCGAGCGACCCCAACATCGTGCTGTCCTCCGGGTCGTACGTGTTCTCCGCCGTTCTGCCGGCGCAGTCTGGCGCGCGACAGGAGCTGCGAATCTGGAAAGAAGGAACCAAACTAAAAATTACCGGGATCTGCTCACTACAGTCCATGACGCATGAAACCAGCGGCCCGGGCTTTTCCATTCCGTCGTCGTTCCGGATCCTGCTGCGGTCTCCCGCCGACGTGGTCGTGATGCAAAGTCCGTCGTGGTGGAGTCGCACGCATGCCATCGGCGTGCTGGGCTTGGCTACGGCCCTGACTACGGTGGTCATGGCCTGGGTGGTCGTGCTGCGCCAGCGCGTTCACCAACAGACGCGAACCATCCGCCAGCAACTGCAAGAGGCCGCCAAGCTGCGCGATACGGCCGAAAACGCCAACCGCGCCAAGAGCGATTTCCTGGCCAATATGAGCCACGAGATTCGGACTCCTATGAACGGCATTCTTGGCATGACCGAACTCACCCTGGACACCCAACTGACCGAGGAGCAGCGCGGTTATCTCGAAATGGTCAAGAGTTCCGGAACCACGCTGCTCACGCTGATCAACGACATCCTGGACTACTCCAAGATTGAAGCGGGAAAGATCGTGCTCGAGCTCCAGCCGTTCGTCCTGGAGCAGCTCATCAAAGATGCGACCGATAGCGTTTTAATTCTGGCGCACAAAAAGAGATTGCACTTAGCGGTGAAAGTTGCGCCCGAGGTTCCGCTCGAAATGGTGGGCGACTCTTTGCGCTTGCGGCAAGTGCTGTTGAATTTAATCGGGAACGCGATCAAGTTCACCGAGCAAGGCGAAGTGTTGGTGGAGGTGAGCCGGGAGCCGGCTGAAGGCGAAGATCCCAAGCTGCATTTCGCGATCCGGGATAGCGGTATGGGAATTTCTCCGGAGGTTCAAGCCAAACTATTCCAAGCCTTCGAGCAGGGGGAATCGTCGACCACACGCAAGTTTGGCGGAACCGGGCTGGGGTTGGCGATCTCCAAGCAGATCGTGGCCCTGACCGGCGGGCGAATCTGGGTGGAAAGCACAGCCGGAGTGGGGTCGGTTTTTCATTTCACCATGAATTTCGGAAAAGCGACCGAGGCCGCGGAGAAACCGAAGGCGGAAAAGATCGGGCCGGCTTGGCCAGGGCTCGCGCCCGCTCCGGCCTTCCCACTGAACATCCTGCTCGCGGAAGACAATCCCATCAATCAGAAGCTGGCGGTGGCGCTGCTGGAAAAGGCCGGGCATCGAGTAGGGCTGGCGGCGAACGGCGCCGAAGCGGTAAGCCAGTGGCGAGCGGGATCGTTCGACTTGATTCTGATGGACGTGCAGATGCCCATTGTGGATGGCCTTGGGGCCACGCGGGAGATTCGCGAGCACGAGCAGCTTACCGGCGAGCACGTGCCCATTGTGGCCATGACCGCACATGCCATGGCAGGGGATCGAGAAATGTGTTTGCAAGCGGGCATGGACGATTACCTGTCGAAGCCGGTTCGCCGGCAGGACTTGCTGGCGCTGCTGGCTCGGCAAGCCGCAAATCGAAACGCGAGCGGACCGTCAGGACGCTCCCAACCAGACGCCACCCGGGCCAATGTTCCGGGCGAAATTCACCAAGAAAAGAAGATTCATCGGCCAGCAATGCACGAAGACACGCTCCAGATGAAAACGAGGGGGAACGCCATGGCGGAAAACGAAGTGCTGAACACAGCGGACCTGCTGCTCCGGCTTGAAGGAGATCAGGAGTTATTGGGCGAGCTGATCGATGTTTTTGTGGCTGAACGCGAGGGCCTGCTGCGGGGCGTTTCCGAAGCCGTGACGCAGCAGGATGCGGCGGGGCTCGAACGCGCCGCCCATAAACTCAAAGGCAGCGTGAGCATGTTTGGCAGCCGGATCGCCACGCAGAGCTGCCAGCTTCTGGAAACCATGGGCCGCGACCGCGATCTGAGTCGCGCCGCGGAAGTTTTCGCACAACTTAAACCGCAGATCGAAACCCTGGAGAAAGCCCTGATTGAATTGAGGGGAGCGGCATGTCCAAAATCCTGATCGCGGATGACGATCGCATCTCGTGCAAGCTGCTCAGCAGCCTCCTGACCAAGTGGGGCTATGAGGTCGATGTCGCCTACAACGGCGACGACGCGCTGCGCGAGCTGCTCAAGCCGGAGGCTCCGCGCTTGGCGATTTTAGATTGGATGATGCCCGGGTTGGACGGTATCGACGTCATCAGGAAATTGCGGGCGAATCACAATGACGCTTATACCTACACTCTGCTGCTGACCTCCAAGGAGCAAAAAGAAGATCTGCTTCGGGGATTGGATGCCGGGGCCGACGATTATCTGAAGAAACCCTTCGACGCCCAGGAGTTGCGCGCGCGTCTGCGCATCGGCGGCCGGATTCTTGAGTTGGAAAGGCGTTTGGTAAGCGCCTTGGAGAGCGCCGAATACAAAGCGACCCACGATTTTCTGAGTGGCGTTTATAACCGGGCCGCCATCACCGAGTTACTCAGCCGCGAGGCTTCACGCTGTAAACGATCGGGCCAGAAGATGACGGTGATGATGGTCGATGTGGACCGCTTCAAAACTATCAATGACACCTACGGCCACGCCGCGGGCGACGAAGTGATCAAGGAGCTTACCCGGCGGATCAGTTCGGTGCTGCGAACCTACGATGCCGTGGGGCGGCTGGGTGGAGAAGAGTTTTTGGTCCTCACTCCCAATTGCACGCTCAACGAGGCCATGGGAGTGGCGGAACGCTTACGGCAATGCGTAGAGAATGACAAGATGGTGGCGGGCGAGCTGTCGATTCCAGTCACCGTCAGCGTCGGGGTGAGCGCGGTCTCGGAGGACCCGGCAGAGGTGAAGAAGGCTGTCGAGACCGCCGATTCAGCTTTGTACGCGGCCAAGAAAAATGGAAGAAACCGGGTGGAGTGTTACGTCCCGCCAGAAGCTCAGGCTGCAGCTTCGCTGCCGGAAGAAAACCCCGGCGCAGCGTTGGGCCAAGCCGCAGCCGCCGCAAAATCCTGACCGAGGGCTGTGCTGCATTTTGAGGAAGACAGAAAATCGCCAACCACCGGAGGCACCGAGGATCGCGAAAGACTTCGTTTCTATCGGCTCCCTGTTGGCCGCACGGTAACAGGTTCCGCGGAATCGTTCCGGATCCACAAACGTCTCCAGAAAGTAGATCGGATGTCCGTAGATGCGCTGCCAGTCGGCGGAGATCCGCAACGCCATGAGGCCCAGGATATGCGACGCCAGGTGTTCCACCTTGACCCACGGCAG
>Ga0187863_10001173_pt1 | contig 21387 bp, 23 predicted proteins | sample June2016WEW_11_1_FD_132975 | JGI IMG/M metagenome (GOLD analysis project Ga0187863, IMG submission 132975) | Peatland microbial communities from SPRUCE experiment site at the Marcell Experimental Forest, Minnesota, USA - June2016WEW_11_10 | ecosystem: Environmental > Terrestrial > Soil >...
GCCAGCCGCCTGATCGCCGCGGCGGCCGGGTGCTTGGCGTCGAAGCGGCGGGTGGCGCATTCGCTGACATTCGCCGCGCCGAAGGTGGCGGCGCCTACCGCATTCGCCCACGGAATCCGCGATCCGTCCGTGCTCCACAGCCAGACCGGCGATGCGCTGGTCGCGTAATCTGCGAGCTGCCCCGCTAGTCGCGGGTCGCGCGACAGGTCGAACTCTGACGCCACAGTCGGCATTCGACAAAACTCATTGCCTAAGAAATTCTTAATAGTGCCGGCCGCCGGTGCCGTCCATGCCGCGGCCTCAACTTCGGCCGAGCAAGGAGGGATAACCTTAATCGCGCCGGGAACTTGACGCGGCGCGAAGAGGGGGACTGCACGCCGACGTTGATTTCAGGCTAGGATGACGGATCAGACATAGAGGAGCAGGACCATGGCCAAGGAACCCTTCGAACAATTTGCAATCCCCAACGAGGTGCGGGCATTCGCCGAGCAAAGCGTGGCGCAGGCAAGAAAGGCCGTCGACGGCTTCATCCAGGCGGCAAACAAGGCAATGGGACAGATGCACGGCCACACCCAGGCGGCGCAGAGCGGCGCTACTGAAATCGCGCACAAGTCGATGGCTTATGCGGAGCAGAATGTGGCGGCAACGTTCGATTTCGCGCAAAAGCTGATGCACGCCAAGGACGCGACCGAGGTGATGGGTCTGCAATCCGAGTTTCTCGGCCGTCAGATGCAGGCGCTCTCAGCTCAGGTGCAGGAGCTCGGACAAAGTGCTGCCAAATTAGTCATGGAGACTGCAAAACCGAAGCCGTGATCCGCAGACGCGGCATGGCGGTAAAATCAAAATATTTTCAATGTGTTAAATATTTTTGTGCGATGCAATATTTCCTATTGCAATGCACCAAAAGTGATGTTATATAAGGCATCGGACACCCGAGGCCTAAGTGGTGCTGCGTTCGGCTTAGGGGTCCTCATTGAAATAAATACAATGCCTCGCGCGACGGGCGGTGAGGCGGCTGAAATTTCCCAGGTGAACGAACAGCCCCAAGAGCAGACGAAAACAAGGACGAGTGTCATGGCGGAAGCCACAACTACTGCTTCGAAAGTAAAGACGACCAAGCCGGCGACGGGCGTGTTCGAAATGCCGAAATTCGAAATGCCCAAGTTTGACATCCCGCAGGTCGAGATGCCGGCCGCTTTCCGCGAATTCGCGGAGCGCGGTGTCGCCCAGGCCAAGGATACCTACGAGAAGATGAAGGCCGCCGCCGAAGAGGCGACGGATGTCCTCGAGACCACCTACTCCACCGCCACCAAAGGCGCCTCCGACTACGGTCTCAAGGTGATTGAAGTGGCGCGCGTGAATACCAATGCCGCGTTCGATTTTGCCGGCGAAGTGATGGCGGCGAAGACGCTGTCGGAAGTCGTCGAGCTCACGAGCGCGCATGCGCGCAAGCAATTCGAAGCGTTGACGCAGCAGAGCAAAGAGCTCAATGCGCTCGCGCAGAAGGTTGCGACGGAGACGGCGGAGCCGATCAAGAGCGGCGTGAACAAGGCGTTTAGCAAGGTTGCCTAAGCGGCGCTTTGGCATCGCTTTGCCACTGCTGCGAAGGAAAGCCCGGGTTCTTGCCCGGGCTTTTGCTTGCCGGTTTGCGGGGGCTTGCGGAGGGCCGAGGACTTGCCACCGGCCTTGCCAAACTGAGACGATCCACATAGCTTTCGCGCGCTTGCCGACCCGCGGGCCCGTGCAGCTGTAGCTCAGTTGGTTAGAGCGCCTGACTGTGGATCAGGAGGTCGGTGGTTCGAGTCCACCCAGCTGTACCAGCAAAATCAAATACTTAGTAAAATACATCGCCGGACCATTAAAAGCCGTGTCCGCATTGTGTCCGCAAATACAATGGAGATCGGCTGTCGGTCAGAAGTTTGCCTGAACGCACTCGTGCGGCTGCAAGCTCTGCTGTGATCACAGCTCCGGCCGTGTTCTGTCCGCGTGTTTTTCGACTGTTTCGACGTGGCCACACATCGGGCATTCGTAGGTGACCAGTTCGGGCAGACCACCGACCCGCGGCACGCTGCTGACGGGGGCCAGCTTCACCGTTGCAAGTGCAGTCGTCGGGCAGTTCTTGAAATTTGGTTAGACTTCGCCTCATGCCAAAAGGGTACGGCCTGAGGCAAGCACGACAATTCAGGAAAGATACGTAGGAGCCGTGATCATCCTCCGTGATCGCGACCTCTTGTAGCGCTCAGCCGGATAGAGCAGCGGTTTCCTAAACCGTTGCGGCCCATCTTGTCCTGTATTTTGCAGTCCCGTTTCGTCCTGAAAAATCAGGTGTTTTTGCCAAATCACCAACCATCCAATTCCGCCATTTCCCACCCTGTAGTGAGGAGTTCGGTGGGAAATTGGGTGGGAAAAGAATGCCCGGAGCCGGGCCCTGCGATGTCCGCTATCGGCAAACGCAGACATTCCGCTGACACGACCGCGGTCGAGAATGACCCTGAACGACATGAGCAGCTAAGAATTGCTGCAGCGCAAAATTCGGGTGGGGGTCAGTTTTGAATTGTGGCAAGGGCACACGCCGCACGATGTACAAAACAAACATAAGCCTGGATCGCGCCAGCGGTGCTCCGCAGAATGACGAGACCGCTAACGATCGTTATACCGCCGTTCGGTACCTGATAATTGCCAAAGCAACGGCCAGCTGGGGCTAGTATGCCTTTTCAAAATGACTGAGCGCACAACCAGCATGCCCGCTGCGCTGCGGCGCCGCCGCGAATACGCCGGGTCAATCCTGTTCTCCTACGGGTTCCGCCCATTTTTCCTCGGCGGGGCGATGTGGGCTGCGCTCGGCGTCTTGCTGTGGCTGCCGCAGTATTTTGCCGAGCTGTCGCTGCCCACGGCGTTCACTCCGCTGGATTGGCACATTCATGAGATGCTCTACGGCTATGTAGCGGCGATCGTCACGGGCTTCCTGCTCACCGCAATTCCCAATTGGACCGGGCGGTTGCCGGTCAACGGCTATCCGTTGGCCGGTCTCAGTGCGCTGTGGCTGGCGGGCCGCATAGCGGTGGCAGGCTCTGCGATCTGGGGCGCTGAGTTCGCCGCCGTGATCGACGTCGCCTTCCTCGCCACGCTCGCGGCGGTAGCGTTGCGCGAGATCGTCGCTGGCAAGAACTGGCGCAATCTGCGTGTCCTCATCGTGCTCGGCGTGCTGATTGCCGGCAACATCGTGTTCCATCTCGAAGTGATCGTACGCGGTAGCGCCGACTACGGCATCCGTCTCAGCATTGCGGGGGCGATCGGCCTCATCATGCTGGTCGGCGGTCGCATCGTGCCGAGCTTCACGCACAACTGGCTGGTGCGGAGCAATCCAGGTCGGCTGCCGCGGCAGTTCGGGCGATTCGATGCACTCGCACTGGGTGCTAGTGCGTTGGCGCTCGCAATGTGGATCGTGTCGCCGCAACTTGCCGTGTCCGGCGTGGTGCTGATGATTGCCGGCGTGCTACAGGCCGCGCGGCTCGCGCGCTGGGCCGGCGAACGCACCTTTACCGATCGTCTCGTTCTTGTGCTCCACGTCGGCTATGTCTTCGTTCCGATCGGCTTCCTCCTGCTCGCCGCGTCAATCCTGTGGCCGTCCGAGTGGACAGCGAGCGCCGGCTTGCATGCCTGGATGGCGGGAGCGATCGGTCTGATGACTCTTGCAGTGATGACGCGCGCCAGTCTCGGCCATACCGGACAGAAGCTTGCGGCATCGGTGCCCACCCAGGTGATCTATTTCTGCGCGCTGGTTGCCGCGCTTGCTCGCATCGTCGCAGCGTTCGAACCGTCTAGCGCGTTGCTCTACGCCGCAGCATTCGCCTGGGTGCTGGCGTTCGGCGGTTTCGCAGCAGTTTTCGGCCCGTTACTGCTGGGTTATGGGCCCAAGGGGTGAGAGCGAAAGTGACCGACGACGCTAAGTCCCACTGACCTTCGTTTCCGGCGACTCCTGCGCTGCAACGGACCTAGACCCGTCCCTGATCACCCGACAAAGCCTTGTAACCTAGCGCGCGGTTCGGTTGCGCCAATAACCAAAGATGTCACGTCTATAAGCGTCTTCTGATTCCGGCTTGAACCAATCGGAATCTGACAGGGGGAGCTGAGAATGGACGATGTTGGGCTCGCCCTTGGGCTGCATGTACTCGCGGTCATTCATTGGATCGGCGGCCTCGCATTCGTGACGCTTGTAATGCTCCCCCTCGCTCGGTTGCGTTCGACCGGAGAGGAGGGCGTTGCGCTTTTCGAAAGCGTTGAACAGCGCTTTGCGGCGCAAGTCCGATTTTCAATTCCGCTCGTCGGGGCGACCGGCCTATGGATGACCTACCGCATGGACCTTTGGGCACGCTTTGCTAATCCGCACTTCTGGTGGATGTCAGCCATGTTAGGACTTTGGCTTGTCTTCACTCTCATTGTTTTCGTGATGGAGCCGCTGCTGCACAAAAGGTTCGAGCATCAGGCGCGGCTCGACCCGACGTCTACCCTGCGCCGCCTCGCACATCTGCACGTGCTCTTGTTAGGTCTCGCCGCACTGACCGCCTTCGGCGCGGTCGCTGGAGAGCATGGGTTCGACTTCTTTTGATGAAGAAAAGTCCCTGTCACCTTGCTGATTTACCGACGCGCACAGATATTTTCGGCGTAGTTCAGCGGCAACTCCGGGTGACGCCGAGAGTTCATTGAGCGATAGAGCATGCGGTATTGTCACAGCACCGCATGAAGAATTCGTCGAAGAATTCTGAAACAACGCAGTAGTCAATTTCCCCGGCTTATCTTCGGACCCGAAGACGAGTGTGACGCTGCTGCCAGACCCATCAGTCTGCCTGTGCCGCTACCTGACTCAACCTAGCGCATTCTCACGCAATTGCTTGCGAAGCGCCTTCATTTCTTCAAAGCGTGCCGTGACGTCTCGCAGGATCGCGACGATATTCGATACTCCGCCTTGCTCGTCTTTGATCGTGACAACAGTAAATTCGATCGACACTTGCGAGCCATCTTTCCGGCGGCCAGGAACCGAGAGGAGGTGTCCTTCGGGATATCGGCTTTGGGCGCTGCATATCATCTTATGGAATCCCTCCCAATGGCGGGCCTGAAGCCTGTCGGGAATGATGATATCGAGCGATTGACCGACAGCCTCCCCGACCCCGAATCCGAAAATCCGTGCTGCACCGGGGTTCCAGAAGCTAATAATGCCATTGCGGTCGCAGACTACGATTGCGTCCGCCGCGGCGTTCAAAATGGCATCTGCCATACGTGCGCGCAGGGCCGCTCTTCCGGCGTGATCGACCTCTTTACTTTCGTCGGTTTCATCGGGCATGGACGGCACCGCGTCTACTTCTGTTGTGTCGAGCGTTTGCGGGGTTTTTGGTTTGGCTGCGCCGGCGCAGATAGTCTGGATCCGGCGAGGCACTCCGCCAACGTATGTTGATCGAGGTGTCGATAAAATACGTTCTTGGCGGCATCCAGCATGCCGCGCAGACGGCAGCGCGGGAGCAGGCTGCAGGCACCGCCATCGACGCGGAAACATTCCACCAGGGCCTGATCCTGCTCATGATTGCGGATCACTTCGCCCACTTTGATCTCGCTTGCCGGCCGCGCCAGCATGACGCCTCCGCGCGCGCCGCGGATCGTGCGCACTAGGCCAGCCTCGGTGAGGTACTGGACGATCTTGTGCAGGTGATTGCGGGATATGACCAGTTCGCGCGCGAGCGTATCGGTGCTGACATGAGCCTCCGGCATCGCCGCCAGCCGCATGAGCACGCGTAAGGCAAAATCGGTCGAGGCGAGCAACCGCATAAGGCGCCTCCATATTAGTATTGACTATACCAGATTATACGTCTTAAGGAAATTCCCAATCTGAGGCCGACGTTGCGCTCGCGTTCGGCCAAGCCGCCAGTGCCTATGATCAGCAGAATCTCGCTTTATGTCATCGCCGTTGCGCTCATCGCCGCGCATTTCCTGCGTGTGGGCAATATGGTCGCCGTCGCGCTGTGCCTTGCGGCGCCGCTTCTATTTCTGGTGCGACGGCGCTGGAGTCTCCTGATTCTGCAATGGCTTGCTTATATGGCGGCGGCCATCTGGCTCGCGACCGCCTGGCAGATCGTCGACATGCGCTTGGCCTTCGGTGAGCCCTGGCTGCGCGCCGCGCTCATCCTGATCGCGGTTGCCGGTGTCAGCATGCTGGCCGGCGGCCTCCTGCGCAGCTATTCCCTGCAACTGCGCTATCGCGACTGATGCAGGACTGGCGCCGGCAGATGGCCGTCGATCATGTGCCGCACAGCGAGCACGGGATGGCGCCTTAGCATGCGCGGACCCGCCCAGCGCATCACCTGCCGGATGTGCTCGCGCATATTCGCCTTGTAGCAATGCAGGGTGCACTTGGCGCAGGTCGGCTTGGCCTCGCCGAAGACGCAGCGCCCCAGTCGCCTCGCACTGGTCGACGTTGAATACCGTGTATTCCCGCATCATGGAAACGATGCGGGTTTCGCCATCCTCGCCCTCTCGATCGGGCACCCGAAGCTGTTTTACAAAGTAGACTTTCGTGCCGTGCTCGCCCTTGCGCACGTTGCCGCCTAACTCCAAAGCCTGCTTGAAAGTGAGATAGCGCGGGGTCCGATAGCCGGCGTTCGCGGCAATCCACAACAGCACGACATTGCACCCTGAGTAGGGCCTATTGGTCACGGTGTTGCACGGTGTGTTTGCGCCAGCCGTTGCGGACCATGGCTTAATCCATGGCGCGGCCCCACGTTCCAACTCTGCAACAATGCGCGCAGATACCTCTGCATAAAGATCGTGTCTCACAACACCGCCCTCGCTGCTACAGCGCGACCGTGTTTGCGAACGGCCGCGTACCATAGCGGCGTCGAGCCGGGTTCTAAGTTTTACGGCGCGATGCGAGGCTAATTGACCCCCGGGGTATGCTGGACAGGCGGGGGTCTCGCGCGCGAAGAAGAGTAGGTCGCGCAGATGTAGGGTATAATTTTGGTCGTTAAGTTTTGTTAGGGGTTTGACGGTGGCACCGTCCATGCTCTGAGCGTTCTGCGACGCCACTCATAGCTCAGCCGCATACGCTTCAAGCCAGCCCGCTAAATCTCTAAGAGGAGTTCGTGGTGTGAGAATGCCGTTGCCGAGCACAATAGGGGCATCGCCATATCCTTGTGGTTGGGTATTACCTCCCTCCCGCTTCCTATTCAGTCTTATGCCTAGCTCCAATACGAGCGTTCGTATTTCGGGCAAATACTTTTTCTGAAACAGCACTGTCTCCTCGTTTTGAAGCGCGTCTAACTTGTTTGTACGTTCCCCATACTCTGGTCGCTGTTCTTCAACAGTCATGCCACGCATTGGTGCAGATGTAATCGCCTCGCGCTTGGCTTCGTAGTCTGCTTCTAATTTCCGCAAATCCTGAGCGACCGAAGCAATGAAGCCCTTGAGTTGTGCGTCGGACAAATTGCTGAACGCTGTTTGCTGATGCTCTTCCGGGGTCGGGATAGTGGCGGATTTGGGCCGCCCTATTGGGGGATTTTGCTGCACCGTCGGTGGAGTACGGTCACGAATATCTGGGCCATGATCTCGTTGAGGCCAGAACAAGACTATCAACCCCGCGACCAACAGAGCGACCAGGAATACTCGTCCTATCCGAGAACTTACGAAAACCCCTATATACGCCTTGTATCTCTCCAAAGGAGGAAGGTGAGCGAGCCACTTAGCAAGGTTCACCTTCGCCTCTTCGGGAGGCGTTCGCGCAAAGCTCATTACTAGGCCGCCAAAGCCCACCAACAATGCACAGATGGCTACCCCCGTCATCATCGGTCTTTTAACCTCCTCCCTCCTTTTTACTCCCAACAAGGACAATCAGCCAAAGCGCTTCGCTCCCCGACACCGCGCGGGACCGGAGCCGGTTGGTGAGGCTCTTTATGGCCCACCGCGAAAAGTGTTCACTGCTGTACTTATGCTGTAAGGAGCAATCGAGCCTTACGTCATGGGAGGGCAAATGTTGCATAGCACGCTTTTCGCACCGCTCATCGCCCTCGTCTTGTGGTCATTCGTCATGTGGGCATGGCTCTATGCCACTCGCATCCCTGCGGTCACGAAGGGCAAGATCATCTACGATCCCCAACGTCCCAATGAAGAGTTTCATGCTCAGATACCGGCGCGCGTACGATGGAAAGCGGACAACTACAACAATCTCATGGAACAACCGACACTTTTCTATGCCGTGACATTGACGCTGGCCCTGCTTGGCGCGGGCGACGTTTTGAACACCAGCTTGGCTTGGCTGTATGTGGGATTGCGGGTTGCCCACAGCCTCGTTCATGCGCTCATCAACGTGGTCATGCTTCGCTTTGCCATTTTCATGGCCGCGTCGTTCGTGTTGTTGGCGATGACGCTGCGGGCGGCAATGATCGTCTACTAGAGGGCATCCGTTCGACGACCGCAGCATTTGGCGGGTGTGACCACGATGCGCGAGAAATTGTAACCGTTTTACTGTTCCGCTCGTTCGGCAGAACTCAATGTCTTCGGCGCTCCAAGCGCGACCGTCGCTGCCGATGGTGTAAATGCGATATTCGGGCATGCGGCTTCCCCGGCATACGCACCCCGACCAGCCCGTCAAAGAGTATCCGGGTCGACCAACGCGTCATATTGGGGTGGGCGGTTATTCTCGTAATCCACCTTTTGAGAGCTACTTTTTTTGCCATGCGGCCCTTTGTGCATTGCAACAGAATTCAGGGCTTCAAGAATTAAGCCGCCCGACTTTTCCTACCTATTTCCAACTGTTCTGATGCACGTAGGAAAATTTTAGGAGGCGGCGCATAGCATTGAGCCGGCGTAATTTCGGGCAAGCGCATGAGAGTATTTGTGACCGAGCCTCTTCGACCGAGGACGCAATATGTAATAGGGCCAGACGGCAGCCCATTGACTATTGCTGATTTGCCGACGCCGGGAACGAAACGCTGGGTGGTCCGCCGCAAGGCCGAGGTGGTCGCAGCCGTGCGCGGTGGCCTACTCTCTCTGGAGGAAGCCTGCAACCGGTACACGCTCACGGTCGATGAATTCCTCTCCTGGCAACACTCGATCGACCAGCACGGCCTCGCGGGTCTACGCTCCACCTGCACCCAGCAATATCGGCAAAATTGACTTTTTGGCAAACCCCGCCCATCGCGTTCGCGGCCTACGATCTGATCGCGGTCGCACGCGCGCTCAGACCACTGCGGAAGACAATCGCTTTTGCCGGCGACCTGTTGCTGGCTCTCTGATACCTTTGGCGTCGCCAGCAAATTTCACCCCCAAACCGTCCTTTGAACGCCAAGTGACGTGGCATTCGTGGGTGTAACCATGAGGAAAAATGCGGAGAATGAACTCGTCCGGAACTGTGCCAGGTTCCACACCGGTAATCCTGGCGCCACCATTTGAAAAGTTGCTCACGATACAGAGCCGGGCGAAACGGCCGTCGCGGCGATAAATCTTGCCGCACGAGTTCCATTCGACACGAAAGTTCTTTCGGCGCTCGCGCATGTCCGCGGTCTCCGGATACCAGGGAATTCCGACATTGAAGTTGCGAATGTGAGAGGACAGTTAATCCAAAAGTGAAAATGCTGCAGTTTTTCGATGAAGCCGCGTTGGCGCGGCTCAACTCGGCGCCGTTTGACGACCCATTCTAAATTGGAATGCTCGCTCCCGAATAAATCAGGTCCTTGCGTCTCACATCTTTACAAAGCTGCCGCCGACGCGCTGCCCCTCTCGGGCAATCCAGTCGAGGATGGAGATGTCTACCTCGTCAAATCCGGCGGGAAGACGCGACGCCGGCTTTACCGGCTGCACCACCACGATCTGCGAGTGCGCAATCATGGCGGCGAGCGTTTCGAGGGCGAGACCGTTCTGATCCCTGGGAAGCTTCATCAGCGTCTCCCGCGCGCTCTGTCGACTGCGCGCTTGCGCACGGCTCCGGTGCCTGCGTCCATCCGATCGCCATTCGCCGCGTGGTCAGGCTTGGTCTATTCAACCTAATGTGCGCAATATGAATCCATCCTGAAATCAATTGCTCCATTGTATGTAAGTTAGGGAGAATTAATACGAAGGTTTACGGCCCGTTTCGATGTCACTGCGAGAAACTGTAACCGTTTTACCGTTCCGTTCGCCTTTAGCGGGTGGCCGCAGCGAAACCAATACGACGGGAGACATGATCATGCTTGCAGGGCAACTCGCGCTGATCGTCGCCGCGTTGTTCTCCGGAGCGGCAGTGTACGTCAATATCGTCGAACAGCCGGCCCGTCTGGACCTCGACGACCGCGCGCTCCTCACCGAATGGAAGCCCGCCTACAAGCGCGGGTTCGCCATGCAGGCTCCGCTGGCCATCATCGGCTTCCTGTTAGGCTTGGCGGCGCGGTGGCAGACCGGTCACTGGGCTTGGCTGCTCGGTGCCGCGATCCTCGTGGCGAACTGGCCTTACACCCTTCTCGGCATCATGCCGACGAACGGAATACTTATGGCCACCGAACCGACAAATGCCGGGCCGGACAGCCGCGCCTTGATCAAGAAATGGGCCGCTCTGCACGCAGGGCGCACCGCGCTCGGCTTCGCTGCCACGCTGATCTTTCTGTGGGCATCAATCGGTTAAGCTGATCCAACCTTGTGCTGGACCGTACGAGCCGAGCGCAACAACCGTCTCAGATTTTCAGCTTTTTCGATGCCTTACTTAATCCGGGTCATGTTCTCGCCACCACACAAAATAGATAGCACGCAACCTTCGACGCGGATGGTTCGCGCATCGAGCTCGTTAAGATACCCGGTGTAGGTCTTACCGTCGTCCCTGTTGTAAAGGCGTCCTGACCACTTACCGACGCCGTTGGGTCGCATTGCGATAAGCACCTGGACCCCGACCAGTGGACGATTTCGCAAATTCGGATCGATATTGTTTTTGTCCGCCCACGGCCGCCCGGTCGCGGGATCGATGGGAGACGAGGCGCTTACCAAAACACCACAGAGTTCATTGCCGCATGGGGTGATTTGGACATGCGCCCCGTCGCGCGCCAACCACAAACCAGTAGGATCGGCTACCGCAACGCCAATGCTTGCGCACACCATTACAATAGTCGCAAACAGGGCACCAAGTGAAGATGAAAGTCTCTTCCAGATCATTTCGATCACCTCGTCGGCGAGTTCTGCACCCACCCGCCGGAACAAACGTCACAAGGAATTTACCTCATTTATGTGTTCCACAATCGGTGCGGCCTCAAGAACCTTGACAGTAATCCAGCCCAGTCTGAGAATGTTTATTGTAAGTGAGGCACGGAGGATTTGTATGGTACCACCGGGCCAGAATGCCGCGATGATTGCTAACACAAACGTTCGGGCGTTGGCATAGCGGCAAAATTTGCGAACGGCACGGCGGGAGCGGCCTTCGCGGGTCGCATCAGTAGGGCAAGACCCCAATTCGGCCGTTCCCGTCGCGCACCTTTCCTTATCGTGCTGCACGAAGACGCAGCGGTGCGATGAATTTCGTGTGTGCGGCTTTTCAGATTATATTGTCGTCGGATGGCATGAACGACGCGCGAGAAATTGTAACGGTTTTAGCGTTCCATCCTCAACTGCTGGTAACGTCGCGTCGGTAGTGAAGTGCGGGTCGCGACAAAATTGGCTTGCCAATTTCAGCGATTGGTCCTCTCCTAGTCTACGGGTGACATTTTTTAATCCAAGCGACAGTGGAAACGGCGATACGAACCCAAGTTGCGATCATCGGCGGGGGGCCGGCCGGCTTGCTTCTGTCGCATATTCTGCATCGAAACAACATCGACAGCATCGTCCTCGAACGGCAGAGGCGCGCCCACGTGCTGGCACGCATCCGCGCCGGCGTGCTGGAGGCCGGCACCGTCGCGCTTTTGCGCGAGGTCGGGTTGGGCACCCGCATGGATCGCGAGGGGCATCCCCATAACGGTACGGCGATTGCCTGGGAGGGACGGCCACGGTTCTTCATCGACACCAAGAAATTCACCGGCAAGTCCATGATGGCCTATGGCCAGACCGCAATCACCGAAGACCTTTGTGCGGCGCGCGATGCAGCCGGCGGACAAGTCATCGATGAGGCTGATAACGTGCGATTGCATGAACTCACGTCGAGCCGACCCTATGTGACCTATGAGAAAGAAGGATCGGGCCGACGGATCGACTGCGATTACGTCGCCGGCTGCGACGGCTATCACGGCGTGAGCCGACCATCGATCCCTGCCTCTGTACTGAGGACCTACGAGAAGAGCTATCCGTTCGGCTGGCTCGGCATCATGTCGGAGACCCCGCCGTACCCAGACCTTTGTTATTGCTATCATCGCCGCGGCTTTGCGCTTGCGTCCATGCGCAATCCGATGCTCAGCCGCTTCTACATCCAGTGCGACCTAGACGCACAACTAGAAGACTGGCCGGACGACCGCTTCTGGCAGGAATTTAAGGCGCGGTGTCCGCAAGACATGGCCGACAGTATCGTCACCGGCCCGTCGATCGAAAAGTCCATTGCGCCATTGCGCAGCTTCGTCGCCGAGCCGATGCGTTATGGAGTGCTGTTCCTGGCCGGCGACGCCGCCCACATCGTCCCCCCGACCGGGGCGAAGGGCCTTAACCTGGCGGTCTCCGACGTTTTTTATCTGTCCCGCGCGCTGACCGAGACCTACCGCACTGGAAAAACACATTACCTTGATTGCTATTCTGACATGGCGCTGCGTCGAGTGTGGGCCTCTGCACGCGTCTCCTGGTGGCTGACGATGCTCCTGCACCGCTTTCCCGCCGAGACCCCGTTCGAGGAACAGATGCGGCTCAACCAGTTCGACTATCTACGCACCTCCGAGCATGCCCAGGCGTCTTTGGCGGAGCAATATGTAGGGTTACCGTTTGAAACATGATTGGAGAGTGCATTTCTTCTATTATCATCCTCCGGACAGCGGCACAAACCGAGCGGAACAACCGTCTACGAGTTCACCTTTTTGCAATTCTTACCTGCGCGGTGCCAGCCTTAAAGGGGGGAAGGATCGGTTAAGGCTCCCATTTGATCAACCTTGACAGCAACCTAACCCAGTCTGAGAATGTGAATTGTAAGTCAGGCACGGAGGATTTGTATGGTACCACCGGGCCAGAATGCCGCGACGATTGCTGATGCAAACGTTCGGGCGTTGGCATAGCGGCAACTTTGCGAACGGCACGGCGGGAGCGGCCTTCGCGGGTCGCATCAGTTGGGCAAGACCCCAATTCGGGCCGTTCCCGTCGCGCACCTTTCCTACGGTGATGTGTCTCAGGATGTACTGGGACGCGACGGCAAAGAACGAAATGTCCTGCACTGCCTGTTCGGTTATCCCCGTTGATGGCAACTGGCTCGTTGAATGCGGAAAAGTAAGCCATGGTCCCTACATGTCTAATGGAATTGCCGTCCGCGTAGCTATAACCGAAGCATTGGCACTCCGCAGCCAAGCGCAACCCTCAAGAATTTCAATTCAGGACCGCACCGGTCGGATTTCGGCGGAATATTGCCTCTGCGCCGATTTCAAAGCTGTTCGACGTTGAACCCTAATCGTACTGTTTCCGTTTTGGGGCCCTTGCCGGCAACGTCCGCTTTCAAAAAAATACCTGACAATGGTGTGACACTTGCGCCGATCAGGACGCATTTGGCTAATGCGCGAGAACAAAGAAAAGGGTACACTGGAATTGCTGAGGAGGCTTTCCCAATAGGGGAGTTCCAGAGATGTGTGACTTTAGTCTCCAAAGCGTACGTTCGCGGCCTGCGAAGGTCGGCGATAAGCTCGTGACGCGTAACTTCGGCACTGGGACATGCGGCTTCGCCGCCGCGGATGATCTTGGACTGGCGGTGTGTGTGATGCCGGGAACGGAACTAGCCTTCGCCGGGGAAGTTGCGTGCATATCCGCAGGCCTACTCGGGTGGAAGACGAAGACGATCAACCACCAGACCGCAATCTTTCGGCAGATCAACAAGGACAAGGTGGCCGCACATCACGATGCGCTCGAATTTCCCGATGGGCGGACCGTGTTGCTGACGCACCTTTGCGAGGGTCAGGAGGCGACAGTGCTTCAGCTGCCTGCGCAGCCATCGACTGCGACCGAGGCGGATGCCCAGAAGCGCGTCACCTCCGTTGGCTGAAAATTGACGAACCTGTCTAGGCCGCCTTACGAAGCGGCCTACTTTTTCACGAAGACCTGTGTGCAGCGGACCAAGAAAATAAGCATTCTGGCAATTCTTGAAACGTAACTCCGGTTGCTGATGCTGCAAGGCGTTGCTCGTGTAGACGCCGATGCGGCGTGCTATACTTCACATTGTCAACGGCCGCGACGGCAGCGACAAACTCGCACCTAACGACGAGTGGGGCGTGCAGCCGTTTTAGTTTGTCACCTGCCGGCAACGTCCGCTTTGAGACCATTTCGGATCTGCGCAGTGACGCTGCCGCCGAACGCACCGGTAGCGAACGGACCCATCGCGGAAGAAGAGTGTACGTCGCAGCGCGCCACCTGTGCGTTGGGTCAGCACCACTGACTAATTGATGCACATCAATGCTCCCCACCGTCGGCGAGAGGGAAATTTCTTGCCCCGAAAAATATCGTGCTGAATAAGAAAAACCGGAGGAAATATCATGGGACACCAAATGAAGTTCCGCAAGGTCATTTGCTTGTCCGCAGTGGCGACATGCATCGCATTCTCAGCGTTTGCACAGGGTCTGCCCAAGGCGACCCATCCAGAAGATGTCGGCTTCTCGTCAGAGCGGCTGAAGCGCCTGACGAGTGTGTTCCAAACTGATGTCGATAAGGGCACTATCCCCGGCGCTGTGGTGCTGATCGCCCGTAACGGCAAGGTCGCGTATCTAGAAGCATTCGGCTTCCAGGATCGTGAGAAGAAAATACCGATGAGCACCGATGCAATCTTCCGAATTGCGTCGATGAGCAAGCCGCTCACTTCCGTAGCTGTCATGATGTTGGTTGAAGAGGGAAAGATCCAGCTTGAGGATCAGGTCTCGGTGTATCTGCCTGAGTTCAAAAACCTCCAGGTGGGAGTTGAGAAAGTAAACGCCGACACGGGAAAACCTGAGTTATCCCTTGAACCCGCCCGGCGCCAAATGACAATCCAAGACTTGCTACGACACACTTCAGGCTTCACCTACGGTATCTTCAGCAAATCCCTGGTCGATCAGGCTTACCTTGGCGCAAAAGTTTTTGATCCAACTCAGACGCTTGCCGAGTTTGTTTCCAAGCTCTCGACGCTCCCGCTGGCTTACCAACCGGGGACTACGTGGAATTACAGCATGTCAACCGATGTGTTGGGGCGCATTGTCGAGGTTGTTTCCGGTGTACCGTTTGACCAATTCATTGCTGACCGCATTGTCAAACCGCTCAGACTTTCCGACACGGGTTTCTATGTCGCCGAGGAGAAGGCAGGGCGTGTCGCCCAGCCGCAGGTCGATCCGGCGACCGGCAAACCGCCACCAATGGCTGATGTGACCAAGCGACCCAATTGGATGTCTGGTGGTGGAGGCATGGTCTCGACGGCGTCTGACTACGTGCGGTTCAGCGAGATGCTGCTGAATGGCGGCGAGCTCGATGGTGTGCGTTTGTTGTCGCCGAAGACCGTTGCATTTATGACATCGGATCAACTACCGCCCGACGTTGCCTACAGTCCGCCGCTACAACTTTTTGAGCCTTCGTTGCCAATCCCCCGAGACGGTCAAGGCTTTGGGCTTGGGTTCGCAGTTCGCACGCAAGCAGGGCGCAATCCGCGTCCCGGATCGCCCGGAGAATTCTATTGGCTTGGCGTTTGGGGTACGGCATTTTGGGTCGACCCGAGTGAAAAGCTGATCGCGGTGTTGATGGTGCAAGTACCGGCTGTACAGGGGGTGCACTACCAATCGCTCATCCGAAATCTCGTATATCAGGCCCTCATGAACTGACACCGACGCCGCTGCTCTCGTCGCCGCCTGATCAAAACACCTGATCCGATTTCGGAGAGACCGCCGGGCGGTCTTTCCATTTGCGTCTCGCCGATCATGTTGCAGTGCATGACCAAACCAGAAGTGACAGACGCACGCCCGAAATGACAACCCATCGCGGAAGAGGAGTGTGCGTCGTCGCAGCGCGTCCACCTATGCGTTGGGTCAGCACCACTGACTGATTGCTCCAGATCAATGCATCCCCCCGTTGCCGCGCTTTCCGCTCAACGTGGGCAAACAGTGGAGTTATGCCAACAGCCGGCGAATTTAAGTTATGACCATGGAAGACCTCAAAGCGGAGATCGAGGTGCCCAAATCCGGCGCGCCGGAGCCAAAGCCGGACGCTCGGCGCCGGAAGTTAACGAAGATCGGCGCCCTTATAGCCGGTGCCGCCGCCGTGGGCTCCGTCCTGGCCGGGCTGACCGGCTATTGGACGACGTATCGCACAGTCACGAAGGAAATACTCGCGCCGGTGGCCGGCGTCGATGACAAGCTCGCTAAAGCGCCGCGATATTCGCTAGTCGTTCTGCCTTTCGCCAATGTGAGCGGTGACTCGGACCAGGACTATTTCGCGCAAGGCCTTACTATCGATCTCACCACCGACCTCTCGCATTATTTGTCAGGCAGCTTCGTGATCGCCCCTACCACCGCCTTTACCTACAAAGGCAAGGCGGTTGATCCCAAGCAAATCGGCCGCGAATTGGGCGTGCGCTACGTCCTGGAAGGTAGCGTGCAGCGGATCGGTGAGACGATCACCGTCAACGCGCAACTGATCTCCACCGAGTCGGGCGCCCAAATCTGGGCCGTGCGGCTTGACGGCGAACGCAGTCGGCTCGACGAATTGCGGGCCGAGTTCGTCTCGCGCTTAACGCGCTGGATGGGCGGGTCGATCGTACATGCCGAAAGTCTACGCGCGATGCGTGGGCGACCGACCAACCCCGACGCGACCGATCTTGTGATGCGCGGATTTGTAACGATGGGGTTTTCAACGATGGAGACCTACACACCCGAGAACGTAAAAAAAGCCATCGGGATTTTCGATCAGGCTTTGCGTCTCGACCCGGACAAAGAGAACGCGTTAGTCGGGAAGGCCACATGTCAAATAATTCTTCTTGCTTATTTCCAAATCGGCGACGCCCAAGAGGTCTATCGCGACGTCGAACACGCTGCGGATCGCGTGCTCGCCGCTAATCCCTTTAACCCAGGGGCACGTAGGCTCAAGGCCATAGTTTTAGAAACGAGGGGTCAATACGATGCTGCGCTGGCGCAGTTGAACGCCGCTATCGAAAGCAATCCGAACTTCGGAGATGCCTATGCCCAGATAGGCGAGATTATGACTCTTTTGGGGCGACCCGAGGATGCCATCAAGCCAATCGAGAAGGCGCTGCGCTTCGATCCGCGGACGCCGCATCGAGTCATGTTTGAATTCATGGCGTGCAGAGCGCAGCTCAATTTGGCGGAGTGGGACCAGGCAATCCAGTGGTGCGAGAAGTCGATCGCGTCCAACCCTGCACTCCCCTGGCCCTATCTCGGACTCGCCGGCGCCTATGGCTGGCTCGGGCGCGCTGACGAAGCTAGTGCCGCCTTGGCTGAATTACAGAAAAGGCTACCAGGCTACACCGTGGAAAAATACCTGGCTCCTTACCGCAATGCCAACCCGAAGCTGAAGAGCCAGATCGAACGCTTCGCAGAAGGGTTGCGCAAGGCGGGACTGCCTGAGCATTAGCCTTCGGATGTTGTAGCGAAAGATGAGGGATAAGAAAATACCGCCGCGCCAACAACTGCTGAGTACAGCGCCGCTCCCTTGCGGGCCGTGATGTCTCCCTTTGGGCGAATTTAACTTATGACCATGGAACACCTCAAAGCAGAGATCGAGGTGCCCAACTCCGGCGCGCCGGAGCCAAAGCCGGACGCTCGGCGCCGGAAGTTAACGAAGATCGGCGCCCTTATAGCCGGTGCCGCCGCCGTGGGCTCGGTCCTGGCCGGGCTGACCGGCTATTGGACGACGTATCGCACAGTCACCAAGGAAATACTCGCACCGGCAAAGCCAGCGCCGGCCGAGGCCGCACGTCTTTCCATCGTGGTGCTGCCCTTCACGAACCTCTCGAACGATCCGAGCCAGGATTATTTTGCCGACGGCATAACCGATGACCTCACCACCGATCTGTCGCGCATCAGCGGCAGCTTCGTCATCGCGCGCAACACGGCCTTTACCTTCAAGGGCAAGAGCATCGACGCCAAGGAGATCGGCAAGGAGCTCGGCGTTCGCTATGTGCTCGAAGGCTCGGTGCGGCGGGACCAGGACCGGGTGCGCGTCAACGCGCAGCTCATCGCTGCCGATAGCGGTGCCCATCTTTGGGCGGATCACTTCGATACTGCCCGGGCCGATCTTCTGCAGATGCAGGACGAGATCGTCGCGCGGCTCGCCCACACCTTGGGCTATGAGTTGCTCAAGGCTGAGACACAAAGGAGTGCACATTCCACCAACCCCGACGCCATGGATTTGGCCATGCGGTGCGACACGGCCGTGAGAAAAGCCGGATTTTTCGGTACGGAAGCGGATGCGGGGTACCGTCTCTGCGAGCAAGCGCTCGACGCCGATCCCAACAACGTCGGTGCGCTGACCATGTTATCCACCAAATTCTGGTTGCCGGTCATAATGAACCGCAGTGCCGATCGCCGGGCCGACCTGAAGCGGGCTGAAGAACTGGCGTCGCGCGCGGTCGCCGTCGATGCGAACTCCGGGCATGCTCATTTTATTAAGGGCCAGGTACTCATGGCCGAGGGACGCTTCGACGATGCGATTGCTGAACGCGAACGTGCGCTCGCTTTGGACCCTAACGATGCATTGGCTGTTTCGGGCTTAGGCGAGACGTACCTCTTCCTCGGACAATATGAAAAGGCCATCGAATTTACCGACAAGGCGATACGGCTCAGTCCGTGTGATCCAGCCTTGTCTTTTTGGTATTGGGACCAAAGCATCGGCTATTTCGGGCTGCAGCAGTACGATCAGGCGATCGAATGGGCGCGCCGGTCGATCGCGATCAATCCAAATTTTGGGGCTCCGCGTGGCATCCTCGCTGCGGCACTTGCATTGACCGGACATGAGGCGGAGGCCCGTGATGCGCTCGAACCCTACACTGCGCTCAGTAAGTTCAAGAGCATCGCGGCAGCCAAGGCAGGACGCCGACCCCCATCCGCCGATCCGCGCGTTCATGCAGCTTCTGATCGGTTTGATGCCCGGATTATCGAGGGCCTGCGCAAGGCCGGGATGCCGGAAGAATAAGCCTTCGGCGATTTTTCCTTTTGAACGTGTTGCGGTGCATGAGTCTGCTCATGGCCCTTTTCGACAGATGCCACGTTGTAAACCAACGTCTGCTTCCAAGGTACTGCCGAAGTGTCTCGCGCTCCCCGGAACCACAACAGAATGTCAACGGGCGACCTGATCGCTGCGGCGAGGGCATTGTGCAAATCGCTTATGCCTGAGTGGCAAGGTGGCAGGGTGTGGCGCCAGAGGACAAACCGCGCTGTAAGCAGACTACCTTGCCACCGTGCAAGAGGCGCTATCCGGGCAATCGCTGGGGTCGCGTCCTCAACCAAGCCCGTTCAAGCCAGTGAAACGCCCGCAGGGTGTGGCTGTCCGCGTTGTTACCGTGCGGTAACGCTACCTTTTAACCTTGACTGACTGGATGAGCCACGTCGCGGCGGCGGCACAAGTTCAAACAAATGTTAGAAAAATCCAAGTGCCGGTATTAGCCCGCTCGCAATCGCCGCTCGCTACGTAGTTCCGCTGACAGGGGCTGTCCTCCCTATTTCAGGGGAGGTCACAACTTGAGGGCTCACTATGCACTCGCCAAATCTCTATGAGGAAAGACGCGGATCAACACGTCGCCACGTCTTCCACACTGTAAAGATGTTCATCGGAGCCGACACTGCACCGGGTGACTGCCTCATTCTAGGTATTTCGGACGGAGGCGTGCGGCTGTACGTCGTGGGGTTCGACGTTCCCGATGAATTTGTCCTGCTGCTTTCCGGCGACGATGGCATCGAAGAACAGAATAAATTCAAGGTCGTCTGGCGGCAGGACAATGAAGTGGGCGCCGAGTTAGTGAGCATCGTCCAGCAACCGGGCATCGCCGAGGCGAAAAGGCTTCTTGTTTCGGCGTGATCGTTTACGAACTGGAACGCAATCAGCTGCCGCGCCCGATGTGAAGGTGAAGACCTAGCACGCTTACGGCGCGCAAATTTGCAACCGTTTTACCTTGTCACCTTGCCGGCAAAGTCCGCGTTGGGACCGATTAAGTTAAGCACTACTCCTATTGTGCTCGAAACTCGGGGTAGCCATATAATTAAGTAGCGGCTTGTCTGAAAGCTGCCCATAAAATGGGGACCTACCAAAGTCTCTTTTCTCTAATTGGCAGCATTGTTACTGTTCGGCACGCATAATAACGCAAAAAATTAGCTGGGTTCTGCCCGGGTGCCAAAAGCAGGCGTCCCGCCGGCGGCTTGTGAGCGTGCATTGCCTTTGAATTGGAGAAGTGACGTGGCTGAAACTGCAACCAGACTTCGCGTGAAGACCGGAGAGATGGTTGGATCCATGGACGTTGTACTGGACGTGTGGTCGAAAGTGCTGCCCCCCCGCGAAAGCGAAGTTACGCTTCTAGTTGCTCGCGGTTTGAAAAATAAGGAAGTTGCTCTTGAATTGGGACTAAGCGATGGAACTGTAAAAGTTCACTTGCACAACATTTTCCAGAAACTGGGTGCAAAAAGCCGGTATGACCTCATCGTCCAAAGGAGCGCCGCTTAGCGGTGACCGTCATACTGGATTGCGCGTCGCGACGCCCCATGCCAACAAAACTACCAACGCGCCGGCTCGCCCACCAAAGTTCCCCACGATGCAGCGGCGTGAACCTAAAGAGGAGAAGCGCAATACTCACCCTGGGTCTCTGCCGGGTCAGCGCGTGTTGGCGCTTCACCGTGTCAACAGGCGAGACCGCGGCAACAAACTCGCACCTAATGGCGGGCGCGACCGGGCAGCCGATTTAGTTTGTCACCTTGTTGGCACGCGCTTTGTTGATTAGGGTCAGAAGTCACTAACTCCCCGGTTTCCAACCGGGGCGTTTTCTGCCTATTAGACGCCGGCGCCACAAATGTGCTCAGGCCGGCTTGCGCGAGCCAGTTGACAGAAAATAGAGACCACCGAGCAGCAACAGCACGTAGATGACAACGGACGTCCACCCAAACGCATTCACCAAGCCTTCGACAATGGCCCAGACGCTTAGCTCGACTTTGTGGATTTTACGCGGCGTAGCATAGCGCGTCGGTGAGTCTTTCCATGAGGGCGGTTGGAATTTCCACATTGTCCGAGGGATGCCGAGACATTGAAAAACTCGGC
>Ga0187863_10001175_pt1 | contig 21354 bp, 17 predicted proteins | sample June2016WEW_11_1_FD_132975 | JGI IMG/M metagenome (GOLD analysis project Ga0187863, IMG submission 132975) | Peatland microbial communities from SPRUCE experiment site at the Marcell Experimental Forest, Minnesota, USA - June2016WEW_11_10 | ecosystem: Environmental > Terrestrial > Soil >...
CTTCTGATTTTCCAGTACTTTGCTTTTCCTGCTCTTCGCTTTTCCTGCGACTCGTCACCTGCGACCTGCCCTGCCGTGTTACTTTGTTTTCAGCACCATGGCTAAGCAGACTACTCACCAGACCGCGCCCAATCCGGAGAAAAACCCGCGCCGCCAGCCGACCGCTTCTGGGGAAAAGGATGCCGCCGTAAATAGGAACGCAAGCCACAACTATTTCTTGCTCGAAAAATTCGAAGCCGGAGTCGTGCTCACCGGGACCGAGGTCAAGTCAGTCCGCACCGGCAAGACAAATCTCAAAGATGCCTATGGATTGATCAAAGACGGCGAACTTTGGCTGCTCAACTGCCATATCAGTCCTTACGACTTTGGCAATTACGCGAATCATGCCGCCCTGCGCACGCGCAAGCTTCTGATTCACAAAGAAGAAATTCGCAAACTCATCGGCAAAACGCAGCAGAAGGGCCTGACCCTGATTCCAACGAGAATGTATTTCAAGAGCGGCAAGATCAAAGTTGAACTCGCCCTGGCCAAGGGCAAACAACTATGGGATAAACGCGAGACCGAACGCCGCCGCACCGCCGACAAAGAGGCCCGCGAGGCGATTTCGCGCGGAAGAAAATAGGCATTATCGCAGGCCGCTACAGCACGTTGGAAACGAAGTCCACCAGAAAGTGCCCGAACATATTCGCCACCAGATCCCGCCGCCATAAATAAAAGGCAGTCAGAATTCCTCCGAGCACGAGCGCGATCAGAATATTTGCTGCGCCTCCCGTCCAGTGGGCCGCGCTAAAGATCGCGAGTGGGATCGCCCAGGACGCAATGCGACCAGCGCCTATTGCCCGCAGGCGTTCAATGGCGAATCCGCGATAAAACAACTCTTCGACTACGCCGGCGCGCAGAACCACGATACAAATTGCCCAAACTGGCAGCTTGGCGAAGGCCTGCGAAGCGGCACCGTGGCCGTAGCCAGTCAGCTTCACCAGCACAGCCGCGGGCACTATGCAGGCAACGGCAATCACCACACCCCAAGCCAGCGACTTCCACAGCGGAGACGTGCCGATGCCGATGGAAGTGAGCGGCAAGCCTTCCCTTTTGCGCACCAGCCAAATAAGCGCGCCGGCGCTCGCAAACATACAAGCCTCGCGGGCCAGCGTAAGCGCCGTTCCCGGCTCAGGCGTGACCGTTCGAAACGCCTGTCGAATGATCAGCATGGAGAACAAAGACACGGCCAAGCCGATCCAGGTTGTCGCCCCGCCAGCGCCAGAGGGCGCCAACGCATCCTTCTCCGCCGGCATTTCCACAACTACGGCATCGCTCATAAACAAGCTTACGGAGCCGCCGACGCAAAAGTTCCCAACCGCGGCGCTTGTTGGCGAGCAGTTCGAAAATCGCAGTGGGCGACGAGTTCAACGAGACTTGAAGAATTGTGTTGCTGGTTTAGATTGCCCGGCCCGCCGCTTGGGGGCGGCTATGTGGGGTCGTGGGGTGAGGCCGGGCAATTTTTTGTTTCCAGGATTGCAATTGCTAACTTTATATCCCACCCGCCCGGAAATGCTGTGTGACCACGATCACCTTTCTTTGTGACTAGGACACACTCTCTTGTGACAAACATCACTGCCCCGGCGGACATCCCGCCGTAAGGTAGAAACTGAATTTAGTCCACTAATGTTTTCAGGAGAAGCACCCATGGCGTACGTGATTACTGACAACTGCATTAAGGACGAGCTCTGCGTCGAAGTTTGCCCCACCGACTGCATTCATCCCAAAAAAGACGAGCCTGAGTTCGAGGCCGCAACCCAACTTTATATCGATCCCGAAGGCTGCATCGATTGCGGAGCGTGCGTGCCCGCTTGCACCTCCGATTCGCTATTCGCCGCGGAAGATCTACCCGAGGAAAAGAAAGAGTTTCTGGAAAAGAACGCCGCCTATTTTGGCAAATAGCGGCTTTGCATTGCGCACCACGAACATCAGGCGGCCGACCCACTCTCGCGTCACTTGAGAGTGCGCCAGGCCGCCATTTATATTCCCTATTCCTCGCCAGCTATCGCCCTCCGGAACTTGAAGGCGGCGAATCTGAAGATGCCGCTAGCGGCGAACCAACCAGGTAAGTAATCGGCGACGCTCCGCCGGAAGCCTCCCCGATCTCCCATTGGTATTCACTGCCACTCAGCCCTCCAACCATCTCGCGCAGTTCTTCTGGCCGATAAGTGCGGAGACACGACACGACCCCATCGAACAGTAGCGCAAATGGGACGAGCGGAATCAAGTACGTCCAGAGCAGGCGCGACCACCGAAATGGACGGATCCACGGAGTACCCACAAACAACAGCAGTACGAAGCCAAATGTAAGCAGTATGGTCGATAGAGCCCGCCTCGGCAGTTCAAAAATGCCAATGCCTCTGCCGGCATCGACCGCATCTTGAATGATGGCGCGAGCCTCCTCCGGCGGAAAATGATGGAAAGATGTAAACATCGTTCGCAACCCCTGCAATTCTTCAGGAACCTTCATCGCATCCACCGGAGCGGGATAGAAGTTTATGCGATTGCCCGAAGCCGCTTTAGCGGTTTCGAAGGCGCGGAGGTTTGGATATTTATCGGTCAGCAATACTTGAAGGTCAGGCGTTTTTCCCCCTCCATCCTGTGATGGCGCCCTTCGAGCCTCAAGCTGACGAGCCAGATCGATCCACGGTCCGCCCCCGCCCGAGCACATATCCACAACCGACCGGCTCTCCATCGCATCAATCGCGCGCTCAAGCATGGGTACAATCGGCGCATAAGAATGCAAGCGCCGGATGCCAAACTGCAGAGCGTCGGTCAGTCCATTGCGCACAAATGCCGGGCACCATGCAAGCTCATGAAATTCGAAGAATTGTATGCGACGCATTGCTCGCGGACCCCGGAATGCAGAGTTTTATGACTCTCGCTAATTGCTGATCAGCACGCGAGCATAGTAACAGGGCGCCGCGCCCGACGCGTCCTGGTGGAATTACTCGTCCATCGCGTGTCCCTCCTTCGTGTCCCTTCGTGTCCTCTGTGGTTAAGGGTTCACTCGGACACTGGCGTAACTCAACCAATCGCCGATCTCATATTCTTTCTTCTTTGTGCCAATCGCGAAATCGTGCATACTCGTCTGCTCGCCATGGAGGCCGCATCCGTCATGCTTTCTCGTATCTCGGTCGTCATCGCCCTGTCAGTTACTTCCCTGCTTGCTCCATTTGCATGCCTGTACGCGGCCGATACCCCGGCCGGTGCTAACTCCGATCCGACTTACCAGCAACTTCGTAACTTGGCGCTTTCGGGTGAAGCCGTCAGTGTTACTAACTTCGATTTAAAGCGCGACGCCGGCACTTTCCACCTGCACTCCGGGACCGTGTGCTTTGTAACGCCGGTGATGGGCAAGGTTACGGGCGCGGTCTTCGTCGGCGAAGGTCACTTCGTGCTTGATCCATCTGAGCAATCCGAGCGCAATAGTTTGAAGCTGCTCACCAAGGAAGATGAATTCAGTGAAAGCTTCAATCAGGCCGTCTTTCGCTTTACCGATTCGACGTATGACGACATCAAGAAGGGCGGAAGTCCCGCGTCTGGCGGCTGCGATGCCGGCCTATTAAAAGACAGTCAGAATACGACGCGCCACAAGTTGAAAAGTAACCTCGAGGCTCGCATCCTGGAGGATGTTCTAAGCCCCGAGCCCGGAGGCCTGTTCTACGCCTTCATCCATGGTAAGCACTACGACAGCAAGGAAATTTATGAGATCGATCCGAACCACGGCTCCGGCCAAGTCAGCTTTCGAACTTACGATGAGAACAAGTTTGGGCACTGGGCCGAATTCAATCTCGCCCATGGGCATTCGAAAAGTTCGATCGGACACCTGACCCGGATTGAGCACCAACAACTCGACGTTACGTTTGAAAAGAACGGCAGTCTGAACGGAAAAGCAACCACCGATCTGTTAGTGCTTCGGAACGGTGCCCGGGTTGTGCCATTCGACCTGTTCCGTCCCCTACGGGTGCAGAGCGTGACTGCGAATGGACAGCCTCTTGCCTTCATCCAGGAGGACAAAAACGACGACGGTAACTTCGCGGTTATCTTACCCAAAGCCCTAAGTGCGGGAGACAAGTTTTCCCTAACCACGACTTACGCCGGAAAAGATGCAGTGAGCAATGAAGGCGGCGGCAACTACTTCCCGATCGCCAGAGAAAATTGGTATCCCAACAATCCCGGAGCATCGTTCGGCGAGTACGCGCTCTATGACATGACGCTGCGCATTCCGAAAGGAATGAAGATGGCTGCAACCGGCGTGCTCGTCTCGGAGAGTAATGACGGCGGGCAGAATGTAACTGTCTGGAAGAGCGAGAATCCGCAGACCGTGGCCGGGTTCAGCTTCGGCCGCTTTAAGGAAGAAGAGGCCAAGCTTACCAACCCCGAGTATTTCATCCAATCCTATGCCAACGAGAACCCTCCAGATTGGGTCGAGATGGTGAAACTTGGCGGAGGCGGGACGATGGGCTCGATGAGCACCGTCGGGCTGAACAAGAAAGCGCTGGCAGAGGGCGAGTTGGCGGTCAGACTTTACACCGATTATTTTGGCCCTTCGCTGTTCAGACACTTGCAGATCACGCAACAAACGGCCTGCAGCTTTGGCCAATCATGGCCGGAGCTAGTCTGGATTCCGATGTGCTACTACTTCGACACCACGGTACGCCATCAGCTCGGCTTGGATTGGGGCGACCGCGGATACTGGAAAGTGGTCACGCCTCACGAAGTGGCGCACCAATGGTGGGGACACACCGTCGGCTTCGCCTCCGGCCGCGATCAGTGGATGAGCGAGGGCTTCGCGGAGCTATCCGCGTCTCTCTACATCAGCATGATCGAGAAGAATCCCAAGAAATTTATCGAGTTCTGGAACGACGAACGCGAGTTGCTGCTGGAAAAAAATGCCCAGGGCTTTCGCGCCATCGACGCGGGCTCATTAACCATGGGCTATAGGGCCAATAACTCGAGAACCGGATTTGATATAACTCGACGTCTTATCTATCCCAAAGGCGCATACATTCTGCATATGATCCGCATGATGATGTGGGACCGCAACAAGGGCGATGAGAGTTTCAAGGCTGCCATGCAGGACTTCGTCAAGACGTACTCCGGCAAAGCCGCCACCACCGAAGACTTCAAGGCGATGATGGAAAAACACTTGACCAAGGAGATGGACCTCGACAACAATCATCGCCTTGATTGGTTCTTTGACGAATACGTCTACGGCACCGCGCTGCCGACTTACAAGATCAATTACACCTTTGAAAAAGATGCGAACGGCGATGTGCTCTTCGGTTTCAAAGTCACGCAGTCTGGAGTGGATGACAAATTTCGCATGGTCGTCCCCGTCTATCTCGAACTTGCGGACGGCCGCACCGCCTTCGTCGGCCGCACCCACCTCATCGGAAATAGTTCAATCGATCGGAAAGTGCCGCTCAAGGGACTGAAAGACACGCCCAAACGCGCCATGGTGAACGCCAACGACGACGTGCTGGCTTCAAATTAGAGAGTTGATGCATTATGCGAAAACTTGCTCTCGTCGAACTGATTGCCTTATTCGTGTTTATCGCAGGTAGGCCATTTGCACAGACCCAGCCGCCGCCCGCTGCATCACCCTCCACCGCGTCCGCACCTCGCCGCACACAAGTGGACGCAGACACCGCCTCGGCATTGATTGTTCAGAAGGCGCCCCTCAAATACCCGGATGCTGCCCGCAACGCGGGCATTCAGGGAACGGTCGTGCTGCGGATCGTCACCACTTATTCCGGCGACGTGAAAGACCTCACAGTCGTCTCCGGAGATCCCATGTTGGCGCAAGCTGCCGCCGAGGCCGTCAAACAGTGGAAGTACAAACCGTACCTGGTGGATGGCTCACCCACCGAAATGGAGACCCAAGTCAGCATCAACTTCCATCTCAAGGCCAACCCACCGCCGCCACCCCCGCCACTCGGCACATTCCGCGATGATGCCTATTCGAACGACTTTTTCGGTATCTACTATCCCCTCTCGCGTGATTGGGTGCGCGAAACAAATCTAATGCGCGGCAAAGTTGCCTCCGAGGGACCCTCCTCAGGCACATATGTCTTATTGGCGGCGCTCCACATTCCGCAAAACGCGTCTCCTCTGCGGGCCGACTCTTCGTTCACCTTTCTTGCCGTGAACCGCCCGGCCGATCAGGACTGCAAGCAGCATCTGGAACTGTTAGTCAACAGTTTGCAGTCACAAAAAGATGGAAAACCAAAGGGTGCCGTGAGCCAATTCACCAGCGCCGGCCGCGATTTTTATCGCGCCGACTTTGAGTTTCGCCAAAGTATAGAGCACCGTACCTTCGTTTGCCTGTCGAGCAAAGACTACTTTTTGCAATGGAATATCATCGGCTGGCCGAAGCAGGCGATCGAAACTGCCGTCGCCACTCTCGGATCGATGACCTCCGCGCCACCCACGACGGCGCCGGCCCCTCAACCGGTTGGCAACCAAAACGCTCCAATGAAGGTGCGCGTCGCAACGGGAGTCGCGACCGGGCTGCTGATCAAGAAAGTCACTCCGATCTATCCGCCGGAGGCCAAATATGCTCACATCCAGGGCACGGTCGTGCTGCAAGCCCTCATCAACAAATCGGGGGACATCGCCGACTTGGAGGCGATCTCCGGTCCGATTGAGCTAGTAGTGCCCGCCGTAAACGCCGTGCGTAAGTGGAAGTACCGTCCATACGTCCTGAACGGCAATCCAGTGGCAGTCGAAACCCAGATCGTGGTCAACTACGAGCTCCATTATTGACCTAGCCCTGTAACTTTCTCTCCGCTCGTATCTCGCACCTGCCGTTGTAGGGCGCCGTGCATCCGCAAAACGCGATTCAACGTTAAACTAATCATGCCTCGCCACTAGAGACGCGATAGGCATGACCTCGCGCAAAAGCTTGAGCGAACAACGAACGACAAACGACAAACGACCAATGATCAAATCTCCCCGAGGAACTCGCGATCTTCTCCCGCCCGATACCGCGCTCTGGAATTTCGTCGAAGAAACGGTGCGCGACGTTTTTCGCGCCTACAACTTCCACGAAATCCGCACTCCGATTTTCGAATCCACCGAACTGTTCGCTCGCGGCGTTGGCGAAGAGACCGACATCGTCTCCAAGGAAATGTTTACCTGGGAAGATCGTGGCCGCGCCGAAAGCGATAAAGGGCAGTCCCTGACTCTGCGCCCGGAGAACACTGCCGGCATCGTCCGCGCCTACATCGAGCACAAACTCTGGGAGCGCGGCCTCAACAAATTCTTCTCCATAGGCCCCATGTTTCGCCGCGAGCGCCCGCAAAAAGGCCGCTACCGCCAGTTCTACCAGATCGACGCCGAGGTTATCGGACCCGCCTCCGCGGGCAGCCAGTCTCCGGCTAGGGACGCGGAGATCCTCGAACTCCTCGCGACCCTGCTCGACCGTGTTGGCATCACAGGCTGGACGCTCGAACTCAACTCTGTAGGTTGCCCCGCCGACCGCGCAAAATTCAACGAAGCCCTGCGCAACGCGCTCGCGCCCGTAGTCGATAAAATGTGCGCCGATTGCCAGCGCCGCGCCGTAACCAATCCGCTGCGCGTTTTCGATTGCAAAGTTCCGGAAGACCAGCCCATCATCGCAACTCTTCCCACCATTAATCAATTTCTCGACGACGCTTGCCGCGCCCACTACGAAGAAGTAAAACAGATTCTCAATGCCGTCGAAATCCCCTACACAGAAAACCCGCGCCTGGTGCGCGGTTTGGATTACTACACCCGAACCGCATTCGAATTCACCCACGGCGGCCTGGGCGCACAAAATGCGATTCTAGGCGGCGGACGCTACGACGGTTTGTCCGAGGCTCTCGGCGGCCCGCCCGCTCCCGGCATCGGCTTTGCCATCGGCGAAGATCGCCTCGTCCTTTCGCTGTCCGCATCAGCGGAGTCGGTGGTGCGCAAACCGGACGTCTATATCGCTCCGCTCGGCCCCGGCATGAATCGAGAAGCCGCCCGCTTAGCTCGTGAACTGCGCCGCCACGACCTGGTTGTCGAACTAGGCGACGAATCATTCCGGCTCAAAAAATCATTCGAGGCAGCCGACAAGATCGGGTCACGATACATTCTGATTGTGGGCGAGAACGAAGTGGCCGCCAATGCTTTTGCACTCAAGCACTTGGCTTCAGGGCAACAAGTAACGATCCCGCGCGCCGAACTAGCGCAGAAACTTCTATCCAAGTAGCTCTCGGCGGCATTTTCATCTGCTGGTTTTTCCGCGCTTAGCCCATCTCAACATCCGATAAATATTTCGACAGACGATGACCCTTGTCGCTCTCATTTCCCGCCTTTCTATATGTGCGCGGCCCATCCAGCGCGTCCTACCCGACTACCAATTCTTAGGAGAACCGTTATGAAAAGCAGAACTGTTAAAGCTTCGATCTCATCGTTGTTTCTGGCTATCGCAATCCTGGCTCTTCCGGTTTACGCGGTCACGAATGAGTTAGTGGGCAGCAGCGAGAGTCACTCTATCGAAAAATTCGACAGCACCGGCAAGTGGACCAAGACCTTCGCCTCGACTGGCCCCTGGATTTCTATGGGTATCGCGGCAAGCCCGGTCACAGACGATGTGTTCGTTGCCACCATCACTCCCACCATCCTGCGCTATAACAAGAGCGGCACTCAGTTTGGCCCAAGCGGAAGCTACTGGAGTACCTTCAACATTGCTGCCCTGGTCGGATCCAATCCGATTGGAAGCCTGCTCTTCGATTCCAGCGGCAACCTTTATGTATCCACCATCTACGGAACCTCGGGCTATCAGGTAGAGATTTTCAAATTCACCGCCGCCCAGTTGCTGACAAAAACGCCAGCCCCAAGCGGCCCGCCGATCATCACCACCGCCGGTCGCGGCGATCAAATGGCCTGGGATGTTTTTGGAAACATCTGCATCGCTTCTTTCATCGCTCCCAATACCGTGCAATGCTATGACCCCAACACTTCTGCGCTGGCTTTCGACTACGCCGCGGAAATCCAGGCGGCGGGCATGCAACCGGTCGGACTCGCGTTTGGTCCGAACAACAACCTCACCGCCAATAGCGTCTTCACCGGAGAAATCCTGACGGAGGCCGTCGAGCGGTCTGGCCCCATGAACCTTCTAGCGTCCGGCATGATTGCTGATGTGGGTTGGATCGCGGTCGACAGTTCCGGAATGCTCTACATGCCCAGCTTCAACAATCCGGGCGGCCGCTATGAAACTTCGCCGTATGTTTGCTACTTCTACTCTTGCATGGACTATGACTTCAACTCGGACGTCGTTTACAAGATCAATCCGGACACGGGCACGGTCACAAATTTCATCACTACACACATCTGGGGACCGTATCAGATGATCTTCGTTCCATTTTGAAGGAAGCAGCGGTGTGAGAACGCTTTTCCACAAAGCATTGATCACAATGAACTCAAAACTGAATTCCTTAGGAGCAAGTATGTCACACCAACGGTTTTTGAAAACGATGCTGAATCGGGGCAGCCTGCTACCGGTGGCGCTGGTTTGCACGGTGTTGGCCATTCTGGCAGTGACGCCTTTGCATGCACAATTCACTTATACCGATATTTTCGACATGAACTGCGACACAACTGCGTTCAACGGAGCCTGCGATGCCTACAATGTGGGCCCGTTGTCCTTGTGGACTGATGGCAACCTCTATGGCACAGCGTGGCAACTGGGACCTCCTTACTGCGGCATGATCTTTGACGTCTCGACTACCGGGAGTTACACCGACGTCCTGAACTTCACCGGATATCAGGGCAAGATCAGAGGCTGCGCAGAATGGGCGGGATTGACTCCGGCGGGAACCTCGACTGTGACTTTTTACGGAGCGACCACTTCGGGCGAATTCGGTACGGGGGAGCCAGGGGTGGTCTTTCACTTCGACCCGTCGACCAGCGTTTATAAAGTGTTGCACACCTTTACCGCAGGAGACACCGAATACCTCGCTCAGCCGGTCGTCGGGAAAGACGGGAACCTCTATGGTGCAACCTCCGCCACCGGCGCGACCTATCGCATCAATTCCACAACCAACGGTTACACCCAGCTAGCCAACAATGCGCCTGGCGGAGTGCATGGGCCGCTCTTTCTGGCAAACGACGGGAACTTGTACGGCGCAACCTATAACGGCGGTGCTTCGGATCTAGGAACCATATTCAGCATGACAACGGCCGGCGTCATCAGCACGGTGTATCCGTTCACCAGCGCCGATGGAAGTTTCCCTAATGGCCCACTTACTCAGGACGCGGACGGTTATCTTTACGGAACGGCATTCTACGGTGGAACCGGTGCTATCGGGAGCGTGTTTAAGGTGAGCACCTCGGGCGCGTTTACTACCCTGTACAGCTTTGGTGGAACTCCCGATGGCGCGTATCCGGTCGCCGGGCTGCTGGCGGCGAGCGACGGGAATTTCTACGGTACGACGAACGGTGGTGGTGCCAACGGCTACGGGACGATTTTTGAGATTACATCGACGGGTGTCTATCTAAAGCTCTTCGATTTCACTGGGAGCACTGGCGCCGTGCCCGGTTCTGAGCCTTACACGACACTCATGCAGCACCCCGGCGGAAAGCTTTATGGGATGACCTTCGAAGGTGGAATTAATAACTACAACAAGGGTGTTGTTTATAGCCTCAGTCCTGTGAACCTCACTGTGACCTTGTGCTGCAACAGGTTTGTCGAGCTCGATCAGCCAGTGAACATACTGGGGATTAATTTGGAGCAGATTGTGTCGGTCACCTTCGCGGGATTTCCGGCGCAATTCCAGCAGATGTCGCCGGACTATCTGATGGCGTTCGTGCCAAGCGGTGCGGTGGACGGGCCGGTTGTGGTCACGTTTACCAATCCGGCCGGAGAAGAGGAACAGCTCCAGAGCCAGCAGACCTTGCAAATTCTGCCAACCATAACGAACCTGGATCCGACCAGCGGGGCGCCGGGCACGCAGGTTGGCATTGTCGGCGGAGGTTTCGCAGGAGCGACCAAGGTGACATTCGGCGGCGTGAAGGCGACCAACTTCACGGTGGTCAGTCCCGCCTTGATCCAGGCGACCGTGCCGACACGCGCGAAGACAGGCAAGATCAAGGTTACGACGCCTAATGGCACCTCGACCAGTGGCCAAATTTTCACCGTCAATTGATTTACATGGCCGAATTTTGACCGGAGGGCTCCGCGATCGGAGCCCTTTTTAAATCCAGAATAATTTTCCTTCCCTCAATGACCCCTCTAGCTCACCCTTCCCGCTTTCCAGTATGGACGCGCAATTCAAAGTTGCTACCGAGTTTCACGACAGGTTCCGAAAGCAAATCTATTTCCAAAATAATTCATCGAGGAGTTTCGATATGAAAACCACGAACAACAACACGCTGGCCAAAATGATATTGGCGGCCGCAGTCCTGTTCATCATTCCACAACTGGCATTCTCGCAATTACTGATTGACGACTTCTCGACAGGTCCTTATCAGAAGTCGCTCAAGTCGGGTACCGACACAAATTCCCAGTCCGGCAGCATGATAGGGGGCAGCCGCGAAACTTCCTTCTTCGCTTGCGTTAAGACCGACTGCGGTAAATGGAATCCCTTCGGGCAGCCGAGTTCCTTCCAAATACAGCCCAAGACGAAGACCAGTCCGAGCGCTCTCGTCTTCAATGGAGCGTACAAGTCGCAGGCCTACCTCGGGGTGCTATACGGCTTTTCCGCCCCCATGACGCTAGACCTGGCTTCCTCCTACGATCGCTTGCGCGTCACTTTTGACAGCGCCGACCAGGCGGTTAATTTCAACATTATCGTATGGTCAAACGGCGGCTCGCTCTATAGCCAGACCGGTTGCTGGCTGTCGGATCCAGGAGCGGGAACATCTTTCTCCGTCGACTTCCCATTCGCCGATTTCACACCGGGAGGCGACACTCCCGGAGCGAGTTTCAGCGGCATCAACTACATGGAATTTCTCTTTGATGGCGCGCAAGGCACACTTACCGGCGAGGACTGGGCAGTTACCTCCCTGCAGGCAATTCCAATTGGCGCCCCGGCAGCCAACGTCACCTGCAACGGATTGGGAACCTAGTCGCGCCCGTCAACCGCCCATTATTAGATGGCCCCGCTCAAGCACAGCTCGCGCGGGGCTTTTTCCGTTTTTTCTCCGTGTGCCCCCGTGACCCCTGTGGTTAAACCCTCGCCGACTCCCACGAAAGTGTCAACCGTGAACGAAAAAGCAATCCGTGATTAAATACTCATTCACCCAAATAGCTTTCACTCCGACGCGGACGGTGCAATGCTCTGGTATTTCGTTTTCTTTTTCGTTTCTGGTTTCTGCAGCATTCTCTATGAATTGATCTGGCTTCGCCTGGCCATGGCGCAGTTTGCCGTCACAACCGCCCTGGTGTCGATTGTTCTATCGGCCTTCATGATCGGCCTGGGCGCAGGCTCATGGGGAGCCGGCCGCTATATTCGCCGCCATTCACCTCTGCGATTTCCCGCGCTCCGGCTTTATGCTGCTACCGAACTTCTCATCGGCCTGTCCGCCATTCTGGTTCCCTACGAATTAATCGCTGGGCGATTCATTCTCCATAAAATTGATTCCGGCAATCCGCTCCCTGTCGGCGCTTACTATATGGCCGCCGGAGTCTGGATCGTGCTCACGCTGGTGCCCTGGTGTGCATGCATGGGTGCAACTTTTCCCTTCGCCATGGCCGCCATTCGCGCAAATTTTTCTGGCGAATCCGCCCGCTCCTTCAGCTTCCTCTATCTTGCCAATGTCCTCGGCGCAGTCACTGGCGCGTTCATCCCTCTGCTATTAATCGAGTTGCTGGGCTTCAAAGGCACACTCCATATAGGAGCCCTGTTGAATCTGGCCTTGGCCTGTTCCGCATTGACCCTCAGTCGAGTTCGACAAAGACATCCAGCGGACAGTCCATCGCGCCAGGCGGTTTCACAGGCCTCCGCTGCAACGCTCGCTCCCACGAACGCCGCATGGCCCTACGTCCTGCTCTTCTTCACCGGATTAACCAGCATGGGCGTGGAGGTCGTCTGGATTCGCCTCTTCACGGTCGGGCTCGGCACCGTCGTATACGCCTTTGCTGCCATCCTTGGCTTGTATCTCGGAGCAACCTACCTCGGTTCCCTTCTCTATCGCCGTGGCATGTATTTCCGTAAAACCTCCACCGAAGCACCCGGGAATTTGTTTCTTGCATTCGTCGCATTTTCCGTGGTTCTGCCACTCCTGCTGAGCGATCCACGCGTGCACATGGTCTACACCATGCGCGTAATCGCTATTATTCCCTTTTCGCTGGCCGTTGGCTTTGTGACTCCCATGATTCTCGATCGCGTTTCACAAGGCGACCCCGATCGCGCCGGCCGCGGATATGCCGTCAACATTATTGGTTGTGTTCTCGGTCCGCTGGTCGCCGGATTTCTTCTGTTGCCGCTCCTGGGGGAACGCTTCACGCTCTTAGCCTTCGCCCTGCCCTGGATCGTCGTCAGTTTCCGCAGGCCGCAAGAAACTTCGACGGAGTCGTCCTCAATTCCATCGCGCGGTTCGCGGCCCGCGACGCCCAAAACCAACTTCATCGCGCCCCTTGCCGTCGGAGCGCTTACACTCCTCGTCCTCTTCGCCACAAGGAGCTTCGAAAGTCAGTTCACCCCGCGCGAAGTTCGCCGCGATAGCACTGCGACCGTTACCGCCATGGGCGCGAGCAGAACGCAAAAACAACTTCTGGTCAACGGCATCGGCATGACGGGACTCACCCCCATCACCAAGATGATCGCGCATCTCCCGCTCGCCTTCCTCTCGAGGCCGCCGAAAAATGTTCTGGTCATCTGTTTCGGAATGGGTACTACCCATCGTTCCGCAATGTCCTGGGGAGTCTCCTCCACGGCTGTCGAACTGGTGCCGAGCGTGGTTTCCGTCTTCCCCTTTTTCTACAACGACGCCAGTCAAATCATCGATTCGCCGCGTTCCAATATCGTCATTGACGATGGCCGCTTCTACATGGAGCGATCGAGCCAGCAGTACGATGTCATCGCCATCGATCCGCCGCCGCCCGTCGAGGCTGCCGCCTCCAGTCTTCTCTACTCCAAACAGTTCTACGCCATCGCCAAGCTGCATCTCGCCCCGGACGGCATCCTCCAGCAATGGTCCCCAACGGGCAGCCAGGATCCAGCGATCATAGCTTCCGTAAGCAAGGCGCTGCACGAATCATTCCCCTACGTTCGCGTCTTCCATTCGATTGAGGGGTGGGGCTACCATTTTCTCGCCAGTAAATCTCCGCTGCCGGTAAACACGGCGGCCAGTCTCGCCAGCCACATGCCTCCCGCGGCCGTAGCCGATTTGCTGGAGTGGGGACCAGCGCACGATGCGGAACAGCAGTTTGCGGGAGTGTTGAATCAGGAATTATCGCTCGACGCCCTGATCGCTCAAGACCCCGGCGTTCCCGCACTACAGGATGACCGTCCTGTCAACGAATACTTCATCCTGCGCCGGGTTCGAGATCCGAAGTATCTACGCGGCGTATGGCAACGGATGCTGGCCCGTGTGGGAATCAAATCCTAAGGCGCGCCCAGTCGGCGGCAAGGCGTGAGATAAGAAACAAGCCCTGCAGCGGCGTATTCACGAAATCGCGCGACTCCAATAATCGGAGCGGCGTTCCAAAGAATAAGCCACTAAACAGGGCTGGTAAACTAACGGCGAGATGAAGCGGAACGCTTAAGCCTGATAAACCTGCTCGTGCCGGCGCGCTTCATACCAGAGCGCCAGCTCGACCCGGTTCCATAGTCCCAGCTTGTCATAGATCAAGCGCAAATAATTTTTCACCACGTGCTCGGTCGTGCCGAGCGAGTGAGCGATTTCAGAATTCTTGCAACCCTCAGCTACGCGTTGAATGATGAGCTGTTCGCGTTCACTGGGCCCGAGGCGGACTGCTGCCTCTCCAACCATAATTGCCTCCGATAAAGTAAAGTTGCGAGTTTGACCCGCTTGATGCCGCCCTTGATCCCAAACCTCAGAAAGAGACGGTTAAAGTGTGCCTTGACAGTACGCTCGGCAATGTGAAGATCGCGAGCGATTTCTGAATTGTCACATCCCTGAAGCAACAGTTCGATAATCTGCCTCTCCCGGGGTCCCACTTGTTCGAACTTTTCTTCCATAAAACACTGCACCTTCCCAATGCATTCCATCTGCCGCAAGTGGCCTTTCGATTCCGGCTTCAGGACGCATCTGGATTAGGGTCGTTGCCGGGTATTTTGCATTCGCACGGCCAAAACTGGCCTCCAAACGTTATCAGTTGATGAAATTGTCGATTCCAGCGCTTTTTCTTCGTAAAACTCGGATCACTATAGTAATTTCACTAGGTTGCACGCCTCTTGACTACGGTATTCTTGCCCAGCTTCTAAGGGGAACTACTTAGTACAAAATTCATATATGCCCCCTTCCAAAGCGCATATTTACACAGAAGTGCACCCATGAACCTGCCTAGTTCCTCCCCTATAATGGAGTGTGGACTTTAAGCTCGTAAGCAGTTACAAGCCGCAAGGTGATCAAGCGCGAGCCATCGAAGCGCTCACCCGCGGCGTCTTCGATCGCGAGCAGCATCAGGTCTTACTCGGCGTCACCGGATCGGGCAAAACCTACACCGCCGCCAAGGTGATCGAAGCGGCCAACCGCCCCGCGTTGGTCATGGCCCACAACAAGACCCTGGCCGCCCAGCTCTATCACGAGTTCAAGACATTCTTCCCCCACAACGCCGTCGAATACTTCGTCTCCTACTACGATTTCTATCAGCCAGAGGCCTACGTTCCCGCAGCCGACCTTTACATCGAAAAAGAATCGACCATCAACGATGAGCTCGACAAGCTGCGCCTGTCCGCGACCCGATCCCTCTTCGAGCGCCGCGACTGTCTGATCGTTGCCTCCGTCAGTTGCATCTACGGCCTGGGATCACCCGAGGCCTACTACGGCATGATGCTCTTCCTCGAAAAAGGGCAAAAGATCAAGCGTTCCGACATCACGCGCAAGCTGGTCGACATTCTCTACGAGCGCACCGAAGGCGACTTCCGGCGCGGAACGTTTCGCGTACGCGGAGACGTCATCGAGATCTACCCCACCTACGACGACAACGCCTACCGCGTGGAAATGTTTGGCGATGAAGTCGAGTCGCTCTCCCAGATCGACCCTCTATTCGGAACCGTCAAGCAGCGCTACATGCGCCTGCCCATTTATCCCAAGACGCACTACGTAATGAAAGAGGAAACACGGGCCTCGGCCGTCGCTTCCATCAAAGCCGAGCTAGCCTGGTGGGAAGTCGAACTGGAAAAACAGGGACGTCTGGTCGAATCGCAACGCATCCATCAGCGCGTCATGTATGACCTCGAAATGATCAAAGCCATGGGCTATTGCCATGGCATCGAAAACTACTCCCGCCATTTCACCGGCCGTTTGCCCGGCGAGCCTCCGCCCACGCTGCTGGACTATTTCCCGCGCGATTATCTGATGTTTATCGACGAGTCGCACCAAACCGTCCCGCAACTCCATGGTATGTATCACGGCGACCGCTCGCGCAAGCAGACCCTGGTCGAATACGGATTCCGTTTGCCCTCGGCGCTCGACAATCGCCCACTGACCTTCGAAGAGTTCGAGCATCGCACCAACCAACTCGTGTATGTTTCGGCGACCCCTGGTCCCTATGAACTCACGAAGTCTGCCGGAGTCGTAGTCGAGCAGATCATCCGGCCCACCGGCCTGATCGATCCACCAGTCGAGATTCGTCCAGTGAAGGGCCAGATTGACGACTTGCTGCACATGATCCGCGATCGCGTAGCCCGCAACGAGCGCGTGCTCGTGACCACCCTGACCAAGCGTATGTCGGAAGATCTCGCGGAATACTACAGCGAAGTGGGCGTAAAGTGCCGCTACATGCACTCCGAGATCGAGACGTTGGAGCGAGTCAAGATTCTGCGCGATCTGCGTAAAGGCGAGTTCGATGTATTGATCGGCATCAATCTGTTGCGCGAAGGCCTAGACCTGCCTGAAGTGTCCCTAGTCGCAATTCTCGATGCCGATAAAGAAGGCTTCCTGCGCTCGGCCGGTTCGTTGATCCAGACGATCGGCCGCTGCGCGCGCAATCTCAACGGCCGCGCGATTCTCTATGCGGACCGCATGACCGACTCCATGAAAAAAGCGCTCGACGAGACCAACCGCCGCCGCGCCATCCAGCAAGCCTACAACGAAGAGAACGGCATCACCCCCGAATCGATTATCCGTCCGCTCGATATGACACTGGTCGCGATCGTCGGAGCCGACTACGCCGATCTAACCTCATCCGAAGTCGACGGCATCCCCGACCTCAAATCGCAAGAGGAATTAGACGCCTACATCGCGAAGCTGGAAAGCGATATGCGCGAGGCAGCCAAGCGCTTTGAGTTCGAAAAGGCAGCGAAGCTCAGGGATACCATTAAAGAACTGCGGACCAAGGAATTTCTCTTTGCCTGATGCCTTTACCCGCATATGAGATGAGCGGAGAGCCGTGCAGATGAAAACCCCCACCCTAACGCCAAAAACGCGACGCTAAGATGGGGTCATTGACACTTATTTCGACGATATCTCAACGTATTTGTTAGTTTCTGCCAGAAGAGCATGCTCCACCTTCGGCGCGGTTAAAGTTCGCCCGAGATGGGCCGCGGGCCAGAATTGAACGAGAGCGTACCCGCTGCTTGTGGGCAGGAAAACCATGCTGGGGTTATGAGCCCTGCCGGTCGATTCTTCCGGCTGCGTAAGCACGGTCGCAGTAGCCTGGTCGTTGAAGATACGCCATGCGGTTTTGTCCGAGCTTATCAGGGGCGCGACCATGTAGTGCCCGGCAGGCAACGATTTGCCCGCGACCATGAAATTAAATGGAATATCCAACTGTATTTTTATCTGCGTCCCTGACTGGGCGACGGCCGCAAGAGAAATCACCAAGAACAGAACCAAGAAAAAGCTGACCTTGCAGTGCTTCATAAGATGTTTCACTCCCCCATTTGATTTGGACCGTTCCCCCGGCGCCATCGTTGGATACTATGGAGGCGAACAGTGACCCGCCAGATTACGTCCGACAGCCGAATCAAGTCTCCAAAGTTACCTTGATCTCTTGGTTTGGGTGGTTGAGAACAATAAGAATTAAGAATAACGAGCCGAACGGCGGCCGTTTCGGCCGAAATACTCGAATCCGACAATTTAGCCTACTCGAAGAGCTCGACGTCACGATGGGCCAAACTCGAGAGTAAGATAGACGCGAAAGTCGGCACACCAATCCACTCGTCAACTGGCATGAAGCGCATCCTTCTGTCCTGGAGCAGCGGCAAAGACAGCGCGTGGAGCCTCCACGTTATCCGCCAGCGTGGTGAGTATGAGGTCGTCGGCCTGCTGACTACTTTCAACGAAGCAGCTGGCCGCGTCGCCATGCATGCCGTAAGGCGCGAATTGGTCGAGCAGCAAGCCGCCGCCGCCCAACTCCCGCTCTGGGCCGTTCCCTTGCTCTGGCCCTGCTCCAATGAACAGTACGAGTCGCTGATGGCCCAGGCCTGTGCCAAGGCAGTCTCCGAAGGAATCGAAGGCGTAGCCTTCGGCGATCTTTTCCTCGAAGACGTTCGCAGCTACCGCGAAAAACAAATGATGGGCACCGGACTCAATCCCATATTCCCGCTGTGGGGACTGCCCACGGGGGCTCTAGCCGAAGAGATGATTGCCGCCGGTCTGCGAGCTAAGCTGACTTGTGTCGACACCACGAAACTCGATCAGTCGTTCGCAGGCCGTGAATTCGACCAGGATCTTCTTTCAGCGTTCCCCGACGACGTGGATCCCTGCGGCGAACGCGGAGAATTCCATTCCTTTGTATATGCCGGCCCCATGTTGAATGTCGCCCTACCGGTTTCCGTTGGCGTGACTGTGCTCCGCGATCAGTTCGCCTTCGCCGACCTCATTTCTGGCTGAGGTCTTCTGCAAAAAACGGATTATGAACAGCAGACTTTTTAGCGTCAGCTTCGACGGGTCCCGTTCAACGCATACTATCCACGATAGGATTCGACTGAAGTAACAATGAAGAGCGACGCAACGTCCTCGCAACGTCGAGAAACAATTTCTACGGCGTCCGCTTGAGCGTCAGACTCAGACTCGCACCACCTTGCTTCCACGTGCCCGCAATCTCCGAAGTATCCTTGCTCATGGTGCCATCGTAAACGCAGAGATTCGAGCTACTTTCAAAGTGCAGCACAGATGCCTTGAACGTAATGGCCGTGATGGCAATGCCTGAGGAGTCCTGGTCAGGGTAGTCGATCGTGCCGCTGAGAGTTCCGTCTTCCGCTGCGGTAATGTGCACCACAACTCGCTGTTTCGGCTTAGCACCCGGATCGAGCGTGCCTTCCCAATCCGCAACAATCGGAGGAGTATCGGCTGCGAGGACGCAACTCGGAACCATGCTCATGGCGAGCACCATCGCGAATCCCCAGCCAAGCGCGAACCACGAAATACGAGGCGTTCTCATTCTCGAATCCCTTTCGCTCAAGGGGATTTTGGTGGACCTGGTCGGGATCGAACCGACGACCTCTTCCATGCCATGGAAGCGCGCTCCCAGCTGCGCCACAGGCCCACGTGCGATCGCGGGCAGTCGCTATCAATCGTTACCCTTCAATTCTCGCTTAGCTTTGCCGCGCCGTCAAACTGGCTCGGCATGCTCGACTCTAACCATCGACCTCAACTACGATATGCTTGACAATCGCAAAGTGCGCAATTCGGAGCCCCATGATCCTGCGGAACCTCTTTCTTCGATCACTTCCCTGCCTCGGCGCCATCTTGTTGGCGGCGATGCTGGCGCCTGCGCCCTCGAATGCCCAAGCAGCACCGAGCGCGGCGCCCACTGCACAGCCTCCGGTTGCCTATGCATCGGTCAACCAGCTCAACGGCATCTTGACTCCCTTGCAGCAGACGGCACAGAGCATGTTGACCGACCTCGGGAAAATGCGCATTGAGAAATGGAAGACCGACTCGACCAACAAGCAGCAAGCGCTCGCCAATGTCAATTCCATCCAGCGCAACTTGCAGGAAGCTCTGCCCGATATGATCGCGCAACTCAACAACTCGCCTGAGGATCTCGCAGCCAGCTTCAAACTCTATCGCAACCTCGATGCCCTCTATGACGTGTTTGGTTCGCTGGTCGAATCGGCCGGTGCATTCGGAAACAAAGAGGAATTTCAAAGCCTGAGCAACGACATGAACGGAATCGAAAGCGCGCGCCGCACATTCGGCGAGCGTATGCAAAAACTGGCCGCCAGCAAAGAAGATGAATTGACGCGTCTGCGCGCCCAGGTGAAGACCTTATCAGCGGCGCCGCCACCGCCCCCGAAGAAGATCGTAGTCGACGACACCGAGCCGCCGAAAAAGCCCGTGAAAAAGAAAACAACGAAGCCGCCCGCAACCACAACGACACCGACTCCGCCCAATCCATCACCGAACTAAAAAAGTGACCGCCAGTGGAGTGGTTGAAGCCTTTCCTTGGTGTACCTTCGTGGCCTTGGTGGTTAAGCTCTTCGCCAATGCAAAGAAGATGCCCGCGGAAAGTTTCCTACTTCATCGGCGGAATATAAGGAATGTACCGAGCAAACAACCAGCACAGAAAAAACACTACCGGCACGTGCACCATCAACTGCAGAACTCCATACCCCACAATATCCCGCGCTTTCAATTTCAACAGTCCAAGCAGCGGCAGCATCCAGAAGGGATTGACGAGATTTGGCAGCGCTTCCGACGCATTGTAAATCTGCACCACCCAACCCAGATGCACCTGATGCAGATTCGCCGCCTGCAAAACATAAGGCGCTTCAATCACCCACTTGCTGCCACCCGACGGAATAAAAACTCCCAGCACCGCCGAATATATGGCCACCAATAAAGGATAAGAATTGTGCGTGCTGACCGAGGCAAATAGCTTCGCCAGCGCATCGGCAATCCCCGTCCCAATAATCATTCCGAAGATCACAGCGTAGAAAGGAAACTGGATCAGCACGCCTCCCGTCGCCGGCACGCAATCCGCGACGGCACGCATGAAGCGCTTCGGCCGCCAGTGCAGCAAAAGCCCAACCGTGATGAACATCAGGTTGTAATTATTCAGATCAAGCGCCGCCAGCGCTCCCTGCGGCGAAGTGCGAAATACATCCGCCAAATACCAGCACAATAGCGCCGCCACCAGAATCGTCAGCAGCGGACTGTACTCCAGCCATTCCCCCGGCGTTCTCCGCACCGGTAAACTCGCGCGAATCGGCTCGTATTCAA